>Ga0268264_10000402_pt1 | contig 61871 bp, 59 predicted proteins | sample KBSSwiS32_FD_190357 | JGI IMG/M metagenome (GOLD analysis project Ga0268264, IMG submission 190357) | Switchgrass rhizosphere microbial communities from Kellogg Biological Station, Michigan, USA - KBS Switchgrass S3-2 (SPAdes) (version 2) | ecosystem: Host-associated > Plants > Roots >... | reverse complement strand
ATTCTGGTCTCCTGGGCGGACGGGGCGACGTAGAGGTCGTCGAGCCAGACGTCGTCGAACCGCGCATAGCCGAGCACAGCGTCCGCGGAGGCGGCCAGCCACACGGCGTAGGTCGAGAGGTCCCAGCCCGCGACCCAGGCGTGCACCTCGTCGGGCGGGTGCAGGCCGCGGGGCATCGCGGGGTACGCCGCGACGCGGGCGGCGATGTTGACCTCCGCGACCGCGGGGAGGTCATCGGGCAGCGCTGGCCGCAGGGTCAGCTCAGTCGGCGCCACGCACGGCCTCCAGCGACCGGGCCAGGTCGTCTGGGTAGTCCGAGGAGTACTCGACGTACTCCCCCGAGTCGGGGTGCTCGAAGCCGAGCCGGACGGCGTGCAGCCACTGCCGCTCGACCCCGAACCGTTTCGCGAGCGTGGGGTCGGCGCCGTAGGTGAGGTCGCCGACGCACGGGTGCTTGAGGGCGGCCATGTGCACGCGGATCTGGTGGGTGCGGCCCGTCTCGAGGTGCACCTCGAGCAGTGAGGCGAAGCGGTGCGCCTCGAGAGTGGAGTAGTGGGTGACGCTGGGGCGGCCGTCGGCCATCACGGCGAACTTGTAGTCGGCCTTCGGGTGCCGGCCGATCGGCGCGTCGACCGTGCCCTCGAGCGGGTCCGGGTGTCCCTGGACGAGCGCGTGGTAGACCTTGTCGATGTCGCGGCGGCGGAAGGCGTTCTTGAGCACGGAGTAGGCGTGCTCGGACTTGCAGATCACCATCACGCCCGAGGTTCCGACGTCGAGCCGCTGGACGATGCCCTGCCTCTCAGACGCCCCGCTGGTCGCGATCTTGAAGCCGGCCGCTGCCAGGTGTCCGACCACGGTCGGCCCGCTCCACCCCGGCGAGGGGTGGACCGCGACTCCGACCGGCTTGCTGATGACCACGATGGAGGGGTCGTCGTGGATGATCTGGATCCCCTCGACCTCCTCCGGTACGACGGCGAGCGGGTCGGCCCGGACCGGAATCGTCACGTCGAGGGTCGCCCCGGCCAGTACCCGGTCGCTCTTGGCGGCACCGGCGCCGTCGACCTGCACCAGGCCCTGCGCGATCAGGTCGGCCGCGCGGGTGCGGGAGAGCCCGAACATCTGGGCCATCGCGGCATCGACCCGCTCCCCGGCGAGGCCGTCCGGCACCGGGAGGGTGCGGTGGTCCGACTGCGTCACGGCGTCGGGCTGTCGGTCGCGTCGGTGCGTGGGACCCGCGACCCGTCGAGGCGGATCCCGCGGAAGGCCAACACCAGGATGAGCGCGGCCGCGACGTTGATGCACATGTCGGCCACGTTGAAGATCGGCCAGTGCGGCAGCATCAGGAAGTCGACCACGTGACCGCGGAGCACCCCGGGCGCGCGGAAGACCCGGTCGGTCAGGTTGCCGATGATCCCGGCCAGCAACAGGCCGAACGCCACCGCCCACGCCCCGCTGCGGAGCCGACGGCTCAGCCACAGCACCACCACCACGGCGGCCACGGCGAGCACGGTGAACAGCTCCGTGTGGCTGGTGCCGGTGCTGAACGCCGCCCCCGGGTTGCGGGTCAGGTGCAGCACCAGCACCTGGCCGAGGAGCTCCTTGTCGGGCCTGCCGGTCAGCCGGTCCACCGCGAGCCACTTGGTGACCTGGTCGAGCGCGTAGAGCAGGGCGAAGCTGCCGAACAGGAGGGCCCGGATCCGCGGTCGAGACGGGGCGGACGGGATGTCGGCCAGGCTGGAGCCGTCGTCGCTCAGCGACGTTCCTCGCGCTGCTTGCATGTCATGCACAGTGTGGCACGCGGAAATGCCATCAACCGCATCTTGCCGATCGGCTCCCCGCACGACTCGCAGATGCCGTAGGTGCCGTCGTCGATGCGGGCCAGCGCCCGGTCGATCTGGTGCAGCTTGTCACGCTCGCTGTTGAGGACGACGAGCTCCTGGTCCCGCTCGAAGCTGGTCGCTCCCATGTCGGCCTGGTCCTGGCCGGCGCCGTCGCCGGGGTCGCGCATCAGCCCCGAGAGCTCGGTCGTCTGGGCCGCGATGAAGGACAAGCTGTGCTCGCGCTGCTCGTGGAGCTGCTTGAGCACCTCCTTGAGCTCGGCCTTGGTCCACTTGCCCTCGCCCTCCTTGACGACCAGGGCACTCACCGGCGCCTTGCGGGCGGCGGGCGGCTTCGGCGCCTTCGCGGCCGGAGCCGGCTTGGGCGCCGGGGCCTTCTTCGCCGGGACCTTCCTCGCCGGTTCGGTCTTGGTGGCGGGCGCCTTCGTGGCCGGGGTCTTCTTGGCGGGGGCTGCCTTCTTGGCGGGGGCTGCCTTCGCGGCCGACGCCTTCGTCGCGGGAGCGGCCTTCTTCGCCGGCGCCGCCTTCTTCACCGGCACGGCCTTCTTCACCGGCACGGCCTTCTGCACGGCCTTCTGCACGGCCGCCTTCTTGGCCGGCGCCTTCGTCGCGGGCGCAGCTTTCTTCGCCGGCGCAGCCTTGACGGCCGCCTTCTTGGCCGGCTGGGTCTTCTTCGCCGCAGCTTTCTTGGTCGGAGCCGCCTTCTTCGCCGGCGCAACCTTCTTCGCAGCCGCCTTCTTGACCGGCGCGGCCTTCTTGGCGGGTGCGGCCTTCTTGGCCGGTGCGGCCTTCTTCGCGGGTGCGGCCTTCTTCGCGGGAGCGGCCTTCTTCACGGCGGCTTTCGTCGCGGTCTTCCTGGTCGCGGCGGCCGCGACGGGGGCGGCCTTGGACGTACGACGACCGATCATCTTGCGGGCGGCGCTGGCCGTCCGTCCGGCGAGAGAACGGGTGCTGGTGCGCGCCATCGAGCGGGCCTTCCTGGTGGGCAACGCCGTGGCGGTGGCCACGGGTGCTGCGCGGAACCGTAGCGGCTGACCCTCGCCCACTCAAACAGGCGCGCTCAAGCCGTCCTTGACCCGTGGGCCGAGAACGAGCAGGTCAGAGGCGCAAAGAGCGGAGAGAGGACCCCGCGGTCGGGGCCCCGCCAGATCCGCCCGCAGGTGCCAGGGTGCGCCGACCCGGCGCTTCTGCACGACGCGGGGCCTGCGGCCGCGGGCATGCAGAACCGCCGGGTCGGCGATGCAGGGCTTCGCCCCTGCTACACCTCGTCGTCGCCCAGGATCGAGCGGAGCCGCTTCGGCGCGGGCGGCTGGTCGTCGGAGACGGCCGGGGACTCACCCGGGCCAGTGAGCGCCTCGAGCTGCTGGGTGAAGTAGCTCTTGAGCCGCGAGCGGTACTCCCGCTCGAAGGCCCGCAGCGTCTCCACCTCGCTGTTGAGCTTGTCGCGCTCCCGCTCCAGCTCACCGAACATCTGCTGGCGGCGCTCGGCGGTCTCGGAGTCGAGCATCTGGGCGCGGGTACGTGCGTCGGACTCGAGCCGGTCGGCCTTGACCTTCGACTCGGCCTCGAGCCGCTCGGCCTTGGTGCGGGCCTCACCGATGATCTTGTCGGCCTCGTTCTTCGCCTGGTCGACCAGCTCGTCGGCGTTGCGGGTCGCGATCTCGAGCAGCCGCGCGGCGGCGTTCGAGGCCTCGGGCACCGTCTCGACCCGGATGGTCTGGGGTGCGGCCGGGGCAGCGGCCGCGGCGACCGGCTCGGGTGCCGGCGTCGGCTCCGGTTCCGGGGCCCGCTCCTGCACCGCGGGGGTCTGGGCGGTGGGCGGGTTGTCCTGGAAGCTGCCGCCGCCCGTCTGGGCCGCGGAGAGCTTCGCGCGGAGGTCGTCGTTCTCCTTGGTGAGCCGGGCCAGCTCGGCCTCGACCTCGTCGAGGAACTGGTCGACCTCGCCCATGTCGTAGCCCTCGCGGAGCCGGACTGGCGTGAAGCGCTTGTTACTCACGTCCTCAGGCGTCAGCGGCATGTTTCCACCCATTCATCTTCTTCGAAGTTCTTCAAAGGTTCGGCCACGTCATCTCGTGTTCGTCACGACGGCCGGTCACTAAGTCTTCCCTTCGGAACTGTAGCGCCTGTCCTGGGGCTGATGTGACAGGTGCTGCCCACTGGCAGGTCAGGCACGGGCTCAGCCCGCGGCGAGCCCACCGACGATGTAAAGCAACATGTAGGCCACGATCATCACGATCACGAACGACAGGTCCAGGGCGATCGTGCCGATCCGCAGCGGAGGGATGACCCGGCGCAGCGCCTTGATCGGCGGGTCGGTGGCCGAGTAGACGAGCTCGAGGACGATGAGCAGGAAGCCGGACGGCGACCAGTTCCGCGCGAAGATCTGCACCCAGTCGACCACGAAGCGGACCCACATGAGCGCGATGAAGATCCACAGCGCGATGTGGATGAGCGACCAGACGGCGTGCACGCGACGATCATGCCGGGTCGCTCGGGCTTTACGTGCACCGAGGGCGCGTGGCGGACGAAATCAGGACTGGTTGAAGAAGCCGCCGTCAGCGATCCGGGCCTTGTCCTCGGCGGCCACGGACACGTTGGGCGGCGAGAGCAGGAACACCTTGCTGGTGACCCGCTCGATGGAGCCGCGGGTGGCGAAGATCAGCCCGGCGGCGAAGTCGACGAGCCGCTTGGCGTCGTTGTCGTCCATCTCGGTGAGGTTCATGATCACCGGGGTGCCGTCGCGGTAGTTCTCGCCGACGGTGCGGGCCTCGTTGTAGGTGCGCGGGTGCAGGGTCGTGATCCGTGACAGCTCCGCCACCCGGGGTGCGGCGACGGCGGGCGCACCGCCGCGGCGCCGGTCGTCGAGGTTGGCGACGGTGGCGGCCTGTCGCGCCTCTCGGGCCTCGCGGCGGGTCGGCTTGGCGACGGCCACCGGGCTGGTCTCGTCCGCGTAGCGGTCGTCGTAGGTGTCGTAGCCCTCGTAGTCGTCGGCGTAGTCGTCGTCGTAACGGCCGGTGTCCTCGAGCAGGCCGAGGTACTCACCGATCCTGCGCATCGCGCCGCTCATGGTTGCTGCCTTCCGGGTCCTGCGACCAGTTCAGAGGCCGCACCATCCTGCTGTGTCTGATCACTGGGAACACTAGTTGTTGGAGGGCCTCGAACCGAGGACCGCGGAGCCAATGCGCACGTGTGTCGCGCCGGCCGCGATCGCCTGCTCGAGGTCGGCGCTCATCCCTGCCGAGAGCCAGGTCGCGGAGGGGTGGTGGGCGCGGAACTCCGCGCGTACGTCGGCCAGCCGGGCGAACGCCTCGGCGGGGTCCTCGCCCAGAGGCGCCACGGCCATCAGGCCGCGCAGCTGCAGCGCCTCGGCCTCCTCGACGGCCGACGCGAGGTCGGCGAGCTGCTCGGGGTCGGCGCCCGCGCGACCGACGCGGCCCGGAGGGTCGAGGGACACCTGGAGCAGCACCTGCACCTGGTGACCGCGCTGGTGGGCGCCGCGCGAGAGCGGGCCGATGAGCTTGCGCCGGTCGACCGACTCCACCACCGCGGCGTAGGACGCGACCGCGGCGGCCTTGTTGCTCTGCAGCCCGCCGATGAAGTGCCAGGTCAGCCCCAGGTCGGCGCACTCGGCCGCCTTGGCCTCGGCCTCCTGGTGCCGGTTCTCGCCGACGTCGGTCGCCCCGAGTTCGGCGAGGATCCGCAGATCGCTGGCGGGGAAGAACTTGGTGACGACGACCAGGCGGACGTCGTCATCCGGCCTTCCGGCCTCGGCGCAGGCGGTCGCGATCCGGGCCCGCACCCGCGCCAGCCCGGCCTCGATCTCCTCCTCGCGGCTCATTGCGGCATCCAGACGAGTCCGGCGAGGCGGCCCGAGGCTGCGCCGTCGCGGCGGTAGGAGTGCAGCCGCTCGTCCTCGAGCGTGCAGCGGTCGACGGCTGTCACAGGCACGCCGGCAGCGGCCAGCTGGGCGGCCACCCCGGCGCCCAGGTCGAGGGCAGGAGTGCCCCAGGACGTCTCCGAGCGCGTGGCCGGCACCACCGCCGACACCTCCTCGCGCAGCTGCTCCGGCACCTCATAGCAGCGGCCGCACACGTGGGGGCCGATCCACGCCTGGACCTCGTCGGCTCCGAGGGCGCGCATCCGCCGCACCGCCGCCCCGACGACGTCGAGCGTCGTGCCGACCCGTCCTGCGTGAACGGCGCCGAGCACGCCTGCCGCCGGGTCCGCCAGCAGCACGGGCACGCAGTCGGCCACCCGGATCATCAGGCCGACACCGCGGCGAGTGGTGACCATCGCGTCGGCCACGAGGACCTCGTCACTGGGACCGATCGGCGGGTCGTCGTCGACGCACACCACGTCGGCACCATGGACCTGCGAGAGCCGGGCGAAGGGAACCCCGGTCTCCTGGACGACGGCCGCCAGCGTGGTCGCGAACCCGGGCCGGTTGCCGCGCAGGTCGATGGAGGCGTCCGTGAACGCGACCTCGACCCGGACCCCACCAGGGGAGCCCGGGCCGACGGTTGCGCGGAAGGAGAACAAGCGCCTACTTCAGGAAGTCGGGAACGTCCAGGTCATCGTCGTCGAACTGCATCTGCTTGGGCGCCGGACGGGGCGTCGTCGGGGTCGGGGCGACCGGGGTCGCGCCGGCCGGCACCTTCTCCTTCTCATCCTGCCGCTGGGTGGCGACCGCCGCCGCCGCGGCCCGGGTCTCGGCCTGGGTCTGCTGCGGCGCGGGCGGCGTACGCCGCAGCACTGCGCCCTCGTGGGCCCGCTTGGGCATGCCGCCGTCGAAGCCCGCCGCGATCACCGTGACCCGGACCTCGTCGCCGAGGGCGTCGTCGATGGTCGCGCCGAAGATGATGTTGGCGTCGGGGTGGACGGCCTCGGCGACCAGGGCGGCCGCCTCGTTGATCTCGAACAGGCCGAGGTCGGAGCCGCCGGCGATCGAGAGCAGCACTCCGTGTGCGCCGTCGATGGAGGCCTCGAGCAGCGGGCTCGAGACGGCCATCTCGGCCGCCGCGACCGAGCGGTCCTCGCCACGGGCCGAGCCGATGCCCATCAGCGCGGACCCGGCGTTGGCCATCACCGACTTCACGTCCGCGAAGTCGAGGTTGATCAGCCCGGGCGTGGTGATCAGGTCGGTGATGCCGCTGACGCCCTGGAGGAGCACCTGGTCGGCCTGCTTGAACGCGTCGAGCACCGAGACGTTGCGATCGGAGATGGAGAGCAGCCGGTCGTTGGGGATCACGATGAGGGTGTCGACCTCCTCGCGCAGGTTGGCGATCCCCTCCTCGGCGGAGTTGGCGCGGCGCCGGCCCTCGAACGCGAACGGCCTGGTGACCACACCGATCGTCAGGGCGCCCAGCGACCGGGCGATACGCGCGACGACCGGCGCGCCGCCGGTGCCGGTGCCACCACCCTCGCCGGCGGTGACGAAGACCATGTCGGCGCCCTTGATGACCTCCTCGATCTCGTCGGAGTGGTCCTCGGCGGCCTGCTGGCCCACGTCGGGGTTGGCGCCGGCACCGAGGCCCCGGGTGAGCTCGCGGCCGATGTCGAGCTTGACGTCGGCGTCGCTCATGAGCAGGGCCTGCGCGTCGGTGTTGATGGCGATGAACTCGACGCCCTTGAGGCCGACCTCGATCATCCGGTTGACCGCGTTGACGCCGCCCCCGCCGATGCCGACGACCTTGATGATCGCGAGGTAGTTCTGTGCTGCCACGGCTCCACTCCCTGTGTTTCGACTTGGGTTCCGACCTGGGTCCCGACCTGGGTTCGACCCTGCGCTGTATCTGCGTCCGACCGGCTCGTCGATCCGGCCCTGCTGCTTCTCCGGAACTGTCACCCTCAGGCTGAGGGTTATAGTTATGTCAACCTGTCCGTGCCGACGACAGTAGGGACGCAGGTGACCGGTGTGGTGGCGACACGCGGGAGGACGGGCGATCGATGCGGCAGTTTCACCGGGTACCCGGTGAAACTGGCCCTTCCCGCGTGGAGTTCCAGCCGGGAAGGGCCAGTTTCGTCGGGGCAGGAACGCGTCAGGCCGCCGCGCGAGACAGGACGTTGCGGATGCGCTGCGCGGTCACGGCCGGGACGAACAGGTCCGCCCAGATCAGCCGGATGCACCGCCAGCCGGTCAGCTCGACGATCATCTCTTCGCGTCGCTTCTCCCGCAGGACGGCCTGTTCGATGGTCTCGTCTGGGCGGCGGAAGCGGTGGTACTTCACCGTGCCGTCGAACTCGCCGATTACGCCGAGCTCTGGCCAGGCCCAGTCGGTGCGGGCCGCGAGCCTCCCGTCAGGGTGGAAGATCTCATGCTGCTGTTGTGGGCGCGGAACGCGCTGGGTGCGGAAGAGCAGATAGCTCACGTCCAGGACGGTCCGCGGCGCAGAGGTCACCCAGTGATCCTCCAGACGCGTGATGTCGAGCACGCCGCAGCGGCCTTGGTGGTGCACGACCTTCGCGGTTCGCCGTCCCCCGCCGTCGAAGTGGGTGATGTGCACGGTGGCGAGATCGAGCCCGTAGTCGGGCCCACCCAGCCGCAATACGGCGCTGCCGTGAGACAGCGCGATGTCCTCGTCGTACTGACGGACCACGGCATCGCTGAGAAGCAGATGCCGGTCTCGGGCGCTGAGATCGCGCCAGACCTCGGCGGCGGCGTAGGCGCCCTGTCTGATCCGGACGATCCGGCCACCCCTGACCAGCCGTCTGAGGCACTTGTCGTCGTAACCGAACTCGATGGCATCACGGCGTTGCAGTAGCCCTCGCGGGGACATCAGTTCAGCAACCATGCGCCGAGACTCACCAACGCGGCGGACATTCCGCCGGGTGCTGTCGCCCCCCTGTGCACACACCGGCGACCCGATAGATATGTGGACGACTCCCGGACGGGGTTGCCCGCACGGGGTTGCGAGGCCCTCGGTGGGCCTGACGTCAAGAAACTGGCCCTTCCAGGGTGGAACTCCATCCGGTCAGGGCCAGTTTCACCGGGTACCCGGTGAAACCGCCCGCCGCGGAGCTACTTGGTCGTGGGCTTCGCCGGGACGCTGACGTCGTAGACCTGGGCCTGGACGCGGGCCAGCAGCGTCGCGAGGACCTCCGCCTTGGTGTCGGACTGGGCCGAGCTCCCCCACACCACCGTGCGGCCGTCCTCGAGGACCAGCGAGATCTGGTCGACTGTAGTGACCTGGACGTGGTCGACGAGCAGGGTGAGCTCCTCGGGCAGCGCGGAGACGACCTTGGCGGCCTCCCGCAGGGCAGCCGACGTGGTACCGATCGAGGTCTCCACAAGCGGCAGCCCCGGCGGCGCCTTCGCGTAGTCGCGGAACACCACGCCGTCGGCGTCCATCCCGCGGAGCTGTCCACCGATCTCGACGACCGCGATCGCCTCGCGCTCTTTGATCGAGATCAGGATGCCGTGCGGCCACTGCCGGGTGACCGAGACCGACCGCACGACGGCGAGCGAGGCGACTCGGCGCTCGGCGGCGGACAGGTCGACCCGGGCGAGGGGGTCCCCCACGTCGATACCCGAGCGGGACCGGATGTCGGACACCTTCACCGTCTGGGTCCCGGTGACCTCGATCTCCTGCACGGCGAGCCAGCTGGAGAACCACACGGCGTAGACCCCGCCACCGACCAGGCCCAGCGCCACCACGAGCACCAGCAGGTAGCGCCAGGCCAGCCAGCGGCGGCGCCACTGCCGGCGCGCGAACCGTCGCCTGCTGCGCCGGGTGGCCCGGTCGAGACCGGGGGCGGCGCCGGCGCGGGGGCGGCGCCGAAGGCTACGCACGCCCACCGCGCAGCAGGTCGAGCACCCGGGGCCCGACCTCGGTGATGCTGCCCGCCCCCAGCGTCAGCACCAGGTCTCCGGGGCGGGCGCGCGCGACGACGGCCTCGGGGACGGCGCCGAGGTCGGGCACGAAGGCGACGTGCTCGGGAGCCAGGGGTACGGCGGCCGCGACCAGCTCACCCGTGACAGAGGGGTCCGGGTCCTCGCGGGCCAGGTAGACGTCGCAGACCACCACCTCGTCCGCGGCGCCGAGCGCCACGCCCATGGCGGTGCCGAGCGACCGGGTGCGCGAGACGAGGTGTGGCTGGAACGCCACGACCAGCCGACCGTCGCCGGCCAGCGCTCGGGCCGCCGCGAGGTCGCCGGCGATCTCGGTGGGGTGGTGCGCGTAACTGTCGTAGACCCGGATGCCACCGGCCTCGCCCTTGCGCTCCATCCGCCGCCGGGTGCCCGCGAAGCCGGCGATGCCGCGGGCCAGCGCGGCGTCGGCGAAGCCGAGCGAGCGGCCGGTCGCGAGCGCCAGCAGGGCGTCGGCGAGGTAGTGGTCGCCGGGCGACCAGAGGGAGATCCCGGCCAGCGCGTCGGGTCCGACGTCCGCCACCCCCGCTCGGGTCGACACGGTGACCACCCGGCGGCCGAGCAGCCGGTGCCGGTCGGCCAGCCCGGCCGCTCCCGGGTCGTCCACGCAGCACACGATGAAGCCGGCCGGGTCGACGGTGTCGGCGAACTCCTCGAACGCGCGGGCGTACGCCGCCTCGGTGCCCCAGTGGTCGAGGTGGTCGGCCTCGATGTTCGTCACGACCGCGGCGTACGGCGCGTAGTGCAGGAACGCCCCGTCGCTCTCGTCGGCCTCGGCGACGAACAGCTCGCCCGTGCCCTCCCCCGCGTTGCTGCCGGTGGCGGCGAGGTCGGCGCCGATCGCGAAGGTTGGGTCCGCCCCGGCGGCCTCGAGCGCGACGGTCAGCAGCGCCGTGGTCGTGGTCTTGCCGTGCGTTCCGGCGACGGCGACCACCCGACGGCCCGCCATGACCGAGGCGAGCGCGGCCGACCGAGGCAGCACCCGCAGGCCGCGGGCCAGGGCAGCGGTGTACTCGGCGTTGTCCTCGCGCACGGCGGTCGAGACGACGACCGTATCGGCGTCGCCGAGCTGGTCGGCGGCGTGGCCGACGTGCACGCGGGCGCCGAGGTCGCGGAGCGCGTCCAGGGTCGGCGAGTCGACGCCGTCGCTGCCGCTGACCGCGATCCCCCGGGCCAGCATGATCCGGGCGATCGCGGACAGCCCGGCTCCGCCGATGCCGACGAAGTGCACCCGGCCGAGGCGTTCCGCGGGGAGCAGCTCCTCGGGCACGGCCACCTTCATCGCCCCGCCTCCAGCACGATGCGGGCGAGCTTGTCGTCCGCGTCGCGCGGGATCAGCGCCGCGGCAGCCTTGCCCATGGTGGCCAGCCGCTCGGCGTCGGAGACGAGCGGCGGGACGTTGGCGGTGACCCAGGCGGCGGTGAACGACGCGTCGTCCACCAGCAGCGCTCCCCCGGCGTCGACGACGGGCTTCGCGTTGAGCGGCTGCTCGCCGTTGCCGATGGGCAGGGGCACGAAGATCGCGGGCAGCCCGACCGCTGCGGCCTCGGTCACGCTGGAGGCCCCGGCGCGGCAGACCATCAGGTCGGCCGCCGCGAGGGCGTAGTCCATCCGGTCCACGAAGCCGAGCGGGTGGTAGGTCGGCACGCCCGCCTGGGGTGTGGCGTCGTTCTTGGGTCCGACGACGTGCAGCACCTGCACGCCCGCCCGGCCGAGGGCCTCGGCCGCGCCGGAGACCGCGTTGTTGAGGGTGCGAGCGCCCTGGGAGCCACCGGTGACGACGAGGGTCGGCAGGTCGGGGTCGAGGCCGAAGAACGCGCGGGCCTCGGCGCGCACCGCGTGCCGGTCGAGGCCGGAGATCATGGTGCGGATCGGCAGGCCGACGTACTCGGCGTGCCGCAGCGGGGTGTCCGGGAAGCTGACGGCGACCCGCCGTGCCAGCCGGGCGCCCACCTTGTTGGCCAGCCCGGGCCTCGCGTTCTGCTCGTGGACGACGATGGGCACCTCGGCCCGACGGGCGGCGAGGTAGGCCGGGACCGAGACGTAGCCGCCGTAGCCGACCAGCACGTCGGGCCGGACCCGGTCGAGCACCGCCCGGGCCTCACGCACCGCCTGGCGCAGCCGGCCGGGGACCCTCAGCAGGTCGACCGACGGACGGCGCGGCAGCGGGACCGGGGAGATCAGCTCGAGCGGGTACCCGGCCTCGGGGACGACCCGGGTCTCGAGGCCGCGCGGGGTCCCCAGGCAGGTGATCTCGACCGACGGCTCCTGCCGGCGCAGGGCATCGGCGGTCGCGAGCAGCGGGGAGGTGTGGCCGGCGGTGCCGCCGCCGGCGAGGAGGATGCGCATCGGGGGAAAGAGTAGGAGTCAGCGTGAAGACGCCCGCGGGCGTCCCGCCGCCAGCCCGGCCGAGCGCCGCTTTCGGCGCTGGGCGAGGGCCCGCGCGGCCTCCGGCTCACGGCGCGCGAAGCCGACCAGCAGGCCGAGCGCGACCAGCGACGGCAGCAGCGCGGAGCCGCCATAGGAGATCAGCGGCAGCGGGATCCCGATGACCGGGAGCAGGGCCAGCACCATGCCGACGTTGATGATCATCTGCCCGACCAGCCAGACCACGATGCCGAACGAGGCGTAGCGGACGAAGGGGTCGGCCGTACGCCGCGCGACCCGCAGCGCCGCGAACGCGATGGTGAGGAACAGCGCGATCACGAGCAGGGTGCCCGCCAGCCCCAGCTCCTCCCCCAGCACTGCGAAGATGAAGTCGGTGTGCGCCTCCGGGAGGTCGCCCCACTTCTGCTGGCTCGCGCCGATGCCCTGGCCGAACAGGCCGCCGGTCGAGAGCGCGTAGAGGCCGTGCACGGGCTGCCACCCCTTGCCGTCGTAGTCCTTGAAGGGGTCCACGAAGTTGGTGACCCGGCCGAGCCGCTCGGCGTCGGTGCTGACGAGCAGCACCAGGCCGACCGCGACGACCGTGAACATGATCGTGAAGAACCGCCTCGGGGCGCCGACCACCCACAGCGAGCCGAGCAGCAGCGCGAAGAGGACGAGCGCCGTGCCCACGTCGTTGCCGAGCACGACCAGCCCGGTGGCCAGGATCATCCCGGGCACGACCGGCACCACGATCTCGTGGGTGCTGGAGAGCCGGCGCTCCTTGTTGGCGTAGATGTGCGCCGCCCAGATCACCATCGCCAGCTTGGCGATCTCCGAGGGCTGGATGACCAGCGGCCCGACGCCGAGCCAGTTCTGGTTGCCGTTGCGCTCCACGCCGAAGAAGGCCGTGAGCAGCAGCAGCACCAGGGAGACAGAGAAGCCAGGGTAGGCGAGCCGCCGGACCCACCGGTTGGGCAGCCTGCTGGCCAGCCAGGCGAGCGGCAGCCCGATGAGCACCCAGAGGAGCTGGCGGCGGACGACGGCGTAGGAGTCGCCGTCGTTGAGCTCGTAGGAGTAGACGCTGCTGGCGCTCAGCACCATGATCAGCCCGATCGTGAGCAGCAGCGCCGAGGCGCCGACCAGCAGGTAGTACGACGTCAGCGGGCGGTCCAGCGCGGCGCGGAGCGAGCCGAACCAGCCGCGAGCCCGGGCCGGCGAGCCGGCCTTGCCGGTCGCGACCGCGTGCGCGAGCCGCGGGCGGAGCCGGAGCTTCGGAAGGGCGGGAAGCTCGAACCGGCGCGAGCCGGTGCCCTCGGGGTTCGCGGTGGTCATCCCCAGCGGTCCCCTTCCGTGCTGCATGGTCTGCGTCGCCTAGCCGGTCAGCTCCTGCACCGCCGCGGCGAACGCGTCCCCGCGGGCGGCGTAGTCGGTGAACAGGTCCTGAGAGGCACAGCCCGGGGCGAGGAGCACCGTGTCGCCCGGCCGGGCGAGCCCGGCGGCGGCGGCCACGACACGTCGCATCGGTTCTGCCTCAACAGACGCATGGTCACCTTCTGTCACAGCAGTCTCACGGGTCTCAATCGAGATCACCGGCACATCCGGTGCGTGTCGCGCAAGAGCTCCCGCGATGACGTCGCGGTCGCGGCCGAGCAGCACCACCCCGCGCAGCCGGTCGGCGACCTGCCGGACCAGGTCGTCGAACGAGGCGCCCTTGGCGAGACCGCCGGCGACCCACACCACGGGGTCGTAGGCGAGCAGCGAGGCGAGCGCCGCGTGCGGGTTGGTCGCCTTGGAGTCGTCGACCCACGCGACGCCGTCACGCTCGGTGACGAGCGCGATGCGGTGGCCGTCGGGGCGGAAGCCGCGCAGCCCGTCGCGGACCGCCGCCTGGTCGACGCCGTGGGCGCGGGCCAGGGCCGCAGCGGCGAGCGCGTTCTGCACCGTGTGCGGCGCCGGCCCGTCGGTGCCCGGGGCGGTCAGGTCGGCGAGGGTGCAGAGCTCGGCGGCGCTGGTCTTTCGCTCCTCGACGAACGCGCGGTCGGCGAGGATGTCCTCGACGACGCCGACCATGCCGACCGCCGGCATGCCGAGCGTGAAGCCGACCGCGCGGGCACCCTCGACGACGTCGGCCTCGCGCACCAGCCGCTCGGTGGTCGGGTCGGAGACGTTGTAGACACAGGCTCGCTGCACGCGCTCGTAGATGCGGCCCTTGTCGGCGGCGTAGTCGCCCATCGAGGCGTACCAGTCGAGATGGTCCTCGGCGACGTTGAGCACCGCAGCGGCCTGCGCGCTCATCGTGTCGGTGTAGTGGAGCTGGAAGCTGGACAGCTCGATCGCCAGCACGTCATAGGGCCGGGGGTCCATGACCGCCTCGACCAGCGGGAGCCCGACGTTGCCGGCCGCCACGCTGCGCAACCCGGCCGCGCGCAGGATCGCGTCGAGCATCCGCACGGTCGTGGTCTTGCCGTTGGTGCCGGTGACGGCGAGCCACGGGGTGTCGTGGTCGGGGTCGCGCAGGCGCCAGGCCAGCTCGACCTCGCCCCAGACCGGTACGCCGCGGGCGCGCGCCTGCGCCAGGAGCGGCGCGTCGGGTCGCCACCCCGGCGAGGTCACCAGCAGGTCGACGTCGGCGGGCAGCGTGGCGGTGGCGCCCTCGCCGAGCCGGATGTGCGCCCCGAGGACCTCGAGCAGCTCGGCCTTCTCCTGGCGCTGGTCAGGGCCCTCGGCGCGCTCGTCGAGGGCGGTGACGTCGGCCCCGAGGTGGAGCAGGTTGTCGGCGGCCGCGAAGCCCGAGACACCGAAGCCGGCGACGACCGCGCGGACCCCCTCCCAGGAGTCCTGGCGGCCCAGGTGTGCTGGGTTCATGGTCGAGAGGTCATCCGATGCCCGAGACCCACTGCGCGTAGAAGACGCCGAGCCCGGCGGCCACGCAGATGCCGGTGATGATCCAGAACCGGATCGTGACCGTGATCTGCTCCCAGCCGAGCATCTCGAAGTGGTGATGGATCGGCGCGATCCGGAAGACCCGTCGCCCGGTGCCGGTCAGCCGTTTGGTCACCTTGAACGTCGTCACCTGGATCATCACCGAGAGGGTCTCGACGACGAAGAGGCCGCCGAGGATGACCAGCAGCAGCTCGGTGCGGGTCATGATCGCGAGCCCCGCGAGCGCGCCACCGAGTGAGAGTGAGCCGGTGTCGCCCATGAAGATCGCGGCCGGAGATGCGTTCCACCACAGGAAGCCGAAGCAGGCGCCCGTGAGCGCGGCCGCGACGACGGCCAGGTCGAGCGGGTCGCGCACGGTGTAGCAGAGGTTGACGTTGGCGGGGTCGAGCCGCTCGGAGAAGCAGGACTGGTTGTTCTGCCAGATGTTGACCAGCATGTAGGCGCCGAAGACCATCACCGAGGAGCCGGCGGCGAGCCCGTCGAGCCCGTCGGCGAGGTTCACGCCGTTGCTGGTCGCCGTGACGATCAGCCAGATCAGCAGCATCACGATGACGGCCGGGATGCCGACGCCGCTCCAGTCGCGGATGAAGGAGATGTGGCGCGACGCCGGTGTGATGCCGTGCTCGTCCTTGAGCCAGGGGCTCAGCGCCAGGCCCCCGAAGACCAGCGCGACCAGTGTCTGGCCGATCATCTTGGCCCGGCTGCGCAGGCCGAGGTTGCGCTGCCGGACGATCTGGATGTAGTCGTCCAGGAAGCCGACCGCGCCGAGCCCGACGTAGAGCCCTAGGATCAGCAGCGCCGACGCCGTCGGAGCGGTCATCGTGACGAGCTTGGCCAGGAAGTAGCCGACGACGGTGGCCAGCATGACCACCAGCCCGCCCATGGTGGGCGTGCCCATCTTCGTGTGGTGGCTGGTCGGTCCGTCGTCGCGGATCTGCTTGCCCCAGCCGAGCCGGCGGAACTGGGTGATCGCGACGCGGGTCCCGAGCAGGGAGATGAACAGCGAGACCGCGCCGCTGAGGAGGATGGCTCTCATCCGGCGTACCCGCGGCCAGGGCGTGTCCCGTCATTGCTGGTGGATGCCGGCGTCGTCCAGGCGCGCGCCGCTTGTCCGGGGTCCCCGCGGAAGCGCGAGCGCAGCGAGCGTCTTCCGTGGGGTGGTGTCCCGGCGCCGGCGCGCACACAGACTGGGCGTCTTTGCAGTGTCGGCAACGCCGCCAGCTTTTTCGGGGTCCCCGCGTGAGCGCAGCGAGCGTCTTCCGTGGGGTGAAGCGTGTGATCTGGGCGGCGTCCGGCGCCGCCATGAATTGCGGGACACGCCCTAGCTGCCCCCACGGCGCGAAGCGCTCGCGACGCACGTTCTCGTGGGGTGTTCATCCACTCCCTCTCTCTTCGGACCCGGACCGGGGGCCATGATTCCGTACGCCGCCTCGCACTCCGACGCGGCCCGCCGACGAGCGGTTGCCTAGGACGCGTTGGCCTAGTCCCCTGGCCGGCGGCGGCTCTCGAGCAGCTCGCGCACGACGTCCCGGTCGTCGAAGGGGTGGAGCACGCCGGCCACCTCCTGGCCGGTCTCGTGGCCCTTCCCCGCAACCAGGACGATGTCGCCCGGTCGGGCCAGGTCAAGGGCGGCGGCGATGGCCGCCCGCCGGTCGCCCTCCTCCATCACCTCGGCGGTGCCGCGGTAGGCCCCCTCGAGCATCCGGGCCCGGATCGCCGCGGGGTCTTCGCTGCGCGGGTTGTCGTCGGTCACGATCACGACATCGGCCACCTCGGCGGCGATCTCTCCCATGATCGGGCGCTTGCCGGGGTCCCGGTCGCCGCCGGCGCCGAGGACGACGATCAGCCGCCCCTGCGTCAGCGGTCGCAGGCTCTCCAGGGCGGCCCGGACGGCGTCCGGCTTGTGGGCGTAGTCGACGACCACCGTGAACGGCTGGTCCCCCTCGATCCGCTCGAACCGCCCCGGCACGCCGCCCCCGGCCGCGATCGCGCCGGCGACCGCGGCTGCGTCGAGCCCGGCCTCGGCGCAGGCCGCCACGGCCGCGAGCGCGTTGGTGACGTTGAAGCCTCCCGGGAGCGGCACACCACCGGCGGCGTCGACCCCGGGTCCGATGACTCGGAAGGTCGTGCCGTCGGGTCCCGGCCGCAGGTCGGTGACCGTCCAGTCCGCGTCGCGGCCGCCGGTCGAGAAGGTCCGCACCGGCAAGGCGGTCTCGCCGGCCAGCCGCCGACCGTGCTCGTCATCGATCCCGATCAGCGCGAGCCGGGCCCGCTCCGGCGTGAACAGCGAGGCCTTGGCCCGGTAGTAGTCCTCCTCGTCGGCGTGGAAGTCCAGATGGTCGCGCCCCAGGTTCAAGAAGACGGCGACGTCGAAGACCACGCCGTCGACCCGGCCCATCACCAGGGCGTGGCTGCTCACCTCCATGGCGCACACCTCGACCTGGTGCTCGCGCATCACGGCGAACAGGGCGTGCAGGTCGGGTGCCTCCGGTGTCGTGAGAGCCGTCTTGACGTCCTCGCCCGCGATCCGGGTGCCGACCGTGCCGATGACGCCCGCCCGGATCCCAGCGGCCTGGAGGCCGCCCTCGGCCAGCCGGGTGGTGGTCGTCTTGCCCTGGGTGCCGGTGACGCCGATCATCCGCATGGCCGTCGCCGGGTCGCCGTAGATGTGGGCCGCCAGACGGCCGAGCAGCCGGCGCGGCTCGGCGCTGACCAGGAGCGGTACGCCGGAGGGAGCCGTGTCAGCGCCGTCGGGGTCGGTGAGCACCGCGACCGCGCCCGCGACGAGTGCATCGCCGGCGAACCCCATCCCGTGGGCCTTGGAGCCCGGCAGCGCGGCGTAGAGATCGCCGGGGAAGGTTCGCTGCGAGCTGAGGGTCAGCCCCGTGACCCTGGTCTCGAGGTCGCCGCTCGCCGTCACGTCGTAGGACGCCGCGCGCAACCAGTCCGCCAGCTCGCCGACCGGGGTGCTCGGCGGCCGCTCCGGCCGGGTCTGCGCAGTCACCACCTGCTCACCACCTGGTGAGGTCTACCACTCGACGGGCAGAACCGGCTGCTTGCGGTGGCTCGGGGGGACTCCGTAGCGCTGGAGCGCGAAGCTCATCAGCTTCGAGAACACCGGGCCGGCGGTGGCGCCACCGCCCGCGCCCTCGATGGTCGGAGCCTGGATGACGACGTAGACGGTGAACCGGGGGTTCTCGGCCGGCGCGAAGCCGGCGAAGGAGACGGTGTTGGTGCCGTCGTAGCAGCTGTGCCTCGCGGCGCCCTGGCCACAGGTGCCGACCCGCTGGGCGGTGCCGGTCTTGCCGGCCACCGTGTAGCCGGCCACGTTGGCGTACGGCGCCACGCCGTCGACGGGGTCGACGACCCGCTCCATCATCAGCGTCATCTGGCGCGCCGCCTCTGGTGACACGACCCGCCGCGTCGTGGAGACGTCCGTGCCGATCTCCATGCCGTCGTCGCGCTTCGCCTCACCCTGGATCAGGGTCGGGTCGACCCGGACTCCGCCGTTGGCGATCGTGTTGACCGCGGCGGCCATCTGCATGGCGTTGACCGAGAGCGACTGGCCGAACGCGATCCGGTCCGCGACCTGGCTGGTCCACAGGCTCGGGTCGGGGAGGTCGCCGCGCGACTCGGCGCCGAGCCCGACGTTGGTGGGCTGACCGAGACCGAACTCGGCCAGGTAGGCGCGCAGCTCGCCGGGCCCGAACTTGTCGGCGGCCAGCACGGTGCCGACGTTGGACGACTTGGCCAGCACGCCGGCCAGGGTGAGCTTGATCAGCCCGTGCTCCCAGTGGTCGTGGATCACCCGGTCCTGCCGGTGCAGCTCGCCCGGCACGAGCATCTTGGTGCGCGCGTTGACCTTGCCCTCGTCGATGAGCGCGGAGAGGGTGAGCACCTTCTCGACCGAGCCCGGCTCGTAGGACAGGTTGAGCGATCGGGCCCGCCTGTCCTTGACGGGAGAGGCGCCGGGGTCGTCGGCGTCGTAGGTCGGGTCGTCCGCGAGCGCGAGCACCTCGCCGGTGCGCGAGTCCATGATCACCGCGATAGCCGACTTGCCGCCCGCGGCCTCCCGGGCCTGGCGGAGCACGCGCTGGGTGTACCACTGCAGGTCGCGGTCGATGGTGGTGTGCAGGTCCTGACCGTTGACCGCGGGGACGGTCTTGTTGACGCCGAGTGGGATCCGGGCGCCGTGGGCGCCGACCTCGTACTCCTCGCTGCCGTCCTTGCCCGAGAGCGCCTTGTTGAAGACCTCCTCCAGACCGCCGTAGGGCTTGTCGGTGCCCATGAACCCCACCAGGTTGGCCGCCACGTCGTGCGCAGGGTAGGTGCGGACCGGGTCGCGCCGCGTCGAGAGCCCCTCGTAGCCGCGGTCGTCGGCCTCGTTGAGGACGTCGGTGGCCAGGGTGGATGGGATGTGCCGAGCCAGGTACTCGAAGCGGGACGGCGCGCCGTCCTTGTTCACGTGGTCGCGCAGCCGCTTGAGGACGGTGAAGTAGTCGACGTCGAGCTTCTCGCTGAGGAACCTGGCGATCTCGGGCGCCTGGTCGTTGGTGAGCGTGGGGTCGCCCACGACCATGAGGCCGTCGATCGAGGCCGCGAGCGGCTGGCCGTTGCGGTCCAGGATGTCGCCGCGCTTCGCGGGCAGCACCGCGTCGACCGTGCCCTCGGCTGCGGCCATCGCGGCGTACGAGCCCGGGTCGAGCCCTTGCAGCTGCACCAGCCGAGCCCCGAAGAGCGAGAGCACCATCGAGATCAGCACGAACCCGATCCGCAGCCGCACCTGCGGAGAGCCCCGCAGACTGCCGCGCCGAGCCTTGGCGGCGCCCGGGCGCTGCGGACCTGCGGGTCGGGCGGCCGGACGGGGGGTTCGGGTGCGGGGCACTGACTCTCTCGTGCTCTCTCGGGGCCGTGTGGTGGCTGATGTTGTTGTGGTCAGTGGTGCTCGTGTGACAGGTGGGGGCTATCTTGCTCGCTCGCCACCCGGGATCCGGTCAGCCGCGCGCCGTGTCGTGGTGTCCCGTGCCGGCCCCGCCACCGTGGCGGCCGCCGTGCCGGCCGCCGTGGTGGCCCTCGTTCGCGCCCGCAGCAGGCGGGACCGTGACGACGATCGGGGCCGGGTTCAGCACCGGCGGCTTCTTGGGCGGGCGCGGCAGCAGCCGGGGGGTGTTGTCGATGCTGGCGGGTGCGCAGTCGCCGTCGGCCGTCTGCGCGGCGAGGTGCACCGTGCAGGCGCTGTCCGGGACCACCATCCCGACGGCCTGCGCCGCGGCCGCGAGCTTCTGCGGGTCGCGCAGGTTCTGGAGGTCGTCGTGCAGGGTCTGCTCCCGCGCCGCGAGGTTGTCGGACTGGTTCTCCAGGGCGGTGGCCGCGAATGACTGCTGCTGCATCTGGGTGTTGAAGCAGAGCAGCCCCACCACCCCGCCGACCAGGATCAGGCTGACCAGTGTCACGAACGGCATCCGCGCCGCCCGCACCCGACGGCGAGGTACGACGGTGAGCCTGGCCCGGGCGACAGCGTCCTCGGCGAGCCGAGGGAGCCGCTCGCGGAGCTGGAGGGCTGGACTGCTCATGCTGCATCGCTCCTGGCTTTGACTCGTTCGATCGCACGCAGCCGGACCGAGGCCGCGCGGGCGTTGGAGGCGACCTCGTCGGGGCCGGCCCGTTCGGCGCCCCGGGTCACCAGCCGGAACGCGGGCTGCAGCTCCTCGGGCACCACCGGGAGGTCCGGGGGCGCGACCGACCGGGTGACGGCGGTGAACGCCTGCTTGACCAGCCGGTCCTCGAGCGAGTGGTAGGACTCCACGACCACCCGGCCACCCACCCGGATCGAGTCGATCGCGGCCGGCACCGCGCGCCGCAGCACGGCCAGCTCGTCGTTGACCTCCATGCGGAGCGCCTGGAAGGTCCGCTTGGCGGGATGGCCGCCCGTACGCCGCGCGGGTGCGGGGATCTCGGCGTAGAGCAGCTCGACCAGGCGCGCCGAGGTGGTGAACGGCTCCCGCTCGCGCTGCCGGACGACGGCGGCCGCGATCTTGCTCGCGAACCGCTCCTCGCCGTAGTCGCGCAGCACCCGGGTCAGCTCCTTGGCGGAGTAGGTGTTGAGGACGTCGGCGGCGGTGCGTCCGCTGGTGCCGTCCATGCGCATGTCGAGCGGCGCGTCGGCCGCGTAGGCGAACCCGCGCTCGCGCACGTCGAGCTGCATGGAGGAGACACCGAGGTCGAAGAGCACCGCGTCGACGGCAGCCAGCCCCAGGTCGTCGAGGACGTCGGGCAGCTCGTCGTAGACCGCGTGGACGGCGGTGAACCGGTCGCCGAAGCCGGCCAGCCGCTCCCCCGCCCGCCTCAGCGCCTCCGGGTCGCGGTCGATGCCGACCACCCGGGCGAGCTCGCAGCGGGTCAGCACCGCCTCGGTGTGGCCGCCGAGCCCGAGGGTGGCGTCGACCATCACCGCGCCCTCGCTCTGGAGGGACGGCGCGAGCAGGGCCACGACCCGGTCGAGGAGGACGGGGACGTGGGCGGAGGTCTCCATGATCGGCCTCGTCAGCCCTGCTGCCCGAGATGGGTGAGGACCAGGAGGGCCGTCGCGAGAGCCACCGAGGTGAACGCCGAGAACGCCATCACGGCAGCGGCCTCGCGCGCCTGCTCACGCACCCGGCGCGGCGCCGGTGGTGGCTGGGTTGCGGTGGGGTTCATCGATCGACCCTTCGATGAGTGGCGCTGCCGGGGAAGGTGTGGAGCAAGGTGTGGAGCGGAGTGGAGTGGTTCGCAGGGCCAGGTCTCAGGCCGCTCCGCTGCCGACTGGGGCCGGGGAAGGTGTCCCAGTTGGCGCAGCACCGGAGGTGGGATATCGCCTGACGCCGGGGAAGGTGCGTCAGGTGAGGCTCGGGTGGGTGGGAGCGGGCCGAGACCTCGCCCTGCGAACCGCTGTTGAGTTGAGTGCTGGGGTCAGTCCTGGTCGGTCATTCGGGGTAGGTCATCCGGGTGGCGCGTCGTCCTCGTCGAGGTCGGCGAAGGTCTCCTGCGCGGCGGCGTTGTAGTCGCGCCAGCGCGACGGCTCCCAGATCTCCACGCGGTCCATCGCGCCGATCACCACGACGTCGCGGCTGATGGCGGCGTACTGGCGCAGCGGCACCGGGATGGCGATCCGGCCCTGCTTGTCGGGCACGACCTCCTCGGCGCTCGAGAAGAGCATGCGGATCTGGTCACGCCCGCTCCGCGAGGTCATCCCCTTGGCGCGAGCGCGGCCGGCCTCCTCCATGAACACGTCAGAGGGGAAGACGTCGAGGCACTTCTCCTGCCCCTGTGTCACCACGAGTCCCTCCGACAGTCGATCCCTGAACTTCGCCGGGAGGATCAGCCGCCCCTTCTCGTCGAGCTTCGGGGTGTAGGTGCCCATGAAGAACATCGGGCGCCTCCACGACTCGGTCGATCAGGGAGAAGCTTGCCCCTCCACTTTCCCCCACACTACTCCACTTCCCTCCACCGTCAACCACAAATCACCACAACTCGCCCCTTTCTCTCCCCTCCGCGGCGCGCGGGCTTCCGAGGCCCGCCCCTTTGATGCGCGGACCTGGGCCGTGGCCGGCTCGAGGCAGCGGTCAGCAGGCAACCCGCCTGACCCCTCCCCTGCGCGCCGAGGTTGCTGACTGACCGCCCCAGCGGGCCACGCCCGGTGCGGCGGTCAGCAGGCAACCTCCACAGCTCCTGGTCAGGAGGTTCGAGGTCGCTGACTGACCGCCGGAGGGACCGGCCCCCGATGGAGAACCGGCCAGCTCGGCGCGCCGAACCGGCTCGGTCGCCGTCTTTTCCACGCCGCAGCGCGGCGCAACAACAGACCGAACCCTCCGGCGTGGAAAAGCGGTGGCCGAGCCGGTTCGACAAGCGCGCGCCGAGCACGCGCGAGACGCTTCTATGTGATGTCAAGCCGCTGGGGGCATCACTTGGTTGTTGATCTGCTCGGTGTGGGTGGTCAGGGTGCGGAAGAGTTGTCGGGCGATGTAGCGCTTGAGGCAGCGGCGGATTCGTCGTTTGCTGAGTCCTTGGCGGGTCCGGCGTTCGACGTAGGCCTGGGTGTGGGGGTCGCGTTCCATTCTGGTCTTGGCGATCGAGTGCAGGGCCCGGTTGAGCTGTCGGTCGCCGCCTCGGTTGAGCCGGTGCTCGGTGGAGTCGCCGGACTCGAGCTTGATCGGGGAGACGCCGCCGAGCTTGGCCAGGGCGGCTTCGTGGTGGACCCGGCCGGGGTGGGACCAGACCGACAACACGATGGCGGCGTTGACCGGTCCGACCCCGTAGGTGTCCAGCAGTACCGGGGCGTGGGCCTGGACGATCTGGCGCAGCTGGGTCTTGTTGGCGGCCAGCTCGACCCTCAACTGCATGATCCTGGCCGCGAGCCGGACCGCCTCGGCGCGGGCGATGGCGGCCGCCGGGGATTCGCTGCGGGTGCGCCACCGCGCGACCTGGCGGATCTGGGGCGCGGTGAGTTTGCGGCGGGCATCCAGGCCCAGATCGACTCCGCGCAGCAGCGCGGTCAGGGCGTTGACGGATCGGGTGGACTCCCCGGCCATCCGGTCCCGGGCGGCCAGCAGCACCTTCAGCGCTTCCTGCAACTGGCCGGCGCGGACCTCGGCGAGCCGGTCGACCCGCGTGCCCAGCACCCCGCGGGCGGCCTTGATCGCGTCGATGGTGTCGTCCTTGTCCTGGCCGCGGTCCCGCTTGGGGGACGGGGCGTCCACCACCCGGTAGCCGACCTCGAGCAGCAGCTTGGCCAGCCGGGCGCCGTAGCTGCCGGTGCCCTCACACGAAACCAGCACCGACCCCGGCCCCGGGTCCAGGTCGCCGCCGGTGCGGCGGGCGATCCACGCCGCTGCCCGGGCCAGCCCTGCTGCGCTGGTGGGGAACCCGCCCTCATCGAGGACCCGGCCGGTTGCCGCTTCGACGATGGCGTACTGGTGGACCTTGGCGTGGGTGTCGACTCCCACCACGAACCGGTAGACCTCGGCCACCGTGGGCGGCTGGGGGCTTGGCGATCGTTCTGCGACCATGAGCATGGCGATGCGTTCCTTCCTTCCGTTGGGGCAACTCGTCGGACCGGTGGTCGTCCCTGAGGAAGTCACTGCACGGCATCACTGTGATGAGTCACATCCCTCGGGATGGACAGGCTTCTGATCAGGCCAGGCGGTGGGCAGGGCGGCCACCGGCCCACCACCACGATCGGACAGGTCTCGCCGAAGACACCCTCACGGGGTCAGCGAAGCGATGAGTCACAACCGTCGCAGCAGACCAGCAGCCACCCTGCCAGCCAACCCCAGGTCGGCCACCTCAAACACTCACAGCGAAGCGAGCTGTCGTCGCGGACTGGGGCCGAAGCTCGCCGGGGTATCCAACACATCAACAGTCACCTCGTCCGCCCGGCAAGCGGCGACGGCGAGTGAGCTATGAACAGCTCAGATTTCCGAGCCCAGCTCGGCGGCCTCCGACTCCTCGACCGCCACGTCCGGCTCGTCATCGTCGTCGTAGTGGAGGTACTTGATGCCCTCGTCGACGTCGCCGTCGAAGCCGAGCCGGCCGTCCTCGAGCACGATCACCCGGTTGCACATCCTGCGCACCGACATCGCCGCGTGGCTGACGTAGAAGAGGGTGACGCCGCTGTTGCGGATCTCCTCCATCTTCTTGATGCACTTGCGCTTGAACGGCTGGTCGCCGACCGCGAGCACCTCGTCGGCGATGAAGACGTCGCAGTCGACGTGCACCGCGACCGAGAAGCCGAGCCGGGCGGCCATGCCCGAGGAGTAGTTGCCGACCGGGGTGTCCATGCGGTCACCGAGCTCGGCGAACTCCGCGATCTCGGGATACTTCGCGTCCGTCTCCTCCTTGCTCATGCCGAGGATGGCGGCGTTCATGTAGATGTTCTCGCGGCCGGTCATCTCGGGGTGGAAGCCGGCGCCGGTGGCGATCAGCCCCGAGAGGCGGCCCCGGGTGCGGATCGCCCCGGAGGTCGGTCGCATCACGCCCATGATGTGCTTGAGCAGGGTGCTCTTGCCCGAGCCGTTGAGCCCCATCAGCCCGATCGCCTCGCCCTGCTCGACCTTGAACGAGACGTCGTCCAGCGCCCAGAACGTGTCCTTGATCTTCCGACCGTGCATCTTGGCGACCATCGTCTGCTTGAGGGTGCGCTGGTAGTGCTTGTGGAACAGCTTGGAGACGTTCTCCACCTCGATCGACGTGACCATCAGGATGCCTCCTCCAGGCCTCGGCGGATGCCAGCGTCGTCCAGGGCGTGCGATGGCGAGGCGCCGGCGTGAAGGCAGGCTGGGCGTCTTTCGAGCGTCGGCAACGCTGCCAGGGTGCGTGCTGGGCGGCGCTGGCGCCGCCATGGGACTGGTGGAGGCATCCTAGATCAGCCTGTCCGGGATCCGGTCGTCGAGCCGCGTGAACACCCACTGGGAGAACGCGAGGAAGAGCATCGAGGCGCCGATGAAGATCAGGCCGCGCTCGAACAGGTGGTGCGGGAAGTTCACGTCCAAACCTGCCTTGAAGCCCCACTCGTCGCCGGCCGCCTTGGCGTCGGCGGGGCTGACGGTGGTGATCCAGAACGCGCGCTGCATGAGCAGCACGGCCTCGGTGATCGGGTTGAAGAGGTAGAAGTGCTCGATCGTCGGGAAGTTCTGGAAACGGTGGTGGACCAGCGTGTAGGGGTACATCATCGGCACCGTGAACGGCAGCATCTGGGTGAAGATCTGCACGACCCGGGTCCAGTCGCGGTAGAGCACGTTGATGGCCGAGAACATCAGCCCCATGCCGGTGCCGAGCAGGATCACGATGGTGAACGCCAGGACCGCCGAGATCGGCACCCACGGGTCCGGTACGAACGAGCCGGTCGCCAGACAGGCTCCGAAGAGGATCACCAGCTGCGGGCCCACGTGCCAGAGCGAGACCAGCATCGAGGCGATCGGGAAGATCTCCCTGGGCAGCGGCATCTTCTGCACGATCGACTTGTTCTGCATGATCGAGCGGGTGCCTGAGTTGAACGACTCGGTGAACAGGTTCACCACGACCATGCCGGCGAACAGGTGGATCGCGAAGTGCGGGACCTGGCCGCGGCCCAGGATGATGCCGAAGACGAAGTAGAAGGTCAGGAACCGCGAGAGCGGGTTGATGTAGGACCAGGCCAGGCCCATCTTCGAGCCGATGTAGCGGGCCCGCAGCTCGCGCTTGACCATCAGCGAGAGCAGGTAGCGCCGCTTCAGCACGCCGACCAGCCCGCCCTTGGCGGTCGGGTCGACGAGCGGCACGTGCTCGAGGTCGTGGCGTACGGCGACCGATGAGGTGCTCGACACCGGGCTGCCGGGTGTCAGCTGGTCGGTCATGCGCCCGCCTCGGTGTCGGTCCAGGGGCGGAAGGTCTGCTCCCAGGTCTCGGGTGAGGTGACGTCGTGGAGCGCCGCGCGGTACTGCTCGGCCAACCGTGGCCACTCCTTGACCAGCCGGGCGTGCAGGGCAGTGGTGCGCGCGGCCAGCTCGCGGTACTTCTTCAGATCGCGCCGGTAGAGCGCCGCCGAGGTCCCGTCGTTCATCGAGACCACTGCGGAGTCGTAGCTGGCGATGCGGTACCACCTGGCGTCCACGGCGCGGATCTCCACCTCGGGGTATTCGCGCGACAGCGGCCGCTCCTTGGCGAGGAAGTGCCGGATCGGCTCGAGCGCGGCCGTCTTGCGCTGCGCCCACTTGCCCGGGACCTCGACGATGTCGCGCCCCTTCTTCGGCGGCTTCTTGCGCCGCACCTCGGGGAAGGCCTCGCGGTCGGGCTCGAGCTGGGCGTCGCTGAACTGCTTGCGGAAGGCGTTCACCTCGGCGAGCCGGGTGGGCAGCATCGCGTGCAGCCCCTCCGGGCCGGCGAGCACGTCCTCCATCGCCTGGTTGCGGATCTCGACGGTGGAGTACTGCATCGCGACCAGGTGCGAGACCGAGTGGTTGAGGTTCTCGCGGATCACCCGCCCGCCTCGCGGGTACGAAGAGTGCAGCAGCGCGCTGATCAGCCGGTTGCGGACGTGGAAGTAGGCCTGCCAGTCGAGGGCGTCGTTCTTGTCCGTCCACGGCACGTGCCACACGGCAGCCCCCGGGAAGGTCACGGTCGGGAAGCCGGCGGCCTTGGCGCGCAGGCCGTACTCGGCGTCGTCCCACTTGATGAACAGCGGTAGCGACAGGCCGATCTCCGCGATGACGGCACGCGGGATCAGGCACATGAACCAGCCGTTGAAGTCGACGTCGACGCGCTTGTGCAGCCACCGCGAGGAGCGGATGTTGCGGGCCGAGAGGTCCCAGCGGCTGAAGCCGTCGAGCGGCGTCATCCACCAGAACCGCCACGGCTGCACGATCTCGCCGAAGCTGTGCAGCTCGGACTTGTTGTAGAGGCTGAACATGTGGCCGCCGACGATCGTCGGGCGCCGAGCCAGGTCGCCGAAGGTGATCGCCCGGATGATGCCCTCGGGCTCGCACACGACGTCGTCGTCCATCATCAGGGCGTACGTCGCGGTGCCCTTGCGCAGCGACTCGAGCTGCCCGCGGGCGTAGCCGCCGGAGCCGCCGAGGTTGCCCTGCTCGATGATCCGCAGCTTCTCGCCCAGGGCGACGCTCGCGCCGGCGTAGAACTCGGAGTCGGCGACCTTCTTCGTGCCCTGCTCCATCACCATCACGGTGTCGAGGTAGGGGCGGAGCAGCTCGTCGGAGCCCATCTGCGCGAGCAGCTTCGCGCAGAAGTCGGGGCGGTTCATGGTGGTGATCGCGATGTCGGCGGTGCCGTGCGTCATCCGGTCCGCGGGCACCTCCGCGGACCACTCGGCCGACTCGACGATGGCGTCGTCGTCACCGGCGACGACGTTGTACCAGTACCAGCCGCCGTCCACGAAGGTGTTCAGCGGCAGGTCGAAGACGAACGTGCCCTTCGCCTCGGTGCCGGTGCCGGCCGAGTCGACCCGCTGCGAGCGACCGTTGGCCAGCGAGCGGTAGACGATGATCGTGGCCCCGCGCCCGGAGACGTCGACGGTGAGCCGGACGTCGGTCACGACCGTCCACCGCCGCCAGTACGACGCAGGGAAGGCGTTGAAGTAGGTGCCGAACGAGAGCCGCTCGCCGGAGCGGACCCGCAGCGCGGTGCGTGACTCGATCTGGTCGGGAGCGATGCCGCGCCCGGTCGAGGTCGCCTGCCGGATCGCCGCGTTGTTGAGGTCCTTGGCCGCCTTGCTGCCGCCGACCTCGTACTTGTCGGCGTCGAGAGTGGCGTCCTCGGCGTCGACGTAGAGCGCGAACACGTCGAAGTCGCGGTCGATCGGCATGATCTGGCGCTGCAGCACCCGACGGTTGCCCTGCGGCGCGGGCGCGGCCGCCTTCTTCGTCGTACGACGACGCGTGCTGCTCGGCGCCTTCTTGGCGGGTACTGGGCTCGACTCCGTCACTCGTCCACTCCCCCGGACTTCAGCTCGGCGCCCTCGGCGAAGTGCGGCCGGAGCTTGTTCTCGTACATCGACAGCGCCGAGCCGATGGCCATGTGCATGTCGAGGTACTTGTAGGTGCCGAGCCGGCCGCCGAAGAGCACCATCGGCTCCTGCTTGGCGAGCTCGCGGTACTTCAGCAGCTTGGCCCGGTCGTCGGCGGTGTTCACCGGGTAGTAGGGCTCGTCGCCCTCATCCGCGAATCTCGAGTACTCGTGGACGATCACGGTCTTGCCGGGCAGGTGGGTCTTCTCGCGCTCGGGGTGGAAGTGCTTGAACTCGATGATCCGGGTGAAAGGGACCTCGTGGTCGTTGTAGTTGACCACGCCGGTGCCCTGGAAGTCGTCGACGTCCTCCACCGACTCCTCGAGGTCGACGGTCCGCCAGGAGAGCCGGCCCTCTGAGTTGCCGAAGTACTCGTCGACGGGACCGGTGTAGACGATCGGGACCTTGCCCCGGAACTCGTCGGCGACGTCGAAGAAGTCGGTCTCGAGCCGGACCTCGATGTTGGGGTGGTCGGCCATCCTCGTCAGCCACGCGGTGTAGCCGTCGGTCGGCAGCCCCTCGTGGGTGTCGCTGAACCAGCCGTTCTCGAAGGTGTAGCGGACCGGGAGGCGCGTGATGATCTCCGCGCTGAGCTCCGTGGGGTCGGTCTGCCACTGCTTGGCGGTGTAGCCCTTGATGAACGCCTCGTAGAGCGGCCGGCCGATCAGGCTGATCGCCTTCTCCTCGAGGTTGGTCGCGTCCTCGGTGGCGATCTCGCTGGCCTGGCTCGCGATCAGCTCGCGGGCCTCCTGGGGCGTGTGGCTCTTGCCGAAGAACTGGTTGATCAGGCCGAGGTTCATCGGGAGCGAGTAGATCTGGCCCTGGTACTTCCCGAAGACCCGGTGCTTGTAGTCGGTGAACGTCGTGAACAGGTTGACGTAGTCCCAGACCTTCTCGTTGGAGGTGTGGAACAGGTGCGCGCCGTACTTGTGCACCTCGATGTTGGTCTCCGGGTCGCGCTCGCTGTAGGCGTTGCCGCCGAGGTGGTGGCGGCGCTCGAGGACCAGCACCCGGAGCCCGAGTTCGGACGCGCACCGCTCGGCGACCGTCAGCCCGAAGAACCCGGAGCCGACGACGACCAGATCAGGCCCGCTGGGCTCAGACGACTTCTCCGACGACACGACAGATCAGTCTACGGACGAGCGGTCACGGGCTCGATTCGGCGCGCTCAGGCGGACGCCGCCGCGTGCTTGAGCGCGCGGAGACTGCGACGAACCTCACCCTCGGTGGTCGACCAGTTGCACACCGGGCCGCTCATCCTTGCCCGAGTCTCCTCGGTCGGGAGAACTCCGCGTAGACCCCGTCGCAGTGGGCGACGTGGTCCGGGGGCGCGTCGGTGAGGCCGGGGAAGCCGGCGTCGGCGACCAGCCCGTCGGCGAGCTCGACCACCTCGGCCTCGCGCAGCGGCCAGGGGTCGTGCCGGTTGCGGACGTAGGTCGTGCCCCACGGGCGGCGTACGTGCGCTGCCCAGCGCGCGGTGAGGAAGTCGTCGAGCGGCGTGGACTCGCGCGGCCCACCGACCCGGACCACCACGTGGCTCGACGGGCGGGCGCCGGTGAGCACGCGCGCGTCGTAGCGGAGCTCCTCCACCCCGCCCGAGGTCGTCCGGGCCAGCTCCATCCGGGCCCAGCGGTAGGGAGCGCCGATCGTCGCCCGGATCACGGGCACCACGGCCGGACGGTCGACGTCGAGGCTCAGGAACACCACCCCGCGCCGGCCGAGGTCGTCGACGCTGTAGAGCCGGACGTTGGTCTCCAGGAAGGTGCCGAAGTGGGGCACGGCCGGGCCGCGGCCCAGCGTCACGTCGACCATGCGGAACGGGACCAGGCCGACGTAGGTGCGGTCCTCGAAGACGTCGGGCCGGGTCCCTGGCGGGAGGAGGGGCGCGACCCGGGCCGGGTCGACCGCCCAGTGCAGGAACGTGAGCTCGCGCCACGACTGCGTGGAGATCACCCGCCCCGGCAGCGGCGGGGGCTGGCGGGTGATCGGCTCAGCGGGCCTTGGCACGGTGGGTCGTGGCACGGTGGTCGGCACGGGCGTCCTTCAGCGCCTTGCGCACGTTGCGCGACTCGGCGCGGCCGCCGCGAACCGGCGAGAGCGCGACCACTGCGGCGGTGATCAGCCACGGCTTCGCGCGGACCAGCGCGTTCTCGCCGTAGCGCAGGTGGACCGTGAACAGGTTGCGGTACATGTAGTAGCCCTTCCACCCGCCCAGGTCGTGCTGCTGGTCGAAGTCGAGCTGCCGGACGAGCACCGCGTCGCGGACCGCGAAGATCCGGAAGCCCGCGCGCCGGGCGCGCAGGGCGTAGTCGACGTCGTCGTAGAAGATGAAGAAGCTCGGGTCCGGCAGCCCGATGGCCTCGACCACCGCACGACGGACCATGAACCCCTCGAAGGCGACGTTCTCGATCTCGACCAGCTCGGGCATCCGGTCGCGCGCGCCGTAGGTCGTCTCGACCATCGCGGTCTTGGGCCTGATCCGCAGCGGGTTGCGCATGTCGAAGGTGACCGCGGCCTTCTCGACCAGCCGCCCCCGGACGTCCTCCCTGGTGCACAGCAGGCAGTCCTCGTCGAGCGCCATCATCACGTCGAGGCAGTCGGGAGCCGGGACGACGTCGTCGTCCATCAGCCAGATCCGGTCGAAGCCCTGCTCGTAGGCCGCCTCGACCCCGAGGTGGAAGCCTCCGGCGCCGCCGAGGTTCTCCTCGGGCCGGATCACCTGGAGCTTGAGGTCGCTCTGCTCGAACCGAGCCGCCTCGAGCACGGTCGCGGTGTGGTCGGTGCTGGCGTTGTCGACGACGATCACGGCGTCCGGCGTACGGTCGAGCGCTGCGAGCCCGGCGAGCATCCGGGTGAGCAGTGCCGCCCGGTTGTAGGTCACGACGACGACGGCGACCGTCTCCTGCTGCTGGGTCACGCGAGATACCTCCGGTGGCCGGTGAAGTCCCCCCGCAGGCCGGCGTACGCCGCGCGGGCGCTCATCGTGAGCCGGCCCGGTCGGGGCTTGGTGAGCAGGTAGAACCAGACGGTCTTGGCCCAGAACATCAGCACGTGCGGCCAGCCGCGGTAGCGGCGCAGGTTGACGGTGTTGTTGCGGGCCATGCAGTAGTGCTTGAGGTCGCTCGGGCTGTGGTTGTAGGTCGTCCGGCCGAACATCATCGGGGTGCCGAGGTCGTCGGTGGCCGGGTGCAGCACGCGCGCCGCGACCACGGTGGCGATCCGGGCACCGGCTGCTTCGGCTCGCCACAGGTACTCCACGTCGTCGCCCCAGATGAAGAACTCGGCGCGCGGGTAGCCGATCTCGGCCACGAGCTCCCGGGTCACCAGGACCCCGTTGAACGGGATCAGCACCCCCCTGATCAGCCCGTCCTGAGCGGCCTTCTCGACCGCGGCCATCTCGTGGACGACCGCGGTGCCGCCGGGCAGCCGGATCGGGAAGCAGAGCCAGGTGGGGTCCTGCGCCGCCAGCACGGCCGGGCCCCAGAAGTCGAGGTCGTCGCGCTCGAGCAGGAGGGAGAGGCAGTCGGGCTCGGGCAGGCCGTCGTCGTCCATCAGCCACGCCAGGTCGGCGCCCCGCTCGAGGGCGAGCTCTAGGCCGTGGCTGAACCCGCCGGCTCCTCCGGTGTTGCTGGTGAGCAGCTCGGCGGTGACGGGCTGGGTCCGCAGCCACTCCCCCGTGCCGTCGGTCGAGGCGTTGTCGACGACCAGCACCTCGTCGAGCTCTGGGACCTCGGCCAGCCGCTCGAGCTGGCGCTGGAGCATGGGCAGCCGGTTGAAGGTGACGACCACGGCGACGATGCGGCGCCCGTGGCTGTCAGTCACGGCTTTTCGGGGTCCCCGCGCAAGCGCGAGCAACCGCGCGCAGCGCGCCCCTCGAGCGGTTTCGTGGGGTAATCACGGCCCCACCGTCTCAGAAGAGGGCCTCCTGGACGTAAGCCGGCCCCACCGGGGCGGGGATCAGCTTGGGCAGCGGTCCCGGAGCAGGCCGCGGCACCGTCGCCTTCCATCGGGGGTCCACAAAGGGCTCGGCGACTGTCCGGGTCGGCTCGCGCAGGGTGAGCGCCCGGATCGCGGTCGGGACGTGCAGCTCGAAGCGGGAGTACGTCGCGCGGACGGCGTCCTCGTCGAGCGGCAGCCGACCCACGCCCTGGCTGAGGTCGAGACCCAGCTCGGCGGTGGTCACCATGGCCATCACCTCGCGGTTGAGGAGCCACCGCGGCCTGGCCTCGGGGTCCTGGAGCGACCGGGTGCGTCCCTTGCCGATCGCGGCCGCGCACCGCTCGCCGCCGTTGTCCGCGTCGTCGAACGCCGCCTCGGCCGTGTCGAGGGCCTGGAGCAGCTTCACCGCGGTCTTGGCGCCGAAGCCGGGCACGCCGGGGAGGTTGTCGGAGGTGTCACCGCGGAGCGCGGCGAGGTCGAGGTACTGCTCGGGCCGGACGCCGGTCACCATCGCGAGCCGGGCGGGGTCGAGCATCGGCGAGGCGTCGACGCCGCCGTTGAGGATCCGCAGCATCCGGGTGTGCTCGTCGATCAGCGCGAAGCTGTCGCGGTCGGAGGTCGCTACCACGGTCTGCGCACCAAGCCCTGGCGCCTGGGCGGCGACGCTCGCAAGCACGTCGTCGGCCTCGAGGCCCTCCGGCACGACCACCGAGACGCCGAGCTCGCGGAGCACCTCGACCGCGAGGTCGAGCTGGCGCTCGAGACTCTCCGGCTTGGGCGCTCGCTGGGCCTTGTAGGAGGGCCAGCGCCGCTTGCGGCTGCTGTTGCCGCGGTCGTCGAAGCCCACCACCACGACGTCGGCACACACCCGGTCGACGGCGGCCACCAGCTGGCTGAGCAGCCCTCGGACGGCCCAGCCCTGGGCGCCGTCGGGCGTGCGGTACATCGTGCGCGCGGAGGCGTGGAAGGCCCGGTGCAGCAGCGAGTTGCCGTCGACGGCGAGCACGGTCGGGGTGGCCTGGTCCTGCATGGTGCGACCACCCTAAGCCCGGTCACCTACGCCGGGCCGGACCTACCTCAACACGCGCTGTCGAGGTCCTGGGACTCGTTGGCGGCGTAGCCGTCGTGCAGCGAGCCGATCGAGCCGCCGGTGACCGTCTCGGGCTGCTTCGGCTTCTTGGTGTGCTTGCCCGTCGCCGCGGCCGTCGTCGAGCTGTCGGCCGAGCTGTCGGCCGAGCTGCCCGACGAGGCCACGACCGTGTCCGAGGACTTCTTGGGGGCCTGGCCCTCGGCCTGGTCGATCGCGGCGGCCACCTTCTGATGGATCAGCTGGGTGTCTGGCTGGTAGGTGTCGAACATCGGCGGCACGATCGAGAGCGTCGCGATCTTCTGGCTCTTGGCCTTGAGGGCCAGCCCGATGAACTTGTCGACCTCGCTGGCCGGGATGCTCGTGGTCAGCAGCGCCGAGGAGGCCTTGGCGATCTTCTGGAAGTTGCGGAGCACGACCGTCGGGTCCAGCTGGGAAGTGCATCATGCCATGATGCACTTCTGGCGCGCCATCCGGGAGTAGTCGTCGGAGTCGGTGCGGGCCCGCGCGTACCACTGCGTCTGGAAGCCGGTGAGCTTTCGCACGCCGGGCTCGATGTAGTCGTAGACATCCGAGCCCAGGCCGCCGATGGGGATCCGCTGGCGCACGTTGAGGGTGACCCCACCGACCGCGTCGACCAGGTCGCGGAACCCCTTGAGGTTGACCATGGCCCAGTAGTTGATCGTGAGGCCGGTGATGCCCTCGACCGCCGAGATGGTGGCCTCGGTGCCGGGGTCCTTGCTCTTGCCGAACAGCTCCTTGTTGTCCAGCGCCCAGGTGTAGACGCCGTTGAGCATGCAGTGCTCGCAGTCGAACCCCTTCGGGAACTGTTGACGCATCACCGAACCCTTGGCGAACTGGAAGTTCTGCATGTTTCGCGGCAGCGAGATCAGCACCGTGCGGCCGGTCCGGGCGTCGATGCTGGCCACCGTGAGGGAGTCCGGGCGCAATCCCCAGCGGTCGATGCCGGAGTCGCCGCCCATCAGCAGCACGTTGTAGCGGCCGTCGTGGGCGCCGGTCACGTCACTCGAGCCGAACATCGTCTGGATGAAGTCGCGCTGCACCCCCACGAGGTGGGCGCCGAACAGCAGCACTGACGCGACCGAGAAGCAGAGGATGCCGTTGATCCCGACGGCCGCCCGCCGGTGACCCATCCGCAGCGAGAGCGGCTGACCGATCCGCCAGGCGTCGAAGAACAGCAGGGCCCAGCCGATCGCCAGCACCATCAGCGCGATCCGGACCGTCTGCAGCGCGGCCAGGTCGGAGACCAGCCAGAACGCGAACTCGTGGTGCAGCGCCGCGACCACGAGACAGCCGGCGGCGACCAGCAGCAGTCCGAACCAGACCCGTAGCGCCGCGAGTCCGACGCGGCGGTTGCCGCACGCGACCTGCGCACTGCCCGGGAGCACCAGCGTCATCGCCATCAGCGCGAGCGCCCGGCGGAACCGAACCCGGGCGGCCCGCTCCTCGGTGGCGCTCGGCGTGCGCGGGGTCCGTTGCGCAAGCGGCCGGGCAAGCGGCTGGGCAGGGGTGCCGGTCGAAGGGTCGTCGTGCGGGCCGTGGCCTGACATCAAGTGCTCCTGAGGGGAAGGTCAGGTGTGCCTCGTCAGTATCACCAGTCACAGGGGTCACAGGCGGTTGCGACTCGCCGTGTTGTCTACCCCGGCGAGCTTCGGCCTGGATGTCCCCCACGACGCGGGCTTCGCCCGCAACAGCCCCGGACGCTCGCTGACGCTCGCACCGGGGCTGTCGTCGGGGCCACCAGGCCGATCGCCGGGCGCGCGGGCTCCGCCCGCGACAAACCGGGTCGCTGCGCTCCCATCCAGTGGCTGGCGACCCGGGTGAAGCAACCCTCCCAACTGAAAGTCAGTCATGGGTCAGTGGACGGGAGCGAAGCGACCGGGGCGCCTCGCCGTGCTGTTTACCCCGGCGAGCTTCGGCCTGGATGTCCCCGACGACGCGGGCTTCGCCCGCAACAGCTCCGGTCGCTCGCTGACGCTCGCACCGGGGCTGTCGTCGGGGCCACCAGGCCGATCGCCGGGCGCGCGGGCTCCGCCCGCGACAAACCGGGTCGCTGCGCTCCCATCCAGTGGCTGACGACCCGGGTGAAGCAACCCTCCCAACTGAAAGTCAGTCATGGGTCAGTGGACGGGAGCGAAGCGACCCGGTCTTTCCGAGCGCAGCGAGGCGCCCCGCGATCGGCCCGGTGCCCACGACGGACGGCGGAGCTGCGAGCGCAGCGAGCAGTCCGTCGTGGGCCCGGGCCGAAGCTCGCGGGGGTAAACAACACCGCGAGCAGACTCCTCGAAGCCGGCAGGCGAGATCCAGCAGCGCCGAGCGAGGTTCGCCCGTACGAAGGGCTTCGCGGGCCGGGAAGGGGCGGTGTGGACGCCGGTGCGGATGCCGGGTCGGTCATGCCCCGCACGGTAGCGTCGCCTGCATGCCTGATCGTCCCCGGAGCGGCGGTCCCGAGGACGGACCCGACTACACCTGGCTCTACGGCAAGGGCGGGCCACCGCCCGAGGACCCGCAGGCCACCCGTCCGGTCCCTCGCCAGCAGCGAGCGTCCGATCTCCGACCGGAGGAGACCCGGGTCATGCGCGCCCAGCCCCGCCCCGGCTACGCCGGACAGCCGACCGCACGGCCGACGCCGCCTCCGGTCGCTCCCCCCGTCGGTCCCCCGGCGGGGAGCCGTCGACGATGGCGACCGAGGTTCCGGGTCCGCTACATCTTCCTCCTGGTCCTGCTGTGGCTGATCTACCTGGTCGTGGTGCCGATCACGGCGTGGCAGAAGGTCGACCAGGTGAAGTTCGACCCAGGCGGGAGCCGGCCCGACGATCAGCCCGGGACGACGTATCTGATGGTCGGCAGCGACTCGCGCGCAGGGCTGTCGAAGGAGGAGCGCAAGGCCCTCCACACCGGCGGCGCAGCGGGCAGCCGGACCGACACCATCATGCTGCTGCACACCGGGTCGGGTCCGAACCTGCTCATGTCGATCCCTCGCGACCTCGAGGTCGAGATCCCCGGCCACGGCACGGGCAAGATCAACGCCGCCTACGCCTACGGCCAGGCACCGCTGCTCGTGAAGACCGTCGAAGGGCTCACCGGCATCCGCATCGACCAGTTCGTCGAGATCGGGATGGGCGGCGTGGTCGGCATCGTCGACGCGGTGGGCGGCGTGCAGATCTGCCCGGAGAAGAGCTACGTCGACAAGGACGCCGGCCTCAACATCAAGAAGGGCTGCCAAGAGGTCGACGGCACGACCGCGCTGGCCTACTCCCGCTCCCGCCACGCCCAGACCCTGGGCGACCTCGACCGGGTCCGCCACCAGCGCGAGGTGGTCTCGGCGATCGGCAAGAAGGTGCTCTCGCCGTGGTCGGTCCTCAACCCGGTCCGCTACTGGCGGCTGAACTACGCGATGCCCGACTTCTTCACGTTCGGGGAGGGCATGGGACCGACCCGCGCCGTGCTGTGGGCGACCGCGATGGCGAAGGTCGGCGGCAAGGACGGCCTGCTGTGTACGGTTCCGCTCACCAGCGGCTCGGCGACGGCCCTCGACAAGGACCTCGCCGACCAGCTGTTCACCGACATCAAAGAGGACAAGACCGACGACGTGACCGACAAGCTCTGCCTCTCCTCCGGCCTGGTCGGTACGCCGTGACCTTCGCGAGCTACGAGACCCTCGCGCCATCGCTGGACGACGACGGTGTCGCGACCCTGACCCTCAACCGGCCCGACCAGCTCAACGCGTTCGACCTGGCGATGGCCCGCGAGCTGGAGCGGTTCTTCCTCACCGACGCACGGTCCGACGACGTACGCGCGGTGGTCGTGACCGGCGCCGGCCGCGCTTTCTGCGCCGGGATGGACCTCACCCGCGAGGGCAACGTGTTCGGCCTCGACGAGTCGCTGACCCCGACGCCCGAGGAGTTCCGGGCGCACTACGACGAGCCGCCCTACCAGGACGGGTTGCGCGACACCGGTGGTCGGGTGACGCTGGCGATCCACGCCCTGCCCAAGCCGGTGATCGCCGCGATCAACGGCGCGGCCGTCGGCATCGGAGCCACGATGACCCTGGCGATGGACATCCGGATGGCCTCCACCGAGGCGCGGATCGGCTTCGTCTTCGGGCGGATCGGGATCACCCAGGAGGCCGCTTCGTCGTGGTTCCTGCCTCGGATCGTCGGGCTCCAGCAGGCGCTGGAGTGGGTCTACGCGGCCGACATCCTCTCCGCCGAGGCGGCGCTGGCGGGCCGGCTGTTGCGCTCGGTGCATCCGCCGGAGGAGCTGCTGCCGGCCGCTCAGGCCCTGGCCCGCTCCTTCGTGACGGGCCGCTCACCGGTTGCACTCGGGCTGGCGAAGCGGATGCTCTACACGCACGCCGGCTCGGCGGAGCCCCTCGAGGCGCACCTGTCCGAGTCGCTGGCGGTGTTCTGGACCTCGCTCGCCGACGGCAAGGAGGGCGTCGCGGCGTTCGTCGAGAAGCGCCCGGCCACCTTCAGGGGCAAGGCATCCGAGCTTCCGCGGATCGACTGACGCCTCCCAGGATGAAGACACCGGGCGCCCGGCGTGGTGCACTTAGGGGTGACCGAGCTGACTGATACACCGGTGGAGACTCGCGACGCGGCGGAGGTTGGCCCCGAAGAGACGCAGTCGGCATGGGCGGCCGCTGCCCGCACCGTGCTCCTCGATGCGGCGCACAGCTATCGGTCCGTGGTCTCTCAGAAGGATCTCGCCGCGGCCGTCCAGGAAGGCAGCGGCATCCACACCGACCGGCGCGTCCATTACTGGATCGACGACGTCCTCGCGGCGGTCGCCCGCGACAACGCCGCGCGCGACGAGCCCCTGCTCTCGGCACTGTGCGTCAACCGGGAGAGCAGCGTCGGCGCGGCGTACGGCACGGTCGTGCTCGAGCTCACCGGCGAGGCACCCGAGGACCCCGACGAGCACGCCGCCCGCGAGCGCTTGGCCTGCTACCGCCACTTCGAGGCGGCTGACCTGCCCGCCGACGGCGGCACGTCGGCGCTGGTCCCGCAGCTGGCCAACGCCCGCGCCAGGGTGCGCAAGGCCGCCATCGCGATGCGCCCCGTGCGCACCTGCCCGACCTGCTACATGGAGCTACTGCCCACGGGCATGTGCGACACCTGCGACTGAGTCGTCAGCCCAGGGTCCGCGCCAGCAGACCGGCCAGCTCGGCGTAGTGACGCTCGGCGCCCGCCTCCTGGTACATCGAGGTGTCGGCCATCGTGTAGCCGTGCGGGGCGTCCGGGTAGACCTCGTTGAGGTAGGGCCGGCCGGTGGCCAGCAGCGTCTCCTCGAGCGTCGCCACGTGCTCGGGCGTCATCCCCCGGTCGTGGTCGGCGTGGCCGAAGACGAACTCCGCCGTGCTCGCGGCGATCGACCGGTGCGGACTGTCGTCGGCATCGGTCACGAGACCGCCGCCGTGGAAGCCCCCGGTCCCGGCGACGACGCCGGGGAACAGGCCGGCTGCCCGGACCGAGAGCCGCGCGCCCATGCAGTATCCGGTCGTCGCGACCGAGCCCGCCCCGGCGTGGGCCTGCAACGTCCTGAGCCACGCCTCGGCGTCCGGGTCCGACCGCGCGGGGCCGTAGTCGCGCACCCGCTCCATGACACCGCTGGAGAAGAACGCCTCGCGCGCCCCCTCCTCGCGCAGGTCGACCTTCGGCGCGAGCTCGGCCGCGGTGCCGCTGCGGTAGAAGACGTTCGGGGCCAGCACGAGGTATCCCCAGGCCGCGATCCGGTCCACCATCTGCGCGATCTGCGGACGCAGCCCGATCGCGTCCATGAAGAAGAGCACACCCGGGTCGCCGGGTCGGCCGGCGAGGAACGCCTCGGCAGTCCCGTCGTCGGTCTCGATCGGGATCGTCTCGGCCATGGTGGTCACCGTAAGGCGCACCCGGCGGCGACCTACGGCGAGGGTGTGGATCAGGCTCCGGGCGGAGCGTGCAGGATCCGCTGCGCGTGCAGCCTGGCGTGCTCGATCGCCTCCGGCGTGGTGTCGAAGAGGTGCCGCTCGTGGGCGAGCCGGCCGTGGACGCCGAGATGCCGGAGCACTCTCTCGTGCTCGGGCCGGACGCCCGAGAGCAGCACGGTGACCCCTCGTCCCTCCAGCCGGCTGACCGTGTCGGCGAGGACGTGCGCCCCGGTGGCGTCCACGGTGGTGACCCGCGACATCCGCAGGATGACCACCCGTACGTCGCTCACATCGGCGAGCTCGAGCAGGAAGTCGTGTGCGGCGGCGAAGAACAGCGGCCCATCGATGCGGTAGGCGACGATGTGCTCGTCGAGCAGGGCGTGCTCCTCGTCGGTGTGGTCGGTCTCGTCGAGGGGCACCTCGTCGAGCCGAGCCGTCCGCGCCGTCTGCTGGAGCGCGACGAAGCCGGCGACGACCAGCCCGAGGATCACCGCGGTGACGAGGTCGAAGGCGACCGTCGCGGCGGCCGTGATGGCCAGCACGGCCGCGTCGCCGCGGGTGGCCCGGAGCAGGGCGAGCAGGCTGGAGACGCGCACCATCTGGATGGCCGTGACGATGAGCACCGCCGCCAGCGCCGCGACTGGGATCCGCGTGACCCAGCGCGCGGCCACCAGCACGACCACCAGGAGGAACATCGCATGGGTCAGCGCGGCCAGCCGTGAGGTGGCCCCGGCGCGCACGTTGACCGCCGTCCGAGCGATGGCCGCAGTCGCGGGAAGACCGCCGAACAGGGGCGAGGCGAGGTTGGCGAGGCCCTGCCCGACGAGCTCCCGGTTGGGGTCGTGGCGGGTCCCGACCCGCATCGCGTCCGCGACGGTCGCCGAGAGCAGGCTCTCCAGCGCGGCCAACGCCGCGACGGCGACCGCGGGCAGCAGCAACGTGTTGAGCTCGCCCCACGGGACCTGGGGCAGGCTCGGGGCGGGCAGGCCGTGCGGGATGCTCCCGATGGTCGCGACGTCCAGGTTGAGGGCCGAGCTCGCCACCGTCGCTGCTGCGACCGCGAGCAGCGAGACGGGCCACCTCGGCAGGCTGCGCGACAGCACCATGATGGTCACGCCGGTCGAAACGGCGAGCGCGAGCGGGGCCCAGCCGGGCCGGTCCACCCAGGCCGCGACCGCTCGGCCCGCGAGCACGACGACCTTGTCGGAGCTCACCTGGACGCCGAGCACCGCCGGGACCTGCTGCAGTGCGATGATCGCCGCGATGCCGAGCGTGAACCCCTCGACGACCGGCACGGGGACGTAGCGGATGAACCGCCCGGCCCCGGCCAGCCCGAGGCCGACCAGCAGCAGCCCGGCCATCAGCCCCACCACCAGGACCCCGTCCGCGCCGTGCGCGGCGACGATGGGCACGAGCACCACCGTCATCGCCCCGGTCGGCCCGCTGACCTGGACCCGACTGCCCCCGAAGACCGCCGCCACCGCACCCGCCACGATCGCGGTCACCAGTCCGGCGCCGGCGCCGAGGCCCGAGCTGACCCCGAAGCCGAGCGCCAGAGGCAGCGCCACCAGCCCCACCATGAGCCCAGCGGTCAGGTCGCGGCCGGGCCGCCCGTTGGTCCAGTCCGACGGGCGCGGCAGCAGGTCACGCACGACGGCCAGCCGAAGGTGTGGCTGCTCCCGGACCTGTCCTGTCATCGACCCCGGGCCACGGACGGCGTCGCGGTGTCGTCCTCGAGCCGGTTGAGGCCGTTCAGGATCTGCCGGGCCGCGACCAGCAGCTCCCGGACGCCCGACGCGCTCAGGGAGTAGAACACCTCACCGCCCTGGCGGTGCGACGCGACGAGCGACGTACGCCGAAGCACCCCGAGCTGCTGAGAGAGGTTGTTGGCCTCGATCTCCACCTGCTCAAGGAGCTCACGCACCGAGTGGTCGCGCTCGGACAGCAGCTCCAGGATGCGGATCCGGGCGGGGTGGGCGAGGGCCTTGAAGAACTCGGCTTTCGCCTGGTAGAGCGGCACGCCCACGCTCTCACCCCATCTCGCATCCGCCCAGCCCCACGGCGGGTCAGGCAGGTACCACACTAACTGAACACTACAAGAATTGAAAACTTCTTCATTTCATGTAGTCTCTCCCAGGTGTCCACCCAGCGAGCCGCTCCCCCCACAGTGGCCCGGGACCACACAGGCGGAGGACTCATGCCCAGGTATCGGGTCACGGTCATCGACACGGTGACCCTGATCGAGCTCGACGGAGTCATCACGACGCGCCGCTTCTGGTGGATGGGCGTCGTGGACGGGCTGCTCATGCAAGGACGCCGCGAGTTCGTGATCAGCCTTCGCGATGCGCGGCTGCGAACCTTCGCGGACGCCCGGTTCGTGGGTGCGGTCGCCGAGCGGATCCTCGGCTCAGGCGGGCGTGTCGTCTTCGTGCCGCCGCCGGGCCGGCGGGCCTCCGCGCGGGTTCACTCGGTCGCGCGGACTCATCGCGCCATGGCCGCGGCCAGCGTCGAGTCCGCCCTGGCGGCCATCTCCGTGGCCCCCGACGCCTGAGCGCGATCGCTCAGAGCTGGCTCTGCACCCCGGCCAGCAGCTGGCGGGCCACCACGATGCGCTGCACCTGGTTGGTGCCTTCGTAGATCTGGGTGATCTTGGCGTCGCGCATCATCCGCTCGACCGGGTAGTCGCGGGTGAAGCCGTAGCCGCCGAGCACCTGGACGGCGTTGGTGGTGACCTCCATCGCGACGTCCGAGGCGAAGCACTTCGCCGCGGCACCGAAGAACGTCAGGTCCGGGTCGTTGCGCTCGGAGCGTCCGGCGGCGGCGTAGGTCAGCTGGCGGGCCGCCTCGACCTTCATCCCCATGTCGGCGAGCAGGAACTGCAACCCCTGCTGCTCGGCGATCGGCTTGCCGAACTGCTTGCGCTCCGCCGCGTAGCCGAGCGCGTAGTCGAGCGCACCCTGAGCGACTCCGACGGCCTGGGCCGCGATGGTCACCCGGGTGTGGTCGAGGGTGCGCATCGCGGTCTCGAAGCCGGTGCCCTCGGCGCCGATCATCCGGTCGGCCGGGATCCGGACGTTGTCGAGGTAGACCTCCCGGGTCGGGGAGCCCTTGATGCCCAGCTTCTTCTCCGGGGCGCCGAACGAGACGCCCTCGTCGGACTTCTCCACCACGAACGCCGAGATGCCGCGCGAGCGCTTCTCCGGGTCGGTCACCGCCATCACGGTGTAGAAGTCCGACTCCCACTTGCCGGGGCCGGCGTTGGTGATCCACCGCTTCACGCCGTTGAGCACCCAGCCAGCGTTGGGCCCAGCGCCGTCGCGGGTGGCCCTGGTCTTCATCGCCGCCGCGTCCGAACCCGCGTCGGGCTCGGAGAGGCAGTAGGAGAACCCGCCCTCGCCGCGGGCGAGCGCCCCGAGGTAGTGCTTCTTGAGCTCCTCGGAACCGGCGAGCTGGACCGGGAGCGAGCCGAGCTTGTTGACCGCCGGGATCAGCGACGCGCTCATGTCGACCCGCGCGATCTCCTCGATCACCAGCACCGTGGCCAGCGCGTCCGCACCCGCGCCGCCGTACTCCTCAGGCACGTGCGGGGCGTGGAAGTCCGCGGCCATCAGGGCGGCCGCCGCCTCCTCCGGGTAGCGGGCGTGCTCGTCGACGTCCGCGGCGTACGGCGCGACCTTCGCCTCGCACAGCGCGCGGACCGCCTCGCGGATCGCCCGATGCTCCTCGGTGAGCGCGAACAACGCTCCGTCGGCCTGGCTGTCGGCGTTACTCATGGGTCACATCGTAATTCCTAGGAAGCCCTAGGAACCCGGCTGCCCGACCGATCTTCGTCACACTGACGGGCCGCTGGACAGGGGTCCGACAGCTGGCGCGGGCTGCCTAGGCTCGGACCATGAGGTGGCAGGAGCCCGAGGCGATCCGGTTCATGCTCGACGAGTGCAAGGTCTGGGCGATCGTGGGCCTATCGGGCGACACCCGCCGGACGGCGTACTCGATCGCCGCCCTGCTCCAGGAGCGAGGCAAGCAGATCGTTCCGATCCACCCCTCGGCCGCCTCGCCGGAAGGGCTCGAGGTGCTCGGCGAACGCGGCTATGCCACCTTGGCCGACGTCCCGTTCCCGATCGACGTCGTCGACGTCTTCCGCCGCTCGGAGGCCGCCGGCGAGTTCGCGGACCAGGCGGTCGAGGTGGGCGCGCACGGTGTGTGGTTCCAGCTGGGTGTCATGGACGCCGATGCGTTCGAGCGCACCGCCGCCGCCGGGGTGCCGATGGTGATGGACACCTGCCCCGCCATCGAGTGGCGCAGGCGGTGAGGGTCACCGGTCGGAGAGCAGCCCCCGCCTGATCGCGATCGAGAGCGCCTCGAGCTTGGAGTGTGCCCCGAGCTTGGTCGACAGGTTGGCCACGTGGTTGCGGACCGTGTGCACGCTGACCACGATCCGTTCGGCGATCTCGCTGTTGGTCAGCCCCTCGGCGACCAGCGCCAGCACCTCGAGCTCCCGCTCGGTGAGCTCCACGCGTCCGGGGCCGCGCCGGCGGTTGAGCCGGGGCAGCAGCCGGGCCAGCAGCTCCGGGGAGATCACGGCCTCACCGCTGTGCGCCGCGCGTACGGCGGAGCGCACCTCGTCGAGGCTTCGCGACTTCGAGAGGAACCCCGAGGCACCGGCCTCGATCGCGGTCACGAGCACGTGGTCGGCCGTGCTCGCCGTCAGCACCACGAACCGCGTCGAGTGACGCAGCAGCTGCAGCTCGGTGATCGCTGCGACACCGTCGCCGTCGGGGAGCCGGTGGTCCATCAGCACGACGTCCGGGAGCGTGCTCGGGATCATGGTGCGCGCCTCTGCCACCGAGCTGGCCATGCCCACCGACAAGATGTCCGGCTCCATCTCCAGCACCTGGGCGAGGCTCGAGGCGAACACGTCGTGGTCGTCGACGACGAGCACGCGGATCGGTGCGGTCTCCGATGGGGTGGACAGTTCCTGCGCTAAAGACATTGCCTGTTCCCTGCCTAGGCCGTACGCACCCGTGCAGGAGTGCGCATGCATCACGCTAAGCCCGGCCCGTTTCCTCATACCGCGGATTGGGCAGACCTGACCGATCGGACACCGATCATGGCCCGTTCGGGTCGTTTACGCCGGTCGTACGCCGGCCGGTGTCACCGCTCTGTCAGCGCTCTGTCACCGCTCTGTCACCGCTCTGGGGCCCGCCCGTCACCTATCGGACAGCAGCCCTCGCCTGATCGCGATCGAGAGCGCCTCGAGCTTGGAGTGCGCACCCAGCTTCGCCGACAGGTTGGCCACGTGGTTGCGGACCGTGTGCACGCTGACCACGATCCGCTCGGCGATCTCGCTGTTGGTCAGCCCCTCGGCGAGCAACCCGAGCACCTCGAGCTCCCGCTCGGTCAGCTCCACCCTGCCGGGCTCCCGGCGCCGGTTCAGCCGGGGCAGCAGCCGGGCCAGCAGCTCCGGGGAGATCACGGCCTCGCCGCTGTGCGCCGCACGCACCGCCGAACGCACCTCGTCGAGGCTGCGTGACTTGGACAGGAACCCCGAGGCACCGGCCTCGATCGCCGTGACGAGCACGTGGTCGGCGGTGCTGGCGGTGAGCACGACGAACTTGGCCGACGTGCGCAGCGGTTGCAGCTCGGGGATCGCCGCCACGCCGTCGCCGTCGGGCAGCCGGTGGTCCATCAGGACCACGTCCGGGAGGGTGTTGGGGATCATGGTCCGCGCCTCGGCGATCGAGCTCGCCGTTCCGAGAGAGCGCAGGTCCGCCTCCAGCTCCAACACTTGGGCGAGACTGGAGGCGAACACATCGTGGTCGTCCACGATGAGTACACGGATGGGGGAGGGAGTCGTTGTGTTCATAGATAGTCGTCCTAACGGCCCCCTACCCGAGAGGTTAGTGCAGTTGCACTAGACGTCTAGCCCCCACACGGGTGGGGTTGCGCCCGGCGAGGCCTCAAGATCTGTAGTGGGGGAAATGAGGTTGGATGCAATGACCATTCGGGTGGTAGTGGCCGACGACGACGCCACGTTCCGCAAGGCAGCGATCAGACTGCTCGAGACTGACCCGCGTATCACCGTCATCGGCGAAGCCGCGGACGGGGACGGCCTGGTCGATCTCGCGCTGATGGCCGAGCCGGACGTCGTCCTGCTCGACGTGAGGATGCCCGGTGGCGGGCCGGCCGGGGCGCGGGCGCTGACCGACCTGGCCGCGGCGACCAACGGCCGATGGCAGCCGCTCCTGGTGGCGGTCACCGCGGAGAGCTCCGCGGACGCCATCGAGTCGATGCTGCGAGCCGGAGTGGTCGGCTACGTCGCGAAGGGACGGATCGGCTCGACCCTGGGCGACATCGTGTCCCGGGTCTACGACGGTGAGGTCGTCCTTGCCGCACCGACCGCCACGCGGGCGCTGCGGCGGCTGATCCGGGAGATCCCTGCGTCCGTCGTGGCGGAGCCATAGACTTCGTTCCCCTCGACTGCCACGTCCCAACCTCGGCGGGCGGGCGTCTCGGGGCGACGCTATGAACGAGCCGACCCAGACAGACCACACGGTCTTCCACCTCCTCGACGCGGCAGCCACCGCCGTGGTCGCCGTGGACGAGAACGCCGCCATCCGGTTCGTCAACGCGCGCGCCATCGAGGTCTTCGGCTTCCGGCCCGAGGAGCTGGTCGGCAAGCCGATCGAGGTGCTCCTGCCCGAGGCTCGAGCCGCTGCCCACGTCGCGCAGCGCGACGGCTACCTCAGCGCGCCCGCGCCCCGACAACTCGACTCGCGGCTCGACCTCAAGGGCCGCCGCAAGGACGGCACCGAGTTCACCGCGGAGATCAGCCTCGCCCCGCTCGAGACCGAGGCCGGTCCGTGGGTGGTGGCCAGCGTCCTGGACATCTCGCTGCGCAACGAGTCCGAGGCCCGGGTCCGCAGGCAGAGCCGCAGCTATCTCGCGCTGGCACGCCTCAACGAGGCGGTCGCGCGCGCCGAGTCCGAGACCGAGCTGTTCCGCAAGGTGTGCAACATCGCGGTCGTGCACGGTGGCTTCATCGGCGCCTGGGTGCTGACCAGGGGGCCTGGCTCGTCGGTGCGGATGAAGGCCAGCGCAGGTCCGCTCGCCACCCGCCTGGCGGTCGACAGCGTGGACAGCGGAAGCATCGACACCTTCCTCTCCGAGCAGCTGCGGGCCCTGCGCCGCGCCGGCAAGCCGGAGCCTGGCGCCATGGAGGTGCTGACCACTGGCGAGGCGTCGTTCACCGACGACTTCGCCGCCGACCGCCGCGACTACCCCGGCCACGCGGACGGTGACTGGATCCGGTGCGCCGCCTCGCTGCCGCTGCGAACCCAGGGCCACACGGTCGCGAGCCTGTCGCTCTACTCCGACCGTCCTGGCGCCTTCGAGGAAAGCGTGCGCAAGCTGCTGCTCGGCGCCGCGGAGAACATCTCGCTGGCACTCGACCGGTTCCAGGCCCAGGCCGACCGCGACCGGGCGCTGGCCCAGCGCACCGAGCTCCTGCGTCGCCTGGTGGACGCTCAGGAGCGCGAGCGCGCCCGGATCGCCGCCGACGTGCACGATGAGCCGGTGCAGGCCCTCGCCGCCGTGGACCTGCGGCTCGGGCTGCTCGAGCGGCAGCTGGCAGACGCGGCGCCTGAGCTGGTCCCGGACGTGATCCGCATCCACGAGACCGTCTCATCGGTCAGTGACCAGCTGCGTGACCTGCTCTTCGAGCTCGAACCCGTGGGGCCGAGCACCCTGCTCACCCATCTCCTCGAGGAGGCCGCGGCCCACATCTTCGAGCTCACCGACGTCCGCTGGGTCATCGAGAACGACCCCGACCCGCGCGAGCTCGACCTGTCGGTCAGCACCCGCACCCAGGCCGTCCGGATCGCGAAGGAGGCCATGGCGAACATCGCCAAGCACTCCCAGGCGGCCACCGCGCGGGTCCTGGTCCGGGTGGACGACGAGGGCGTCACGGTGCGGGTGGCCGACGACGGGATCGGCATCCCTCCCGGGGTGCGCTCCTCACCGCCGGGCCACCGGGGCATCAGCGGGATGCTCGACCGCGCCGCCGTCGCCGGCGGCTCCATCTCGGTCGAGTCGGGTGTCGGGACCACGATCTCGGTCTGGCTGCCCGCGTCCTGACCTGGCCGAACTTCAAGGGCACCACGCAGGCGGGCCATGTCGTCCTAGTGCGCATGTACCAGAGAGGTGCCAGCATGTGCGCCTGCTCCAGGATGGTCGCAGCGTCGACCATTGAAACATGGACACCTTCGGCAGGGCCGCCCTCGAACGGCTGCTCTCGCCGTTCCTGTCCCCCGCGTGCGCACCGCGACTCTGGTCGGAGGCCTGGCAGCAGCGCCGGGTCACGCCGACGTCGCTGTGGGCATGGAGCCGGAGCTACGGCGACCAGCTCGCCGCGCTCGCCGTCGCGGCCGGACTCACCGAGACCCAGCTCCAGCAGCACCTGTCGGACCGGCGGCTACCGGACCGGGAGGCCCTGGAGATGCTCGCCGACCTGAACTGCTTCCCACATGTCACCCCGGCCGCGCGTCCGATGGCCGCGGTCTGAGAGGAAACCGACCCCATGATGACCGTTCCCTCCCCCGAGCAGCGCCAGCTCCCCGATGCCGACGCCCGCGCGGTCATCACCACCGACGCCGCCGGGGTGATCCGACGGCTCACTCCGGCCGCGGAACGGCTCCTCGGCTATTCGGGCACCGACCTGGCCGGCCGGTCGCTCCGCAGCCTCCACGTCGGTGACGAGCTCCGGGCCCGGGCCGGCTTCGGCGAGCTCGAGGCCGTCTTCGCGCGGGTCCGCAGCGGCGCCCTGGCCTTCGACCGGCAGCGCTGGACCTACCTGCGGGGCGACTCGACGTACCTGCCGGTCAACACGACCGTCGCTCCGGTGTTTGCGAAGGGCGAGGAGGTCGCGGGCTTCGTGGTCCTCCTCGAGCTTCCGGAGTCCCACTCCCCCGACCGGGCCGTCGAAGCCGCAGCGACCCCCGCCCCGCTGGCGGAGCCCGACGACCACGCCGTGCTCATCGACCAGCAGGTCCGCACGCCGATCTCGGTGATCCTGGGTTACGCCGAGCTGCTGCAGAGCCAGGACGCAGGATCGCTCAACGAGCGTCAGCACACCATGCTCGAGAAGGTCGGGGAGAGCGCGACTCGGCTCCTCGACGTGATGCAGTGGGTCGTGCATGCCCTGCCGGCCGCGCCCAGCGGCAGCACGGGCATCACCCGCGAGGCCGTCGACCTGGTCGACGTCGTCGACCGGTGCGTCGACCGGCTCGGCCGCCGGTTGCGTGACGAGCGCCTCCGGCTCGCCGTCGACCTCGAGTCGGGCCCGCTGGTGGTCAAGGGCAGCGCGCCGCACCTGACCGTGATGGTGGACCACCTGCTCAACAACGCGGTGGCGTTCACACCGAGCCACGGCCTGGTCTCGGTCACCCTCACCGCGGACGACGACCACTGCGTCCTGGTGGTGGCCGACTCCGGTCGCGGGATCCCCGACGAGGAGCTGCCGCAGGTGTTCACCGGGCCCCACGACGCCGCGAAGTTCCGTCCCGGGTCGCTCGGCGGGGGCCTGGCGGCGGCGCAGGCCATCGCGTCGCTGCACGGTGGCGGCATCGAAGTCGAGTCGTGCCTCGGCGACGGCTCGGACTTCGTGGTCCGGCTTCCGGTGGCCCAGGCCGGGTAGCTCGCCGGGGGGTCAGAACCCGAGCTTGCGGTGCCCCGCGTCGTTGCGAACCACGGCGCCCTTCTCGCGCGCGGTGTCCTTGAGCGAGGCCTGGAACTCGACCATCCGCGCCCGCAACGCCTCGTCGGAGGCCGCCAGGATCCGGACCGCGAGCAGCCCGGCGTTGCGCGCGTTGCCGATCGCGACCGCGGCCACCGGGACGCCCGCGGGCATCTGCACGATGGACAGCAGCGAGTCGAGACCGTCGAGGTTGTCGAGCCGGACGGGCACTCCGATGACCGGGAGCGGGGTCACCGAGGCGAGCATCCCCGGCAGGTGGGCCGCACCGCCAGCCCCGGCGATGATCACCCGCAGACCACGGCCGGCCGCGTCCTTGCCGTAGGCCAGCATCTCCTCGGGCATCCGGTGCGCCGAGACGACGTCGGCCTCGAACGGCACGCCGAACTCCTCCAGCGCCGTCGCCGCCGCTTTCATCACCGGCCAGTCGGAGTCAGAGCCCATCACGATGCCGACCTGCGGTGTGGCGTCGTTCCCTGTCATCAAGTCACTCGCTCTCGTTGCCGAGGTCGCCGCGGAACCAGGCCGCGGCGTGCCGGGCGCGCTCGAGGCAGTCCTCGAGGTCGTCACCGTAGGCGTTGACGTGGCCGACCTTGCGACCAGGCCGCAGCTGCTTGCCGTAGAGGTGCACCCGCAGCCGCGGATCGCGAGCCAGCGCGTGCGGGTAGCCGTCGAAGAGCCGCCCCACCTGGTCGCTCGGACCGCCGAGGATGTTCACCATCACCGTCCACCGCTCGCGGGGCGTCGGTGCACCCAGCGGCAGATCGAGGACCGCGCGCAGATGGTTCTCGAACTGGCTGGTCACCGCCCCGTCCTGGGTCCAGTGCCCGGTGTTGTGGGGGCGCATCGCGAGCTCGTTGACCAGGATCCGGCCGTCGACTGTCTCGAACAGCTCGACCGCGAGCACACCGGTGACGTCGAGCTCCTTGGCGATGGTCAGCGCGATCTGCTGGGCCTGGGTGGCCAGCTCGGGCGCTAGATCCGGCGCGGGGGCGACGACCTCGTGGCAGATGCCGTCGAGCTGGGTGCTGGCGACCACCGGATAGGCCGCGGCCTGGCCGCTAGGCGACCTCGCGACCAGCGCGGCCAGCTCCCGCCGGAAGTCGACGAGCTCCTCGGCCAGGACCCGCACCCCCGTCTCGTCCGCCGTCGCGAACGCCGCCACGGCGTCCTCGTGGGTGCGGACCACCCATACTCCTCGCCCGTCGTAGCCACCCCGGGTCACCTTGAGCACGCACGGCAGCCCGAACTCCTCGAGCTCGGTCACCGACCCGACCACGGCGTGCCGGGGGCAGGGCACGCCCAGCGCCGTCAGCCGCTCGCGCATCACTGCCTTGTCCTGGGCATGGACGAGTGCCTCGGGGCCGGGGCGTACGGCGATGCCGGCGTCGGCCAGGGCCTGCAGGTGCTCGGTCGGCACGTGCTCGTGGTCGAAGGTCACGACCGCGGCACCGCTGGTCACCTTGCGCAGCGCCTCGAGGTCGCGGTGGTCGCCGATGATCGTGTCGGGGATGACCTGCGCGGCCGAGACGCCCTCGGCCTCGGCAAGCAGCCGCAGCGGGATCCCCAGTGCCGCGGCCGGCTCGGCCAGCATCCTGGCGAGCTGTCCGCCACCGATGACTGCGACGGTCGGCGCGAGCTCCGGCATGGGCAAACCCTAGTCAGCGTGTGCGCGACGCTCCGATCGCAGGGGTCCTACCCGCTCAGGGGCGCTGGTCATCGTGCGGGTGCTCGTCAGGATCGTCGAAGGCGTCGAGCATGACCGCGATCTCCTCGATGGTCTCTCCGCCACCGCCGCCACCGCCGCCCGACTCGCCACCGCCGCCCGACTCGCCACCGCCGCCCGACTCGCCCGCCTCACCCACGGAACCGCTGGTGTCGGTCTCTCCGGTGTCGGTGTCGGTCGTGTCGGTGTCCGTGTCCGTGGTGTCGGTGTTCGTCTCGGTGTCGGTGTTCGTCTCGGTGTCGGTGTCGGTGTCGGTGTCGGTGTCTGTGTCCGTGTCTGTGTCCGTGTCGGTGTCCGTGTCGGTGTCCGTGTCCGTGTCTGTGTCGGTCTCCTCCGCCTCACGCTCGTCGGGGATCCCGTCGTCGTCCTGGTCGGCCTGCCGCGCCTCGTCGGCCGCCCGGCCGGTGATCAGCGAGATCACGGCCAGGATCCCCGCGATCACCCCCGCGACCGCCCCCACCGGCCCGCCCAGGGCCAGCGCCGCAAGCCCCGCGATCTCGCCCGCGGCACTCGTCAGCTCGCTGACGGCGCTCGCCATGTCGGCCGGCGTGGCGGTGTCGCTCTCGAGGACGTCGAGGGCCCGGTCGATCCGGTCGAGCTGGTTGATGAAGTTCTGTGCGTGCGCCCCGGCGGCGCCACCGCCCACGACCCGCGCGACCGTCGTCGCGGTCGACCGTACGTCGATCGTCGACGCCCCCTGCGCGACCGAGTCGAGCAGGTCCCCCGTCGAGCGACCCAGCATCGCCTGGGCCTCGTCCGCGGCCTGGTCCGCGGCGTCGCGGAGCTGCTGTGCCTGGTCCGCTGCCTGCCGGGCCGCGTCGAGGTACTGCTGCGCCTGGTCCGGGTCGGCGATGGGCACGCCGAAGATGTCGGTCATGCCCCAACCCTGAGCCCGACCCGCCGACGCCGGGAATGGCCCCAACAGACCATTGCCCGGACCAGTGCTGTCTTTGAGTGGCCGCGACGTGGGTGCGGCAACCCGACAACCGAGTGTCTGACCCTCGCCCGGGCGAGGGTCAAAGGCGGGCTGGTTATCGGGTTGCCGCGGGAGCTGTGGCTGCGGTTCGGCGGTGGTGCAGTACGCCAGCTCGGTCGTCGAGGAGGTCGCGCAGCGACCGTCGCGAGACGTGGCGACCCGGGGCTCGAACAGGCCCCAGCGCGAGGGTCACGGTTGGGTCACGAACTCCGGAATCCCTTGTGGATAAGGGGAAACCGGGCCGGTGACTGTCGGTGGTCGATGGCAGGGTTAGACCCACGATGACCTCCACCACCCAGCCACACCGCCTCGACGGCGCCGACGACCCGGCCGGCGTCCTCGCCTACGCGCGGGAGCAGAAACGCGTCGAGGACCAAGCGGCGCGGGAAGTCATGAAGGCCGCCGCGGCGTGGGCCGGGATGCACTCCGGTGAGTCGCTGGTCGGGCCGATCGACGAATGGCACGAACACGCCCTCCCCCTCGGTGGGGAAGGGTGTCCGGAGGTCGCGGAGTTCGCGGTCGTCGAGCTCGCCGCCGCACTCGGCAAGACCACCCAAGCCGGCCGGCTCTACCTCGCCAAGGCCGTCGAGGCCCGCTACCGGCTCACCCGCTGCTGGAAACAACTCGAAGACGGACAGCTGCCCGCCTGGAAGCTCGGGATCATCGCCGAGCAGACCATCTCCCTGCCACCGGCGGGTGCGGCGTTCGTCGACGCCCACGTCGCGCACGTGGCGCACAAGATCGGGCTCGCCCAGCTCCAGCGGCTGATCGCCGAGGCGATCGCCCGGTTCGACCCCGACCGCGCCGAAACCGAGCGCGCGGCGGCCGCCGAGACCCGTCACCTCGACGTCCGGCTCGACCAGGTCTCCACCGCCGGGACCGTGCACGTCGAGGGTGACCTGGACCTGGCCGACGGGATCGACTTCAACGCGGCGCTGGCAGCGGACGCGCACCAGCAGCTGCTGGCCGGGTCGACGGAGTCGTTGGACGTGCGGCGCTCCATCGCCGCCGGGAACCTGGCCCGGGCCCAGCTCACCCTCGAACTCGAACCAGCCGACACCGAGCCCACCGACGAGCCGGCGCCCCCGGGCAAGGCAGCAGCCAAGCGGCAGCTGGTGCTGCACGTCCACCTCGAGCACGCCGCCGTGCTCGGCGCCGGCGGCCTCGCCCGGGTCCACGAGGCACCCGGACCGGTCACCGCCGAACAGATCAGGCTGTGGTGCGCCAACCCCGACACGACGGTGACCGTGCAGCCGGTGCTGGACCTGGCCGAGCACCTCCACGTGAACGCCTACCAAGCCTCCTCGAGGTTGAAGCTGCAAACGTTCCTGCGGGACCTGGTCTGCGCCTTCCCCTACTGCTACCGACCAGCCGAGCAGTGCGACTGCGAACACCGGGTGGCGCATGAGGACGGCGGCCCGACCTGTACCTGTAACCAGGCACCCGCGTGTAGGGGTCATCACCGGGCGAAGACGACCGGCGGCTGGAGCTATGTGACCGTCGAACCCGGTGTGTATCTGTGGCGAAGTCCGCTCGGCTACCAGTTCCTCAAAGACCCAACCGGGACCATCGACGTCACCCCCGACGCCGAACGCGCCCAACTCGCCCACGAGCTCCGCGCCCACTTCAACAACGGCGAACCCTGACCACCCCGCCCCACACCCCGCCCAGCACCAGCTGAGCGGGGGCGTAGGCGTGTCTGCCCGCTATCGAGCCTCGACCGCTTGGCGCCAATCATGCTGTTGCCGGGTGATGAACTCGGCCGTCCCGCGCCAATGCTCCCCGTGACCCTCGGCATACATCGCCGCCCAGGGCTCCCGACCATTCTGGTGAGAGCGCCGCAACAGGTCGTGCATGGCTCGGGCCCGTTCGGCCAACGCACCCGGAAGGGCGCTGCGCAGGGCGGCGTCGGCGCCGTAGCCGTCCACGAATGCGGCGAGGCGGTCCCGGCAGGAGGCGACCTCGGCTCCGGGGAACAGATGGGCGAACGAGATCGCGGCGTAGGCGAGGTCCCACAGGCGCGTGGACGGCCCGGCGCCGTCCCAGTCGACGAAGACCAGCCGCTCGCCGTCGATGATGAGGTTCCATGCTGCCAGGTCGTTGTGGCACAGCAGGTCCGGATCCTTCGCCGGGATCAGCACCTCCCAGTCCTCGGGCACCCCCAGGCCGACGCTGGCGTCGTGGATCGACCGCACGAGAGCGCCGGCCGCCCGCACGACGCCGGCCCCGAGTGGCGCGCCGTCCTCGGCAAGCCGGCCCGGCACATAGTCGACGACCAGCCGACCAAGCTCGTCGCGTCCGCGCGGCAGGGGAAGGTCGATCCCTCGCCCTGCGAGCGCGGTCATGTACGCCACCGTGCGCTCGGTGGTCGGCAGCCACGGCTTGCGCACGGTCCTGCCCTTGTGCACCACTCGACCCGAAGCGTTCCCACCGGCCAGGAGCTGCTCCTCGTCTCCGGCGGCGGGGCTCACGAGGACAACGTACGTAGCGCGACGCGCACCGATGAGTCCGGACCCCGGACGTTGTCCTACTCCCATGACGGCGACCTACACGTTCGACATCTTCTCCAGCATCGACGGCTACGCCTCCTACACCCCGCCCGCCGACTGGGGCGGCTACTGGGGCAAACAGGGCCCTGAGTTCCTCGAGCACCGGCTCGCGGCGTACGGAGGCGAGCAGCGGATGGTGTTCGGAGCCAACACCTACCGCGCGTTCGCCGAGATGCTAGCGAGCAGCAGCGAAGGCGACGATGTCCGCGATCCGTGGGTGGGCCGCATGCGCAGCCTGCCGACGTACGTCATCTCCGCCACCCTCGAGGACCCGCTGGACTGGCCGGATGCGACGGTGCTCAGCGGCGACCCGGTCGAGAGCGTGCGGCGGCTCAAGGAGGAGTCCGATGTCCCCCTGCGCTCGCACGGAAGCCTCATCCTCAACCGGGCACTGCTGGGCGCCGGTCTGGTCGACAAAGTGCAGCTGACGCTGTTCCCGGTGATCTCCGGCCAGACCGGGGACGAGCCGATCTTTGCCGGCGCGGCCGACTTCGACCTGGAGCTCCTGGAGAGCCGGACCCTCGACACGCACATCACCGAGTTGGTCTACCGGCCGACCCTCCGCATCTGGGCTCCTTGAGCGGCCCGGGCGCCGCCGCTCATCGCGGCAGGAACTCGCGCCACTCGCGGTGGCCGAACTGCTCCTCGTCGTCGAACGCGTCGGCGACGATCTCGACGTCGTAGCCCTCGGCGGAGACGTCGACGCGCAATGTCGAGACGACGCGGACGTCGACGCCCGGCCAGGTGAGCTCGAAGGTCGTCGTGGCCTCAGCCCACTGGGCGAAGCTCCGGCGGTCGACGCCGACCTCGCCGCGGTAGTCCTCGAGCGCAGTTCCCTCGCCGGGGATGTCGTACGACGACGCGACGTGGGTCCGCGCCGTGGTTGCGCGGCGGAGCACGTGGTCGGTGACCGACCAGGTGACCTCCGCGCCGTCCTCGGCGGAGGAGTCCGCGCCGGAGACGAAGCAGGGAGGGTCGATCCCCGAGTCGGTCCACAGCGGCAGCCTCAGCGTGCCGCCGTGCACGGTGAGGGTCACGGGCGCGGGCGGCGCGATCGTGTTGGGCCAGTCGGCGCCGGCCACCGACAGCCGGAGCCGGTGACCCGGGTCGGGGCGGTAGGCACACGCGTCGAGCAGCAGGGTCAGGGGCGACTCCACGGTTGCGAGGTCGACCGTGCCCCGGGTGATCAGCGCCGAGGTGCCGTCCGGGAAGACGTCGCACAGCTTCACCGAGAGCGAGGCGTGCGGCGCGTCGGCCGACACCTCCAGAGTGACGACCGGCTGCCCGACGACGAGCGGTTGGGCATCCCACTCCCAGGTGAGCGACCGCGCGTCGTCGAGCCGCTGGTCGCCGGAGAGCCCCCACGGCAAGTGGCCCGCGCAGTCGATCCAGGCGGCCGTGCCGACGTCCGGTTCGACGACGAGAGACCGCGGACCCGGCAGCTCGAACGACACGTCGTCGTGGTCGACCGGCGGCCACGGGCCGCTCACCCAGAAGCCCGGGTGGTCCTCGAGGTCGGGCTCCGGCACGGCCGACGTACGCACGAAGAGGTCGGCCCGGTCCACCCATGCCGAGTCGGCCGACCCGCGCAGCCACCGGTCCCACCACGCCACCAGCTCGTGGTCGAGGTCGATCCGCGGGCCGGGGATCGCGGTGGCCGGGTCGGCATGCGCCCAGGGTCCGGCGAGCAGCCGCCACGGCGTCCCGGCCGCTCCGAGCCCCTCGACGGTGCGGAAGGTGTTGTTGCGGTAGCCGTCCGCCCAGCCGGCCACCAGCAGCGTCGGGCAGGTGATCCGGTCGTATCCGAGGTGCCGCAGCGAACCCGCCCGCCAGTAGGGCCCGTCGCGGTTCTCGCGCAGCCAGGTGAGGAGCCAGGGCTCGTTGGTCTCCCAGCGACGCGCCCACTCCGCACGCCAGTCGCCGGGCCACTCGGCGGGCGCCGGCGGCAGCAGGCACATCGGCGTCATGTAGTGGCAGTAGTCGACGAGGTCGACGAGCCGCAGGGCGTTGCCGCGCCAGTGGACGTCGTCGGTCCACCGGTCATCGCTGGCGTAGATCGCCACGATCGCCTTCAACGCCGGCGGCCGCTCCGCCGCGATCTGCAGCGAGTTGAAGCCGGAGTACGACGTGCCGAACATCCCGACGTGGCCGTCGCACCACTCCTGCTCGGCGAGCCAGGCGATGACGGTGCAGAGGTCGCCGCGCTCGACCAGTGGGTACTCGTCGGTCGCGTCGCCCCCCGACGACCCCGTGCCGCGCAGGTCGACCCGGCACACGGCGTAGGAGTGCTCGTCGCGCAGCGCCCGGTAGCCCTCGGCGTACGACGAGGTGAGGTCGTCCTTGCGGTAGGGCAGCGCCTCGAGCAGGCACGGCTGGGGCTCGGCAGCGTCGGGCAGGTAGAGGGAGGCAGCCAGCTCGACGCCGTCGGACATCGGGATCCGGACGGACTGCTCCGTGCCGGTCACGAGAGGCGGCCGTGCTCGCGCAGCAGCCGGACGACGACGGCGGGGTCGAGCCCCTCGCTGGTGTGTCCGTCGCGCCCCACGGTCGTCGGCGACATCAGCAGGGAGTTGAGCACCGACTCTTCCGCGCAGTCGACCACCGCCTCGAAGAGGTCGTCGAGCCCCCGCATCCCGAGCCGCTTGCCGTCGTCGAGCACGGTCCCGTCGCGGTCGGTGCGCGCGGTGGTGCTGACGGCCAGGAAGATCTCGCCGCTGCCGTGGTGCGCGGTCGAGCCGGTCCGCGCCAGCCCGAGGCCGACCCGGCGGGCCAGCCGCTCGCAGCCGACCGGGTCGACGGGCGCATCGGTGACGACCACGCCGATGCAGGAGCCGGCCGGCTTGGGTGGGTCGACGTGCTCCGGAAGGAGCCGGCCGACAGGGACGCCGTCGACCGTGAGCCTGCTGCGCTGGCCGAAGTTGGTCATCAGCACGACGGCGACGGTGTGGCCCGCTGGGGTGACCCGCGACGAGGTGCCGATGCCGCCCTTGAACCCGAGGCAAGACATCCCGGTCCCGCCGCCGACCGAGCCCTCCTCCGGCGGCGCGGTCGAGCCTCGCGAGGCCAGCGCGGCCTCGTGGGCCGCGCGGACGTCGTCCGGCTGCACCCACATCGTGCGGACGTCGTTGAGGAAGGAGTCGTCGCACTCGGCCACGACCGGCACGAAGATGTCGTCGACGAGCTCGGGGTGCCGCTCTAGCTCCAGCAGGAACGCCGCGTCGTAGACCCGGCCCACCTGGCTGGTCGAGGTGAGGTAGACCGGCGACTCGAACAGACCGGACTCCTGCAACGACAGGAACCCGGTGCAGTCGCCGATGCCGTTGAGCACCGCGCCGCCACCGACGAGCGGTCTCGGGTAGGCGTCCTCGGCGAGGAGCAGGCAGCTGACACCCGTCCGAGCCGTCTCCCGGGTGATCGTGACGTGGCCGAGGCCGACGCCGGCCACATCGAGGACCGAGTTGGTGGGGCCGGTCGGCAGCATGCCGATGGCGATGCCGAGGTCGCGGGCGCGGGGCATGTGCTCATACTGACCCATGGCTCAGTACGCACGGGGGGCTCCGCCGCCTGTCCCGGTCGTGTGGTCGCCAGCGACCCGCCTGCACGACCCGCGGCACGAGATCTGGGTCGGCGTGCCCACCGAGGGCACCGAGACCTCCGCCCGGGTCGACGCCATCCTCGAGGCGCTCCGATCCGCCGGCCACGAGCTGGTCGAGGCGACCGGCCAGCCCGACGATGCGCTGCTCGCCGTCCACGACCCCGAGCTCGTCGAGTTCCTGCGCACCGCCGCCGAGCGCTGGGACGCGGGGCCCTACGCCGAGCTCATCGGCCAGGAGCGCGTGGTCCCCTACCTCTTCCCGACACCGGCGATGACCGCCGGGCTGCCGGCTCGGCCGGCGGTGGCGATCCACGCGGACGCCGGCCGGTTCGTCTACGACACCATGACGCTGGTCGGCCCGGGCACCTGGACGGCAGCCCGGGCCGCGGTCGACTGTGCGGTGCAGGCGGCGAGGCTGGTGTCCGAGGGCACCGGGCTGGCCTACGCACTGTGCCGGCCGCCGGGCCACCACGCGACGCCGGCGGGCTTCGGCGGCTCCTGCTACCTCAACAACGCGGCGGTCGCTGCCGAGACCCTCCGCACAGGCGGCGCGAGCCGGGTCGGGATCGTCGACCTCGACGCCCACCAGGGCAACGGCACCGCGGCGATCTACTACCAGCGCGCCGACGTGCGCTACGGCTCGGTGCACGTCGACCCCGGAGCCGGCTGGTTCCCGCACGTCGTCGGCTACGCCGACGAGACCGGCGCCGGCTCGGGCGAGGGCGCGACCCGCAACCTCCCGCTGCCCGAGGGGGCCGGGGACGACGTGTGGCTATCGGCGGTCGCGGAGCTCGCCGACTGGGTCTCCGACTGCGACGCCCTGGTCGTCTCGCTGGGGGTGGACGCCGCGAAGGACGACCCCGAGAGCCCGCTCCAGGTCAGCGCCGACGGCTACCGCGAGGCCGGCCGCCTGCTCGGCGCGACCGGGCTACGCGCGGTCGTCGTCCAGGAGGGCGGCTACCGCCTGCCGACGCTCGGCGGCCTGGTCGCGGCGTACCTCGACGGCCACGCCGCGGGCTGACCCGTCCACGGGGGGCCGACGTTTTCGAGGCGACCGCCGTCCGCTCCTACCCTTGACCCGTGAAGGTCCTGCTCCTCGAGAACATCCACCCGGTCGCGGTCGAGCACCTCCAGGCCCGCGGCCACGAGGTGGAGCTGCGCGCGGGGTCCCTCTCCGAGGACGAGCTGGTCGAGGCGCTGGCGCCGCAGGACGGCCCCGGCGTCCAGCTCCTCGGCATCCGCTCCAACACCCACATCAGCCCTCGGGTCCTGGAGGCGGCGACCGACCTGACCGCCATCGGCTGCTTCTGCATCGGCACCAACCAGGTCGACCTGGCCGCGGCCGCCGAGCGGGGCGTGGCGGTCTTCAACGCCCCCTACTCCAACACCCGCAGCGTGGTCGAGCTGGTGATCGGCGAGATCATCGCGCTGGCCCGCCGGCTGCCGGAGAAGACCGGCAAGATGCACGAGGGCATCTGGGACAAGTCCGCCAAGGGCAGCCACGAGATCCGCGGCCGCACGATCGGCATCGTCGGCTACGGCAACATCGGCACCCAGCTGTCCAACCTCGCCGAGGCACTCGGCCTGCGGGTGATCTTCTACGACACCGCCGACCGGCTCGCGCACGGCAACGCCCGCCGGATGCACACCCTTGACGAGCTGCTCGCCGAGGCCGACGTCGTCACCCTGCACGTGGACGGGCGCCCCGGCAACGCCGGCCTCTTCGGCGCCGAGCAGTTCGCGAAGATGAAGCCGCGCTCGCTGTTCATCAACGCCTCCCGCGGCATGGTCGTCGACGACGTCGCACTCCGCGAGAACATCGAGTCGGGCCACCTCGCCGGCGCCGCGCTGGACGTCTTCCCGGTCGAGCCGAAGGCGCAGGGCGACCCGTTCGAGTCCGTGCTCCGCGGCCTCGACAACGTGATCCTCACCCCGCACGTCGGCGGCTCCACCCAGGAGGCACAGGAGGAGATCGGCTGGTTCGTGGCCGGCAAGCTCGCGTCGTTCGTCGCAGAGGGCAGCACCGCACTCTCGGTGAACCTGCCCGCCGTGCAGCCGCCACCCCTGGCCGACGGCGTCCGACTCGCCTACCTCCACGTCAACATGCCGGGGGTGCTCGCCGAGCTGAACGCCTACCTCGCCGAGCAGGGCGCCAACGTGACGGGCCAGTACCTCGCCACCCGCGGCGAGCAGGGCTACGTGGTCACCGACGCCACCGAGATGGTCAGCGACGCCGCGTTGGACAAGCTGCGCTCCTCCGACCGCACGATCTGGCTGCGCACCTACAGCGCCTGAGCCACCCCGAGGGCACCCAGCCCGGCCACGAGCACGCCACCGGCCACCTGTACGGCGCGTCCGCGACCGCCCGTCAGCCGGCCCCGCGTGGCGAGGACGCACACGACGTTCCAGAGCAGCGCGACCGTCGCCCAGACGGTGCCGAGCAGCACGATGCTGGTGACGGCCGCTCCGCCCATGGCGTACTGCGGGAGGAGTGATACCGCCAGCAACGGGGTGCGCGGGTTGGCGATGCAGACGGCAAGGCCCGTCGTGAAACCGCGGGAGCCGGGCTGGTCCTGCCTCCGCGATCGGGGATACAGCGCCCAGACGCCCGTCCCGACCATCGTCACGGAGCCGACGAGCGCGACCGTGCGCAGCCCACCCGGCATCGAAGCCACCAACCCGCCCAGACCCAGGGCGGTCCCGGCGGACCACGACACGATCCCCGTGCTCGCTCCGAGCGCGGTCGCCACCGCCGGCCCCGGCCCCTGCTCGGCGGCCGTCCGCCAGACCAGGAGGTTGTTGGCGCCCGGCACCAGGCAGAGCAACGTGATGACCGGGACGAAGGTGAGGAGGCTGCTGACCACGGCTCGAGCGTGTCTCAGATCGAGTATTGAGAGAACTCGCTTCTCTGCAGTCAGGTATTAATCTTTCTTCATGGTCGCCGACCCGGCACAGCTGCGGATGCTCGCGCTGGTCGGCGCGCACGGCTCCATGGCCGGGGCCGCCGCCGAGCTCGGGCTCACGCCGGCGGCGCTGACCGGTCAGGTCGCCAGGGCCGAGCGCGACTGGGGTGTGCCGCTCGTCCTTCGCGGACCGCGAGGCGCGCGGCTGACCGAGGCAGGTGCCACGCTGGCCCGCCACGGCGAGGGCGTCGACGAGCTGTGCGTCCGGGCCGGGGCCGAGCTCGACGAGCTGCTCGGCCGCACCACGCCAAGGCTCAGGATCGGGTCGTTCCTGTCGGTGGCCACCCGGGTGCTCCCCCAGGCCATGACCGCGCTGCGACACCGGCGCCCCGACAGCGAGCTGTCCATCGTCGAGGGCACCAGTCGGGAGCTCCGCCGACGGGTCACCGAGGGCGAGCTCGACGTGGCGGTGGTCGGCACCTACTTCACCGAACCCGACCTCGCGCCCTGGCTGGTGGGGGTCCCCCTCCTCGACGACCCGATGGTCGCCTGCCTCCCACGTGAGCACCGGCTCGCCTCCGCTCCGGCCGGCAGGCCGGTCCGGTTCGCTCAGCTGCGCGGCGAGCGCTGGGTGGCGATCCTGGCGGGTGACGCGGCGCGCGAGCAGTTCGACAGGGTGGCGGCCGAGCAGGCGCTCGACCCGCAGGTGGTGTTCCAGACCGAGTCCTACGACGTCGCGCAGGCGATGGTCGGCACCGGGCTCGGCGTCGCCGTCCTGGCCCGCCTGGCCATGCGCAGGACCGCGGGTGCGGTCCACCGCGAGCTCGAGCGCCCGAGGCTGGCCCGCCGGCTCTGGGCGGTGCA
>Ga0268264_10000401_pt1 | contig 61879 bp, 49 predicted proteins | sample KBSSwiS32_FD_190357 | JGI IMG/M metagenome (GOLD analysis project Ga0268264, IMG submission 190357) | Switchgrass rhizosphere microbial communities from Kellogg Biological Station, Michigan, USA - KBS Switchgrass S3-2 (SPAdes) (version 2) | ecosystem: Host-associated > Plants > Roots >... | reverse complement strand
CGGGTTTTCACCATGCTGAGGCCGATGGTGGCAAGGAAGCAGAGCGAGGCGAATACGAGGAATCCCGCGAGATAGGAGCCGGTAAGGCCCTTGGAATATCCCAGCGAACTGGCGAGGTAGAATCCGCCCACGCCGCCGCCCGCGCCAACCAGCCCGGTCATCACGCCGATATCCTTGCCGAAGCGCTGCGGTAGCAGTTGGAATACGGAACCATTCGCCATGCCCAGCGCGCCCGAGGCGATGACGAGCGTGACAAGGTTGAATGCAAGATGATGGATGAATGCCGACGCGACGAGCGCCAGTCCCGCGATGGTGTAAAACCGGTAGAGCGAGCGGATGCCGCCGATCCTGTCGGCGATTGCTCCCCCGACCGGCCTCAATAATGCCCCTGCGGCCGTGCAGATCGCCGCCAGATCCCCCGCATGCACGGGAGGCAGGCCGAATTCACTTTTGAAATAAAGGACGTAGGAGCTTGCGAGTCCCACGAAACCGCCGAAGCTGATGGTGTAATAAAAGCAGAACCAATGGGCATCCTTGTCCTTGAGCAGATTGATGTAATCGGAAAACTTCTTTTTCTTCACCTCAACTTTCGCCTCCTTTGAGAAGATCGTGTAAACCGCGAGCACCAGGACTGCGGGAATCATCGCCAACCCGAACACATTCTGCCAGCCAAAGGCCGCTGCGAGTCTCGGGGCAAAAAGCGCATCAAGCACCGTGCCAATGTTTCCAGCCCCGGCAAGACCCATCACCACGCCCTGCATGTTCGGCGGATACCAACGTCCCGCCTGGGGCAACGCTACCGCAAAACTCGCTCCTGCGAATCCGAGTATGGCGCCCATCAAAAGTGTCGCCTGGTAGCTGTGCAAACCCACAAGCCAGGCATAGGCAAGACCAGCAATCACAATGAGTTGAGCAATGATCCCGGTGTTTTTCGCACCGATGCGATCGACCGTGACCCCGAGCACAATGCGCAGCACGGCGCCGGCCAGTATCGGCACGGCAACCATCATGCCCTTGTGCTGCGGCGAGAGGCCCAGTGCCTCGCCGATCTGCACCCCAAGCGGCCCGAGTATCGTCCATACCATGAAGCTCACATCAAAGTAGAGGAACGCGGTGAGAAGTGTCGGCCAGTGGCCGGATTTTTTTAGGTCTGTTATTTTCATTGGATTGTGTTTTGTGACTGTGCGTTGCTTCCTTGCATTTGCTGTAGGGCAGCATAGCCACCACCGTGCCAACTTGCCTGTGTGGGCCAGAAATTTCGTTTATTGTTTTAATGAAATGCATGAATAAAATTCATGATCCCCTTCCTGCTCTTATAATAAGGGCCTGCGTGCCTTCATTACCCCGGTCTCCCAGTGAAACGAGCACCCGGAAAAAGTGAAAACCGGGGGTGCCTGCAGCCTTTATCCGGGAGCGGGGAATGGCGGATTTTAGCCATTCTGTTGAAAATTATCGCCACCGGCATCCCTGGGGGGAAGAGCGTCCCGCCGCCGCTCTCAAGGCGGCGGGACGCGGATGTCATCCAACCAACACAAATGGCAGGAAACTGATCCTGCCAGCTTTTAGAAACTGACCTTCGCCTGGATGTAGGCGAAATCGGCGTCGCTGGACGGACCGGTGTCCGCCAGGTAACTGCCCGCGAAGAAGTGGCTGTAGCCGCCCTGGAGTTGCACGTTCTTCGTGACGTTCCAGGTGGCGATGAGGTCGACCTCAGCGCCAGTATAATTGCTGGCGGCGCGGGCGGCCTTGTTCAAGGGACGGACTGTGGCCAGGCCGTTTGCGCGATACCATGAGTCGTTCGTGGTGGCGAGCCAGTGGAATCCCAGGTCCGCCTGCAATGTGACGGCTTTGATGGGGTTGACACGGGTGCTGATGCGGACGTCCTGCATGTTCTGCCACGAGAAGAGATCCATGATGCCGAAGAGCGGATGGTTCGTGGGAAAGAGATTCTGGAACGTGTGGATGCTGGTTCCGGTGACGCCACCTTTCTTGTTGGCGCCGCTGTCATCCCCGCTGGCGTAATTGTATTCCGCGTAGACGCGTGGTTTCCATGCGACATCCAGCCAGTTGTAACCGAAGCCCGCGTTGGCCGCGAAGGCATTCAGGTCGAGGCCGCGCACGGTGCCCACCTGGTAGGCGAATTCTCCGCTGTATTCCCAGCCCTGGAGTTTCTTCGGGTCGCCCTTGATGCGGGTGCCCAGCGTGGCAAAGTCACTGCGACCTGCGAGGGAACCCTTTGGCAGCGCGGTGGTGAGGGTGCCCTGCTGGTTGGAGGTGTTGCCTTTTGCCTCGTCGAGCATGAATGCGTAGAAATCCCATGTGCCGAACGGCAGCGGATCGACGGTGAGATACGCGCCGCTGAAAAAGAGGTCGCGGTTCGGAGTCTTGCCGTGCTGGTTGAAGACATCGGATACATTAAAGCGGTCGTCCCAGATCACCACGGGCGATGAGACAAACGCGTCGATGGAAAACCCCTTCGCCTTGAAGGTGAGCTTCGCGGCGTCGAATGTGCGCCCGAAGTTGTTCCAGTCGAATTCGCCGACAAGGCGCTCGTCACCATAGGAGAGAACCTGGCGGCCTATTTTCAGGCCGACCGGGCTTTTGTCGTAGTTGCTGAACTCGACATAAGCCTGCCGGAGATCGAACGAGTCATCGCCTTCCGCGCCGGAAGCGCCGGGGATATTCGGTCGCTTGGAACCGATCTCGCGCGAGTCCTGGCCCTGGACGTAGAATTTGAGCCAGTCCACGGGTTTGACCATCATGCCGATCCGGAACCGCTGCTGGAAGAAGCTGTCGTCGGTGATCGCCTTGGGCGTGTTGTTGAAATCGAACATGTTGCTTTGCAGCTCCCAGCGGAACCGCTCCTGCACGTCGAAGACGAGCTTTCCGTCGTAAAAGCTGAGAGGATTGGTATCCGGTTTTTTCTCGATTACAGCCTTGGCATCTGCTTTATTGTCGGTGTTTGACAGAGCCGTCGAGTCCCCGCAAAAGGCAGATGGCGCGCTGGCAGACAGGAGGGTTGCCGCAAGCAGCCCTCCGATTTTTTTCAGGTTTTGTATTTTCATTTTTTCCTTGGTTTTTGTTGTTGTGCTTCCGTTCGAAAACGGAAGTTTTCCTGCCGGATGCTTCCCGGCAAAAAGTCTTGATTGTTTTGGTTCCAAATTTTTCCGCGCAAAGGATTCATGACGGATGACATGCTCATGCCGCCGCTTTCGGCGCCTCCTGTTTGATTTCCTTTTTGGCTGGAACGGATCCCGGAAGCTGAACCACTGTGTCCGCGGGCTTTTCCCTTTTGTGCGCGCGCACTTCCAAAAAGGTGATCAACTGTTCGCGAAGCCTGTAATAATCGGGATCCTCCATCACCGTCTTGCGATCACGCGGACGGGGAAAATGCACGTCGATCACCTCGCCGATGCCCGCCTCTGGACCGTCGGTCATGCAAATGATGCGGTCGCTCAGGAACAGCGCCTCGTCCACATCGTGAGTGACCATCATTGCGGTGATTTTTTCCCTGCGCCAAAGCTGGAGGAGCACTTCCTGCAATTCGAAGCGCGTTAGCGAATCGAGCATGCCGAATGGTTCGTCCAGCAGGAGCATCTTTGGCGAAAGGGCAAACGCGCGCGCAATGCCGACACGCTGCCGCATGCCCTGTGAGAGTTCGGCGGGCCGCTTGTGCATCGAGTCCGCGAGGCCGACCAGTGTGAGATAATACTCGGCGATCTGGCGCCGCTCGATTTTGTCCGCCGTATAAAAGACCTGGTTCACGCCGAGCATCACATTTTCAAACGCGGTCATCCATGGCAGCAGCGATGGCGATTGAAACACCACTCCGCGGTCCGGTCCGGGTCCCGTGAGTTCCTTGGCCGCGAGAAAGATGCCGCCGCTCGTGATGGATGTAAGCCCCGCCACCATCATCAGCATCGTTGATTTTCCGCAGCCCGAATGACCGATTACGGTGACGAACTCCCCCTTGCGGAACTTGAAATTGAGATCCTTGACGATGATCGCCTCGCCCTTCGGCGAAGGATAGCTTTTCGTGAGCAGCGAAAGCTCCAGATAGGCGTTGTCGCTCATACGATGGTCTCCACGGTTTCAATTTTCTGCTCGGACCGCCGGCGCGGTCTGCGACGGCCGAACGGAGGGCGCGAGAGGTCCAGGTTCTCAGGCAGCACATCGGGCAGGATGAGTTTTTTCGTAGTCAAGGATGCGTGCTTTTTGTTCGACTTGAGCAGGTAGGCGATCACTTCGTTCCGTGTGTGCTTGAAATCATCGTTGTGGTTGATGTCCGCCCGCCTGCGTGGGCGTGGGATCGTGACAGGGATGGAGGGGCCAAGCGTTGCGGATGGACCGGCAGTGAGCGGAATGACGCGATCCGCTAGCAGGATTGCCTCATCGGGATCATTCGTGACGAGGATTACGGTCTTTTTTTCCTCCTGGCAGATGCGATTGATCTCGTCCTGGAGATTGGCGCGTGTGAGCGCGTCCAGCGCGCTCAGGGGTTCATCAAGCAGCAGGATTCCGGGCTCGGTCGCAAGGGCGCGCGCGACGGAGACCCGCTGCCGCATTCCCCCGGAAAGCTCGCTGGGCACCTTGTTTGCAGCCGGCGTGAGATTGACCATCGCGATGTGTTTTTCGATATGCTCGCGACGCTTTTGGGAAGGCCATTGTGGAAAGACCTGGTCCACTGCCAGGGCAATGTTTTCATGGACGGTGAGCCATGGCAGAAGCGAATAGTTTTGAAACACAACGCCCCGGTCCGGCCCCGGTCCCTCGATTTCTTTACCGTCGATCCTCACCATGCCCTTGTCCGGCTTGAGAAGCCCGGCAAAAAGCGACATAAGGGTCGTTTTGCCCGCGCCCGAATATCCGATGATCGCGACGAACTCGCCGCGCTCAACTTCGATATTGATGTCGGAGAGCACCTCCGTCCGCTTTCCCTGCGGGCCGAATCCCTTGTAAGCTCGCTCGATTTCGATGTATGCCATGCGTTATGCCGATTTGAACCGCGCTTCCACCAGGCTCATCATGCGATCGAGGATGAACCCGACGATGCCGATGGTGAGGATGCAGAGGATGATGTGCTCGTAGATGAGCGAGTTATATTCCTGCCACAAAAAGCCGCCCACGCCAGGCGCGCCGGTGAGCATCTCCGCGGCGACGATAACCAGCCACGCAATGCCAAGCGAGAGCCGGAATCCCGTGAACATGTAGGGCAGTGTTGCCGGAATGAGCACTTTGAAGAGCGTCTTAAAACGCGAAAGCTTCAAGACCCTCGCGACGTTCAGGTAATCCTGCGGGATCGCCCGCACGCCCACCGCGGTGTTCAGCACCGTGGGCCACATCGCGCACACGGCAATGGTGAACAGTGCGCTCGGCTCGGGCTTTTTGAAAAGCACGAGACCGAGAGGCAGCCACGCAAGCGGTGATACCGGACGCAGCACCTGGATGATCGGGTCGAATGCCTTCGTGAATACCTTCGAGAGCCCGAGTATGAAACCCAGCGGCGTGCCGATGAGCAGGGCCAGGGAATAACCTTTCGCCACAAGCACCAGCGAAAGCCACGTGAAGCGCAGGATTCCCTGGTCCTGCTCCCCGCGTTTTGCAAACGGCTGTTCGATGTAAAGCTTGCTCGCCTCCCATGTTTTGACAGGCGATGGCAGATCCGTCTTGGGGCGCGCGCTAAGCACGCCCCAGATCGCAACCACCGCGAAGACGGCAAGGAGCGGAAGAATCAACCAGTCGAATTTGAATGCTTTCATGCGTTAACTCATCCCTTCAGGTTGTTGACTGCAAAACCCTTGGCGTATTCCTCGGGTTTTGCAGGATCGAATGCGACGCCGTCGAACAGTGTCTCCGGCTTGTTGTCGAGACCACCGTGGGCGTAGCCGATTTCCTTCATCGCGGCCTCGTAAATGTCGGGACGCATGACCTGCTTCGCCACGCCCTCGTAGTCTGGGGCTCCCTCGACCATTCCCCAGCGGCGGAACTGAGACAGCCACCACTTTACATATTTCGGCTGCGGGTAATTACAGTTGCGCGAGGAGAAGATCATGTAGTTCGGATCATCAAAGGTGCGTCCGTCGCCCATGTCGTATTTACCCTGCAAACGGCCCAGGATCAGCTCGGGCGGGCAGTTGATGTATGTGGCTTGCGAGACGATCTTCGACTGCTCGGGGCGGTTTTCCAGCTTGTCGAGCCATACGCTCGCTTCATGCAATGCCTTGAGCACGGCTTTCACGGTTTTCGGATTCTTGTCCGCAAACTCGGCAAGAAACGCGCAGACTTTTTCCGGATGATCCTTCCAGATCGCCTGCGTCGTCGTCGCCGTGAACCCGATTCCCTCCGCAACTGCGCGCGCGTTCCACGGCTCGCCCACGCAGTAGCCGTCCATTTTGCCGACTTTCATGTTTGCAACCATCTGCGCCGGGGGCACCACAATGAGCGAAACATCCTTGTCCGGGTTGATGCCGCCTGCCCCGAGGTAATAGCGCATCCACATGGCGTGTGTTCCGGGAGGAAAAGTCACCGCGAATGTCATCGGGGTGCCTACTGTTTTTGCGGCATCGACAAATGGTTTCAATGTCTTCGGGTCGGCGGCCACCTTGCCTTTCAAGTCCGCCTTCAACGTGATCGCCTGGCCGTTGCGATTGATCATCCACGGGATGACCATCGGCTTTTTTGGCGAGCCCAGCAGGCCCATCGTCGAGGCAATCGGCATTCCTGTAAGCATGTGCGTGGCCTGGATGTCACCGCTGGAAAGCGAATCTCGGATCGCCGCCCAGTTCGCGCCCTTCGCGATGGTGGAATTGATGCCATACTTTTTAAACAGCCCCTTCTCGTGGGCGATTACGAGCGACGAGCAATCCGTCAGGGCGATGATGCCGAATTTCAAATCGGCGACCTCCGGTGAGTCGTCGGCATAGACATTCCCCACCCAGCCTTTCGGCATGGTGTTGAGCAGGGCCGCAAGGCCGATGCCCTTGGCTGTGGTGGTTAGAAATTTACGGCGGGTGAGCGGAGATGCGGATTTGATCGGATGGTTGTTGTTATTCATTGGATGGTTTGATGAGTTGAACGGCTTGTTGAAAAATATCGGATCGGAACATGTCACCGGGGTTCAATGCGGCCAGTGCCTCCGGGTCGCCGCCCGCATGGATTTCCTGCAGACTGCGTATGACCCAGGCCGCTTTCTCCGGCGTCGGGTCGTTTGCATCGTCGTGTGCAAAGACATGGAAATCGGGGGTTTTTTCCACGCGGCCATGGCCAAAGTCGAATGTCCCCTTCATGCTCATGCGGAGTGCCTGGATCGGTGCATTCAGATATTCCGGCCCGGCGAGGATTTCGATGATGCGCTCCCGGTTTTCCGGCGCTTCGCAAAACCGGCATGCTTCTGCCAGCGCGGCGATCATCGCCAGGTGCTCCGCCGGGCGCGACTCCGCCAGATCACGGCGCACCATGAGCACTTTTTCCGGGTGATGGTTCGCAAGCTCGCTGCTCGTCGCCAGCACGAAGCCCGCCTGCGCCATCACGGCCACCGAGTTCCACGGCTCGCCCACGCAGTATCCATCAAGGTTCCCGGTCTTCAAGTTGGGAAACATCTGTGGCGGAGGCACGATCACGATCCGCACGTCGCGGTCGGGATCGATCCCGTTCTTCCGGAGCCACGTGCGTAAAATAAAATTGTGCGAAGAGAATGGAAACACCACGCCGAAAACCAGCTTGCGCCTGCCGCGCTCCTTCTCGATCTCGCTCCTGAGACTGTTGCCGTCGCGCACACCGCGCTTCCAAAGCGCCTCGGAAAGCGTGATCGCATTCCCGTGCAGATTGATGACAAGACCGGTGAGGCAATCGACCTGGATCGAACCAATCCCCGCGCTGGCCGCCACCACCATGCCGGCTGGTGCGTGGGCGGCGTCGAGTTCGCCATAGATGATCTTGTCGCGTACCGTGGCCCAGCCGACTTCGCGGCGCAATTCCACCTCGATGCCGTGCTTCGCAAAGAGATCCAGCTCGCCGGCCATGATGAGCGGCGCGCAGTCATTCAGCGGCACGTAGCCGAGCTGCAGCGGGCGGCTGATGGCGGAACGTAGTTGTTGTGTTTTGCTCATTGCGACGGTCTTTTTGAATTACTCCGGCTCAGTTAGCGTTCGCCATGCCAGAGGGACTCCGGAGGCTCAATAAACTCTTTTCATTGTTTTCATAAAAAGAATGAATATGATTCATATATGTCCTCTCCGCTTGATAGCAGGCAACTTCGCGCATTTTCCATTCTGGCCGAGACCGGCAGTTTCACCGAAACTGCACGCAGCCTGCATCTGTCACAATCGGCGATCAGTCATGCGATCAAGGCGCTCGAGGGCGAGGTGCGCTGTCGCCTTTTGGACAGGATGGGCAAAAAAGTCACACTCACCCAGGCCGGGGAGCAACTGCTCGTGCATGCGAACAAGATTCTCGAAACCATGGAGACTGCGCGCGAGGATCTTGAGCATCTCGGGAAATGGGGGCGGGGCCGTCTGCGCATTGGAGCGAGCACCGCGGCGTGCCAGCACATCCTTCCCGCCGTGTTGCGTGAATTCAAAGAAAGCTTTCCGCAATGCGCGATCCACATTGAACCAGGGGATGCGCGCCATTCCATCGAGATGCTCCGCAGCCACCGCATCGATATCGCACTGGCGATGGAACCGAAGCGCGAGGAGCAGTTTGAATTCAGGCCGCTGTTCACAGATGATCTTCAATTCATCGTAAGTCCGTTGCATCCGTGGGCGCGGGCGGGGCATGTGGAGCGCGACACCATTTCTCTCCAGAACTACATCGTCTATCACAAGACCAGCTACACCGTCCAAATGGTGGAGGAATATTTTCGCAAGGAAAACCTGGTGCTGCGCTCGGTGATCGAACTCGGCAGTATGGAAGCGATCAAGGAAATGGTGAAGATCGGCATGGGTATCAGCGTTCTTGCCCCATGGATTGCGCGCAAGGAGTTGATCGAGAAATCATTGGCCGCGCTGCCATTGGGAAAGAGAAAATTGCGGCGTCAATGGGGAATCATGTACTGGCGGAACCGCCGCCTGAGCCTCGCTGAGGAAACCTTCGTGGGCCTTAGCAGGTCGGTCACGGAAACCATGCATCTGCGCCCTTAAGAAAGGCGGCCCGGGATCTTTCAACTGATCAGCAGTAAACGGGGCGACTCGCCGGACAGGGTCGCGGGAGCCCGGTGAATGCAAGGCGGAACGGGACTGCCGGGATATTCCACAGCGATACGCCAGAGGTTGCCGGGACCGAAGGAAAAAGGCCGCGCATGTGGCGCGGGAGCGTAGTGAAGATCGTAGCAATTTTCCTTCAGGTATTCGAGGAAGTCGGCGTCATCTTTCCCGCCGAAAACCTTGAGCAGTTCGGCCCGGGTTTCGGGGGTGTCCACGCGCCGTTGCGCCTCGTCGTTGCGCAAGCCCTCGCTCGCCGGCCCATGATAAGTGCAAAGCCAGGTATCGGTTTCCACCGGGGCGCTGTCGGCGTGGAAGGAGTAAACATCGGTGGGTACGGGCACTGCATCCTCGTCGCGCGGGTAACCATGAATGCAGTCGAGGATAGGGGAAAGGCCATGCTCCCGGAGCAGCCGCTGGTCTTCGAGAAGAATGTCGATGGCGGCTCTGCCCGCTGCACTCACCGGGAGGCTGGCAAGCCGTGATTCGTCGAGGTTGGAGATCCCCTCATTGATGGCCAGATGCTCGACTATTTCGCCGAAATCGCCCGGCAATGTGCGCACCCAGCAGAGGGCGTTGACGCCGTCTCCGAAAGGAGTCGAGACCAGTTCATGAAAACTTTTCACCGTCCTGATGCGAGCATAATCGGGAGGCAGTGTGAAGGGAGTCATAATATGCAGAGTCGGTATCGCCGTTGCTATCTCTAGCGGATAAAATGGCGACCCTGACGGGATTCGAACCCATTTTCAAGCATTCGTAAAACTTCACAAAACTGCAGATCTCCTGGCGACTCTGCGCGCCAAAAAAATTTGGGCGATTTAGGCAGCAGAAGGTTGGAAACAAGATGCGACAAGGCTTGGCAGCCTGGCAGAAACAGGTTTTCATGGTCAAAGGAAGCATGAGTCTGGAAATCTCGTTTAAATGCAATGCATGCGGAAATCCCGGCGAACCCGTGCAGATGCCTGCTTGGGCGAAACTATGGGGCTTTGCGGGCTGCCACATATGGCTGGAGAGCACTGTCCCCGCGCCGGGTGATCCGATTCTGCAACTCGATCAGCTTCCCAAACCCGGCGAACGGCACCTTCTTCTGGTACATCATCCCTTTCAAGCGCGGTCAGACGCTCCGTTCTGGTTACTCTTCATGCGCGCTCTATCTGCGGTCAACGGATTTGATGACTTCCCTGCGGAACTTCCCGACAGCGGCATGGTGTATTGCCGGCTTACTGCCGATCTCGGGGACTGGAGTACGCGCAGTCGTGTGATCGAGGTGGAGGTTCTCGACTGCTTTTTCACCAATGCGGCAGCGCGCCGGTTCACGCCCGTCAACTCAAGCGACTTGGCGGAAATCTGCGATTCCGGGCGATACTCGGCGGAGTTTGGCGACATGCATCACCTCTCATGGAATGGCGAAGGGGACATCGGGGGCTGGTATGTGTTTCAGCACCTTCCGGCTGGATGGGCGGCAATCCTCTACGGAGAGTGGGATTTTCACAGGGACTATGTTTATGCGGGGTATCGTCCTCTCACCGATGTGGAATGCGCCGGGTTCGGTCTCCCTGATTACGGCTAGGCGGGGATCAGTGAAACAACGACCAGGCACCGAGACCGATTCCTGACAAAATCGCGATCATGGCAGTGCAACCTTTTTTGCCCACCGGCTTGGTGATGTCATCAATCGGAATTTTGTGACCGCAGGCCGGGCACCGCAGGGTATTGCCGCTGGGGCTGGCATCACTGGAAATCGTGATGCTGGGTCCACCACTTTTCCTGATTTCCCGTTTTACCCATAGCCATGCTGGAATTTGCATGGCACTCCGGCACTTCGGGCAATGGAATATCTCATCTGGATTCATAGCGGGTTCTTATGGTTGTTTCCGGGTGCTGCCATGGGCCGGTTCATGGATGCAGGGCATCGAATTCCCTGTTCTCATTGAAGATCAGGGGAGCGGTGCTGTAGCAGGAGACTGGAGCGTATTGCCACCCGCCATCGTTCCGGGAGTATTGGATAACAGCGGAGACTGACTGACCGAGGCGATGGTCTAGATGGCCAGTGATGCAGTTGGGTACCTCATCCCCCTCGGAAGGCAGCACCTCGCGTAGCGGCATTTCCGGGTCAAACAGGCCATGATAGAAAATGGCGCTGGCCACGATTTCTTCATTCTGCGCGGCGGCGCGGAATTTTTTGATGAAGAAGGAAATGGCGCCTGTCGGCGTCCTCTCACGATCACCTTGCGGGTAAAAGACGATGGAGTCCCTGGTGTCCGTCTCGATATTCCGGTTCTCCCACACCTCTCTCTCCACGATCATTGCGCCATGGATTTCGCCGGAAGGTTCCATCCACGCCGCAAATGGCGCGCACGATTCGTCACGGTGTAGCTTTTTGAGAATTTCAAACTGACTCTCCAGCAGCAGCATTAATTCGGCGTGGGTTCCCTGGTCGGATGCTGCAACCGGCCTCCGGGCAAACCGGGGAGCCAGAAAGCTGTCAGATGGAACTGGGTCGGTGAAAATAACCGGTTGATTTGGGACGTAGTAAGGGAGGGCATACAGCCAGTCGCCGTCCGTGCGTTTTGTGTACTGAATGACGCAGGCAAAGGACTGGCCTTCGCTATGGTCAAGCAATGCGACAAGGCAGTCGGCTTCTGCCTCGGTGCGTGCTGGTGCGAGGCTGAGCGCGCCTGTTCCGGGGCCATGGTGGCCGTGCAAAAAAACCGCACAGGCAATGATCTCCCTTTTGCCTGCGGAAGCGCAGAATTGTTGCTGGAAGAAAGCAATCGTATCCTCGACCGTTTTATCCTTGTTGGCGGTATCCGCGGTGGTGAGCGCGAAACCATTGATCTCGCCGTTGCAATCCATGGAAGCGGCAAGCGGCGCGAGCGAGCCCTTGCGATGAAGCGACTTGAGAAAATCGAGCTGGTTGTCCACCAAAGCCAGCAGCTCATCATCGATCCCCCGCCTGGACGCTGCTGCGTAATATTGCGGATTCGGTGTGAGCGGAATGTTGTCCGCCGGGAGATCGGCTGGCGGAGGGGGTTCGGGCTCTGATTTGACTGCGGGATGGCGCTCCTCCCAATCCTTCGCCAGCGCGGCCCGGTCGGCGAGTTCCTGCTCGCACGGAGTCTGGCCGAACTCGCTGGTATAGACCTGGAGTTTGATATCCTCCTCAACCGCCCCGACACCGGGGACGACCGTTTTCTCGACGAGCCGCGACTTCTCACCGAGGAATTTTTCCAGTGCTGTCTTCGACCCGGCGGTGTCCAGCTTCTTCAACTCGGCGAGGGCCTCTTTCACGTCGTGGTGGTATTTGCTGGTGAGGGCGCGCTCCAGAAACTTGGGCACAAGGTGATCGCGCATTTGGAAGGAGACCTCCTCCACCTTGGACTGCAGATCCTTTGCCCCTGGAAGTTCTGCCAGCGCCAGTAATTTCCGCAGGGAATCCAGTTCAGACAGGAGGAGTTCGTTAAATTTGCTCTTCGCATCCGAGGAGATGTGGTCCAGGGCCTCCGTCAAGATCGCAGTTGCTTCCGTATTGATCTGGCTCAGGGCTTCCGGCAAGCCCTTCCCGCAAAGAAGGGAAAGCGCAGGACGCCGCAAATCGGTGCCTACGCAGCGCAGGAGAGCGCGCGCACCCCCGTGATCCGGGCTTAGTTGCATGCCTTGCATCGCCTTGTAGCGCACCTTCCAGACCTGCCTGGCATCCAGCGCGATCTTGCTGTAGCACTCCAGCGACTCTGGTTTTTGCGGCAGCGCCATCAGGGCCCCCATCGCTTTCTCCCGCGCGGATGGTAATGCTCCGGGAGCCAGCGCCTCGGCGATATGCAGGTCGATCTTCGAGGATTTGAAGGGCCACATCATTGAAAAGGTATGGTAAAGCAGGGGATCAAGAAAGATGAATTGATTGAAATCGCGGGTGCCATTTTGCAGATGCAAATGGCGACAATCAGAAAGTGGAAACGGATGGAGTGGTGCGCCTGCAAATACTCTTCCTTCCTCTTCAAAATTCTGTAACGCTTGTCAGAGTTCATTCAAGTCTTCCGGTTTTGAGTTTATGAAAACGATATTCGTCATTTTGTTCTTCTTCACAGTTGTGGTTGGCTCGGTCACCGCCCAGGTTCCCCTCCCGCAACTGCCATCACCACCGCCGGCGACGCCGTTCCCGATGCCCAGCGTCCCGCCTCCGGCTCCTACCCCGGTGCCACCCGCACCCACCCCCGTGACCCCGGCGACCCCGGTTCCATTAGTGCCCGTGGCGCACTAAGCGCACTGCTTTCGCAGGGATATGCCAGAGGCCAGAATTCGATTTGAGGTTGAAGGATTGGACTACGATCTCCGGATGTCATGGAACGAAGAAAATTGTTCCTCGATCATGCTTACATGTGTATCCGGGACGGATACCCGCGAAGTTTTGGGCCTGGTCATTTCATATTTCATTCCTGGCAGGATGGAAGAATTGCTATGGAACATAGACAACCGGTCGGGATGGTCGTGGCAAGGCTTGCTTGACGAACGTGGGCTTGGCTACACTTACCGGGACAATGAGTACCCCGAAGATGACGATCCGCCGCCGGGAATAGTGAGACTGTCTGCATTTGGAGATGAAGAGTTTGTTACCGAGGAATTCTTTGAGCGTTTTACCATCGAGGCGTTTCTTGCCTGTCTCGAGGCGCACAAACAGGCCGGAGTCGACGGCGGTCACCAGGAAAGGCTAAGGCTGGAGTTGCTCATGCGCAGGGACTCTCTTCCCGGACGATGATTCTATTTGGTTTTATCCCGGAGTTTGGCCCGGGTTCATTTTCGCGATCTCGTTAAGGGCCGGGGAAATTTCGCCCAGGTCCTGCTGCAACTTTTTGATCCTCATGTCATTCAGGCGGGGATGGGACAATTCAAGCTCCGGCTGGCGGTGCGTGCGGTACTCTCCCATGCTTTCAAGCGCCGCGTGTGACAACTTGAGAGCCATCGACACGCAGGCTTGCACGCTGCCCCGCACCGCATCGTGCCAGTGTGGTTGCGGGAACTTTATGAGTTCCCATTGCTCCATGGCGCGGAGCCACCTTCCCTCGTTTGCGAAGTACAGGGCGAGCGTGTGATGAAGCACCGCCTGGTCATACTCATCCGGCATGTCTGCGAGCATGTATTGGCAGCAATCTCCCACCTGCAAAGCTTTCGGGAGATCTGACGCCGCGAGATAAGCCTCCATGGAGTTGCGTGCATCCACGGCATTGAAGGGGGTCACGGTGGCAAAGGCCAGGCATCCGGTCCGCTGTTGGATCGACGTATAAAAACAGAGCATCCGCCAGCGCAAGGCAGCCTGATCCTGCGGATCAAGGCGTGCATAGGCGGCCTCCACATCGGGGCATGCTTCGCGGGCTTGATCCGGCATGTGCCAGTCCACAATCGCAAAGATCGCCAATCCGAATCCATGGCCATCCAGAGCAGTATGCCGGAGGAGTTCGGTGGCAGTGACGATTGATTCGCGCGGCATTCCTAGGCCAAGGTAACCGTCGAGATCCTCCAACAGATGATGGATGTTTTGACTCATGGTTTTGCGTCGCCAGCAGCTTTCAAGCCGGTGACCACGATGATGGTGCGTTCCTTTACCTCGACCCCCGCGCGGGTTTGCAGGCTGCCCGTCACCATGACGTTTTTGCCGCTGAGTTCGTCCCCGAGCTTGGAGAATTTCTCGCCAAGTTCGAGTTCGTACACGGCGCCTTCCTTGGTTTTCAAGGTCGTGCCCGTGGTTTCTCCACCTATGGCCATGATGCCGGTTTTGAGGATGCCTGTGTAGGTTTTTACCAGCGCTCCCTTGCCGGTGTCGTCCTGTTTTTCATCGGCTGCCTGTAATCCGGCAAACACGCTGAAGAGGATTGCGAATAGAATAAGATATCGTTTCATAAATTTTGCAGAATTGTTGCTTGTTGGTTTGTACGGCCCGTGTTGCATGGCCGTATCCTGCATTCATTTCTCATGAATTACACCTCGAAACCGCGGCTTCCCGTGCGCACGGGGCCGTGCTTGTCGTCGCCGGGAAGACGCACGCAGCCGCCGTCTGTGCCGTCGAAGGCCACCACGGGGCGGGGCAGTATCAATTTGCCATGGTCCCTGCTGTCCGTATCGTGCGCTGTGCCGGTTGCCAGCGCGCCGAGCGCCATTACTGCCGCCAGAGTGAATGTGGATATGATTTTCATGATATGTTTTCCTTTCGGTGTTTGTGTTTTGTTTGTGATTTGATTTCGAGAGCATCGCTCTCACAGGACTACTTCCCTTAAAGCACCCCAATGCTGCGCGGTGCTGGAAAATATTTTCGAGATCCTCTGCGAGCCTGGAGATGACACGCCAATCCAAGCTTGAACCCCCTGTGAAACGACATACCATCCCCACAAATGATGGCGCCCGGGCATATCGGTGAACGGCAGAGGGCGTTGCACCTATGGAAAACCGACACGAAATATTTCCCGTTACTGACTGGACCCGGTTGCAAAAGCTGAAGCCCGGGAACGAACAGGAACAGCAGGCGGTGCTGGGCGAGCTTTATGTGCGTTACAAGACCCCCATCCTCGTTTTCCTCGCGCGCAAGGGTTGTCCCCCGGGGCGGCAGGAGGACATGGTGCAGGATTTTTTTCTTTATTCCATCGAGCAGCGGCTTTTTGAAAAGGCGGATCCGGCGCGGGGCCGTTTCCGCAACCTGATTCTCACGGCATTGAACCACTACGCCGCGAAGGCCTACCGGCACGACATGGCGGGCAAGCGCCGTCCCGAGGCGGGCTGGGTGTCGGTGGACGAGTTGCAGGAAGTGGACGGGGAGTTGAAGATTTCCGGCGGCGGTGCCACGCCGGAGGAGGCGTTCGACCGCGCATGGGCGCAGGCGTTGATCGGCCGCGTGCTCAAGGCCCTCAAAAGCGAATGCGCGAAGAATGCGCGTGAGATGCATTTCGAAATCTTCCGGCGCTGCATGGTGGATCCGGCGCTATCGGGGACTGAGGCTCCCTCATACAAGGAACTGGCCGCCGAATACGGTCTCACCGAGAAGGAAGTGTCAAATCGCATGATCACCGCGCGGCGGGCCTATGAACGCCTGTTACACAGCGAGATCGCAGAGTATGCCGGCAGCGAGGCGGAAGTGAAGGAGGAGATACGGGAGATATTCCGCGCGCTCACGCAGAAGGATTGAACACGCCAACGCCATGATCAAAGTCCATTGCAGCAAGTGTGGCAAGCCAATCACGCTGGGCGAGGAATTCATAGGGGCCACGGTGACATGCCCGTTTTGCCAGCAGAAGCTTGCCATCAGTAATCCCGTCCCACCGGTTGCGGCGCCCCCGGAGCCGCCTCCTGCGCAGGGACCGGATTATGTCATCATGGAAAAAGGCGTGCCATTGCCCGCGGGTTATGAACGCCGGCTGTCGAACGGTGCATTGGTGGTTTTCGGGCCGCATGCATTGGACACCGCGGCGAGCCTTCGCAACGAAGGGCATAGCCGCGACCAGATGATAGTGTGCAGCGAGGCCGCGTCTGATTTGTTGCTGCCGGACACGCTCATGATCTGGTCCATGCTGATATTTGACCACGCGATCCGGGGTGAGGAAGGAGTGCCATCTTCCGAGGAGGGACTGTCGGCGTGGAGCAGGGAACTGCTGGGCGGACTCTCTTTTGCATCGGGTTCCGAGCCGGTGCCAAAAATCTCCATGACCATGGACCAGGAGAAGTGGGGCGTGTTGCTCACCCTGCAATGGATGCCCCCGGAAAGCGGCCCGTGGAACGGGGTGAAATCCGGCCAGGTGAAACGCGCGGCGCTCGCGCTGGAGGCTGCTTACAAGAAAGCGTTGGGGCGTGGCGCTGTGGCAGAAGGCGGGAATACGGAACCGGAGGAGGATGCCACGCCCGCAAAATGCACCATGCTGGAGCACGACGGGCGGATCGAATCTGTTTCCATTTCACCGGACGGGCGGTTCGCTCTGTCAGGCGGGGGTGAGGGAAACCTGGTATGTCTCTGGGATCTGGAGAGTGGAGCGGAGATCCGGCGGTTTGAAACCGAAGGAAAATGGCTTACATCGGTGGCATTTCTCGGGAACAGTGGACAGATTGCGGTGCTTGGGGATTGTTCGTTTTCCGTTTGGGATTGCACCACAGGGGAACGTGTGAGCGAGGATTTCGGAAGAATGTCGCAGATGTGCGTCTCGTCGGATGGACGCTTCGTGCTGCTCGGCCATGAGCACGGAGAGGCGGAGCTTCGCGACACCGGGAAAAAAATCGCCGTCGGCAGTTTTGGCGATCCTTACCAGGCGCACAGTGGGAACGATGTTCAGGCCGTGGCGTTGTCCTCCGGCATCACCCATGCGCTCACCGCGAGCCAGGAGGAAGTAAAACTCTGGAAGATCGATGCAAGGAAAGCGGAGGAGTGTTTCAACGACCGGCAGTGGGGATACGAAATTGGCAGGCTGCTGCACCGCTACGAGGATACCTGGATTTTCGGAGTGCGACGCATGGCATTCCTGCCCGGTGGGCGCGAAGCGATTGTATTGTCCGGGAAAGTGCCGCTGCTCATCGACCTGCAAAATGGAGGCGTGACCGGGAGATTCGAGGCCGGAGTGCTGCATTGGAATGATTTTGCAATTTCGGCGGACGGACGCCGGATCGCTGTGGCGCACAATACCGATGAGGGGAATTTTGTCAGCGTGCTGGACCTCGCCGGGCGGCGCAAGATCCTCACGTTCGAGGAGCACCAGGGGGTGGTCACATCGGTGGCAATCAGCGCGGACGGGAGGCGGGTCGTGAGCGGAAGCGACGACGAGGCGGTGCGCGTCTGGAATATTTGATCACGCAGGAGGCATCCGGAAAACGCAACGCGCGGCCTCCGGAACCGTTCCGAAAACCGCGCGCTGGCCGGCTCTGCCGGGATGCCTTAACCGCGGACTGCGGCGACCGCCGTGGGAGCGTGTGTGTTGCGCTCGCCCGAGACTGCGCTGCTGCGCAGTGAATCGAGCAGGCTGCCGGCGTGCGCGGACGAAGTGGCGCCCAGGGCTGCAGCGGCGACCAATGCCAGTGTGAAGGTGCGTGCGAGTGATGTGAATCGTGTGGTGTTCATATGTTTTTCTTTTTCTATGTTTTGATGTTTTTTTGATTGTTGTTGAGGGAAAGCATTCTCTCCCTTCACATCCTTACTTGCCGCTTTGCAGCGGAATGCTGCGCGAACATCCGAATTTTTTTGAGAGGTTCGGGAAATGTTTTGATCCATCACCTGGAACAAACCTTTACATCAGCGAGCGCAATTCGGGCGAATCAGGCCATTTGCCGATCGCGGTGGAGAACAGGGTCTGTCCTTCCGTCACCTGCCCGATGCGGACGAGGATAACGCATTTTTGGGCATAAAACGAAGGCTGCGCATCGTCGAAGCTCATGGCGCGGTCAATGGCTTCCAGTGCTTCGCCGCCGAGGCCGGAGTCCAGCAGCGCGCCCGAGAGGGCGGCCCACGCGAATGCGGAACCGGGGTTCAGGTTCGTTGCCTGGCGCGCGCATTCCAGCGCCTCTGCCGGGCGGCCCAGGAGGCGTAGCGCGGCGGCGCGGTTCACCCATGCCCTTGAGGCCTGCGGCTTTGCGGCGACGATTTCATCCAGCCATGCGAGCGCATGGGCAGGAGGAAGCAATTGAAGGATCAACGCGGAGACAAAATCGAGTTCGCCGGTTTTGGAATGCTTGTTTGCGAGCGCGAGCGCCTGGTGCAGCGCGTCGCGTGCGGTGTCAGGATTGCCCGCCCGGAACCGCGCATCCGCGACCAGGGCATGGAGCATGGGATCCTCCGGCTGAAGGTCGATGGCCTGGATCAAAGCGGCTTCCGCCTCGTGGTAATCCCCGAGTGCGGTCAGCGCGCGGCCCAATGCGTCGTAGCCCAGCCAGTAACCGGGGTCAATTTCGATGGCCCGCCTTGCCAGTTCCGCGGCCTGGGAATGATCGCCGAGAGCCATGGCGGAGTCGCTGAGATTATAAGCGTAGCGGGCTGCCTCCTTTTCGCCGGTGACGCCGGGCGGCGGCAATTCAAGCGGCTGGAAAACCTCGCCAGTCAGTTGCGAGTGCAGCGCCTGCAAATCACGGCGCAGCGTGGTAAAACTGGCAGGACGCTTCGAGGGATCGCCGTGCATGCAGGTCATGATGAGACCGGCTAGCGCATAGGGTGTCTCGGGGGCGATGAGCACCACGTCTTCCACGGTTGCGCGGGGATCTCCGGGCAGCAAAATGCGGCCGGTGGCGCTCTGCCAGAGCGTTCTGCCGAAGGCGAAGATATCGGTGGCGGTGGAGCGGGGGAGGCCATCGAGTAATTCGGGGGCGAGGTATCCCGGCGTGCCCGCGAGGGCATTTTCATCGGCCTCATGCAGCCGGGCGTAGGAAATTCCGAAGTCGGTGAGCTTCGCCGCGCCTCCGGGTGTGAGGAGGATGTTCAACGGCTTGATGTCGCCGTGGATAAGACCGGCATGTTGTTCCGCATAGGCGAGTGCGTCGGCGAGACCGCATGCCATGCGTAATGTGGTGCGCCAGTCGCAGGCCGCCGCGACCAGCTCGTCGGCGAGTGTGCGCCCCCCCTCGACATATTCCAGCACCAGGAAAAGCAGGCTCCCGTGTTCCTCCACGCCATATGCGCGCACTAGGTGGGGATGGATGCCGAGATCCACCCAGCGCTTCGCCTCGGCGCGGAAATGTCCGGCTAGCGCGGGTTCACGCAGGTGGCAACGGCGCGGGGCCTTGAGCGCATAGTTTTCGCCTGTTTCTCCATGCTTGCAAAAAAACACGCGCCCGAACCCTCCCTCCGCGATGCCAAAGATACGGAAATGCCTGCCAATGATGTCACCGGCCTGCAGGGGCTCCTCCCCGGAGATTCCCTCGTCAATCCCCGCGCCGGGAAGAGCCTCCGCCCCGAAGAGCCGCGCGAGCTTGCCCGCGTCGAGGAGGCCCGATTCGCGGAGTGCATCGAATGTGGAGATCCCTTTTCCGCTCTTGGAAACACATTCCTCCATCTGCCCGCGGCTGATCCAGCCGCGCCGCCATGCATCCCATGCCGGGTCCGGGGAATTACCTGTGGGAGTGGCCATGTGGATTCGCCTTCTATAACGCCGCGCATGGGACAGCGAGCAAAAGATTTTTTAAAAAGTTTCGCGCAGCGCGCAGCATTTCCCGTCTGAACGGTAAGCAAGGAGGTGAGGGCAAAGCCCTTCCGCGCAAGCGGACAGTAAAACCAAATCAAAAAACCAATCCACAAAGGAAAATATAACATGAAAACATCCACTCACCGTACACCGCACCACCTCATTGCTGCCGCGTTGTTTCTCGTCTCCACCGCATCGGGCCTTTTCGCTGGCACACCCGGCGCTGGTGATCCGCCCGACATCCACAGGGAAGGTCCCGTCATCCACGTCACCATTCCGCCGGACTGGGCCAAGCCTGCCTGATACCGGCTGGATGCAGCGGGGGGATGCGGGCAGGAGAGAAAGACCGGCCCGCGTTCCCCCTCTTTCCATAAATACAAAAACCAATGAAAACCCTGGAATCCGCGTTGAAAATCCATATCGCCACCCCTTGCCAAGCGCGCTGGGATGAAATGAAGGGCGATGAACGGGCGCGCTTCTGCCTGCATTGCAGCAAGCACGTCTATAACCTTTCGGCCATGAGCGCGCCTGCAGCGGCGGAGTTGGTGCGTGAAAAAGAGGGAAATCTCTGCGTGCGTTTCTATCGTCGGGCGGACGGCACAGTGTTGCACGGGAAGGATTGCCCTGTGGGGATGGCTCGCTACCGGCAGCGGATGCGGGCATTCTGGAGCGCAGGAGTGTCCGCCATCGTGCTGATGTTTGCTCATGCCCGGGCTTTTGCAGGGTCGGACAACCAGGTTGCGATCCCGGACGCGGCCAAAAATCTCAGCGTGCAAATCGTGCCGGGGCTGGATCCCGGACGCCCTACCATGGGAGACATGATGCCCGCTCCGCCCCCGCCCGCACCTTCACCCATTCCCCTGCCACCGGTTCCCTCGCCAACGCCCAACCCGCCAGGCCACCCCGATTGAGACATGAGGGTACTGTTTTTATGTCGGAATTCCAGATGCAGATGTCCAGTCTGGCGGCTGCCGCACTTTCATTTGGCAAGCCGATAGCATTTTGAAACCAACAACCACATAGCCATGCCACTGGAAAACAAAAAAATTCGCAAAGCGATAGTCTATGCCGTATTCTTCACTTTTCTGGCTGGCGTTGGAGTGGTGATCTGGGGTGCTGCCACCGGGCGTGTTGCGCAAATTTCTGTCATAGCGAGCCTGGTTTTTGCGCTCTCAGCCGTGGAGTTTGTTATCTATGTTTTGTTCATCCTTTTTTCGAGCCTGTACACACTTTTTCAGAGGTGGAAAGCGTCCGCCAAAAAAACGGGAATAAATTCGACATTAAAAACTTAATGGGGATCGTGAAGACGATCACACACCGAGTTTACTTAAGAAGACTCCGTTACATATAAAGACAATGTGTATGGATGACCAAACAGTAAGCCTTCCGTGAACACTGCGCTCCTCCATCATCGCCCTTGACATCCCCCTCCACTGCCCCAAGCGTACCGGGCATGGTTGTCACACCATTTGGAAACACCATGCGTTGTCCCGCCCGCCGGGAGGAGGCGTCTCATGCCCCGTACCGGTTCTTGCCCTCCATCATCATGGAAAATTTCGGCCAGATAGACGAAAACAACCCAATTTGCCAGAGGCATAAGCGCACAAGTCTGTCCCCGGGTGCAAATGTCCGGACAAACTACGCGCCCTCAAGGGGCAGTCTCCTTGACACTGCCGGGCCGGAAAATGGGCATCAGTACCGTCCTCCCGCGCGCAGCACAGGCGAATACCCGATTCAGGGAGATTCGGCTGTTGGAGAAGCCGGGGGACTTGGGTGGCAAATCTCTAACGATTCCTGGCCATTCCCCTTAACTAAAATGCAGTGACGCGCAGCCCCGGGAGTTTTTCCGGTAAGTAATGGATGAAAGCAAAATTCAACACACCACAAAAACTTCACATAGAAAGAGCACAAAACAATGTTATCCGAATCCTTTCCAAAACCAGCTAGGCTTCCCTCCATGAAAACCTTGCTCATGATCCTGACGCTTGCTGTTCCGGTTCCCGCGCTCCATGCGCAATACCAGGTAGGCGGGGCACTCGGCGGGCTTTCCACTCCGATGCCGACACCGGTTCAAATGCCTTCCATCGCCCCTTCTTTGACACCTTCCATTGTTGCCCCTTCCGCAGCACCCGTGCCGCAGGCGGCACCGGCGGCATTGACAGTCACCCCTGCAGCCCCGGCTTTGCCTCAATGGCGCGGCCAGTATGAGGGCGGGACTGAATTCTTCGCGCAAATCATCACGACACAGGAGCGCTGGTCCCGCATCTGGAGCATGGTGAACAGGGCTGAACCGCAAAAACTGGATGCGGAGCGGGAGATGGCGGTGTTTATCGAGATCGGGAAACGTCCCACCGGGGGCTACAAGGCGGCGGTAATAAGCGCCAATGTAGTCGACGGAAAGCTGGTGGTGGAATACACGGATGGCAAACCGTCACCGGATGCTTACGTTACACAAGCGGTAACACAACCGTGGGTGATTGCGATCGTGCCGAAGAGCAGCCTGCCCGTGGTTTACAAGAATGTGGAGGCAAGGCCATGAACACGAAACTACGACATGCCTTCCCGGGCCGGAAGATCGGATGGATGATGTTTGTCCTGTGCGGATTCATGGCCCTGGGCCTGTTGCCCGGCCATGCCGGCGTGAAAGATCCGGATGTTTACCTGGACGGCCCGGGAGCTTCCTACAAGGGACGTGATGGCGCGGCGGAAGCCAGGAAGGACATCGCCAGCGGCAACCCAAGGCTGATGACCTACGGTCTTCCCGCTCCCTCCATGGAGGAATTCTCCGTGTTGCTGTACGCGAAATTGGGAATCAGCTGCCATACGATCGCAGGGTGCGTGGTTACTGACGACCTTATCAAATACGCGCGGGATTATAACGGGGTGATCACGAAGTATGCCGAAAAAAAATACGGCACCGGAATCATTGGCAAAATCATGGAGGAGGCGAGTCAGCTTTACCTCAAGCATCCTCCAATGGATGGACATTGGCCTGACAAGCATCCGGTACCGGTGTCGCCAGCCTCATGAATACCTGGCGAATAATGCAAGAGTTTGCCGGGGTTGACCTCGAAGACAGTTTTATCCTCGGCTGGAATTACGATGCGGCGGTACAGCGGGTCACTTTTGAATTGGAAGCGAGTCTCTGGCCCGGCCATCCATTCCACGAGCCGCCCGCACGGTGGGAGAATGCCTGTTATCGCCGTGCTTTGCTGGTTTTCGATGATATCAGGAATATCCGGGGACTCCGTCCTGTCGGCGAAGCGAAAGGAACCACCGACCCCGATGGAAGAACGACATATGGCAAGATAGAGGGTTTTCAGCAGGAGAATGAAACCGTGCGTTTCAGAGGTGAGATGGGTGATGTGGAGATCGAGGGTTCTTCCATTCGTTTGCTGATTCATGAATCCGTGGTCATCCTGCCATTTCATGGCGGGGGATCATGCCCCGTCCAATATGAGATTGATCTTGATGGGCACCACTATTACGTGCGTTACCGCCATAGCTGGCTGACGATTGAGCTCGATGACAAGGAAATCGTTTGGCAGCAGCTTGCTCCTGAATCCACTGATGACGGCGAATGGTCGGACGAGGAAACAAATGCCTATCTGTATCTCATCAGTGAAGCCCTCCGCAGCGGAAAGGTAGAATCGCTGCTGCTCCCGTCGAAGACCGTGGTATGCTGCCATCCGTTTTATCGCAGTGGCCCTTTGCCTAGGTATTCCCTTTGTATTTGCAACCGGCGGCATAAGCACACATCGGATTGTTACAGCGGGGAAACCTTTTCAGCATTGGAACTCGGGGAGTGGACGCGTGCAATCGAAAACGCGATCCATTCATGGCCATCCATTGCCGAGGTCGCCGGCTTTGCGCTTGCCCGGAAAGGATTCGGTAATCCAGACGGCGGTCGCGGGATCGTTTACCCGGATCCCATGGAGGAATACGGTCCCGAGTACCGCGGTGTAATTTACCCGGGATTCATTGTCGTATATGGTGGGCGAAGACTTGCTGGTGGATATGAATTTGAAGTGCCGGAATCGCTTTACCGGAAGGTGTTGGTCAGGCTCCTGGCAGGGGCAGGACTTGCCTCCTTGGTAAATGATATCGAAAATGCCTTGGAGGAATGATGGGACAACGGGCGTACGATCACTCTGTAATATTCAACACGATTTGATCATGGAACGTAACGACAGGATCTGTTCCGGCGCTTTCCTGAGGCGAAAGGACTTCATGGCCGCCGGCCCGCGAAACCACCCTGAGCACCGCATCGATGGTGACCTTCCCGGGTTTTTGCGCCGTGAAAATTGCATGACTGCCCAGGACGCCCAGCGAGGAATCGCTCACCAAAAGAAGTGTTTTTTCGGTCACGTCATCCACATAAGGAATCGCCCAGGAGGCGATCACGCGCAGGGGCAGACGTTCGCCTGTCCGCAAGGTTGCCGGATTTCGGTCCTTGAACAGCGTGTTATTCTCCTTCGCAAGGATCGATATCCCTGTTACCCGGTGTTCACCTCCCCCGACCGGAGGTGCCAGTTTGCGCGAGCATCCGGCAGCCAGAAAGCAGGCAAACATACAGAAAATTATTCTTGTGAATGTCGACCAGCCTTGCCTGCCCGAACGGGTGAAACAGAGAAATGGAGGTGTTGGCATTTGGAAATTCACGTGGCAAGTTCGACTCACTGTCATCAACAAGTCAAGCCATTGCGGCATAGCTTGACCAAGCTGCACGGCAGGAGTAAGCGGTGGAACTGATGAGCCCCTGGCTCCAATATTTCATTAGGCCTTTCCCCTCAGTGAAAGGTTTTTCAGCTTATCGCTTTCCCGGGATGTTTGTGCATTTGCCCGTTATTGGCGCGTTTCTGTTGTTCGGGTTGTTATTGCTGGGCAATGTGCCGCATCTTCTGCCACTGCTTCCGCTTTATCTGGTCTTCGGCGTTTATCTTGGAAGAGACCTGGCGATCCTATGTCATTATGTCCCTTTGCTGACCCTCATTTGCCTGGGGGCGACGCTGGCCGGACTCGGCTATGTAAAACAAATCGCAGCCGCCATGAGTGCGATCAAAGCACACACCGGTATTTCACCCGCTTGTTTTGCCATCGGCTTCACCCTTGTTCTGGTGGTAATATTTGCAACTTACGTCAGATGGTTTGTGAAAAGACCATAAGTGCGCGATGGCGGCGACGGACTTTGTTCAGGGTTCATCCTCCGTCTCATTTTCGGGCAAATCGAATGGCATTGAGGGGTGCAACCGTTCGCTCAAACATTTCTCGTGAGCGCAGAATCCTTGAAGCCCGCATCCTGGCAGGAATGCTGCAATTTCAACCAGCCTGCCGGCTTGTTCGTCGATGGTCATTTCGCAGAAGCAACACTGGAAAAGCATTTATATTGGGCTCTCAATTGTGGCTGCCATTCTGGAGGATAAAATGGCGACCCTAACGGGATTCGAACCCGCCTTCAAGCATTCGTGAAACTTCGCAAAAACTGCACAACCCTTCGCGACTCTGCTTCTTAGAGGGAAGTTGGCTGATTTAGACGTTTGTCGTATTTGCGCAGATTTACGCTCTTCCACTGTCCGAAAATGTCCGAACGACACGGTAAAGGGTTCAGTGCTCATCAAAGCCGGCACAACTGCCGTGGTAAATCTAAGCATAGGCGGACGATATGAGAAATTTGTCGTAAACTTCGCATACGCCTGCAGAGGAACACCTGCAAACTCACTGCATGTTGTTTGTTTATTGATTTTAATTATCAGTCGCTGTGGTGAAAGGCTGGCTTTCCTCCTTGTTGGTAAGGTGTTCTTGAGGTAAAAACGCCGGCATCATGAGCACTACCAAGCCGGCAGTTTCAACGGGACGATTGTATTCGAGAAACGGCGTCAGGCGTTTGAAAAACCTGCGTCATTCCAATTTATTTGGCGGCATCAAATGGAACGCGGCTGTGCTGGCCGTGGTGCTCATAGGTGGCTATGGATGGTCTCCGCGCGTACTGGCGCAAACAACGTTTACTGCAACTACCGCGACGGAATTCAACTCAGCTGCGAATTCGATCCTCGTGGCCAGTTCGGGCACAACAGGGACGGTATTTACCATCAATATCACGGGCGGGTTCACGCCTGGTTTGCCGTTGAACGCCTTGGGTGTGTCCGGCGCGGGCAATTCGATTTTTGTAAACAATCCGGCTTCCACCATTAACTTCGCCGGTTCGGAGACTCTGCCGCAGTGGATTCTCAGTTCCACACAGGGGCCGGTCGCGGTACTCAATGGCGGTGTGCTTTCGCTCACAGGTTCCAATACGGGCAGTGCAGGCGGTCCGGGCGCGACGGGACTTAGCGGCACCACGGGAGCCGCGGGTGCAGGTGGCACTGGTGGAACGGGCAGCAATGGCATCGCAATCGCTTCGTCCATCCAACTTAACGGCGGCAACGTATTGCTCAGCGCCACGAATGGAAGCGGCGGATTGATTTCCGTGACCACGATCGCCAGAGGTGGAGCGGGTGGCGCGGGCGGCGCAAGCGGTTCGAATAATTCCGGAGTGTCAGGCACAGGGGGCGGGCTCGGTTTCCTGACCACTCCGGGAGGCGACGGGGCTGCAGGCGCGAATGGCAACCAGGGCGGGCTCGGCGGAATCGCCGGCACCGGCTCTGCGACAAGCTACGGTATCCAGCTGTTAAACACCGGTGGAACTAACATGGTGGTGAACAACGGGACCATCTCGATCAACACGACCGGCATCGGCGGTAACGGGGGGGCTGGTGGCGATGCGCTTGCCGGGGGTAGCGGCGGGACGGGTGGTAGTGGTGGGATCGGGCTTGCCGGGGACAACTCCAGTCTGACCGGTTACACCGGCGGCAGTCTTTCGGCCAGCGGCTCGATGTATGCCACAGTCGCAACCGGCGGTACGATTTCCAGTGGGGGCACGGTGGCTTTTGTGGAGGTGAGCGGTTCGGCTTACGTCACCGGCCAGGCCAGCGGCAAAGCGGGGGTTGGCGAAACGGGGATTCTTTCCGGTACGTCCGGCGTGCAGTTCGATGGTGGAGTAACCGGCGGCCTCGGCGGCGGCGGTGGCGCAGGCGGTGCGGGCGGCAACGGAAGTGCGGGAGCGGACGGCTCTGCGACCAGCTATGGAATCAGTCTTACGAACAGCGGCGCGGCGAACAGCGCGGGCAATGGCGGGACGATCACCATTTCCGCGGCGGCTGTAGGCGGCAATGGCGGCGCGGGTGGCGGCGGCGGGGGTGGTGGCATTGGCGGAGTGGGCGGCATGGGCGGCTCCGGATTGTTCACCGGCTCGGGGAACAACGGCGGCGATGGCGGCACGAGCACCATGGGCGGTGCGGGTGGCGCGGGTGGCATGGCGCTCTCGACCGGTTACGGCATTTTTGCGGCGAACAGCGGCGCGGATAACACGGTGTCAAACAGCGGCACGATGATCATCATCGTCTCCGGCACCGGCGGCAACGGCGCGCTGGGCGGATATGGCGGCGATGGTGGTGCGGGCGGCGATGGCGGCTCCGGCGGGATTGGACTCGCGGGGAGTGTGACCGTGAGCGGCTCCGGCCAGGTGATCGCCAGCGCGACCGCAGTGGCGCAGATCAACGCATCCGGCAGCATCGGAGCGAGCGGACAGGCCGGGGTCGCGCAAGGCCAGACAATTGGCGTGGGCGGCAGCGGGCAGGTAGGCGCGGGAGTAAAGGCCGGCGCAGGGGCATCGGCCGGCGTGGGCAACGGCGTGGATACGGGTGTTTCAGTAGGCTCCGGTGGGGTGAGCGGCGGGACCGCGGGGAATGGCGGTGGCGGTGGCGTGGGTGGTGCGGGCGGGGACGGAGGGCTTGGGATTGCCACGGGCTACGGTATCACACTGTCAAACACTTCAGGCGGCTCCAATATCATTTTGAACAACGGATTGGTGAGCGTCCAGGCCGCGGCAACGGGCGGCGCGGCGGGTACCGGTGGAACGGCGGGCACTGGCGGCTCGGGCGGGACCGGAGGCATGGGAGGGAGCGGATTTTTCGCGGGCCAGGGGAGCGGGGGCGGCAACGGCGGAGCGAGTGCGGTCGGAGGTGTGGGCGGCAACGGTGGTGCGGCGGTGGCGACCGGCTACGGTGCGATCGCGGCCAACACAGGATCTGGCAGCAATAGCGTGACCAACAACGGCACGATCATTTTCAACACGGTCTCAATCGGCGGCGCAGGTGGCGCAGGTGGAATCGGAAACACCGGTGGCAATGGCGGCAACGGCGGCAACGGAGGAATCGGTCTTGCGGGTCCGTCCACGGTGACCGGGGTGGGAACACTGGGACAGGACGGCTCAATCGGCTTCGGCGGCAATGCAGGCGCGGGTGTCGACTCCGGTGTGGATGCCAGCGCGGGAACCGAAGGCGCAAAGGCGTCGGCACACGTGCATGGCTCGGCGGGCGTCTCAGGCAGCGCGGGAGCTAGCGCCAGCGTAAGCGGCACGGCACGGCTTGCTGTGAGTTCGGATGGCAGCCCCGGTGGTCCCGGCGGCGCGGGTGGCGCGGGCGGCATTGGTGGTGCGGGTGGCAACGGTGGTAACACATTGTCGAACGGCTATGGCCTTGCTCTCACCGGCAGTGGCGGCCTGAATTTCGCGAATAATACCGGCTTGATCTCGGGCACGACCACGGCGTCGGGAGGAAACGCGGGCAAGGGCGGAGACGCATTGACCGGCGGCAACGGCGGTGCGGGCGGCAATGGCGGCATCGGTCTTCTCGCGGGCGCGGGCAACACCGGCGGCGAGGGCGGCTCGGGGAATAGCGGCGGCGCCGGCGGCACGGGCGGCAGGGCCACGGCATCGGGCTTCGGCATCATCCTGATCAATTCCGGGACGGCCGGAAACATTCTCCTCAATAGCGGCACTTTGAATGTCATCACCGTGGCCAATGCGGGCGTCGCGGGCGCGGGGGGCAGCGGCGGCACGGGCGGCAGCGGCGGCGCGGGCGGTAATGGCGGGTTCGGTCTCGCCGGGACCGTGGTCGCGGGTGCGGAGGTCTCGGCCGAGGGGCAGGGTTTCGCCGGCGCCGCGGCAGGTGCCAATGCGAGCTTTGACCGTACGGTCACTACCGGCACCGGCGGCAGGCCGAGTCTCAGTTCCACCAACCGCGTCACCGCCAGGCTCGGCGTGAGCGCCAGCGCTTCGGTATCGCAAAGCGAGGATGTAACCGCATCGGGCAGCCCCGGCGGCGATGGCGGCGCGGGCGGAGCAGGTGGCGCGGGCGGAAACGGCGGCTTGGGAGGAGATGCCACGGCGGGCGGGTTTGGAATCGTCCTTTCCGGCAGCGGCGGATTTAATTCGGGTTCGAATAGCGGAACCGTGATCGTGAACACGACGGCAACAGCGACCGCAGGTGGTTCGGGTGGCGCTGCGTTGAGCGGCGGTGCGGGCGGCGACGGCGGCCTCGGTTCGATCGGCTTCATCACCGGTAACGGTGGCAATGGCGGCCTTGGGGGGAGCGGCAATACGGGCGGGCTCGGCGGCGATGGCGGCAATGCCACGGTGACGGGCTACGGCGTGTCACTTTTTAGCAGCGGCACGGGCGCGAATTGGTTTTTTAATACCGGCACGATCACGGTGGGCAGCATCGCAATCGCCGGAAACGGCGGCTCGGGTGGAGCGGGGGGCGGCGGCGGCACGGGCGGCAAAGGCGGCAGTGCAGGCTACGGGTTCGCGGGCGATTTTACCATCACGCTCGACGGGGCGATGCCGCAATCCGCGGGCGCCGCGGGAAGCGTGGGCGGCAACGGTGGCGATGGCGGTTCGGGAAATAGCGGCGGCGTGGGCGGCATGGGAGGCACTGCTACCACAAACGGCTACGGTATTTCGCTCGTGAACAGCGGCGGCGGCGCGAACTTCGCAGGCAACACGGGCTCGATCATGCTTTCGTCCACGGCGATCGCGGGCAACGCGGGAAGTTCTGGCACTGGCGGCGCCGGCGGCCAGGGTGGCGACGGCGGCGCGGGCAGCATGGGTGCTTTCACCGGGGCGGGCGGCAACGGTGGCGCGGGTGGTGCGGGCGGGTCCGGCGGCGATGGCAACCTGGGCGGAAATGTCGCCTCGACGAATTATGGCATTTCGCTCGTGAACAGTGACGGCGGAATCAATAGCGGAACCAACGGCGGAGTGATTACTATTAAAACAATTGCAAACGCAGGTAGGGGTGGTTTCGGTGGCGTGGCGCTCGGGGGCGGCACTGGCGGCAACGGCGCGATGGGCGGCTACGGTTTGGCGAGCAGCGTCGGGATCGAGTCGGGGGTTCTTGAGGCGTCGGGCAGTCCCGGCGGCAACGGTGGTGCGGGTGGCAACGGCGGCGCGGGCGGCAACGGCAACGACGGCGGAATTTCGTATGCGGTTTCCTACGGGATGTACATGACGAACGTCTCGGGATCGAACTTCGCCATGAACGGCGGATTGATCAATGTGACCACTTCCGGCAACGGCGGCGCGGGTGGCGATGGCGGCATCGCGGGGAGCGGCGGCAAGGGCGGCAAGGGCGGGGCAGGCAGCACGGGCGGATTTTCCGGCGATGGCGGCTTGGGTGCGGTGGGCGGTGACGGAAATATCGGTGGCTGGGGCGGTTTCGGCGGCAGCGCAGACACGCAAGGATACGGCATCGCGCTGGCGGCGACAGGATCGAACGCCTTCAATGGCGTGACAAACAGTGGCACGATCATGATCAGCACTTCCGCCACCGGCGGCATGGGCGGGAACGGCACTTCAGGCGGCGGCGGCGGCGTGGGTGGCAACGGCGGCGATGGCGGCAACGGCGTCGCGGGTTCGTTATCGTTCGCGATCGACGATATCAACACCGGCATTTCGTCCGCGGGAAGCCAGGGCGGCACGGGTGGCGATGGCGGCGTGGGCGGCCAGGGTGGAGACGGCGGCGATGGCGGTGCGGCGAGGGCGCAGAGCTACGGGATCATCATCACCAATGCCGGCGGCGGAAATAATTCCGTGCTCAATCTCGGCGTGATCAGCGGGACATCGGCCGCGCAGGGCGGCAATGCCGGGCAGGCGGGCAATGCGGCCCCTGGCGGCACCGGTGGCGTGGGCGGCGCGGGCGGCAACGGCGTGGTCTCCGGCGCGGGAAGCGCGGGCGGCGCGGGCGGCTCCGGAAACGCCGGCGGCTCCGGCGCGTACGGCGGATTTGCAAACGGAATGGCTTACGGCATCGCGTTGATCAACACCGGCTCGGCAAACCTCGCGCAAAATAGCGGGACGATCTCGCTCGTCACGACCGCAACCGGCGGTGCGGCGAGCAGCGGCGGCGCAGGAAGCAGTGGCGGCAACGGAGGCAACGGCGGTAGCGGCGGCAGCGGTCTCCTCGGCAGCTTCAGCCTCAGCCTCCTCGTTCCCCCCACCTACCAGGTGAGTTCCGGCGGTGATGGTGGCGTGGGTGGAAACGGCGGCCAGGGTGGCGACGGCGGAGTGGGCGGTACCGGGCAGGTGGCCGGCTTCGGGATGTTCCTTGGGAACGATGGTGGTCTGAACAGCGGTACCAACGGCGGATTGATCGTCCTTACCGGCACGGCGACCGGCGGCGCGGGCAGCACGGGCGGCGTGGGCACGACTGGCACGCTTTCGCCCGGTCACGGTGGCAACGGCGGTAATGGCGGCGGCGGCGGCGCTGGCGGCGGCGGATTTGTCGCGGGTGGTGGCGGAGTGGGCAGCGCGGGTGGTGCGGGAAACCATGGCGGCAGCGGCGGCAACGGCGGTATCGCGATCGCGGTGGGCTCCGGCATCACAATAAATAATGCAGGAGCAGGCGATAATATGGCCGCCAACGGCGGGCGGATCATCCTGGGCGAAACGGCGCTTGGCGGCCTCGGTGGCGATGGCGGCACGGGCGGTACCGGCGGCACGGGCGGCGCAGGGGGCGCGGGTGGCAGCGGATTTATCGGCGCGGGCTCCGGTTACGGCGGCCTGGGCGGTGCGGGCGACCAGGGTGGCGTCGGCGGCGCGGGCGGTTTCGCGGGCGTGACCATTTACGGCATCACGATTTTTGACAGCGGCACCGCGACCGGGTCCAGCACGGCGCTGAACACCGGGACGATCGCATTCAACGCCTTCTCGCTCGGCGGCACGGGCGGTGTCGGTGGCGCGGGTGGCAGTGGCGGTGTGGGTGGCAACGGCGGCAATGGTGGCGATGGTCTTGCGGCGGGAGAGGCATCCTCCGCGGGCGTCGGCGGCGCCGGAAATCAGGGCGGTGCGGGCGGCCTTGGTGGCACGGGCAGAGTGACCGTGACTGGCCTTTCGCTTTCGGGCAGCGGCAGCGTGCTCAATAACGCCACCAACAGCATGCTCATCACCGGCACCGCGAGCGCGAACGGCGGCCAGGGCGGTTTGGGCGGCATCGGCGGCAGCGGTGGTTCGGGCGGCACTGGCGGCAGCGGCGGCGGCGGGTTTATCGGCGCAGGTGGCGCGACGGGACAAGGCGGCGGCGCGGGAAGCGCAGGCGGCACCGGCGGTGATGGCGGTTCGGCAGAGGCGACCGTTTACGGAATGTCGCTTGCCAACAGCGGCACGGGATATAATGCGGCGTATTCCATGGGGACGATTGCGTTTGTCGCAAATGCGAATGGCGGCCAGGGCGGCGATGGCGGTGTGGGCGGCGCTGGTGGCAACTCGGGCAGCGGCGGCGCGGGCGGAAGCGGAGTTGGTGGTTCGACCGGTGGCAGCGGCAGCTCGGGCGGCGTGGGTGATACGGGCGGAAATGGCGGCGCGGGTGGCGCGGCGACGGCCACGGGTTACAGCGTTTCACTGACCGGCAGCGGCGGTGGGATGAATTACGCGGATATTTCGAATACGACCGCGGTCACGGTGAATGCAACCGGCGGCGCTGGTGGCGAAGGAATCATCGGTGGCAATGGCGGCACGGGCGGAAATGGCGGCGGAGGTGGCAGCGGCGTGTCTGCTGGAGCCGGTGGAAATGGCGGTGCGGGTGGCACGGGTGGCAGCGGCGGTTCGGGCGGTTCGGGCGGCGCGGCAAACGCATTGGGTTACAACGTTTGGTTGTCGAACGACGGTGGCTCGAATGTAGGGCTCCTGAGCGGATCGATTTCCGTGATTACTTCCGCCACGGGCGGCGCGGGCAGTGATGCGGAGTCCGGTGGGACCGGTGGCAACGGCGGCACGGGCGCGGCCGGCGGCGGTGGAATCGACGGTGCCACGGGCGGCAGTGGCGGCGCTGGCGGCGCTGGCGGCGCGGCGGGCAACGGTGGCATCGGCGGAAGCGGAACGGCGACCGGCTATGCCCTCTACATGGTGAATTCAGGAACCGGGTTGAACAGCGGAAGCAACAGCGGTGTGGTTTTCGTGACGACAACCGCGAATGGCGGCAAAGGCGGCACGGGCGGCGCCGGTGGAACAGGCGGCAATGGCAACATCGGCTCCGGCGGCAACGACGGCGCACCCGGCGGAAATGGCGGATGGGGTGGAGCTGGCGGCGCTGGTGGCGCGGCGGGCAACGGCTCCGATGGCGGTGTCGCGCTGGCCAGCGGCTTTGGAATCAACATCACCGGCAGTATCGCGGGAAATAATTTCGCGGCGAATTCCGGCACGATGATGGTAACCACATCGGGTCTCGGCGGCGCTGGAGGCGCGGGCGGCGCAGGGGGAATTGGCGGCAGCGGCACGACCGGGTCGGGCGGCGGCAGGGCGACTGCTGTGCCGAACGGCGGCACCGGCGGTCAAGGTGGCGCGGGCGGCACAGGCGGCGTGGGTGGCAATGGCGGCGCGGGCGGATTCGCGATTGCGAATGGTTATGGAATAAGCGTCACGAATTCCTTCGGCGGAAATTTGGCGCTCAATACCGGCGCGTTGAACGTGAATACCACGGCGACGGGCGGCTCGGGTGGCACCGGGGGCAGTGGCGGCGCCGGTGGCGCGGCTGCGAACGCCGCTGGTGGCGGCGGGGCGGATGATTCCACCAGCGCTGTCGGCGGTTCGGGTGGAACGGGCGGCAAAGGCGGCGCCGGTGGCGCCGGTGGCAGCGGGGGGGATGGCGGAAATGCCGTCGCGAATGGCTTTGGCGCCTATATGACGTCGAGCGGCACTGCGATAAACCAGTTTACAAATAATGCAGGCGCGTCTTTAACCGTGACTTCTGTGGCCCAGGCCGGAAATGGCGGTACGGGCGGCGCTGGAAATAACGGCAGCAAGGGTGGCAATGGTGGTCACGGCGGCGACGGCAGCCTGGGTGCAAGCGGTGGATCTGGCGGCGATGGTGGTGCCGGTGGCGCTGGCGGCAAAGGAGGCGGCGGAGGCAATGGAGGCAGTGCAATTGCCCAGAGCGTGGGGGCGAGACTGGCGGGCGTTATTGGAGCCAATATCGTTGCTAATAACGGGATCATCACGGTATCCGCGACCGCCACAGCCGGTTCGAGCGGCGCTGGCGGGCAGGGAGGTAGCGGTGCCACTGGCGGGAGTGCCGGAGGTCGTGGAGCGGACGGCAATACCCACACCGGAGACAGCAATCCCGGCGGAAATACAGGGGGCACCGGCGCCGGCGGGTCGTCCGGAAACGGCGGCACACAGGGCGCGCAGATCGCGCTTGCATATGGTGTCTATTTGTCCAATTCGGGCTCGATGAATTACGTGGCCAACAGTGGAACCATCCAGGCGACCGCGACGGCGTCGGGCACCACGGGCAGTCTGGCAACCGCCTACGGCGTTTACATGACGACCGGGTCGGGCGTGAACATTCTCGACAACAGCGGATACATCACCAGCAGTGCCACGGGTGGCGTGGTGACCACGAACGCGGTGTTTGCAACGGGCACGACGCAATTTGCAAACGAGCAAACCGGCAACATCCTGGGAGATGTAGTGCTGGATAATTCGGCGAATACCGGGCAGCTCTTCGCTGGTTCGACGATCGCCGGCAACCTTCTCATGGGGACGAATAACGCATCAATGCTCATCCTCGATGGCAGCACCAACGCCACCTACAGCACCGCGGTGACCGGCTCAACGCAGTTCAGCGGGACGCTGGTGAAGCAAGGCACGGGCATATGGATACTGGATCAGAATTTGAACCAGAACCTCACGGTTATTTACGGCGGCCTCATCAATTTCAACACTCTCAGCGTATTCGGCTCCGGGAACATCACGCTCAATGGCGGCGGCCTTCAGTGGGCGTCGGGCTACACGGGCGACGTCTCGGGCATTTTGAATCCACTCGGCTCCTCGGGAGGCATCCTCGACGCGAACGGAAACGCCAGCATCGCACTTGCGAGCGTCATCAGCGGCAGCGGCGGTCCGCTGCAATTTGTGAACAGCAGCACGGCGGCGCCATCTTCGTTCATTCTGACGGCAACGAACACTTGGTCCGGCGGTGCGGTGATTGGAGGGACTTATGCGGGAAGCATCCATGTGCTTTCCAGCAATCCGAATGCGCTGGGCGCAGGAACGATCGTGATTTCCAGCCCTACGGATTCGCTTCAAGTTTCCGGCGCCGGGAATTTCACAAACCGCGTGATCAATTCCGGGGCATTGCAGGTCGATGCCGGTGTTACGTTGCTCAATAGTAACTCCGAAAATACCGGAAACGGCAGCATTGCGAATTTCGACGGAGTTGTGAGCAGCTCCACCTTCACGAATGCCGGCACTAACGACATCGCAAATTTCAGCGGCGTGATTTCCAATTCGATCCTTGTAAACACCGGCACTGGAAATAAGTTTTATTTCAAGGGGAACAGCAGCGCCGCGGGTTCGACCATAGTGAACGGGCCGGGTTCCAACCTTGATATTTCCTACCAGAATTCGAGCTTTTCCGTCGGCGCACTCGTGGGCGCCGGTGACGTTTTCCTCGGCAGCAAAAACCTGATAGTTGGAGCTCTGGGCACCAACGACTTTTTCGCTGGGAATATCCAGGACGGCGGCGCAAACGGCGGGACTGGCGGCACGTTGACCAAGATCGGCAGCGGAACGTTCTCGCTCACCGGCAAAAACACGTATACCGGGAACACGCAAGTGGCTGGGGGCGCGCTGATGGTGGATGGCTCCATCGCATCGCCCCTGGTGACCGTCAGCCCCGGCGCCCTGCTGGGCGGCTTGGGATTCATTGGCGGGAACGTTTACAACCATGGCACGGTTTACGCAGGGGATGATCCCGGCGTGCTCACGATCGGTGGCAACTACGTGAGCGCGAGCAACGGAAGCAACCTGCTGGTGCAGATCAAGTCGACGAGTATTTTCAGCCAGCTCGTGGTGAACGGATCGGCGACCATCACCGGCACGCTCACGATCCAGCCATTCGGCACCTCCACAGTGCCGAACACGCTCCACAAGTATTTCATCTTACACACGTTGCAGGGCACGAGCGGGACGTTTAACAATGTTGTAACCAACAAAATTACCCCGCAGTACAACCTGATCTACAGCCCGGACGATATCTGGCTGCTGCTTGGCTCCGCCAACTTCCGCAACACACCGAATCTCTCGGGGAACGAGACACGAACAGCGTCCGCCATCGACACGTTGTACAATCTTCCGGGTGGCCCCGGCAAAACCAACGCCAATTTCATCAACGTGGTCTCCGCGTTGCTCAACTACAGCCCGTCGCAATTCAAAGGTGCGCTCGACCAGATCAGCCCGATTGGCCTCGCAAGCATGAAGACCATGTCATTCAGCAACGATAGCATGATCTTCGGCAACTTGAACGGACGCTTCAGCGACATCCGCAATGGCGCAGGCGGTTTCGCCGCGGGGGTTTCGACGTTGTTACTCACCGGCAAGGACGGCGACAGCAAGAAAACGTCGGTGCCACCCGCACGGGAGGAACTGAATCGCTGGAGCGTGTGGGCGAGCGGGCTCGGTGGATGGGCAAATGTTGCCACAACGTTCGACCAACCGGGGTATAGCTTCAACACCGGCGGCGCGATGGTCGGTGCGGATTACCGCGCGAGAAAGAACGTCATCCTCGGCATCGTGGGGACGTTTCTGAACTCCAACGCCAACTCGGCCGACAGCGCGCGCGTGGATCTCAACAGCGCCAAGATTGGCGCCTACGGTATGTGGTGGCAGGACGGCAACTACGTCCAGGGTTACGCCGGTGGTGGGTACGACAACTTCGATACACACCGGAACATCAGCCTCCCCGGTTTCGTGGGAGGAACCATCCCCGGCACGATCAACAACACTGGCGGTGCATACCGTACTGCACATGGCAGCACCGGGGGCGCGGAAGTCAACGCCAGCCTCGCCACGGGACACGATTGGACCTCCGGCAATTTCACGGCTGGGCCGCTGCTCTCACTGCAATACAATTACCTGAATGCCGCAGGCTTCAATGAAACTGGCGCGCAATCGCTCAATCTGAACGTAAAACGTCAGATCAACAGCTCGCTGAAGAGCCTGGCCGGCGTGCATTTCAGCTATGCGTGGAACATCACCCCCACGCGTTCAGTCATCCCGTTCCTCAGCGCGGCATGGGAACACGAATACCTCGACGGTTCCAGCACGATCGGCGCCGACATGCTCGGAGCCGGTTTCGCGGTGAATAGCAGCGCCTTCGGCCACGATGGCCTGCTGCTGAATACCGGCGTCACCGTGAAATGGAACGACCGCGTTTCCTTCTCGTTGCAATACCAAGGAGAACTCGGACGCAAAAATTACAGCGACAACTCCGTCTCCGGCGGCGTGCGCGTAGGTTTTTAAATCATGGTCAATACCTGCCCTCATGGTTAAAGACCGGATTCCGGAGAACGGGAAAACCCTGCGTCGGTACGTACAGGTAAATCAATCGCAGGCAATCATATATTCTGCATCTCTACCTTGCGCCAATATTCGTAAGCGACCTGTGTGTGTATGCTCGATTGCAGATTTTTGTGGTCTGCTATTACTTTCGCGGAAGCTGCCTCCAATTGGTGTTCCATGGCTTTCCGACCAGATAAGGAGGTACGTGCCGATTCAAACTCCTGAGGCGCTTCAAGAGAAGCCACATGCTCTTTAGCTGGTTCTTTTGCGCTTTCAGAAAATGGTTGATTCGCCGCCTCCGGTCCGGTGAATTCATATAGTCAAGTGGACGCGGCTTCCTTACGGAACAGGTCAGAAATGGGATGCCAATCTTGGGTGCCTGCTCTGCAGCTTTGGGTGTCGAGCGAAGCGGTGCCGACGTCAATGATCCCGTTAATCTGCTCCATGGTAAACGGTCCCTTTACCTCATTTGCGATGAAAAGGCAAAATGTGGCGGCTTGATTTTGCGCTGGCGAAGCCGGAGGCCGAATGCGTTCCGTCGCGGCATTTATCCTCTTTGTTCTGATCGCGGCAACACGCTGGGGTGAGGGTGGTGCAAGTGGCTGCCATTCTTGGAGATAAAATGGCGACCCTAACGGGATTCGAACCCGTGTTACCGCCGTGAAAGGGCAGTGTCCTAACCGCTGGACGATAGGGTCGTTTGATAACGAGCCGCTCAATATCGGCAACGGGGGAATGATTGCAAGAAAAATCTCGGCATGCAAGGCGGCGGTTATTGCCACTGCATGGAAAATGGGGAATTTTACACTGCTGGTGCAGGCTGCCGTGGGGTGCCGGATTTGCGCATTCCGAGCAACAGTTTCGCGGCGCGTTCGGTGGCACCCTGGTGACTGACCAGGGCATCATGGGCGCGGCCGGACATTTCCTGAAGGAGTTGTGGAAGGGCCAGGAGACGCTCGATTTCGCTTTTCAATTCCAGTGGATTTGCGACCTGGATTGCGGCTTTTCGCGCGAGGAGGAGCTGGACGATGTTGCGGAAATTCTCCATGTGCGGGCCGAAGATGACCGGTTTTCCGGCGACGGCGGCTTCGACGGGGTTCTGGCCGCCGAATGAGGTGAGGCTTTTGCCGATGAAAACCACGCTGGCGAGGTGATACCAGTCGCGCAGTTCGCCGGTGGTGTCGACGATGAGGCAATCGGCTTTCATGGCGCGGTTTGCCAGGGTGGAGCGGCGTGCGATCCTGAACCCGAGCGGTTTGATTTCGGCGATCACCTCTGGCGTGCGTTCGACATGGCGCGGGACGAGGATCAGGAACAGGTCGGGAAACTGATGCCGGAGTTCGACGAACATGTCGGCGAGGATTTTCTCCTCGCCTTGGAAGGTGCTGCCAGCCAGCAGGATGGGTGAACCATCCTTCACGCCCAGCATTTTCACCAGCGCGCGGAATTCCGCGACGCGCGTGGAGGGTTTGTCATCCGCATGGTCGAATTTGATGCTGCCTGTGACCTGGATTTTTTCCGGGTCAGCGCCCACGGATTCCAGACGGGGCGGATCCTCGGGCTCCTGCGCACACATGCAATCGAACGCCCCGAAAAAGCCTCCGGTGAAAAAACGGAATTTGCGAAAGCGCCTTTCCGAGCGTTCCGAGAGGCGGGGGATCATGATCACCGGGATGCCGCGTTTTTTCGCGCCGAGCAGCAGGTTCGGCCACATTGCTTCCACGAAAATAAGTTGTGCGGGGCGGACGAACTTCAAGGCGCGGTGCACGAATGGCAGCGCGTCGAGTGGGTTGTAGATCACCTCAAGCCAGCCGGTGGCGCTTTTCTCCGCCAGCGCGAAGCCGGTCGATGTGGTGACGGAGAGCACGATCAGGATCGCCGGATCGAGCGTCCTCATTTTTTGCGCGAGCTTCAGCGCGAGGAATGTTTCCCCGACGCTGATCGAATGAATCCAAATCCACTCGCCCGAGCCAAGCCGGGCTTGCAACTGCGGATCGTAAATGCCAAACCGCTGTCCGAATTTCCGCTGGTAATTTCCGCGCCGCACGAGCCGCATGAGCAGGTTCGGCAGCATTGCGAGCAGCGCGAAAGGGAAAAGCAGATTGTAGAGGAAAAGGGAGAGACGGGGGTTCATGGATCACTGGCAAGTGGTATGAGAAAGGCTGTTTCGGTCGCGCCGTATTTTTTTTGCCGCACACATTCCCATTTCATTTCCTTCGGAAAGGGTGAGCCAGGCATTTTTTCCAGGACAAAAATCCCGCCGGGCGCCAGTGCGCGCTGCAACGACGCCGAGAGAAGCAACTCGTGCCCGAAATCGTGTTCTCCGGGGGCCTTGGCATAGGGGGGGTCGGCGAAGATGATGTCGTAAGTCCCAACCGGGTTGAAACGGTCCAGGTATGAAAAAATATCCGCCTGGTACACCGTGCCTTGCAGCTTAGTCTTGTCCAGATTGCGTTTGATGGTTTCCACGGCCAGTCCGTTCTGTTCCACGAAAACCGCGGATGCACTTCCGCGACTGAGCGCCTCGATGCCGAGACCGCCTGTGCCCGCGAAAAGATCGAGCACCTTTGCATCCGTGAGTTTTTCGCCAAGGCTCGAGAAGATCGCGGCTTTCACGCGGTCCATGGTGGGGCGGAGATCAGTGCGGGGCGTGAACAGGGGAATGCCACCGGCGGTACCGGCTATGACTCTCATGAGAGGGGAGTGTGGTGAATGCCGGGGATCATGGTGCAGGAGGCGGGGTGGCGGAAGCGGGAGCGGGGGAGGATTGCGGGATTTCGGGCATGAGAGCGGGAGTCGGGGCCGGAGTTTTTTTCAGCGCTCCCTTGAGCAAATTCTTGAATATACTGCCCGCATTTTTTTCGATTTTTTTATAGTCCATGTTTTTGCCGATCAATTTCAAGAGGTCGGTCCTCGGCGAGTTGATCGTTCCGGTGATGTTGAAATCGACGTAGCGCGCATTGGACGTCAGATCCTTCGCAAAACCCTCCAGCAGAAAGTCGGGAATCCGCCGGGTGATGCTCTCATTTATTGTGAGCCGGGATTTAAGCGCCAGATTGCCGGTGCTGATTTCCTCCGTGCCCTGGCATGTGAGCAGGATGTCGGGTGATGCGAATACCAGCCGGTCGAGAAACACGGTCCCACTGGCGATATGGAAGGTGGCGGATGCCTCTTTCAAGTCAATTTTCTGCAACCGGTCGCTGTGCAATATCTCGCCAAGCATCCGGAGTTGGTCCCATTGCATGATGTGGCCGTTCGTGATCGCGAACTGGCCGCCGCCGCTTGCCGCGTTGCTGTCGTGGAGATTGCCCTGCAGGTGGAGCGATCCCGCCAGCGAGCCGGACGCCTCCACCACGGCGAGTCCCGCCTCGGAAATCAAACGCTCCACGTTAATGTCCGAGAATTTCACATCGAGATCGAAGGGGGAATCCGGTTCGGAGATTTTCACGTTCAGCGTTCCGGTGGATGTGCCTTCCGCAATGGCGGCGCGGGCATCCAGCAGCGAGAGCTTGTCGGGGGACCATACAAATCCCGCGACCCAGTTTCGCATGAAAAACCTGTCCTGGATCACTGCCTTTGAGATAGATGCTGTGCCGTTGACCAGTTCCTTTTTCGGGTAGAAGGAATCCACGCGGATCCCCTCAGCTGAGACGATATGGCGGTGTTTGCTGTCGAAGAAGTCGAAGGTGGCGTTAAGAAGCCGGAAGTGGTTCAGCATTACCTCGGGTCGCGATACGTCGATTGCCATCGAGGGCTGTTGTGCAGGAGGCGTCTCCGGGACTGTGGGCGGCGGGGCTTGAGGAGGTGTTTCAGCCAGCGTGGCGGCCGTTCCGCTCGTATCGGCTTCCACAGGAGGGGGAGTTTGTTTCGGCAGGCTCCATTTACCTTCGTCGTTCTGGTTCCACGTGACTTTTGCGCCGTCGATGGCCAGTTCCTTTACGACGACTTTCCGTCGCAACAATTTCCACAGGCGCACGCGCGCTTTTACACGGGCAATTTCCAGGGGCCTGCCGTTGTCGACAGGGGTGGCATTCTGCGCGGTGATACCGGTCAATACCAGGCCGGACCATGGCATATAGCTGGCACTCGCGATTTTTACAGGTGTACGCAGTGCCCGGCTCAAGGCGCTCTCCATCCTTGCCCGCGTATCGGCGGACTGGATGTAAAGATTCACGCACAGGACCGCTCCCGCGCCAGCCAGCAATACAACACCCAGAGCTATTAAAATAGCCTTGGCAACTTTTTTCACGCTGCCAAAGTAACCGTGAAGGGTGGAAATGAAAGTCTAAATCGAATCATCGCAATGAGCCGCATCGTCGTGATTTTAAATCCTGCAGCGCGGGGGGAAAAGGCAAAATCGCTATGGGAGAAAATCCGCGGTTTTTCCGAGGATGCGTTCGTGCGCACGACCTCCGAGGCGGGGGAGGCGCGGGAATTTGCGGAGCAGGCAGTGCAGCAAGGCTATGAAATCGTGGTGGCCGCGGGCGGGGACGGCACGGTGAACGAAGTGGTGAACGGCATCGCCGGCTCGGATGTCGCGCTCGGCCTCCTGCCTATCGGGACGATGAATGTGTTTGCCGCGGAACTCGGTCTCCCGGCGAACAATCTCCGGAAATGCTGGGAGATCATCGAGGCCGGCCATACACGGCGCGTGGATCTGCCGCGTGCAAACGGCCAGGCATTCGTGCAGCTTGCGGGCGTCGGGTTCGATGCGCAGATCGTGAAGGAGACAAGCTGGGATTTCCGGAAGCAATTCGGCCCGCTCAGCTATCTGGTGGCCGCGACCCAGATCGCCTCGCGCAAGCCGCCCAGCCTCATCATCGAGGCGAATGGCAAACAAAAAAAAGGATCGTTCGCATTGATCGGCAACGGTCGTTTTTACGGAGGCCCGTTCGTGATTTTCAACAATGCAAAGATCGACGATGGCAAGATGGACGTGCTCATTTTCAAGAATCTGGGGTATCTCGATATTGTGCGCTACCTGAGCGGGATCGTGTTCGGTACCCACGTGGACATGCATGACGTGGAATATTTCCAGACGCGCAAGGTGGTCGTTCGCAGTGCAGAGGAGGTGCCGGTGGAGGTGGATGGCGAGGTGATCGGCAGCCTGCCCGTGACCTTCCGCATGTCACCGCACAAGCTCAAGGTGGTTGCCCCGGCGAAAGATTGAGAGCGAATCTGTTTCGGAAAATCCCGGAAATGCAATTCGACAACCGGAGTCTGCTGCGATAAATTAATTTCGCTGCCATGCGAATTCCCAGACGCCAACTGCAACCCTTCACGCATCGCTGGCCAGTGGGGCATCCCCCCCTCTGGATCGTGCTCATCGCGGCGAATGTGGGGTGTTTTTTTGCGCAAAAGCTGGTCGATGTTTCACAGCCCGACCTGGCGGAAAGTTACGCGGCATTGACCGGCGCTGCGATAAGCCACGGATATGTCTGGCAATTCGTCACTTCCACTTTTTTGCATCTCAATGTGCTGCATCTGCTTACGAACATGGTGCTGCTCTTTTTCGCCGGTCGCGAGTTGGAGGCATTGATCGGCCCTCGTCACTTTCTGTCGGTATATTTTGGCGGGGGCATTATGGGTGGACTTGTCCAATTGATGATTGGATTGCCCGCGAACGGCATGATCGGGGCGTCCGCATGCGTGCTTGCCGTTTTGATCGCATTCACGACCATCCTGCCCGAGTTGGAACTCACCTGCCTGCTTTTTTTGGTGATCCCGATCAGGCTCAGGGCGAAGACACTTGCATTGGGGATCGTGAGCGTCTCTGTGTTTTTCATCCTGGTTCCTTACATGGGTCACCTTACGCACATAGCCTCTGTGAATCATGTACTCTGGCTCATCGGCAACAATCCCGTTACAGCGCATTATGCGCACTTGGGTGGCTGCCTTTTTGGCTGGCTTTATGTGAAACAGCTCGGATATGGCAACCCGTGGTGGATTCAGAAATATTTTTTTGATAAACGCCAGCAGGCGGACCGCCTTGAGCACATGGCCCCGGCGCAATTCATCACAGAGGAGATCGATCCGATCCTCGAAAAGATTTCCCGTGACGGCATCAACAGCCTCACCCGCAGCGAGCGCCGCATCCTGCAGATGGGATGCAACAAGATCAAAAAGGTCCGGCGTTAACCCGGCTTTATGACCGCCGGTGACAGCTCGCTCACTGGAATGCCAGCCACATCCGGTCAGTCAGCAGGTAGCCTACTGCATAGCTTGCCAGTATGACGATGCCTCCCAGCATCCCCATGGTGAGAATGCTTCCCCAGCCCCGGTGCCGGACACACATCGCCAGCCTTCCCAAGGTCGCCGCGATCAAAAACTCGCCCAAGATGATGTAGTAGGGCGTATGAAAGAGCATCCGGCAATGCGTGTACCGCCACCAATGGGTACGCAGCGCCATTTCCTCGTAAAATGGGATATTCACCGCACCCAGCATGCCTGTGACCACCAGCCCCTGCCAGCCCATCGCCTCATACAGCCGCAGACCGATGTAGCCGAACTGCACGGTCACGATCTGCCACGCGAGGGGCATCCAGATTGGCGAACGCCACAACATCGGCCCGCCGCCGATGGAATAATCCAGCGTCCCCGTCGCATCCACGAGCCAGGCGTCGGCTCCCAGTTCGGCCAGGCCCACGATCAGGCCGAAAAGCATCAGGCGCAGCATCAGCAGATCGCGCATCCGGAAGACGTGGACCAGGAGCAGCACGTTGTCAAAGAGGTTCAGCGCCAGCCCCGTTTTCCAGTCCGACCCCGGAAACCGGGCAAAAACGGCCACCGCGACAACATTGAGGACGATCGTAATAAAGACGATAATCAGCCGCTGCCGCTCCAGATAGGGGTTTAGCACCCTGTATGATTACCAAAGTTGTCGCTTTGCATTCAATGCTGCTCTCGCTAAACTTATCCGCTCACCATGGAGAATGATTACAAAGTAAAACTCGAAGTTTTCGAGGGACCGCTCGATTTATTGCTATATCTCATCAAAAAGGACGAGATCGACATATACGACATTCCCATCGAGCGCATCACCAAGCAGTATCTCGAATACCTGCAAATGTTCAAAATCCTCGACCTCGATGTGGCGGGGGAATTCGTGGTCATGGCCGCGAATCTCATCTACATCAAGAGCCGCAGCCTGCTCCCCGTGCACCAGCAGCCTCCCGATGAAGCCGCCGAGGAGGAGGATCCCCGCTGGGAACTCGTGAGGCAGTTGATCGAGTACAAGAAATTCAAGGACGCCGCCGGGCACCTCCAGTTGCGCGAACTCGAGCGCGAGAACCTTTTCAGCCGCATGCCCGAGAAGCCGGAATTCGAGGCAGCCGAGCGTCCGCTGGGCGAGGTGAGCATTTTCGACCTGATCAACGCGTTCCAGGGTGTGTTGAAGCGCCTGAACACCAAGGAGAATCTGCGCGAAATCTTCGAGGAAAACTTCACCGTGTCGGACAAAATCGACCTCATCGTGAAAATGATGGCCTCCGGTGTGCCGTTGAAATTTTCCGAATTTTTTGCGAGCGCGGTGTCCCGCACAGAGGTCGTGGTGACTTTTCTCGCCATGCTGGAACTGATTCGCTTAAAACAGCTTCGTGTGACCCAGAACGAGGAGTTTGGGGAAATCGAGCTTTCGCGCGCCTGAAAACCTGAAATTGAAATTTTGAACTGATGTTAAAACACATTATCGAAGCGCTTGTTTTCGCTTCACAAAAACCGCTCATGCCGCGCGAGATCGTGCAGGCATTGAAGTCGGCCGCAAGCGAGGAAGACGCGGAGGCAAAGGAATTTGCCAAGGTGAAGGAAGAGGAGGTAGCCGCATTGCTGGAGGAATTGAAGAATTCGTATGCCGAGGCGGGTCATGCTTTCCAACTCGTGGAGCAGGTGAATGGCTGGCATGTCGTCACCGCGCCCGCCTACGGAAAATGGGTGCGCCAGTTGTATCCCGAGAGCAAGCCCGCGCGCCTCAGCGGCCCCGCGCTGGAGACACTCGCGATCGTGGCCTACCGCCAGCCAATCACCAAGGCCGACATCGAGGTCGTGCGCGGTGTCGCCGTGGACGGCATGATGCAGACGCTGCTGGAAAAAAGTCTCATTCGCATCGCGGGCCGGGCCGATGTGCCGGGTCGCCCGCTGCTTTACGAGACCACGGAATATTTTCTCGAGCATTTCGGGCTCAAGGGTGTGGATGAACTGCCGAACTCGGCGGAACTCCGTCGCGCGAATCTGCCCACGGCGCCTGTTGAAGCGCAGGCACCCGTACCGGAGGCACCGGTATCCAGTGGGGCGGACGCGAAGCCGGAAGTAGAGATGGCCGCCCCGGAGTTGCCTCTCGCCGAAGAGACCGCGCCAGCCCATGAAGCGCCTGTGGAAGCAGAAGCCGCTCCCGAGGAGGAATCTCCGGCCGCGACTGACGAAGAAAACCCCGCTCAATCCTGATTTATGACATTAAGCGAAATCCGCAAAAAGATCGACGAGATCGACGGGAAGCTGCTCGAGGCTTTGAATGCGCGCGCCGATCTTGTGCACGAAGTGGGACAGGTGAAACGCAAGGAAGGCGTCGCCATTTACGCGCCGGAACGCGAGGAGCAACTGCTGCGGTCCCTCATCAAGCGCAGCAAAGGCCGCCTGCCCGAGAAATCGATCCGCGCAATCTACCGCGAGATCATGTCCGCATCGCTCGCTCTTGAGAAGGATCTCACCATCGCCTATTTCGGCCCGGTTGCCACGAACACCCACCAGGCCGCCCGCAGCAAATTTGGCGTGAGCGTGGAATACACCCCGCAGGTCAGCATTGCCGATGTCTTCGACACGGTGGCACGCGGCAATGCCGATTACGGCGTCGTCCCCATCGAGAATTCCACCGAGGGAGCGGTCAACCATACGCTCGACGTTTTCATGGACAGCAACCTGCACATCTGCGCCCAGATTTTGCTGAAGATCGAAAACCATCTCGCTGCCAAAATCCCGAAGGGCGAGATTCGCAAGATTTACTCGCATCCCCAGGTATTCGGCCAGTGCCGCAACTGGCTCCGCCACAACCTGCCCGGAGTCGACCTCGTGGAAGTCTCCAGCACTTCGCGCGCCGCCCAGATGGCAGCGGAAGAACCTCACGCCGCCGCCATCGCGGGCAAAATGGCTGCCGAGCTTTACAACCTACAGATCCTCGACGCATCGATCCAGGACCTGCCGAACAACACCACCCGCTTCCTGGTAATCGGCCACAACACCTGCCCCCCCACCGGCGATGACAAGACCTCGCTCATGCTCTGCGTCCAGGACAAGGCCGGCGCATTGTTCGATGTCCTTGAACCCTTCAAGCGGCTCAAGATCAACATGAGCAAAATCGAAAGCCGCCCGTCGAAGCGCAAGGCGTGGGAGTATTTCTTCTTCGTCGACGTTGACGGCCACGCCCAGGATGAGCCGCTCGCAAAAGCGCTCGACGAACTGCAGAAGCACTGCTCCTTCATCAAAATCCTGGGCAGTTATCCCAAGACGAGTTCGCAATCCTAGGTTCCTTATTCCCCAAGAAATCGTTGGATCATCGTGCCAATGGCGTCATCCGTGGCTCCAAAAGCCTTGTCGGTGCCAAGATTTGTTGCAGCGATGATCACCGCGTTTTTTGCGGGCGCAATCCAGATGTTTGTAAAGAACATGGTATTCGAACCTGCGTGATGAAGCGCCATGCCTCCGGCCCAGCTGCGTTTTGTCGCGAACCAGCCCATCGCATAATCCTGTCCCGCCGACGGGGTGTGTAATTTCACGAAACTTTCGGGTTTGAGCAGCGCAGAGCCCGCCGTTTCACCCCGGGCATGCATCGCGCAATACCGTGCCAGATCAGTCAGCGAACAATGCACCGTCCCCGCTGGCCCTATCGCCGCGGGATTGTCCGAATCCGGCCCCGGTGGCACCGGTTTCAATTGAAGCCCATCAACAACATGCCCCCACGGTTGGTCGATTTTTCCCGGTGTTCCCGACGAACCGAACCCCGCGGATTTCATCCCCAGCGGATCGAAAATCATCGTGCGCGTCATCTCCTCCCAAGCCCGCCCGGTGATCTGTTCCAGCATCGCGCCCGCGATCGCGTAACCTTGGTTTGAGTAGATATATTTTGTTCCAGGCGGCGTTTCGGGAAGGCGCGTAAGGATTCCGTGAACAAACGACATCCGTTGCTCCGTCGGCGTGCCGGCATGCTTCCACGCTTGCAACCACAAGTCCGGTGGGGCCGCGGCCGGGGCTCCCGCGCGATGCGTGAGCAGCATTTCGAGCGTCACACTGCGCCACTCCGGCTTCATTTCATCCCGCCACTGGGGGAATGTTTCACCAACGGTCATGCTCCACTTCATGCGTCCCTGTTCCACCAGCATTGCAGCGAGCGTCGCAGTCATCGATTTCGTGCAGGAGCCAATGTGCCATGTATCGTCCACCGTCGCTGCAATCCTGTCATCGATCTTCCGCACGCCCACCGCGCTGATTGCGACGACTTTTCCATCCTTCATCATGATGCCGGATAGCGCCGGCAGTTTGTATTTCGCGCGGATCTGTTCCAGTTCTTCGTCGAGTGTTTCCGCTTTTGGCGCGGCGACGCTTGAAAAACAGAAGGCGAATAAAATGGCTGCGGCTGTGCAAAGCCAATGGACGGCGTTCACGGGCTGATCATGCCCGTGAGCGGTCGCTTGCGCGAGCCCGTTTTCAATGTTTCATCTGCGCCTGTCAGATGTTGTCCGCACTGAGTTTCAGGTAGAGTTGCTCCGTTCCATAGTAACCGCTGTTGTAATAGACTGCGATGCGACCATCGGGCAATATCAAGGCATGGTGTCGCCAGAGATTGGTGCCCTCGCCGTTCGCGAGGGCTTCTTGTGGCACATCCTCGATCCATTCCATGGGTTCTGGCAGCAGATGCCAGTTCTTCACGGGCCACTCTTCGTCGCAATAAGCCCAGCCACCCAGGCTGGGCGCCGGCTCCTCGCGGGCCCTCGACTTGTCCTCCGGAGCGGGGTTTCGCCCAAGGCTTACCGCGCGGGATATTGACGCGCGGGAAAAAATTCAACTCAAAAACGAGCAGATATATTCGCAAATTCCGGAATTCACTTCGATGTCGAAACCGGAGTTCGCCGGGACGTCAAAAAATGTTTCCGCGCTGTAGTGGCTCCATGTTTCCGATCCGTCCAGCTTCACCCGGCAACTCCCCGCGACAATCTCCATGCGCTCCGCCGCGGCTGTGCCGAAGTGGTACGAACCTGGATAAATGAGCCCGAGTGTCTTCTTGCTCCCGTCCGCCAGCAGGATGGTATGGCTGACGACGCTGCCTTCAAAATAGACGTTTGCCTTGGTGACTGCGGTGACGTTTGTAAATTCCTTCGGAATGTTTGACATGGTGAGACACGATATAGCATTTGCCAGCGATCGTTTCTACGATTTTCGATCAATGCGATGGCCGGTGGCTTGAGCAATTTAAAACACATGCCGATTTTTTAGCGCGGGCCATTGCGGCAGCAAGGCTTCCGCGTCCTCGAATTCCGGCCAGTGCTTTTGCATGGATTTTACCAGTATGCCCGCGGCCTCGCCTGCCGCTTCCAATTCCGAAAAGGCCGCCGCGGCCTGTTTCAATCGCGAGAGCGCCACAAACACAGCCTCGCGCATTGTCCATTGGTCCGCCCATGGCCGGTTTGTGACGATAATATCAACCGGCATCCACGTAAGAATTGCCAGCGCCCGGTAGGCGCAAAGGCAGGCCCATGCTTCCGCAAATCGCGCCTCGTCCCGCGCGGCGGCGCAGGTCTTCGCGAGTTCCTCTCTGAAACAGCGGCTCATTTCACGCACGCAATCCTGCGGGAGCGCACACAACACATTCCACGCCGTGATATCGTAGAGCGCATGGCGGAATGTGCCGTATTCAAAATCCAGCAACCATGCATGGTTTTTTGCGAAGTGGTTGTTCGAAGGAGCCGGATCACCGTGCGTGAACGCCAGAAATTCACCCGGCTGTTGAAAAACGCCGGAAATGTATTCCAGGCACCGGTCAAAACCGGCGGGCGGCGCGCATTCCAGCGCCTTGAACCAAGCGAAAATCTTCGTTCGGTTATCAAGCCAGTGTCGCGCTTCCCATTCACAGCCGATTCCGTCTGTTTCGGGAAGATCGAAGCGGATGTTTTCAAACAACCCCTGTTTTCCCATGGTGACTGCATGCAGACGCGCCATCTGGGAGGCGAGCGTTTGCAAGGCGGCGCGGGCGGCCATGGGATCGGTGTCGGCCAGGATAGTATGAAGATTTTTTCCTTCCCCCAAATCCTCGATCAAAAAAAGCCTGCTCTCCACATCGCCGCCATAAAACCGGGGAGCAATGCCCCCTGCCTCCCGCAACCCGGATAAAAAGGTAAGGCTTGCCCAGTCGGAAAAACCACGAACGGCCTGTTCTTTGACCTGTTTGATGATTACCGAGGCAATTTCCGATTGTGCGGATTTTACCTTGCACCGCACAATAAGGCTGCGCTGGCTCTTTACGACCACGGGATCGGAAAACGCCGCGGAACATCCTGTGGTCTTCTGAAAGACAAGACCCGCCTGATGCAACAACCCGTCGAAGTTTATTGGATTTTCCACCGCTCGCTTCGATGTACCGCAATGTTCCGTGCGCAGGAAGTCATTTCCGGCGTCGATACGTGGAAAACTGTAGAGTGTGGCTGTGTCAGCCGTCTCCACAATGATATTCATGAAGGGCTTCGCCCTTCTTCTTCTTTCCCGTTACGGCAAATCCGTCGAGCCCATCAGGAACCGGTCGCACTCGCGCGCGGCGCCACGGCCTTCGTTGAAGGCCCATACCACGAGGCTCTGTCCGCGGCGGCAATCGCCCGCGGCAAATACTTTCGGGATGTTGGTGGTATATTTCTCGTGCTCGGCCTTCACATTGCTGCGCGGGTCGCGTTCGACTCCGAGCGCTTCGAGGAGAGGCTGCTCCGGCCCGAGGAAGCCCATCGCCAGCAACACAAGCTGCGCGGGGAGGACTTTTTCAGAGCCCGGGACATTCTTCGGAATGAACTGGCCTTTCTCGTTTTTCTGCCACTCGACTTCCACGGTATGAACGGCTTTTACATGGCCGTGCTCGTCGCCTTCGAATTTCGTCGATGTGGTGAGATAAACGCGGGGATCGTCGCCATATTTCGCGGCGGCTTCCTCCTGGCCGTAATCCATCTTGTAAACCTTCGGCCATTCCGGCCATGGGTTGTTCGCCTGGCGGTCCATGGGCGGCTTCGGCAGGATTTCCACCTGCACGAGGCTGTTGCAACCGTGGCGCATCGAGGTTCCCACGCAATCGGTGCCGGTGTCGCCACCGCCGATTACGATCACATCCTTGCCCTCGGCCGAAATAAAGCTGCCGTTCTTGTGCTGGTCGAGGACGGCCCTTGTGTTCGCGCTGAGGAATTCCATCGCGAAATGCACACCCTTGAGCTGGCGGCCTTCGATCGGAAGATCGCGTGGCTTGGTCGCACCTGTCGCGAGGACGATTGCATCGAATTCGCTCAAAAGTTTTTCGGCGGGATAATTTTTCCCGACTTCCGTATTGCAGGTGAAGGTCACGCCTTCATCCTCAAGCTGTTTGATGCGGCGCAGCACAACCTTTTCCTTGTCGAGCTTCATGTTCGGAATTCCGTACATGAGCAGCCCGCCCGGACGATCCGCGCGCTCGAACACAGTTACGGTGTGGCCAGCCTTGTTAAGCTGCTGTGCGGCGCACAATCCCGCGGGGCCGGAGCCGATCACGGCGACTTTTTTGCCAGTGCGCTTCTGCGGCACCTCTGCCTTGACCCAGCCCTCATCCCAGCCCCTGTCGATGATCGAGACTTCGATGTTCTTGATCGTGACGGGCGGCTCGTTGATGCCGAGCACGCACGAGCCTTCGCACGGAGCGGGGCAGACGCGGCCGGTGAAATCGGGAAAATTATTCGTCTTATGCAGACGCTCGAGGGCTTCCTTCCACAATCCACGATAAACGAGATCGTTCCATTCCGGAATCAGGTTGTTGATCGGACATCCGCTCGCCATGCCGCTGATCAGCGTGCCCGTGTGGCAGAACGGAACGCCGCAATCCATGCAACGCGCACCCTGTGTGCGGAGTTTGTCCTCCGGCATGTGCAGGTGAAATTCACCCCAGTCACGAATGCGTTCCAGCGGCGTCCTGTCGGCAGGCAACTCTCTCAGATATTCAATAAAGCCAGTTGGTTTCCCCATCTTCTCTCCTCAGTTCAATTCCCTTTTAAATTATCCCCCGCCGATGCGCGCGACGTCGCGCGCATTGGCCTCGAACGCTGCATTGAGCGCGTCGTCGCCACTTAAACCATCGTCCTGCGCCTTTTTCAATGCTTGCAGCACGCGTTTGTAATCCTTCGGCATCACCTTCACAAATTTCGGCGCCATTTCCTCCCAGAGCGCGAGGACCTTGAATGCCTTCTGACTCCTGGTGTAATCGGCATGGCGCTTGATCATGAGGCGGAGTTCCTCGATTTCCGCAGCCTCCATTTGCTCGAGGCCGACCATCTGCTGGTTGCAGCGCGTGGCGAAATCGCCCGCTTCGTCGAGGATGTATGCGACTCCGCCGCTCATGCCCGCCGCAAAGTTGCGCCCGGTTTTTCCGAGCACGACCACCTTGCCGCCGGTCATGTATTCGCAACCGTGATCACCCACGGCTTCAACCACTGTGTTGACGCCCGAGTTACGCACGCCGAAACGCTCGCCCGCCATGCCGCGGATATAAACCTCGCCAGCGGTCGCACCGTAGAGTGCCACGTTGCCGACGATGATATTGTCCTCCGCCACAAATGTGGATCCTGCGGATGGATAGATGATGATCTTGCCGCCGCTCAGGCCCTTGCCGACGTAATCGTTCGCATCGCCTTCAAGTTCGATGGTCACACCAGCCGGAACAAATGCCCCCAGGCTCTGTCCTGCGCTGCCGTTGAACTTCAGGTGTACCGTATCCTCAGGCAATCCTTGCGGATGGCGCTTCGTGATCTCGTTGCCGAGGATCGTGCCGACCACGCGATTCGTGTTCTTGATCGGGAGCGTGACATTCACTTTCTCGCCCTTCTCGATTGCGGGTTTGCAAAGGTCGAGCAGGTGAGTGATGTCGAGTGCCTTTTCCAGGCCGTGGTCCTGCGGGATCGTGCAGTAACGCCCGACCTCCGGTCCGACCGGTGGCTGGTAAAGAATCTTTGAGAAATCGAGTCCCTTAGCCTTCCAGTGTTCAACGGCTTTCTTCGGCTCCAGCACGTCCGTGCGGCCGATCATGTCCGTGATTTTTTTAAACCCGAGTTGCGCCATTAGTTCACGAACTTCCTGCGCGATGAATTTCATGAAATTCACCGTGTGGTCCGGATCACCCGTGAAATTCTTGCGAAGCTCGGGATCCTGCGTTGCAACACCCACAGGGCAGGTGTTGAGATGGCAGACACGCATCATGATGCAGCCGAGCGTGACCAGGGGCGCGGTTGCGAAGCCGAATTCCTCGGCTCCCAGCAGCGCGGCGACCACCACGTCGCGGCCTGTCTTCAACTGGCCGTCCGTCTCCACTGCGATACGGCTGCGAAGATTGTTCAATACGAGGGTCTGGTGAGTCTCGGCAAGACCGAGTTCCCACGGCAGGCCCGCGTGCTTGATCGAGGTTTGCGGCGATGCGCCGGTGCCCCCGTCGAAGCCCGAGATCAGCACCACGTCGGCATGCGCTTTTGAAACGCCTGCGGCGATGGTTCCCACGCCTACTTCCGACACGAGCTTCACGCTCACGCGCGCCTCGCGATTGGAATTTTTCAGGTCATGGATCAATTCGGCGAGATCCTCGATCGAGTAGATATCATGGTGCGGTGGTGGCGAGATAAGGCCCACGCCCGGGGTCGAATGACGCACCTTGGCTACCCATGGATAAACCTTGGGTCCGGGAAGCTGGCCGCCTTCGCCGGGCTTCGCGCCCTGCGCCATCTTGATCTGCAATTCGTTCGCCTTCGAGAGGTAGAGACTCGTCACGCCGAAACGTCCCGATGCCACCTGCTTGATCGCGCTGTTTTTGGAATCGCCGCGATCATTCGTCCACGTGTAGCGCTCGGGATCCTCTCCGCCTTCACCGGTGTTCGATTTTCCGCCGATGCGGTTCATCGCAATTGCGAGCGACTCGTGTGCTTCCTTCGAGATCGAGCCGTAACTCATCGCGCCGGTCTTGAAACGCTTCAGGATCGCATCGACAGACTCCACTTCCTCGATCGGGATAGGGGTGGCAGCCTTGAAATCGAGCAGGCCGCGCAACGTGTAATGTTTCTTGCCCTGTTCGTTTACCAGCGCCGAATATTGCTGGAATGTCTCGAAGCTTCCCGTGCGCACCGCCTTTTGCAGCGTATGGATGACTTGCGGGCTGAATAGATGGGCCTCACCTTCCTTCCTCCACTGGTATTCGCCGCCCACATCGAGCGTGTTGCCGTTGACCTGGCGGTCCGGAAACGCGTGGCTGTGCCGGTTCAGCACCTCCTGCGCGATGATATTGATATCCGCGCCCTCGATACGCGTCGCGGTCCAGGTGAAATACTTGTCCACCACGGCCTGGTTCAGGCCGACACACTCGAAAATCTGCGCGCCACGGTAGCTCTGGATCGTCGATATGCCGATCTTCGAGGCAACCTTGATCACGCCCTTCGTTGCTGCCTTTACATAATTTTTGCACGCCGTTTTGTGGTCGGTATTCACCAGAAGACCCTGGCGGATCATGTCGTCGAGCGTTTCAAACGCCACATACGGGTTGATCGCGCCGCAGCCGTAGCCGATGAGCAGCGAAAAGTGATGAACCTCGCGCGGCTCTCCCGATTCCAGGACAATGCCCGCCAGTGTACGCTTGCCTTCGCGGATCAAATGGTGATGCAGTCCTGCCACCGCCAGCAGCGCGGGAATGGGTGCGTTCTCCTTGTTAATGCCGCGGTCGGACAAGATGATGATATTCGTGCCGGCATCGATGGAACGGCTGGCTTGCGCGCAGATTTCGTCCATCGCTTTTTCCATGCCCTTCGCCCCATCCCTCGGGTTGAATAGAATCGGAATCGTAATTGATTTGAATTGCCCTTGGGCGACGCTCTTGAGCTTTGCCAGTTCCTCGTTCGTGAGGATCGGTGTCTTCAATTCGATGAGATGGCAGCTCTCCGGTGTCGGATTGAGCAGATTCCGCTCCGAACCGATGGTTGTCTCCGCCGAGGTGATGAGTTCCTCGCGGATGCAATCAATCGGCGGGTTCGTGACCTGCGCAAAAAGCTGTTTGAAGTAGTCGTAAACGAGCTTCGTCTTGTCTGAGAGCACGGCCAGCGGTGTGTCGGTGCCCATGGAGCCAGTTGCCTCGACACCATCCCGCGCCATCGGCGCAAGCACGATGCGCAGATCTTCAAAAGTGTAGCCAAACGCCTGCTGGCGCTGCATCACGGTCTTGTGGTCGACCTCGGGTATGTCGGCCCCGGCCTTTACGGTTGCCAATTCGACCATGTTTTTGTCGATCCACTCGCGGTAAGGCTGTTCCGAGGCGATCCGCTTCTTGATTTCCTCGTCGGCGACGATGCGACCTTCCTCCATGTCCACCAGGAACATGTGTCCGGGTTGCAGGCGTCCCTTGATCGCAATGCGTTCCGGTTCTATCGGCAGCACACCGGCTTCCGACGCCATGATAACGAGGTCGTCCTTGGTAACGTAATAGCGCGAGGGCCGTAGACCGTTGCGGTCAAGCACGGCGCCGATCATTGTGCCATCCGTGAAGGCCACCGATGCGGGCCCATCCCATGGTTCCATGAGGCAGGAGTGATATTCGTAGAACGCCTTCTTCTCGTCGCTCATCGACTCGTGGTTTGACCACGGCTCGGGGATCATCATCATCATCGCGTGCGGAAGCGACCGCCCGCCCATGACGAGGAGTTCGAAAACGTTGTCAAACATCGCGGAATCCGAGCCGTTCGTGTTTACGATCGGCAGGAGTTTCTTGATGTCCGCGCCAAAAAGATCGCTCTCGATGAGCGCCTGGCGTGCGCGCATCCAATTCACGTTGCCACGCAGCGTGTTGATCTCGCCGTTGTGGGCGATGTAGCGGTAAGGGTGCGAGCGCTCCCATGCCGGGAATGTGTTCGTGGCGAAACGTGAATGCACCAGCGCCAGCGCCGTGTCCATGTCGGGATCGCGCAGATCGGGATAATACTTGTTCACCTGCTCGGGCATGAGCATGCCCTTGTAGATAACCGTGCGGCAGGAAAGGCTCGAGACATACCAGTGGTTGTCCACTTTTGCATCGCGGATATCATTCGCCGACCGCTTGCGGATCATGTAAAGTTTGCGCTCGAAAGCCTGATCATCCGGGCAGTTTGCACCGCGCTGGATGAATGCCTGCCGCATGAACGGCTCCGCCCCCACCGCGGTCGCGCCGAGTGAGGAGTTGTCCGTGGGAATGTCGCGCCAGCCGAGGACAGTCTGGCCCTCTTCCTTCACGATTTTTTCAAAGATTACCTGGCCTTTTGCGCGTTCCGCGGCGTCCGGCGAGGCGAATATCATGCCGACGCCGTATTGCCCTGCCTCGGGCAGCGTGATTTTCAAGGCCGATGCGACCTTCTTCATGAATTTGTGCGGCACTTGCATCAGGATGCCTGCGCCGTCGCCTGTGTTCGATTCGCAGCCGCATGCTCCGCGATGGTCGAGGTTTACGAGTATGGTGATCGCCTGCTCGATGATCTCGTGGGATTTCTTCCCCTTCATGTTGACGACGAAACCTACGCCGCATGAGTCGTGTTCAAACTGGGGATCGTACAGTCCCTGCTTTTCCGGTAGTCCAATATTTGTCATTTTAGTCCCTTTCTTCCCTGGTTCATTTCCCGACGTAGATCGCGTCATTGGGCCAGTCTTTTTTGATATAGCCATTTTCCATGTTTACGAAAGGCAAATAATTGCGCATCACCCGCACGGGCAGGAGAAGTCTGATCGTGGAGATTTTTTCGATCGAATTTTCCCCGTGGTTCTTGAGCAGGCTGGGGATCAGTTTTTCCTGCACGGTCTGAACGATTTCCGTGTCGCTCGCGCCATCGATGTACAAAAGCATCGCCAGCTTCCCGTCGATCTCCGCGATATGGCTCTCGAAAATGATCTCGGTGAAAATCGAGCGCACGAAAGGTTCCTTCTGGATGTCCTCCGTGAGCTGCTTGAAGGTCACCCCGATGCGGAAATTGACAATATAAAGGTGCCGCGTGTTGAACTGGCGTGTCCCCTGTGCGGAAAGATCGAGCTGCGTATAGTACGAAAGCACGCCCTCCTGCTCGAGCCGCTGGCGTTTCCGGCCGACAGTGCGAACGTTTACATCGGTGAGTTCGCCGATGCCGTTGTCCGACTCGCGCGGGTCGCGGATCAGTTGCCGGACAATCAATCTTTCCTGGTCGTCTAGTTCTCTCATGAGTTGGGTGGTGAATTAAATCCCAAATTAAATAAAAAACAAGGTGAAAAAGACATAATTTAGACTTTTTTTCAATTTTTTTGTCTTGAATAATACGAATACACTGTCCAGCATTACCAATTTCTGGAAAGGGAACCGGTATGAAAAAAGGGATTATTACTCATTCATCCAGCGTACGCTCTCTGTATCTCTCTGAGCCCAAACACCATGCGCGTGCCTATGCACACAGTTTGACCTGCACTGGAACCCCTAAAGCTTTGAAATTGCAAAACCTAACTCATCACACCTAGATTTCTGATTATGGACATTGCCAAACAACTCGCGCTGTTTCTCGCAAACAAACCCGGCACACTCGCAGAAGTATGTGAGGAACTCGCCAAGGCCAAGGTCAACATCTACGCCTTAACCATATCCGACACTGTGGACCATTCCGTGGTGCGCATGGTGGTGAGCGATTCAAACAAAGCGCTCATGATCCTCGGCGAGCATGGCGTGCTGGTAGTCGAGAACGATGTGCTCATGATTGAGAACAGCAACAAACCGGGTTCGCTGGCGAGCATCGCGCGGAAACTCTCCGCCGCGAAGATCAACATTGAATACGCCTACCTCGCAACCAGCCCGAACTCGACGAAAGGCCTTCTTATTCTGCGCGCGAGCGACACAAAAAAGGCGCTCAAGGTCTTGAGCAAGGCTTGATTGTTTTCCGCATAAGCATGCGGCCAAAATGGGGTCAGGGGAGATTTATGGGTGTGGACGGCCTTGAGTCGCATCAGCGCGGGTACGCTGATGGTTACTATTCACACATCCGGAACGGGTAATATAAATAATGAATCCAATTAAAGTCTGGCTTGGCAAACCTTATCCCCTTGGTGCGACATGGATGGGCAACGGGGTGAACTTCGCCCTCTACTCGGAGAATGCCACCGGCGTCGACCTTTGCCTGTTCGACAGCATTGATGCCCCGCACGAGCAGATCCGCATCCGCATGACGGAGCAAACTGATGAGGTGTGGCACGTATTCCTGCCGGAAGTGAAACCGGGCCAGCTTTATGGATACCGTGTTTACGGCCCCTATGAACCTGAACAGGGAAAACGCTTCAATCCCGCAAAACTTCTGCTCGATCCGTACGCGAAGGCGATCGCCGGCACGGTGAACTGGAGCGAGGAAATGTTTGCCTATCCGCTCGGCAATCCTGACGAGGATCTCGAGTGCGATTATCGCGACGATGCATGGGGAATCCCGAAAGCCGTCGTCATTGAGCCCGCGTTTGACTGGGGCAGGGATGCGCCGCCGGCCACGCCGCTCCATTCCTCCGCCATTTACGAGGTGCATGTGAAGGGATTCTCGAAACTCTGTCCTTCCATGCCCGAGGAAATCCGTGGCACTTACAAGGCGCTCGGCAGCGAGTTTGCCATCGATTATTTCAAGAAACTCGGCATCACCGCCGTGGAGCTTCTTCCCGTCCACCAATGCGTGGACGACAAGCATCTGAATGATCACGGGCTGAGCAATTACTGGGGATACAACACCATCGGCTACTTTGCGCCCGATCCCCGTTTCAGTGCGAGTGGTGTGGAGGGCGGGCAGGTAAACGAGTTCAAGCAGATGGTGAAAAACCTCCATGCCGCCGGTATCGAGGTGATCCTGGACGTGGTCTATAATCACACGGCCGAGGGAAACCACCTCGGACCATTGCTCTGCTTCAAGGGCATCGACAACCAGAGTTACTACCGCCTCGTCGCTGACAGCCCCCGTCATTACCAGGATTATACCGGCACCGGGAATACGTTGAACGTCATGCATCCGCGTGTGCTCCAGCTCATCATGGACAGCCTGCGCTACTGGGTCACAGAGATGCATGTCGACGGCTTTCGCTTCGACCTCGCCTCCACCCTGGCGCGCGAACTGCATTCCGTGAGCAAGCTTTCCGCATTTTTCGACATAATCCACCAGGACCCGGTCCTCTCGCAGGTCAAGCTCATCGCCGAGCCGTGGGACGTGGGCGAGGGCGGCTACCAGGTCGGAAATTTTCCCGTGCTCTGGGCGGAATGGAACGGCAAATACCGCGATACCGTGCGTGATTACTGGAAGGGCGACGAAGGCCGGGCGGGCGAAATGGCATACCGCCTCAGCGGCAGCCCCGACCTTTACGAATGGAACGGCAAGCGTCCCTACGCCAGCATCAACTTCATCATCGCGCACGACGGGTTCACTCTCGCCGATCTCGTGAGCTACAACGAAAAACACAACGAGGCCAACGGCGAGGGCAACAGGGACGGCGAGAGCCACAACCGCTCGTGGAACTGCGGGGTGGAGGGCGAAACGGATGATGAGGAAATCAATGCGCTGCGCCGGCAGCAGCAGCGTAACTTTCTCAGCACGCTCTTTCTCTCGCAGGGCGTGCCGATGCTTTGTGGGGGCGACGAATACGGCCGCACCCAGCACGGCAATAACAACGCCTACTGCCAGGACAACGAGTTGAGCTGGCTGCATTGGGATCATGACGAACACGCTTTGCGGCTGAAGGAGTTTGTCTCGCGTCTCATCCATTTCCGCGCGGAGCATCCCATCTTCCGCCGCCCGAAATTTTTCCAGGGCCGCAAGATCCGCGGCTCCGAGGTGAAGGACATTATGTGGTTCAACCCCGGCGGCACGGAAATGAACGACGACGAATGGACCACCGGTTTTGTCCGCACGCTTGGCATGCTCCTGAGCGGTGACACGATCGATGTATATGACGCCTACGGCGAGCCGATCCGCGACGAAACATTCCTGCTCCTGTGCAACTCCTTCCACGAGCCCATCAACTTTGTTCTCCCCGGCAGGGAGGAAGTGAAGTGGGAGCTGATCCTCGATACAAATGAGGAGACCGGATTCCTCGAAAAACCGGTAATGTGGGACGCCGGCGATGATTTCGAACTTGGTGGCCGCACCCTCTGCCTCTTCAAACTCGGGGTTGGGGAGCAATCACACGCCCGTGCCGAATCGTGGAAAAAGTTCCTCGGCAAGCAGCAAAAAGCCGCGACCAAGCCGGCAAAAACGGGCCGCAAGCGATAGGCGGATGCCTGTCAACGCCTCGTGAAGTCGAGGTGCATCGTGCCTGTTGCGCTCGATTCCAGGCGCGTTCCAGTAGGCGTTGGTCGTCTGCGGCGATTGCTCGGTGCCTTTGAGCAACGGCATCGCCCGGTCGATCCGTTGGCGGTTCGCGATGTCGTATGACTTGTTCGTAGTGGTTACCTCACATGGACGGCAATGTTTGCCCCTTGACTATGATTTTATAGACAATATCCGGCGGTTCGGACATAGCCCCGTAAAATTGCTTCCTTTATCCTGGTCCATTTTCCCCGGCTGCCCAAAATCGGGACGTTTGTATCTCTGGAGCGCTTTTCTCGTTGATTTCGGGCTGAAAACCCGTTTCTTCGTTGCCATGCGAAAAACAAAGATCATCTGTACGCTAGGGCCGGCGACAGAATCCGAGGGAGTACTCCGCGAGATGATCGAAGCCGGCGCAAACATATTCAGGTTGAACATGAGCCATGCCCCGCACGATTGGGTGCGGCAGATCGTGATGCGAATACGGGCGCTCTCCGTAAAAATGGACGTGATCGTGGGCATCCTCATGGACACGCAGGGGCCGGCGATTCGCACAGGCGACCTGCCGACAAAACTCAACCTTAAGCCGGGCGATATCTTCGAGTTCACCGTGCGTGGGTCGAAGAGCGAGGAGATTTATTCCGTGGGTGTGAATTACGACGGCCTGATCGACGACATCTCAGTGGGCGACACCGTGCTCGTGGACAACGGGATGATCCACATGAAAGTGCTGGAGAAAACCGGGAGCATGATCCGCTGCAAGGTACTCACTGAGGGTGTCATGGGTTCCCGCCGGCACATCAATCTGCCGGGTGTGAAAGTAAATCTTCCCCCTCTCACCGAAAAGGATCTGGCCGACGTCGCGCTTGGCGCGGAGCTGGGCGTGGACATGGTGGCGCTGAGCTTCTGCCGCGAGGCGAGCGATGTGGATGAACTGCGCAAGGTGCTCTGGGAGCATGGCAGCCAGGCACGCATCATTTCCAAGATCGAGGACCAGATGGCAATCAAGAATCTCGATTCCATCATCACAAAGACAGACGCGGTGATGGTTGCGCGCGGTGATCTCGGTATCGAGTGCCCCATGGAGGATCTTCCCATCATCCAGCGACGCATCGTGAAGCGCTGCATCGAAATGGGGCGTCCCGTCATCGTGGCCACGCACATGCTCGAGTCGATGATTTCCAGCCCGGTGCCGACACGCGCGGAGGTCACGGATGTGGCAAATGCAGTCTTCGAGCAGGCGGATGCGATCATGCTCAGCGGCGAGACCACCGTGGGCAAATATCCGGTCGA
>Ga0268264_10000400_pt1 | contig 61976 bp, 50 predicted proteins | sample KBSSwiS32_FD_190357 | JGI IMG/M metagenome (GOLD analysis project Ga0268264, IMG submission 190357) | Switchgrass rhizosphere microbial communities from Kellogg Biological Station, Michigan, USA - KBS Switchgrass S3-2 (SPAdes) (version 2) | ecosystem: Host-associated > Plants > Roots >... | reverse complement strand
GCGATCCCCGACTTCGGTCTCGGGACTCGGGTTGCGCCGCGGCACGACGCGCGCGGCACGCTTCAGATCTTCGTCGGTGCGGACGGTCAGGAAACGCAGGACCTTGTCGTTCTGGAGCAGACGGCGCTCCACGTCGGCGAGACCTTGGGCGCCGCCTTCGCTCGAAAAGAAGATCAGGACGTACTTGCCTTCGGTCAACTTGTTGATCGGGTACGCCAGCTTGCGACGGCCCCAGCTCTCTTCCTTGGTGATTTCGACACCTTTGGAGGTGAGCAGCTGTTTGTAATCTTCGGTCATCGCAACGACTTCCTCGTCCGATAGACGAGGGTCGGCGACGAAACAGAGCTCGTAGGTACGCATGAGGGGAAACTTGACCTCCCTATGGCCTGGGTCGGTCCCGCGCCTGGCGCGGAACAGAGAGGGTGGAAAAGGGCCGGAACGTTCCGGCCGCGAGCCCTTGAGTCTACCGGCTTCGGGGGGGAAGGTGCAAGTCCGCTACTTCCCTTCCGCCTGCGCGCCGGCGATCCCCGTCCGCAGGGCGAACCCGACCACCTGGGCTCGGCTGTGGACGTGCAGTTTGTCCAGGATGTTGCGGACGTGGAACTTGACCGTGTTTTCGCTCACGCCAAGCTGTTTGGCGAGCTTCCGGTTCGAGGTGACTCCGGCAACCATCAGCTCCAGTACCTCGCGCTCGCGATCGGTGAGCGCGTCGGGGTCCTCGACCTCTTTGTGGGCCGAGGCCGGACGCGCCAGCTCGGCGAGGACTTTTCGCGCGAGCGCGGGGGTGAGGGCCGGCTCGCCGCGCTCCAGACCTTCGAGCAGGGAAAAGAAGCTGGCCGCTTCGAGATCCTTGAGCAGGTATCCCTGCGCCCCCGACTTGATCGCCTCGAACAGCTTGGCGTCGTCGTCCGAGGCGGTGAGGATCGCCACCTTCACCTCCGGCAGCTCGGCGCAGATTGTGCGAGTGGCCGCGAGGCCGTCCAACTCCGGCATCGTGAGGTCCATCAGCACGACCGTCGGCCGGAGCGAGCGGGCCAACTCGATCGCCTCACGTCCGTTCTTGGCTTCGCCGATCACCTCGTAGCCGCGCGCCTCCAGCAGGCTTCGCAGGCTGTCGCGAAACAGGGCATGGTCGTCGGCGATCAGGATCTTCATGGAATGCCTCCCTCGGGGCTTGAGCTTGCCACAACCGGCAGCTCGGCGACCACTAGAGAGCCCTTGCCGGGCGTGGTGTCGACCCGCAGGATACCGCCAACGGACTTCGCCCGTTCCCTCATGGTCGAGAGGCCGAAACGGGGAAAAGCGCTCCGTCCGAGCGCCGAGGGATCGAAACCGACGCCGTCGTCCGCCACCGTGACCCGCACCAGACCGTCGGTTCGCTCGATCGCGATCCTCACTTGATTCGCCCGCGCGTGTTTTCGGATGTTGGCGAGCGCCTCTTGCACGATGCGCACGACCTGCAGCTCGACCGGCGGCGCCAGCGAGATCGCCGAATCGACCTCCAACGTCGCGTCCACCTCGTTCTGCTCGCGCCAGTGATCCAGATAGCTGCGCAGGGTTTCGACGAACGTACCGTGCTCGCCCAAGCCGACGCGCAGACCGAGGATCCCTTCGCGAACGTCGGCGTAGGCTCCGCGCGCGGCGACCGCCAGCTGGTCGAGCTGCGCGGACGCCTCCGCCGGCCGGCCCTGATTCAGGTGCTCCTCGACGGCCTGCGCCTTGGTGTTCACATAGGCGAGAATTTGCGCCATTCCGTCGTGCATCTCGTGCGCGATGTGCAGGCGCTCTTCCGAAACGGCGACGGAGCGGAGCCGCTCGTGCAGGTGCGAGATCTCGATCGCCACGGCGGCGGTCGTGGCAAACCGGACCAGGGCCTCCTCGTCTTCCGCGGTAAAACCGCCGGGAGACCGGCTCTCCGCGAGATAGAGATTGCCGCGGAACGGCCCCTGGCAGATGATCGGCACGGCGAGCAGCGAGCTCATCGCCGGATGGTTCGCGGGGAACCCAACCGAGCGCGGATGGGCGCCCAGGTTCCGCAGTCGGATCCTCTGTCCTTCGAGAAGCGGAACGCCCAGCACGCCGCGACCTTCCGGCGGTCGCCCGATCCGCTCCCTCTCCTCGAGCGAGATCCCGGTGGTGACGAAAGCGAGGATGCGCTGGCCCGCATCGAGCACGGAGATCGCGCCATACCGCGCGCCGAGCAGGTGACAGGCCTGTTCGACCACCCGCAGGAGAACGGCGTCCAGGGCCAGCTCGCCTTGCACGTCGAGGGAGGCCGTGCGCAACGCTTCGAGCTCCCGGTTCTGGCGCTCCAGGCGGCCGTATAAGTTGGCCAGCTGTTCGAAGAAGAATCCGAACACGACCATCATGCCGAACGCCACGGCCAAGTCCATCACGAACCGTCCGGCCACCGAGGAGAAATAAGGCTCCAAGGTCTTCCGTGCCACCTCGACCCCGAGAAGGTAGAGCAGTAACCCGGCGATGGCGAGCCAGCGGAGCCGCTTGAGCTTCACGATCTGCGCATCCCCCTGTTTGAACTTGCCGCGCGGAGATTTTACTCGTGTCGCGCCCTGGATTTCGTACTCCAACCAAAAAAGGAGTAGACCGGGCTCCAGCCGACGATCCCGGTCAGCAACGGCAACCAAAAGAAGATGCGGCATGCCGCGGCGGTCAACCCCGCGGCGCCGCCGAAAAATCCGGCGTAGAGAAGCAGGACTCCGAGCCCGACCCGAAGACCTCGGTCCCAGTTCGCCAGATTACAAATCGGCATCATGCGCCCGAGTTTCCGCTCAACTCCCATCCTCGGGTACGCCCTACAGGGTAGTTCCGCCACCCACCCCAAGGAGTAGGAACGGCGATCGAGGTCAGCCGTTCCAGCGCGTCATCGCGACTTCAACACCCTCCGCCACCCAGGTCGCGCAGGCGTCGGCGGCACGCTCGATCATCGTGGTCACGGCGTCCTGCTCTTCCGGCGCGAAGGGCGACAGGACGAAATCCGCGAGGTCCGGCAGAGGCGGCTCTTCGACCGCGCCTTCCTCTCCCGGCCGCGCGCCCCGGCCGACCCCCAGGCGCAAACGCGGGATCTGGTCGGTGCGCAGCTGCTGCAGGATCGATTCGATCCCCCGGTGCCCGGCGGGGCTGCCGCCGCGCCGCAACCGTAGACGGCCGAGCGGCAGGGCGACCTCGTCGTAGACGACCAGGATCTCCTCCGGCGCGAAACCGTGGACCTCGACCAGACAGCGTGCGGCGTAGCCGCTGCGGTTCATGAACGTCTGAGGCAGGGCGAGCGTCAGCTCCTCCACGGCGAGAACCCGCGAGCCGCATTCGTCGCGCACGGCGGCGCCCTCGAACGATGCCCCGAGGCGCCGCGCGAGCAGTTCGACGACGCGAAAGCCGACGTTGTGGCGGGTCTCCCGGTATTGCGGACCCGGATTGCCCAACCCGAGGACGAGGCGCGGCATCGAAACGGCGAGAGGGAAAAGCCCGCGGCGGGAGACCGATCGAACCAACCGATCGGCCCCGCCGCCGCGAAAGGGCTGTTACTTCTTGTCCTTCTTCTCTTCCGGCTTCTTCTTCTTGATCACCTCGGGCTCGGCCTTGACCGCTTCGAGGAGACCTTCGGCGCCGGCCGTGGACTGCTCGGCGTGGGTGTGCGAGCAGGAGACGATCACCCGATCGGCATCCTCCAGCAGCTCAACCCCCTTGGGCAGCTCAAGCTCACGCGCCTCGATGTGCTGGCCGATGTGAAGCTCCGTCACGTCGATCGAGATCTTCTTCGGAATGTCCGCCGGCAGGCACTCGACCTGCACCTCGCGGGTGACGAAGTCGATCAAGCCGCCCTCGGTCTTCACGCCGTAGGCGATACCAGTGACCTCGATCGGCACCGAGGTGCGAAGTTTCTCGGTCATCAGGATGCGCTGGAAATCGATGTGCTGAAGAATCCGGGTGATCGGATGGACTTTTAGCTCGCGCACCATGGCGTGACGCTCCTGGCCGCCGGAGCCGGAGAGCTTCAGGAGGAAGATCGGATGCTCGCTGCCGGCCTTCTTGAGCAGCTCGATCATGTCCTTGCGCACGACCTGGATCGAAACGGTGTCGCGCTCGCCGCCGTACAGGACGGCCGGCACCACCCCGGCGGCCCGCAGGCGCCGGTTGGCGTTCTTGCCGGTTGCTTCGCGCTTCTGGACTTCTACGGTCAACTCGTTCATCGCCTTACCCTCTTTTTCAGCAGCCGCCGTCAGACGAACAGCGAGCTTACGGAGCTGTTTTCGTGAATCCGGCGGATCGCCTCGCCGAGCAGCGGGGCGACCGACAGCGTGCGCAGCTTCGCCGAACGGGCGAGCTTGGCTTCCACCGGGATGGTATTCGTGATCAGTACCGATTCAAGCGGGGACTCGTTGATCCGGTCGAGCGCCGGGCCGGACAGCACGCCGTGGACTCCGGCGGCGAGGATCCGCTCCGCGCCCTTCTTCCGCAGCGCTTCGACGGTCTTGGTGAGCGTCCCCGCGGTATCGATTATGTCGTCGACGATCAGGGCGTTTTTCCCTTCGACGTCGCCGATGACGTGCATGACTTCCGCTTCGTTCGGAGCGGTACGCCGTTTGTCGACGATCGCGAGACCGACGCCGAGCCGTTTGGCGATCGCCCTCGCCCGCTCGACACCGCCCGCATCCGGCGAGACGATCACCAGGTCGGGGACGGGGAACGCCTTCATCGCTTCGAGCAGCACCGGAGCCGCGAACAGGTGATCGACCGGCACGTCGAAGAAGCCCTGGATCTGGTCGGCATGGAGGTCGAGGGTGAGCACCCGGTCGGCGCCCGCGCGCGAGATCAGGTCGGCCACCAGCTTGGCGGTGATCGGCACCCGCGGCATGTCCTTCTTGTCCTGGCGGGCGTAGCCGTAATACGGAATCACGGCGGTCACCCGCGAGGCGGACGAGCGCTTGAACGTATCGAGCAGGATCAACAGCTCCATCAGGTTCTCGTTGACCGGCTCGCAGGTGGGCTGGACCACGAAGACGTCCGAGCCGCGCACGTTCTCGGTGACCTGGCAGAAGATTTCGCCATCCGAGAAGTTCAGGGCCTTGACGTGCCCCGCCTCGAGATGGAGGTAATCGCAAATCTCCTGCACCAGTGCCGGGTGGGCGCGCCCCCCGAAAATCTTCAACTCTCCTGCCATGTACGTCCTCGCTCCTGTTGGCGTGGGGACTCGCCGACGATTTTGGTTGGGGCGGGAGGATTCGAACCTCCGTATGCCAGAGCCAAAGTCTGGTGCCTTACCGCTTGGCGACGCCCCAAGGTTGCTTCGCCGTCTCTTGCCGGCCCTTCCGGTTCCCGCTCTCGACCCCTCGCCGCGTCTACGTGACGCTCCAGAACGAGTCGCTCAAGTGTAGCTCTTCGAGCTCTTCGAGCGTCTTCGCCTCCGGCGCGCGCGGCTCGGGTACGGCCGCCGGAACGACCGAACCTTCCGGTTCGAAGAGGCCCGACGACGCATCCGCCGCCCGCGGCTCCTGCCGCTCCAACCCGTCCGACCCGCTCATCGCCATCGATCCCAGAGCCCCGATCGATCCCATCGAGGAACCGTTGTTCGGGTGCATCGAGGGATGAATCGACGGAGCGCCCGGCCGGTCCGAGTCGGCGGTCTGGCTGAATGCAGCCAGGATGCGATCCTCGATCGTCCGTCGCGCCTCGTTGTTCAGCGGATGCGCGATGTCCTTGAACTCCCCGTTCTTCTTCTTGCGGCTCGGCATGCTGATGAACAAACCGTCCCGCCCCTGAATGACCTTGATGTCGTTGACCATGAAACAGTGGTCGAAGACGATCGATACGAAGGCTCTCAGCTTCTCTTCATGGATAGGAAAGACCTTGACCTCCGTGATCTCCATGATCGCGTCCCCTCATCGTCCCTACGATCCGCCGCACTTAGCGTCCGAGCCTTTTCGAACCCCGAAGGTCTCGAACCGAAACGGCGACCGCGACGAATAGAATCTCGGGTTTCCCCGAGGCACCGCTGATAAGCGGCGACACAAACACCCCGCACGGAGCCGCTTGAGTCCGGTGGGGTTGATCGGAAGCAATCTTGGAGGCGAGGCGAGGGTATCCCCTCATTCCGCGGCCCGCAATCCTAGAGGCGAGGGGCCGGACTGTCAAACGGGGGCGGATTGAGCCCGGGAAAAAGCGGCGGCTACCCGCCGATCCCCAGCTCCTCGATCGATTGGACTTCGAGGATCCGATCGGCGATCGCGCCCAGCTCGTCGACCGTCCGGATCGCCGCCAACCGCTTCGCCAGCCGTGCGGGCACCGTCCCGAAACGCTGGCCAAGCAGACGGATCACCGTGCTGCGCAGGCGGTCGGCCCCTTTCGCTTCGATCTGGGCCTTGATCTGTGGCTCAAGCTTCGCCGTGATCTCCGGCCTAAGCTTAGCCGTGATCTCTGGCTTAAGCTTCGCCGTGATACTGGCCTCCATCTTCGCTATCTCTTTGTCAGCCCAGGTCATTTGCATCGCTCGGATCTCCGGAGATTCTTGGGCGCCTACGAGCGAAGCGTACTCCTCCGCGTCGCGCCCTTTCAAGGGTAAGTAGGTCTCGACACAATTCATCAACAGGAACCGATGGTGCTCGCGGAGCTTGGCGTTCGCGATCTTTCGCAGAGCTTCGAACTTGACCCGAGCGCGGCCGAGTTCGCCGGGTTTGGCCAGGGCGGCAAGGCCCCAGGCGAGCGGCTCCGGCCGGGCGAGCAGCTGTTCGGCCGGGAGCCTCGACAAGCCGAACGAGAGATAGCGAAAGCGGGCGACCTCGTGACCCGCCGTCTCTTCCGTGTAGATCTGCCAGGCGACCCCGGGCGGGCCGCCGCGGAGGAAGACGACCAGGGACACCGACGGCTCCGGATGCTGGCCGCGGAGGCGGATCGAGTAATCCCAAAGGCGCCAACCGATGTGTCTCGGGGCCTTCCGCTCGATCTCTACGTGGACCAGGAACGCGAATCCTCCCGCCGGATCCGGGATCGCGGCAAGGAGATCGACGACCCGGTGCTCCTCCTCGGGAGAGTCCGGGATCAGCTCCTTGTCTAGGAACTCCACCTCGGCCTCGGGCGGGAGGCACGCGGCGAGCTTGGCGTCCACCAAGTGCAGAAGATCCCGAAAGAGCGCGCGGAACAGCGTTTTGAACAGGTGATCGTGTGGGGGCACGGCGAATTTCTCCTTTCGCCGTGCTAAAGACGCTAAAGACCCCCTTTGATCTTGCAATTCGCGCCGATTCCTCGAAATACCCTCCGCGCTCTTCGTGGCTGGACAGGATGGAGGCCAGATCGAACGCGGATCGAAATTCGAGCGCGAGTCTCGCCGCCGCCAGTTATTTGCACCTACTCTTAAGGGAGCCTAAACAAACTCAAAGGAGGAGCTCAAGTGAGAATCAAAGGTTTGGCCTTCGTCCTCTTCGCCCTGTTCTCCGCTGCCGCTTTCGCCCAGGATCCGCCCAAGATCTCTCCGACGAGCTCTGGAACCCCTGCCGACGCGCCGTTCCTGTTGCCCGACGAACCGGGCGCGGTGGCGCCTGTTTGGTTGACTCTTGACTGTTCCCAGTTCGACCACGGATTCTGCCACTACATCCCGGCGCCCTCGTTCCCCGACGAATGCTGCATCGCCTCGCCACCGAGGATCGGTTGCTTCAATTACTGTACGGAGGCACCGATCGAGTAGGCGACCCCCGCCACGATTCGTCGAAGGCCGCGATCACCCGCCCACCCGGCACGGTTCAGCGGTGATCTTCGCCGAGAGCAAGCGCGGCGCAGCCCCCCGGGGCGTAGTCGGCAGGCGCCTTGAGCGGCGCGAGCGGACCCCCGAGCGGTTCGGCGACCGAGGAACGCCAGCGGAGTCGGCCGCCCTTCCGATCGGAGAGGACCGATTCGCCTTTCTCGACCGTCCACCCTGCGGCGCGTTGCCCCGCTCGGAACAAGATCCAGCGCACCGGCTTGCCCCGGCCGAGGCCCACTTTCCAGACTTCGCCAGCCGATCCCGGAATGTCGATTTCGCCATCGGCGGGAGCGACCGGCTGTTCGCTCCCTTCGCGCAAGTGGACCGGTACGCGGCCGAGCAGGAGCTTCGGCAGGTCGGCAAGCTCGATGCGATCGAGCGGTGCGCCGACGAGGGATAGCGCGCCGTCCAGTTGGCAGGCCGCGCGGGCGCGGTGGTCGAGGAACAGGCCGCGATCCGCGGTGACGTCGAGGCTCCAGAGCGCGCGGCCGAGCGGATCGACGGCGGAAGCCTGGTAGCGATCGGCGGTTTGGAGCTTGAGAGCTAGACGGAACGATCCCTCGCCGCGCGGGCCGGAGTAGGACAGCCGAAACAGCTGCTGCGTGCCGATCGCCGAGGCCGGCACCTCCCACGGAAGCCCCTCCGGCTCGACGACCTTCGGCGGCGCGGCCGGGGCCGACGCGCAGGCGTACAGCAAGGGAAGGAGGATCGCCGCGAGGGCGCGGCTAACGGCGCGGCAGCTCGGCCAGCTTGCGTTTGACCTGATCGGCATTTTCACTTTCGAGCGCCAGGGCTCGCCGGTAGGCGTCGCGCGCCCGCGCCACCTCGCCGGTGGTCTTGTACAGGTCGCCCAGGTGCTCCTGCACCGAAGGATCTTTCGGCATCAGCCGCGCCGCCCGTTCGAGCAGGCCGCGCGCGAGGGCGTATTCCTTCAGTTGGAAGCGGACCCAACCGAGCGAATCGACGTACGCGCCGTTTTCCGGATCGAGCGCCACGGCGCGCAGGATCAGCGCGAGCGCCTCGTCGAGGTTCTCGCCGCGGTCGGCCCACAGATAGCCGAGATAGTTGAGCGCCGAATGGAAGTCCGGCTCCAGGTCGAGCGCCTTCTTAAAAGCCGCGATCGCCCGTTCGTGATCGCCGGTGCGTTCGAGCGCCGCGCCCAGCAAGAACCAAGCGGGCGCGAGGTCCGGTTTCGCCGCGGTCAGTCGCGTGAGGATCGGCACCCCTTCGGCGTAGCGCTCCAACCGCTGATAGACCTGCGCCGCGGCGAAGGCCGATCCGGGGCCCGCCGCCTCCAGCTTGTCGATCTCGGCGCGAGCCTCGGCATCTTGCCCTTGGCGCAACAGGAGCTCGGCCCGCTTCGCCGCGACCGTCGGCGACGGCGCGCCGTCGGTGCCGGAGAGAGTCGCGAGAAGGGCGAGGCCGGCGGCCGGATCTTTCATCTCGGCCGCGGCGTCGACGGAAAACAAAATCGCCCGGTCGCGCGTCTCTTTGTCGCTCGAAGCGAGAAGCGGCTTGGCCACCTCGGCGACCCGCGGCCAGGCCTTGGCGTCGGCGAGCAGACCGATCAGCTCGAGCCGCGCCTCCGTCGCCTCGTCCGCCTTGCCGGCCTTGGCGAGGGCATCTCCCGTCGCGAGCAGGGTCTTCTCGGCTTCCGGGAGCTTGCCGGCGCGATCGAGACAGCGCGCCAGGGCGAGCGCCACCGGCAGGTCGTCCGGCGCCGCCCGGGCGAGCCGCGAGAGCACCTCGATCGCCTCCGGAGTGCGCCCGAGGGCGGCCAGGATCATCCCGCGCAACCGCAGCAGGTAGTTGGTCGACTCGGCGCCGTCGTCATCTCCGGCCGGGCCCCCTTTGCGGGCGGTCGGCGCTTCCTTCGGCGCCGGCGTGGCGAGCAACTCGTCGACCAGGGCGAGCGCGCGGTCGAGCTCGCCGGAGAAATAGAGCGTGGAGGCGAGCTGGCGCCGCAGCTGAGGGTCGGCGCGCACGCTCTCGGGCGCTTCTTCGAGCGTCTTCTTCGCGGCGGTGACGTCGCCCCGATGCTCCTGGAGATCGGCGAGGGTCGAGCGCGCTTCGATCGACTCGGGATCGGCGGCCAGCAGGTCGGCGAGCGCCCGCTCGGCCTCCGCGGTCTGCTGGGAGCGGAGCAACGACTCGATCAGAAGCCCGGCGGCCATCCGGTTGTTCGGCACGAACTTGACCAGGTCGGAGAACACCTCCGAGGCCTTCTTCGCTTCGCCGCGGTCGAGGTAGATCCGCCCGAGCGGCAGAAGCGACGGCAGGTCCGAGGGGTCTTTGGCGCGCAGCGCTTCGAGCACCGCGACGGCCGAATCGAGCGCCTCGGGCGATCGACCGGCGAGGGTCAGGTAGACCTGCCCCGCCGTGCGCAGAAGATCGAGATCGTCGGGGGCAAGAGCGCGCGCCTGATCGATCAAAGTCTTCGCCTTCTCGGCGCCGCCGGCACCAGACGCGACCGGCGATTGCGCCAGGCGGGCCAAGAGCAGCGCGTGCTCGGCGCGGATGTAGGGATCGTCGGGAGCGAGCGATTCCGCCTCGTCGTAGGCGGCGAGCGCTTCGGCCCAAGCGCCTTCGGTGGCCAACGACTTGGCGACCGCGAAGCGGAACGAAGCGGCGGCGAGATCCCCGGCAGCCGCGGGGATGGCGAGCAGCCCTCCGAGGCAGAGGCAAGAAACAGAGAGACCGTACAGCCGTGCGCGCCACATACTCGGCAGAGTAGCAGCGCCCCCGCCGCTTGCCAAGCCGAAGAGGTCCCCCTATGATCTCGCTGCCGACGCTTAACTAAAGACCACTCTATGACTTAGAACGGATCGCAGTGGCCAAGCTAGGACAGCTCCTCATCTCGCGCGGCTGGATCAACCTGCCGCAGCTGACCCGCGCGCTCAAGACCCAGAGCGTGGTGGGCGGTCGTTTGGGTACCTGCCTGCTGGAGATGGACATCCTCACCGAGGAGCAGTTGGCCAAGGGCCTGTCCGATCAGCTCGGCCTGCCGGGGGCCACGGTCGAGCAGCTTCGTTCGGTGCCCGAGGAGGTGCGCGGCGTGCTGCCGGCCAAGGTCGCCCGCCGCTGCCATGCCGTGCCGTTCCAACTGATCGGCAATCGACTCGACGTTGCGATGCTCGATCCGCGCAACCTGACCGGCCACGACGAAATCGCGTTCGCCTCGGGCCGCCGGGTGCGGGTCCACGTGGCGCCCGAGCTGCGGATCTTCGAAGCCCTGGAACGCTACTACGACGAAGAGTGCCCTTCGCGCTTCACCCTCCTGCTCGACCGGCTGAACCGCGCGCGGTACCTCTGGAGCGAAACGAAAGACAGCGAGGCGGACGAAACGAAGCCGGTGCCGGAGCCGGTCCCCAACCGTCGACGCGCGGCGCTCGGGCTCGACCGCTTCGCCGATCTGCCGACCCTCGGATCGGGGCGCAACGCCGGCCCGATGCTCGATCTGCCGGTGGCCCCGCCAAGAGGGATCACCGAGATCTTTCCCTTGGTCCGTCCGCTCGGCTCCGTCGCACCTCCGGGACCGGCGAGACCGGCGCCCTTTGTCGAGAGACCCGCCGCGAAACCCGCTATGCGTGAGGAGCCACCGCGGCCCGCCGCTCCGCCGGCACCCGCCGCACCTCGCGCCATCGCCCCGGCGCCGAGCGCTCCTTCTCCGGTTCCGCCGGTCGCCGCTCCGCCGCCGACCGTGGCGAAGGTGATCCCGTTGACCGCAGAGGAGCGCGCCGATCTCGCGCGGGCGGACGCCGCCGAGGCGGCAAGCGCCGCGAGCCCTCCAATCCCTTCGGCCCCTTCGACCGCTTCTACCCCGGTGGGCGCCGAGGCGGCGCAACCGCCGCCGAAACCCTCTCCCGCCCCGGCTCCGGCTCCGCCGAGCACGCTCGACGAGCTGACCCGAGCGCTCGAATCGACGACCGATCGCGACGACCTGGCCCATCTGATGATCGCCTTCCTGGTGCGCCGGTTCGATCGCGCGGCTCTGTTCCAGGTCGCACGCGGCCAGGTGGCGGCCTGGCTCGCCCTGGGCAAGAACGTCGACCGGGAAGCGTTCGCGAAATACCGGGTGGCGCTCGATCAGCCGTCGGTATTTCTCAATCTCGATCGGGGCAGCAGCCTCTACCTCGGACCGCTGCCGCCGATGCCCGCCCATCGCGAGCTGGCGAAAACCTGGGGGGGAGCCCTGCCGCAACGCGCCTGCATGTTGCCGATCCTCCTCGGCAATCGCCTCGTCGCGGTGCTTTACGCCGACGGCGACGATGCCAGCTGGAGCGGATTCGGCATCGACGTGTTGAACCGCCTGCGCGCCGATTTCGCGGCCGCGCTCGAACGTTGCATCCGACAGCGCCGCGGCAAGAGCGCGTGAGGTAGAGTCAACCGTCGTGAGAGCCACAAGTGCATCTTTTTCCGTGATTTCGTTGACACCCCCGGGGGCCGTTGTTATCCTCGCCCAAGCTTCGGAGCAGCGATGATCAAGTCGGACATCGTCGAGAAGATCGCCGAATCCTCGGACGTACCACGCGTCAAGGCCGCGCAGGCCGTGGACACGATTATCGAGGCGATGAAGAACGCCCTGTTCGAGGGCAAGAGGATCGAGCTCCGCGGATTCGGGGTGTTCCAGGTCCGCGACCGCAAGAAGGGCGTCGGACGCAATCCGAAGACCGGCGTCGAGGTCGCGATCAGCCCCGGCAAAACCGTCCGCTTCAAGCCCGGCAAGGATCTCAAGAACCTTTGAACGAGGCCGCAAGCCCGCCTTTGGAATCCGCGGAGTTTCGGCGCCCCCTCATCGAGCTGTTGCCGCCGCCGGGCGCCTCGCTCCCGCCCAACCCGCCGCGTTACGTTCGGGCTTTCCTCCTGCTCGTGGCATCGCTGTTCTGCACCACGACGCTCGGCGCGGTCTACGTTCTGCAAACCCGCACCGACGTGATGAGCGATCTCGACCTGGTGCTCACGCCGCGCGCGATTCGCGCCGTCTGGAGCGACCCCGGGCTGCTCCATCAAGGGCTCTGGTTTTCGCTGACCGCGCTCGGCATCCTACTGGTCCACGAGCTGGGCCACTATTTCGCCTGCCGCTGGTACCGCCTGCCCGTCACCCTCCCCTACTTCCTGCCGAGCCCGATCGCCCTCGGCTCGTTCGGCGCGTTCATCCGCATCCGCGCGCCGCTCTCCGACAAACGACAGCTGTTCGACGTCGGCGTCTCCGGGCCGATCGCCGGATTCGTCGCTCTCCTCCCGGTATTGGTCTGGGGCGCCGCCCATTCGCGCTTCGTGGCGCTCACCTCGATCGTCGGCGGCCCCGGAACCGCCCTCTACCTTCCCGGCCATCCGCTGATCCTGCAACTCGCGCTCTACGCCTTCCATGGCGCGGTGCCGGCCGGCTCGGTGATCGAGCTCCACCCGGCCGCCCTCGGCGCCTGGTTCGGCCTGCTCGCGACGGCGATCAACCTGCTGCCGTTCGGCCAGCTGGACGGCGGCCACGTGCTCTACGCCACGTTCGGCCGGCTCCAGCGGCGGATGGCCCGGCCGCTCTGGATCGCGCTCGCCGCCCTGTCGTTCTGGTCGCCGAGCTGGATTCTCTGGACTTTGATAACGCTCGCGATCGGATTGCGTCACCCTCCCGTGCGCGACGAGGAGACGACGCTCGACACGCGGCGCAAGGTGCTCGCGGCGGTGGCGCTTTTGATCCTGATCCTCTCTTTTACCCCGATGCCGATGCGGGTCCTCCCTCTGCCGGCGCGGTGATCGGGACCTACACCTCCAATAGAAACGTCACCGGCCCGTCGTTGATCAGCTCGACCTCCATCGCGGCGCGAAACCGTCCGGTCTCGACCCGGTGACCGCGCTCGCGGAGCCCTTGTACCAGCGCTTCAACGAGTAGGAGAGCCTCGTCGGGAGGGGCCGCGTTGTCGAAGGAGGGGCGCCTCCCCCTCGCAAGCGATCCGGCGAGCGTGAACTGCGAGACGACCAGGAAGGCGCCGCCGACGCTTTGGAGATCGAGGTTCATCTTGCCCGCCTCGTCGTCGAACAGGCGCACGCCGGAGAGCTTCTCGACCGCCGCCGCGACCTGGGGCGGGCCGTCACCCCGCTCGACCCCGACCAGGACCAGGATTCCCCGATCGATCGCGCCGACGGTCTCGCCCGCGACTCGCACCGCGGCGGATTTCACCCTTTGCAAGATCAAACGCATCGTTTCGCGTCCTTTAGTCGAGTGAATGCCGGCGGCGGCGTGTCGCCGGGCTCAACCCGCGGTATCGAGCAGGCGCATCCGAGGGCCAAGCGAAGGACTCCGGAGCCCTGTGATACCGTAACTCACTCGCATCAAAGGAGGATTAGAGATGGTCAACAAAGTGATTCTGGTCGGCAATCTGGGCCGCGATCCCGAGCTGCGCTCCACCCCTTCGGGACAGCCGGTCGCGAGCTTCAGCCTCGCCACGACCCGTCGCTGGCGCGACAAAGCCGGACAACGCCAGGAGCAGACGGAATGGCACAACATCGTGGTTTGGGGCAAGCAGGCGGAGATCGCCGGCCAATACCTGACCAAGGGCAAGCAGATCTTCCTCGAAGGGCGGCTCCAGACCCGGTCGTGGGACGACAAGCAGAGCGGCGAAAAGAAGTACCGAACCGAAATCGTCTGCGACAACTTCCAGATGCTAGGCACCAAGGGCGGCGGCGACGCGGATCACGGCGGTCACTCCGCGGGGACGGGATCCGGCTCGGGCGGCGGTCCCTCCTACGATGAGGGCGGCCCAAGCTACGGCGGCGGCGAGGACGACGACATCCCGTTCTAACCGGGTGGGTAGATGAATCGGGTATGAGGCCGGCGGAGTCGTTTCCGCCGGCCTCATCGTTTTATTTCGACGTTTCCGCCGGCAGCGCCAATGAGAATTTCGCCGGCTCGCTCTTCGCGAGGCAGGAGGTGTCGAGCCCTTTTGCCGAGGCGCGATTCAGAAACTCCATCGTGATTCCATTGATGCAGTCGTTGTCGGCGCCGTGGCCGCCGTGCGGCTGGATCAGGTGGAGACCGTTCGGAAAGCCCTGCGCGACGCGCTCGCCGAAGGCGGGCGGCGTCACCGGGTCGCGCTCCCCCGAGATCATCAGGACGGGCAGGTCCGAGCGGACCGGGTCCCAGTAATGGGCCGAGACCTGACCCTTCGGCCAGACCTTGCAGGCTTCCGTTTGAGTTCGGACGCGGTAGTCGCCGAGGTAGGTGTTCGCGGTATCCCGGGCGGCGATCGCCGGATCGATGCGCAGGATGTCCTCGGTGCAGGTGAGCGAAAGCCACATTCCGAATTCGAGCGCCTGCTCGATCCCCAGCCGGCTTTTGAGGGCCGCCTCAACCAATGGCCGGTAATCGCCCAGAAAGGCCTGATGTACTCGTAGCGGCAACGAATTCTTGCCGTCCTCCTCGGCGCCGTAGAGGAACAGCCGGATGCCGTCGGCGACCACGCCGCGGTTCGGCCGGACCTTCACCTTCTGTTTCGTCCGCGGATCGAGCACCTCGACCTCGACCCCTTGGTCGACCCGCGCCATGACCTCTTTGAGCTCCGCCCCCGGATTGGGAAACGCCGCATGGCACGCGGCATCGGCGGCGCACTCGGCGAACAGGAGGTCCGCCGCGCGCTGCCCCGCGGCCGCGTGGTGGAGCGGGATCGGCTCGTCGACCGGCGCCACGCCGTCGAGCACGACCGTGCGCACCGAGCCGGGATGACGGCGGAGATAGACCTGCGACGAGGTGGTCCCGTACGAGCCGCCGAACAGGTTGATCTTGGCGTACCCGAGCCAGGCGCGAACCTCGTCGAAATCGTCGGCCGAATACTCCGTGTTGTATTGGGTGAGGTCGGCGTGCTTTTCCAGCTCCTGCCGGCACCGCTCGACCGCCTCCCTCTCCAGGAACCGGGAGGCGAGCAGCTTCAAGTCGACGGGATCTCCGAACATCCGGCAGTCGAGCGGATTCGACCCTCCGGTGCCGCGCTGATCGATCAGCACGACGTCGCGCCGGGCGCGCAGATCCTTCGCCTTCGCCCACCCTTCCGCGGTGGTCGCCGCCCCCTCCCCCGGTCCGCCGGCGAGGTAGAAAATCGGATCGGGCAGCTTGTCGGCGGTGAGCGCGGGCAGGATCACGACGTTGATCGGGATCTTGCGCCCTTTCTTCGTCTGCCGGTTTTCCCAGACCGGCAGGGTGGCGCAGCGGACGTCGCCTTCGACGCCTTCGATCTTGCACGGGTGCGGTGCGACGGGCTTCGGATTCGGATCGGCCGCGCAGGCGGGGCCGGCGAGAACCGTGAGTGTCAGGGCGACGGGGGAGAGAAAACGGCGCATCGGCGAACCTCCTCGTGAAGTCGTTCTCCGAGGAAAGGTACGCGACCGGACCGCGTGGGGTTGCAGAGGCCGGGACGGATGAAGCCCTGCCGGGGGGCGTCGCCCCCGGCAGGATCCGAAATGCGGCTTAGAACGAGTAGCTGATGCCCGCCGACAGGATCAGCGGATCGACCGAGACGCTCTTCGACCCGAGCGGGCCGAGGTCGACGTCGGTCGAGAGATCCAGGTAACGCAGATCGGTGTGGAAATTCCAGATGCCCTTGGCCGCCCGGTGGATCGGCAGGTCGAGACCGATCTGGACGCCGAAGCCGAGCTTGTCGTCGAGGTCGCGGCTGTGCGACTCGCCGAGCACGCCGTACGACTTGGCCGAGAACAGCGCGTAGCCGAGGAACGGACCGATGTAGAGATCGGCTTTGCACGGCTCATGCAAGACGTGGAAGTTCGGGCCGACCATGAGCAGGTTCAGGTCCACGTCCTTCTTCGCGATCGCCCAGGCGGTGCCGAGGTCGAGCTTGAACGACGAATCGACGCGCGACACGATCACGGCCCCTTCGAGACCGACGATCTCGGTGAACCGCCTCTCGACCGAGGCGCCGATGCCCCAGCCCTTCTCGAGCGACCAAGCGGTGCGTTCGGCCTGCGTCGGGGTGCGGTTGCGGTCGGTCCGGATCACGTCGTCCTTCGGATCGATGAACGAGCCGAAGCCGCGCACCGTCCAGCGCGGATGGACGCGCACCGAGATCGGGCCGGCCTCACCGGTCTGGCCGATCGCATCCTCGGCCGTCGCCCGGTAGGTGTAGATGCCCGGAACGGTGAAGACCTTCTCCCACGAAGGACCGCAAGGTTCGTGGTCGGTTTCACCGCCGCAGTTGCTGGTGACCGTCACCTCGCACGACTTCAGGCAGACCGAATCGGCCGACGACTGGGCGACCACCGTCTCCCGAGTCCCGACCTTTGTCGGCGTGACGCTTAAGCTCACTTTCGGCGGCGGCGGCACGAAGCGCTTCACTTCGACGCTGCTGGTGCATTCGTCGCTCTTGCCCGGCACCGTGCGCGGCGCGCTCACTCCCGCGTAGGAGATGTTGCCGCAAATCTTCGGCACCAGGAACGAGTGGGTCACCCAGGTCTGCGTGCCCTGATCCGTGTCCTTGACCGTGAACGTGTAGTCCGCCGTGCAGAGATCCTTCCATTCCATCTGCCACGGACCGGAACCGGCGAGATCGCCGGAGGTGCCGTTGGTCGAGGTCCACGACGCCGTGGCGCCGGGGGTGCTGCCGTCAATGCTCGCGGAAAGCACCGGCGGCTTGGCCGCGGCGTCGCCGCTCGCCTGGATCTCGCAGCGAACCTCGGGCAGCGTCTCGGCGATCATCTCGTCGACCGGCACCTCGAAGGTGCCGTAGGTCTTCTTGGACTTCAAACAGAGCGGGCCGGAGACCGTCACGCCCTTGCGGCTGCGCCAGGCCATCCACTCGAAACACTCGTCGCGCAGGTCGCGCTCGGTCACCGCGGAGCCGCCCGCCGCCTGGGCCAAGGCATCTTCCAGACGCTCCAGACCGTGAGTTTCGAGGACGCAGGCGATCGCATCCTTATCCTTGACGAACAGCGCCGCGAGGTCTTCGCGGGTCTTAACTCCCTTCTTGACGAACGGGCTACGGCCCATCCGGGTGATCGTCTGCGGACGCGTCGAGACTTTGCAGGCGGGAGCCGGATCTGCCGCTTTCGCCTGTCCCGGCGCAACCAGTGCCAGGCAGGCAACTCCTAGAGTAGCCAACACTGCTGCGCGGCCGAAGCGCGCATGAATCCCCATTGAATTTCGCATCACACTCTCCTCTTGGCTATTCGCCGTACTTCAAGACTCAGCTTCTGAGGGGAAAATCATACCGGAAAACGCTCTCGCGTTTCGGTCCCGGATCTACTGCCGCGATACTCAGCCCAGAGACTACGCAGACCGGATGGTCCGAGGATCGGCGAGAGGGCAGAAATCTGCTCTCAGGTCCTCAAACCTGTCGGTCCGCCTCAGACCGTAGGTCCGGCCATCGGTCGGGCATCGACCGGTCGACCGATGCTGCCGAAGGCCTGAACGCGGGGCGCGCTCTTGCCGAACCGCTGGCCGACCTGGCCCTTGAGCACGCCAAACCGCGCGGCGACCGCGGTGCCGATCCACGGCAGGCCCGTCCGCTCGGCGATGCGGCGACGCGCCAGGCGGTGATCCTCGATCCAGGGCCAGAGGGATTGCGGCGAGTTGAAGCCCTCGAAGAAATCTTCGGCCACCGCGGTGCCGCGCGAGGCGGCGAGCAGGATCTCTTGGGCGGGCGGCGCCAGGGGCTCGAGGAACAGGTTCGAGAATCGGGTCATGAAGCGCGCTTCGCGCTGCCAGAAATCTTCGAACGAGGCGGCCATCCAAGGGGCGTCGAACGGCCGATCGCCCCGCGCGACGATGTCGGCGCACAGGGCGTGAGCCGCCTTCGAGGCGTGGTTGGCGCCCTGGGCCGCGATCGGATCGTTGAGCACGAGAGTGTCGCCCAGACCGAGCGCGATCCGGCCGGAAGGGAGGTGCCCGACCGGCTTGCGAACGACCGGCGCGATCGCCCCGACCGCCCAGGCGAGAGGATCGGTCATCTGGACCTTGTCCAGGCGATGAAGCTCCCACGGCGCGACGTCGGCTACCACCTGGCGGGCGGCGGCGATCATGTCTTCGCCCGTCTGCGCCGAACCGAAACGGTCGAAGCGCGAACCGGCTTTGGCCTCGAACACCAAGCTCCAGCTCGAACCCACGGTCTTGTCGTGGAATGGAATCCAGAAGATCTCGCCGTCGGACCCGACGAGCGTGAACTTGGCCGGGTGAAACGGCACGTGCGACCAGGGCGTAAGGCCGGTGACCGTTAGGATCGCCAACTTGCGCTGCGGTCCGGAATAGGTGGTGCGCGTGAGATCCTTCTCGAACAGGGTCGAGAGCGTGCCTTTACCCGTAGCGACCACCAGGAGGTCGTTCTCGGCCGCGACGGCGTCGAGATCGGCGATCGTCATCGAACGGACGATCAGACGCCCGCCGCGCGCTTCGAATTCATCCATCCAGCGGGAGAACTTGAGCCGTTGATCGATCGCCATCCCCGGTCGCCGGAAACGGCCCTGGACGGTCAACAGGATGTTGCCCGGGCTCGGGCAGAAGTCGAGATGAACCCCTTCGCCGGGTTTGACCTCGGCATCCCAGAAGTTCAGACCCAGCGCCCGTTCGTGCTCGACCGCCTGGTGAAACACGAAAGCCGTCGCCGTGCAGCGACCGTTGAACACCTGCTGTGCGGTACGATCCGAGTACAGGGTGACTTCGTACCCTTTGGCGAGCAGGTCGAAACCGAGTTGCAAACCCGCTTGACCCGCTCCCACGATCGCAATTTTGCGCATAGCTCCGCCCTCTCGGACCGTGTCCGGTTTGCTGCCTGACCATCGCTACCGTGGTGGACTGGTCAATGAGTGCGCCAGAGGCAAAAAGCGTGACACGTTTATTGGAATTCGTCCACTCACTATTTTGGAACCCCCCGGAGACACGGCATTCCGCCTCCTTGCCGCCCATAAAAGAGCCCGAATGAAGAGGATCTGCCTGTTTTGCGGGTCGAGTACCCGAGTAGGGACTCGCTACCTCGACCTCGCCCGCAACTTCGGCGGCCTACTCGCCGCGCGGGGAATCGAGCTGGTCTACGGCGGAGGCTCGATCGGTCTGATGGGGGCCGCCGCGGATGCCGTGCTCGAAGCCGGAGGCCGGGTGATCGGTGTGATCCCGAAAGCGCTGGCGCGGAAGGAAGTGCTGCATGAGGGGCTTACCGATCTCCGCATCGTCGGCTCGATGCACGAGCGAAAAGCGCTGATGGCCGACCTCTCCGACGGCTTCGCCGCGCTGCCGGGCGGCCTCGGCACGCTCGACGAATGGTTCGAGATCTGGACCTGGGCGCAGCTTGGCATCCACGACAAGCCGATCGGCCTGCTCAACTTTGAGGGCTTCTTCGATCCCCTCTTGACGTTTCTCGACCGGCTGGTTGCCGAAGGGTTCGTGCGGCCGGAGCATCGGGCGATGGCGGTGGTGGAACGGGAAATGGGGGCGCTGATCGATCGGCTGAAGGGAGCGTCCGCCCGAGCGCCGTTGACTCCGTAGAGACATGATCCGTCGATCGCCGCTATCATGGGCATCCAGCCACGAGCCCTTGGAGGCGCGCGATGAAGAACGGTTCGTTCCGGAAATGGGATCATTTCGATCTGACGTATTCGATCTGGAACTACAATCCCGATCTCTGGACCGACCCTGATCGTCACGAAGAGCAACAGGCCGCGGCGATTCGCTGGGCCTTCGATCTATGGTCGGAACCCACTTCTTTCCGGTTCGAGCGGATCGAAGACGGCGCCGTCGCCGACATCGAGCTTCAGTGGATCGTCGCGCCGGATAGAGGAGATCATGGATGGGCCAATCCTCCCCCGAGCTCGCGAGGCCAAAAACCGGAGGACGGCAACGTCTGGTTCAACCAATACCATCGATGGACCTTCGAGCCCAGAGAAACCGGCGAGCAGCCGATCGATTTTCTGACCCTCTGCGCTCATGAGCTGGGGCACTCGATAGGGCTCGGTCACATCGCCTCAGGAATCACCTCTCTCATGAGAAGTCCTTATGGCGGCTCCATCCGCAACCTCGGTCTGTACGAGCTGAGTTGCTACACCCAGTTGTACCAATCACATTTCTTCTGCTCATTCTTCCTCGAGGATGCGCCCGGAATCCGCTGTCCCTAGGTCGGCCGACCTCTCGGACGGCTTCGCCGCCCGGGAAGTGGGGGCGCTGATCGATTGTCTTACGGGCGCGAACCACTGAGTTCGTCCGGATCTCCGCTGAGCTGGCCCAGATCACCACTGTGCTGGCCCAGATCACCACTGTGCTGGCCCAGATCACCACTGAGCTGGACCAGAACACTACTGAGCTGGACCAGAACACTACTGAGCTGGGCCAGAACACTACTGAGCTGGGCCAGATCACTACTGAGCTGGGCCAGAACACTACTGAGCTGGACCAGAACACTACTGAGCTGGGCCAGCTCACTACTGGGCTGGACCAGAACACTACTGAGCTGGACCAGAACACTACTGAGCTGAGCCAGAACACTACTGAGCTGGGCCAGAACACTACTGAGCCGGGCCAGATCACTACCGAGCTGGGCCAGCTCACCACTGGGCTGGACCAGAACACTACTGAGCTGGGCCAGAACACTACCGAGCTGGGCCAGCTCACTACTGGGCGGGACCAGAAAACTACTGTCCCGGTCCGGATCACCACTGGACTCGTACAAACCAGCCCGCCGTCGGGCTCCCTCGTGGGCGCCCTGGGACTCGGAAGCGCTTACCGCTTCAACCCACCTCCCGGCCTCTCCCTTCGGGAGAGGGTCGGGGTTGATGGCTGTCGCGGCCGAGGACTTTGACGAGTCCTTGCCATCTCCCGGCGCCCGGCCGCGTCCCTAAACGGCATGCTAACCTCTGCGCCCAATTCTTGACGCCGGCGCGGCGAGCGCCCGAGGAATACCCATGCCCCAGCTCAAAGGATCCCAACGCAAATGGCTGCGCGGCCTGGCTCATCCGCTGGAGCCGATCGTTCGGCTCGGCAAGCATGGCGCAACTGAAGGGGTGCTCTCGGAAATCGACGCCGCGCTCGACGTCCACGAGCTGGTGAAGGTCCAGGCGCCGATACCGCGCGAGGAGAAGAGCGATCTTGCCGCCCATCTCGAAGCGGAGCTCAACGCCCAGGTGGTCGGCCGGATCGGCCACATCTTCATCCTCTATCGCGAGCAGGCGGACCCGGAAAAGCGCAAGATCCATCTGCCCGAGTAGCCAGCCGGAAGGCGGCAAACACTCCTTGCGCGAACGGCGCGAGGTCTCAGGGTTCGTGGTACCCTCCCCCTGCTTTTTCATACGCTCCGGCAGGAGGAGATTTAGGCATGTCCACCGTCAAGTTGGCCGTCGTCTTGGCTTTGGGTTGTACCGTTCCCGCCGCGCTCGCGGCACCCGTCTCGACCACGATCCGGCTCAACTCGATCCTCCTCGACACCAGCAACCCTCCGTCTGTGCCGGATTCCCTCCAAGTGAAACCCGGCGACGGGATCGACGGCGAGATCGCGCTCGTCCAGTTCCCGGGACCCGTGACCTCCGAACAGCGCCGCAGGCTCGACGCCGCCGCCCTGGCCGTTTTCGCCTACCTGCCGGACAACGCGTTCGTCGTTCGACTGCCCCCCGGCAAGGTCATGGGCGGCATCGCCCGCGAGGTCGGCGCCAGTTGGATCGGTCCCTACCAGCCGCTGTACAAGATCTCGCGCGACGCGGCGGCGATTGCGGCACCGGCGGTTGAAAAAGCCGCAGTGGACGGGACCAAGGCGTTCCGCTCGCTGATGATCCAGGTCTATCCCGACGCGGACCTTCGCGACACCGTCGAGCGCATCCGCAACCTGGGGATCAAAGCGATCGCCGGCGCCAGCGCCAACCCTTATTTCTCGCGCATCCGGCTCCTGCTTAGCAACGCCGAGATCGCCGCCGTGCGGGAAGACCTTGCGCGGCTGCCGCAGGTGTTCTGGATCGACCTCGAACCGCGCCGGGCGCTGTTGAACGACACGACGGTGTGGGTCGGCCAGTCGGGCCTCTCCGGCGGCATGACGACGCCCATTTTCTCGCATGGAATCTTCGGCGTGGGGCAGACCATCGCGGTCCTCGACACCGGACTCGACGCGGACATGTGTTACTTCCGCGACCCGGCCCGCGGACTGCCCCCGACCAACGCCTGCAACGGCGGCACGGTGGTCGACAACGCCCAACGGAAAGTGATCGCGGTCGACTTCCTCTGGCAGAACGAGTGCAACGGCGGCATCGCTACAACCGAGTGGGATACCCAGGACCACGGCACCCACGTCTCAGGCATCGCGACCGGCGACAACTTCGCGAATCTGCTGACCCACGACACCGCCGACGGCATGGCGCCGGGCGCCAAGCTGGTGATGCAGGATGCCGGCTTCCTGACCGACAACTGCGGCGACCTGCCCGGGATCGGCTGCCCCGTCGTCGACTTGAACCCGGTGTTCCAGCAGACCTACAACCAGGGCGCGCGCATCCACACCAATTCGTGGGGCGACAACGAGAATGCCACGGTGCAGAACAACTACTCGGCGGGCAGCCAGGACGTCGACGAGTTTCTCTGGAACCACAAGGATTTCGTCATCCTGTTCGCGGCCGGCAACTCCGGACCGGGCACCGCCTCCGTGGGCAGCCCCTCGACCGCCAAGAGCGTGATCTCGGTGGGCGCGACGCTCCGCGGCACGTCGGCCAATTCGATGGCGTCGTTTTCGAGCTGCGGTCCGACCTCGGACGGCCGGCTGAAGCCCGAGCTGACTGTGCCCGGATCGAGCATCGTCTCGGCGAACGCCGACAACAATACGGCGACGAACAACTGCAACACGCAGGCGCTTTCGGGGACCAGCATGGCGACTCCGGGCGCGGCGGGTTTCGCGGCGCTCACGCGGCAATATTTCGCCGACGGCTTCTACCCGAGCGGCGTGGCCAATTCGAGCAACGCCTTCACCCCGTCGGGCGCCCTGGTGCGCACGGCGCTGATCAACTCGGCCGTCAACATGACCGGGACCACCGCGATCCCCGCGAACTGCCAAGGCTGGGGACGCGTCCTGCTCGACGACGCGCTGTTCTTTTCGGGCGACGCGCGGAAACTCTGGGTGAAGGACGATCCGGGTTTCGCCACCGGTTCGACCGCCAGCAAGACGTTCACCTTCAACGTGGTCGCCGGCCAGTCGCTCAAAGTCACTCTCGGCTGGACCGACTTCCCCTCGACCCCCGCCGCGGCCACGAACCTGATCAACGATCTCGACCTGACCGTTTCCGGTCCGTCCGGAACGTTCCTCGGCAACGTCTTCGCGAGCGGCGTGTCGACCACCGGCGGGTCGGCCGACCGGAAGAACACGATCGAGCAGGTGCTGCTCGCGAGCCCCGCGGCGGGCACTTACACGGTGACCGTCAAGGCCTTGAACATCCCGCAGGGCACCCAGCCGTTCGCCCTGGTCGTGACCGGCAACGCCGCCGAGGTGGGCGGCAACCAGCCGCCGATCGCCAACGCCGGACCGGATCAAAACGTCGGCGTGAACGCCACGGTGACCCTGAACGGCACCGGCTCTTCCGATCCGGACGCCGGACCGAGCCCGCTCTCCTACTCTTGGACAAAACTCTCCGGTCCGGCGGCGACGATCACCAACCCAACCTCCGCCTCGGCGAGCTTCGTCGCGGCGAGCGCCGGCACCTACGTGTTCCAGCTCCAGGTGAGCGACGGCGCCGCTTCGGCCACCGACACGGTGTCGATCGTCGCGAGCACCGGTCCGGTCACCGTCTTCTTCGACGACTTCGAGACCAACAAGGGGTGGACGACGAACCCGACGATGACCGACAGCGCCACCACCGGCCCGTGGGAGCGGGGCGATCCGGAGGCGACGACCGACGGCGGCGCGCGCCAGCTGGGCACGACGGTCTCCGGCCTCAACGACCTGTCGACCGGGCGCCTGGCAGGCACGAGCGCGGGGACGTTCGACATCGACGGCGGCACCACCTCGGTCCGGTCTCCGGCGATCGTGCTGCCCGCGACGGGCACGCTCACTCTCTCCTTCTCCTACTACTTCTCCCACTCGACCAACTCGTCCTCGGCCGACTTCTTCCGCGTCCAGGTGGTCGGAGCCACGACCACGCAGGTGTTGCAAGAGCTCGGCGCGGCGACCGGCGACAACGCGGTCTGGGCGACCGGCACGGCCAACATCTCGGCCTTCGCCGGCCAGACCGTGCGCATCCTCATCTCGGCCGCCGACGCTTCGACCGCGAGCCTCGTCGAAGCCGGGGTGGACGACGTGAAGATCGTCCAGCAGTAGCAGCTTCCAGGAAGCGGGTGCCGTGCCGCGCGGCACCCGCTCTTTCCCTCCGCACGACCCGTCGCGATAGGCTCCGGCAGCCAACAACGATCCCGGAGACTCTCGCGATGCCTCGACGTTCGTTCCTTGTCCTCTTCTTGCTCGGTGCCCTGCTCGCGCCGGTGACCGCCGGGGCCGTTCGCGCCGCCGAATCCGCGGACCCGACGGCGAAGCTCCACGATCTCTTCGATCGCGAGTGGGAATGGCGCCTCAAGGAAGATCCGGAGTACGCCACCTCGGTCGGCCGCCACGAGTACGACGATCGCCTGACCTCCGGCGCCCCCGAGGATCTGGCGCGCCGGGCGGAAGGGACGAAAGGGTTCCTCGCCGAGCTGGCCGGTATCGCCACGGCGCAGCTGGCGCCCGACGACCAGACCAGCGCCGATGTCTTCCGCCGCCAGCTGGAGATGAGGCTCGCCGATTTCGAGCTGGGCGACGACGAGATGCCGATCAACGCCGACTCCGGTTTCCATACCGGTTTCGCCCAACTGCCGGTGAACGTGCCGCTGGCGACGGTGCGCGACGTCGACAACTACCTCTCGCGCCTCGAGGCCTGGCCGACCATCGTGGCGCAGCACATCGCGCTGATGCGGCGCGGCGTCGCGCGCGGCTTTACGGTGCCGAAGGCGACGCTCGCCGGCTACGAAAAGACGATCTCGGCCCACGTCGTCGAAGATCCGACCCAGAGCGTGTTCTGGACCCCGCTCGACAACCTGCCGGCGACCTTCCCCGCGCCGGAGCGCGATCGCTTGCGCACCCGCGGCCGGGCCGCGGTGCTCCGGGCGATCTCCGGCTACCGGACGTTCCTCGACTTCTACACCAACGAGTACTACCCGAAAGCGCGCACCACCCTCGGCGCTTCGGAGCTTCCCGACGGCGCGGCGTACTACCGCCAGCAGATCCGCAAGTTCACGACGCTCGACCTATCGCCCGATCAGATCCATCGCATCGGCCTCGCCGAGGTCGAACGGATCGGCAAGGAAATGCAGGAGGTGATGAAAAGCACCGGCTTTGCCGGCGACATGCCCGCCTTCCTGCAATTTCTCCGCACCGACCCGCGGTTCTACGCCAAGACCCCCGAAGAGCTGTTGATGCGGGCGGCCTGGATCGCGAAACGGATGGACGGCAAGCTTCCCTCGCTGTTCGGCCGCCTACCGCGCACGCCGTACACGGTCGAACCGGTGCCCGACCACCTGGCGCCGAAGTACACCAGCGGACGTTACGTCGAAGCGCCGTACGGCAGCACCCGGCCCGGAATCTATTGGGTCAACACCTTTATGCTGGAGAGCCGGCCGCTCTACAACCTCCCGGCGCTGACCCTTCACGAATCGGTCCCCGGCCATCACCTCCAAGGGTCGCTCGCGCAGGAGATGGAGAATCTGCCGAACTTCCGCCGCCACTCCTACATCTCGGCCTACGGCGAAGGCTGGGGGCTCTACTCCGAGTGGCTCGGTCTCGAAGCCGGGTTCTACACCGACCCCTTCGCCAACTTCGGCCGCCTGACCTACGAGATGTGGCGCGCCTGTCGTTTGGTGGTCGACACCGGCCTCCACGCCATGGGCTGGACCCGCCAGCAGTCGATCGACTACCTCGCGAGCCACACCGCGCTGCCGCTCCACGAATGCGAGACCGAAACCGACCGCTACATCTCCTGGCCCGGCCAAGCGCTCTCCTACAAGCTCGGCGAGATCCAGATCAAGAACCTCCGCCGCCGCGCCGAGCAGGCGCTCGGAGCCCAATTCGACGTCCGCGCCTTCCACGACGTCGTCCTGGGCAGCGGCTCGGTGCCGTTGGATGTGCTGGAGCGGAATGTCGAGCGGTGGATCGCGGGGCAAAAGTAGGAGGAACCGGACCGATGCGCAACCACTTCCTCGCGGGGATCGTCCAGGACTTGAAAATCGCCGCCCGCGCGCTCCGCCGCGAGGCGAGCTTCGCGCTCTCGGCCGCGCTGGTGATCGCTCTCGGCGTCGCGGCGGCGGCGCTCACGTTCAGCGTCGCGAACGCGGTGCTCCTCCGGCCTTTGCCGTTCCGGGAGCCCGACCGGCTGCTCGCGATCCAGCTGCTGATCCCCCAGGACCCGAAGCCGGGCCCGCTCTGCGAGGCCGATTACCTGGCGCTCCGCGAGCTCGACCGCTCGTTCTCGGAGATCGCGGCGAGCTACTCGCGGCGCGACTTCCAGCTCGCGGGGGGAGCGCAGCCCCTGCGCGCCGGCGGCGCCATCGTCACCGCGGGCTTCTTTCGCGCGCTCGGCGTCGACGCCCAACGCGGCCGGACCTTCCTGCCGCAAGAAGAGAAACCCGGCGCCGCGCCGGTCGTGGTGATCAGCCACCGCCTCTGGCAGGGCTACCTCGGCGGGCGGCCCAACGCGATCGGCGCGCCGCTCTCGATCGACGGCAAGCCGCACACGGTCGTCGGCGTCCTCCCTCCGGGGTTCCGCTTCGCGAGAGCGGACGCCGCGGACGTCTGGGTGCTGTTCCACCCGGCGCGCGCCGACGTGCGGGCGCCGTTCTACATCGGCGTGTTCGCCCGCTTGAAGCCGGGCGTCGGCATCGCCGCGGCGCGCGCCGAGATCTCCCGGATCGAGCGCGAGCTCAAGCGGCGCTACCCCGATCCGGACGACTGGCGGCTGGTCGTCTCCGACCTCAAGGAGACGATCGTCGGCTCGAGCCGCGCGCCGCTCGCGCTCCTGGCCGCAGCCGTGGCCCTCCTCCTCGGACTTGCCTCGGTCAGTGTCGCGAACCTGCTCCTCGCCCGCGGCCTCGCGGTCGAGCGCGAAGTCGCGGTGCGCGCCGCGCTCGGCGCCGGGCGGGGACGGCTGGTGCGGCAGCGGCTGATCGAGACCGCCCTCCTGGTCGCCGCCGGCGGCGCGCTCGGCCTGGGCCTCGCGGCGGCGGCGTCTCCCACCCTCGCGCGCCTGTCGCGCGGCGCGCTGCCCGAGGTCCACGACCTGCGCGTCGATTGGCGTGTCGCGCTCTTCGCCCTCGCGCTCGTCGCCCTGGTCTCGCTCGCGGTGGGTATCGCGCCCGCGCTCCGCGCGGCGCGGACCGACGCCACGATCGCGCTGGGAAACGGCGGACGCGCCGCGGGCGGACGTGGCCAGCGGCGACGCCACGGCCTGTTCGTGGGCTGCGAGGTGGCGCTCGCGACGATGCTCCTGGTGGGCGCGGGCCTCCTGATGCACAGCCTCGTCCGCCTCGGCCGGGTCGACTCCGGCGTCTCGGGCGAGCGCATGCTCGCGATGGCGGTCGCGCTCCCCGACGGCGCCTACCCGGAAGGACCGGCGCGCGACGCCTTCTGGCGGCGGCTCCTTGCCAGGGTGCGCGCCACGCCCGGCGTCGAGGCGGCGAGCTGCGGCATGTCTCTGCCGCCCGACCGGCTGATCGTGACCAACCCGTTCACGGTCGAAGGCCAGGCCGCACCGCCCGGCCAGTCGCCGCCGCTCACCGAGCAGCTCATGGTCTGCCCCGGTTTCTTCGAGACGCTCGGCGTCCCGCTCCTCGCCGGCCGCACGCTCACCCCGGGCGACGACCCGAAGGCCCCGGCCGTGGTGGTGATCAACCGGACCCTGGCGGAGAAGTTCTTGCGCGATCCCCGCCCGATCGGCCGCCGGATCCAGCTCGGCGCTCCGTCGCCGGACGGCCCCTGGGTGACCATCGTCGGCGTGGTCGGAGACGTCAAGTACGCCGGCCTCGACGCGGCCCCGGCGCCCACCGTCTACGTGCCCTACGCCCAGCAGTCGTGGTGGAGCGAGATGTTCCTGACCGTGCGCGCGAGCCCAGGGCTCGATCCGGGAACCCTGGCGCCGACGCTCTCCCGGATCGTCGCCGAGGTCGATCCGACACTCGCCCCGGCGCCCGCCAAGACGCTCGCCGAGTTGCGTTCCGACGCGGTCGCCGGACCGCGCTTCCGCACCCTTCTGCTCCAGGCGTTCGCGCTCGGGGCGCTCGCGGTCGCGATGGCCGGCCTCTACGGACTGATCGCCCAGGACGTGCTCCGCCGCGCCCGCGAGATCGGCATCCGCCGTTCGATCGGCGCCTCGGGCCGCGACGTCCTGATCTCGGTGCTCCGGCCGGGAGCGCTCGCGACCCTCGCGGGAATCCTGGTCGGCCTTCCGGCCTCGCTGCTCCTCGCCCGCCTCGCGAAGAGCCTGCTGTTCGGCATCGCCCCGCTCGATCCGTTGACCTACGCCGCGGTCCCGCTCGCCCTCGCACTCGCCGTGGTCGCGGCGGGCGCCGGCCCGGCGCTCCGCGCCCTGCGGGTCGATCCGGCGCGGGTGCTGCGGTCGGAGTAAACCTCACCCGCCTCCGTTGCGTATGCTCCCCTGACCGGTCTCAGGGAGAGCATCCGCCATGTCCTCGACTTCATTTCTCGAAACGACGCTCCAAGATCTCGGCTACGCCGTGCGCACGCTGCGCAAAAGCCCCGGGTTCACCTTGATCGCGGCGCTGTCGCTCGCGCTCGGGATCGGCGCGAACACCGCGATCTTCAGCTTGATCTCGGCGCTCATCTTCCGGCCTTTGCCGGTGGCCGATCCGGACGCGCTGGTGGTGATCGGCGACGGCTCGCAGATCGGCTCGGTGTCGAGCGGCAGCCTGCGGAAGGACATCTTCTCGGTTCCGATGTACCGCGATCTCTGCACCCAGAACCGGTCGTTTTCCGGCATCTTGGCATCCGGCCGTTCCGGGCGCCTGCTGGTCGGCTTGAGCGGCGAAGCGAGCGCGGCCCCCGTCGATGCGAGCGATCCGGCCGCATTCGCGCGAGGTCGCCTGGTTTCGGGCAACTACTTTTCAGTCCTCGGAGTACCCGCTTTCCAGGGCCGGATCTTGAGCGAATCGGACGACCGGGCGCCGGGGGCCTCTCCCTACGTCGTCGTGAGCCACGATTTCTGGCGGCGGCGGTTGGAATCCGACCCGCATGCGCTCGGCAGGAAGATCACGCTCAACGGCTCGCCGTTCTCGATCGTCGGAATCGCGCGGCACGGGTTTACCGGCGAGATCGTGGGCTCCGCGACCGAGATCTGGATTCCGCTTTCGATGCAGGAGCAGGTCAACCCCGGCCGCTCGTTCGGCACGCATCCGGAGATCAGCTGGCTGCTGTTGATGGGTCGCACCCGCCCGGGTGTCTCGCTCGCCGCCGCGCGCACCGAGATCCAAGGCCTTTTCCATCGCCAGGTCGCCGCCCAGCCGCCCAGCGTGGTTTCCGCCGAGGACGCCGCCGAGCTCGCCCGCGCGGAAGTGCCGGTGACCCCCGGAGCGAACGGCTTCTCGCGCCTGCGGCCGCAGTTCGGCCGCTCTCTCTTCACCCTGCTCGCGATTGTCGGCGTCGTTCTGCTGGTCGCCTCGGCCAACGTCGCGAATCTGCTTCTCGAACGGGCCACCGGCCGCAAGAAAGAGATCGGCGTCCGCCTCGCCCTCGGCGCAGGGCGTCGCCGGCTGGTGCGCCAACTGCTCACCGAGAGCGTCGTGCTGTCGGTGCTCGGGGGAGCGCTCGGTCTCGCGACCGCCTACTGGGCCGACACGGCGCTGGTTCGCCTGGTCGCGGGCTCGGCGAGCGGGCTTGACCTTCGCCCCGACCTGACGGTGCTCGCCTTCACCGCCTTCCTCGCGCTGATTACGGCGGTCGCGTTCGGTCTCGCGCCGGCCATGACCGCCACCCGCGTCGAGCTCGGAGCCACGCTCAAGGAAAGCTCGCGCAGCCTCGCGGGCGGTTCCGGCAATCGTTTGCCGCTCGGCAAGATGCTGGTGATCGCGCAGTTCGCTCTGTCGCTTCTGCTGTTGGTGGGCGCCGGGCTGTTCGTGCGGACGCTCCAGAACCTCGAACGCCTCGATCTCGGCTACCAGCGCGAGGATCTGTTGATGGCGAGCCTCGACCCGATCGGCGGCGGCATCACCCCCGAGCGCTTCGAATCGTTCAACCGCGATCTGTTCGATCGGATGAAAGCCGTGCCCGGAGTCGCCGCGGTGACGGCTTCGGAAAACGGTCTGTTCAGCGGCACGGAGTCCATAGAGAACGTGCGCATCGAAGGCTATTCGGCGGGAGGGGAAGGCAACCCTGACGTGGCGACGGACCAGGTGGCGTCGGGCTATTTTGAGGTGGTGGGCATCCCGATCCAGGCCGGCCGGGACATCGGCGACGCCGATCGCAAAGGGGGCGCGCTGGTGGCGGTGGTCAACCGGGCGCTGGTCGAGACCTTCCTCAAGGGCAAGAATCCCCTCGGCCGACATATCGCGATCCTGGACGAGAATGGCGCCCCGAGCTCGATCTACGAGATCGTCGGCGTCGCGAGCAACTCCCGCGACCACGAGCTGCGCGGCACGGTCCCGCCCCGTTTCTTCACCGCCATGTCGCAGTCGGAGCGCCCCCCCTCGCGGCTGAACCTGGAGATCCGCGCGGCCCATCCCGATGTGATCAAGGAGCCGGTGAAAAAAGCGCTCCTCGCGGCCTACCCTGACGTGCCGATCGAAGACCTGGCGCCGCTTTCCGCCTCGCTCGGTTCGCAGGTCGAAGACGAGCGGCTGATCGCCAAGCTCTCCGCGATCTTCGGCCTGCTGGGCCTGGTCCTCGCCGCGATCGGCCTGTACGGCGTGGTCTCGTACGCCATCGCCCGCCGCACCCACGAGCTGGGCCTGCGCATGGCGTTGGGCGCGCAGCGCGTCAAAGTCCTCTGGATGGTCTTGCGCGAGACCTTGCTCTTGGCGCTCGCCGGCACCGCCCTCGGCCTCCCGGCGGCGCTCGCCGCCACGCGCGCGGTCGAGAGCCGCCTATATGGCCTCTCGCCGACCGATCCGGCGACGCTGGCGCTCGCGGTCGGCGTTCTGCTCGGGGTAGCCCTGGTGGCCGGCAGCGTTCCGGGAGCCCGGGCGACCCGCGTCAACCCGGTCCAGGCGCTTCGTTACGAGTAGCGCCTGGACCGAATTCGACGGTCGTTAAAGGAATGCCCTACGCGCCGCCGCTGGGGTTGGCCTTCCCGCCTTCGCGCGAAAGGAAATTCTCGACCGAGAGCAGTCGATCGGTGCCGGCGCGCTGGATGACCTGGAGCAGATTGCCCATCGAGCTCATCTCTTCGAGCTGCTCGTCGACGAACCAGTCGAGGAACCGGCGGGCGATGTGGTTCTTGTCTTCGACCGCGATGTCGAGCAGGTCGTAGATCTGCTGCGTCACCTGTTTCTCCCATTGAAGGGCGAGCTGCGCCGCCTCCTCGGCGGAGGCGAAATCGCACTTCGACTTGGCGATCGCCGGGATTTCCACCCGGCCGCCGACATCGACCACGAACTTGACGAATTTCATCGCGTGCATCCGCTCTTCGTCCGCTTGGCGGTAGAAGAAGCTCGCCAGCTCCGGCAGCGCCGCGGAATCGAAATAGGCGGCCGAGGCGATGTATTGAATCGAGGCGCCCATCTCGTGGGCGATCTGGGCGTTGAAAGCGGCGATCAGGCGTTCGCTGGCGTACATGTCGTCTCCTAGATTGGCATTCATCTGCAAGGTATCAGCATTCGATGACGTTGATCGCGAGGCCGCCGCGCGACGTCTCTTTGTATTTGGTCTTCATGTCGGCGCCGGTCTCGCGCATCGTCTTGATCACCCGGTCGAGCGACACCTTGTGCGAGCCGTCGCCGCGCTGGGCCAGGCGCGCGGCGTTGATCGCCTTGACCGCGCCCATGGCGTTCCTCTCGATGCACGGGATCTGCACCAGGCCGCCGACCGGATCGCAGGTGAGCCCCAAGTTGTGTTCCATGCCGATCTCGGCGGCGTTTTCGACCTGGATCGTCGGCCCGCCCAAGGCGGCGACCAATCCGGCCGCGGCCATCGAGCAGGCGACGCCCACCTCCCCCTGGCAACCGACCTCCGCGCCCGAGATCGAGGCGTTCTCTTTGTACAGGATACCGATCGCCGCCGCGGTGAGCAGGAACCGGATCACCCCCTCGTCGTCCGCCCCGGGGGTCAAGCGCCGGTAGTAGTGGAGAACCGCCGGGATGATTCCCGCGGCGCCGTTCGTGGGCGCCGTCACCACCCGGCCGCCCGCGGCGTTTTCTTCGTTCACCGCGAGCGCGTAGAGGTTCACCCAATCGAGGAGAGTCAACGGATCCTGGAGGGCGGCTTCGGGCCGGCTGGTCAGCTCTTGAAACAGTCGGGACGCCCGGCGCTTGACGCGCAGACTCCCTGGCAAGACCCCATGCTCGCTGCAACCGCGGGCGACGCACGCCTGCATGGCCCCCCAGATCTTGAACAGGCCGGCGCGGATCTCCCCCTCGCTCCGCCAGGCCTTCTCGTTTTCGAGCATCAGCTGCCAGATCGCCAGGCGATGCTCGCGCGACAGGCGGAGCAGATCCTCGCCGGAAAAGAACGGATAGGGCTGCGGCGTCTGGTCCGCGACCAGGCGATCGGCACCCGCGGCCAGCTCATCGACCACGAAGCCGCCGCCCACCGAGTAGTAGATCCTCTCTTCTAGGATCGTCCCCGCGCCGTCGAACGCGCGGAAGCGCATGCCGTTCGAATGAAGCGGCAGCACCTCGCGCCGGTTGAAGATCAGGTCGGTTTTCTCGTCGAATGGGATCTCGCGACCCGGTCTTCCCAGAGGCCTCAGTCGACCCGTTTCGCGGATCGCCGCCACCCGGGATCCGACCGCGCCGGGATCGACCTCTTCGGGAGTTTCCCCTTCGAGCCCGATCAGCACCGCCTTGTCCGTGCCGTGCCCCTTGCCGGTCATCGCGAGCGAGCCGTACAACGTCGCCTCGATCCGCGCGAGGGCCTCCATCCGCCCCTGGCGCTCCAGCCGTTCGACGAACCGCTTCGCCGCCCGCATCGGCCCCACGGTGTGAGAGCTCGACGGGCCGATGCCGATCGTGAACAGGTCGAAAACGCTGATCGCCATGCTGGGGGAGATCCCTCCTCTTGGGGGCCGGATCATACGCGAAGGGGGAAGGACCCCGCGTTCGATGATCGGAAAAACGCGGGTGGACGGAGCCTGAAAAGCTGGATATCTCAGCCTGCCAGGCATAAACTGTCCACATGTGGGTACCTCGCCTCCTCTCGGATCAAGTGCTTTCCGCAGCGCGCCAATATCCTGCGCTGGTCGTGACCGGTGCTCGACAGACCGGTAAGACCGCCCTCTTACAGCACTTGTTCGATTCCGCGGATTTCGCTTCCCTCGACCTCCCCTCGGCGGCTGCTCAGGCCGACGAGCGGGGCGAGGAGTTTCTCCGCGGGTTCTCCGAGCCTGTGATCCTCGACGAGGTGCAGTACGCGCCGGGGCTGTTCCGGCACCTCAAGGTCGCGATCGACGCGAAGCGAGAGGAACGCGGGCGTTTCCTGATGACCGGCTCGCAGAAATTCGCCCTCATGCAATCGCTGTCGGAGAGTCTGGCCGGACGGTGCGCCGTGCTCGAGCTCGATACGCTCGCGAGCGTCGAGATCCTCTCCGCCTTCCCGGAGGAGGAGATCCTTCCCGAGGAGATCATTTGGCGCGGCGGCTTCCCCGAGCTCTGGCGCGATCGGGAGAACGAGCCGCGGCTGTTCTATTCGAGCTATGTCGCCACCTATCTGGAGCGCGATGTCCGTCTGGCCCTGCGGGTTGGAAGCCTGCGCGATTTCGAGCGTTTCTTGCGGGCCTGCGCGCTGCGCTCGGGCAACCTGTTGAACCTGAGCGAACTGGCGCGCGACATCGGGATCGCCGGGTCCACGGCGCGCGACTGGCTCTCGGTCCTGGAGGCCTCGAATCAGGTTCTCCTGCTCGAACCCTATTTCGACAACCCCACGAAGCGGATGGTCAAATCACCCAAGCTCTACTTCCGCGATACCGGCCTTCTTTGCTTCCTGCTCGGCCTCGAAACCTCGGCAGCCCTCGCCACGTCTCCCCTCGCCGGGGCGGTTTGGGAGACCTTTGTGCTCGGACAGATCCTTCGCGCACGGGCCGCGGCAGGCTCCGCCGGCAAGGTATTTTTCTGGCGCGACACGCGGGGCGTCGAGGTCGACTTCGTGATCGAGCGCAATGGCCGCATCCGCCTGATCGAGGCGAAGTGGACCGAGACCTTCTCCGACCCGCGAGCGCTCAAGCCGCTTCTCGCGGTACGCGACGAGTTTGGGAATCGGGCGGAGGCCGAGCATTGGGTGGCGAGCCGAACCCGCCATGCCCACACGCCGCGCGGAGTGCAGGGAGTCCGGCTGATCGACACCTCGCGGTTCTCGGGATGGTTTGCGGATTCATAACAGGCAGCCAGGAACAACTCCGCCCGTTCCGCTGTTGTCTCCGGACGGACCGGCGACCGCGGATATACTTGACGCCGAGCTTCTAGGCAGTCTCCCGGCAAGCCGCTTTCCGTTTTTCAGGAGGTCAGTTTCGTCCCCATGTCCATTCTTGATGCTCAGTCGACACCCGAGTCGCTCCCTGTCTACCGTCTGATCATCCTCGGCTCGGGCCCGGCCGGGTTGACCGCCGCGCTCTACGCCGCGCGGGCCGACCTCGCGCCGCTCGTGCTCGAAGGGAACCAGCCGGGCGGCCAGTTGACGATCACCACCGAGGTCGAGAACTTCCCCGGCTTTCCCGCAGGAATCCTCGGTCCCGAGCTGATGGAAAAGATGCGCGAGCAGGCCCAGCGCTTCGGCGCCCAGGTGAAGTTCGAGGCGGCGATCGACGTCGATCTGTCGGAACGCCCGTTCACCGTCCGCACCGACGAAGGGGTCTACCGCGCCCATTCGCTGATCCTTTCGACCGGCGCCACGGCGAAGCTCGGCGGCCTGGCGGCCGATCAGGAGCTGATGGGCTACGGCATCTCCGCCTGCGCCACCTGCGACGGTTTCTTCTTCCGCGACAAAGAGGTCGTGGTGGTCGGCGGCGGCGACTCGGCGATGGAAGAGGCGATCTTTTTGACCAAGTACGCCTCCAAGGTCACCGTGGTCCACCGGCGGCGCGAGCTGCGCGCTTCGCGGATCATGCAGGACCGGGCGCTCACGAACCCGAAGATCGCCTGGCTCTGGAATTCGGAAGTGGTCCACGTCCACGGCGATCGCGAAACCGGCGTCTCCGGCATTCAAGTGCGCGACACCGAAACCGGCGCCTTGAGCGATCACCCGGCGCAAGGATTGTTCTACGCCATCGGCCACGTGCCGAACACCCAGTTGTTCAAGGGCAAGCTCGACATGACCGAAGGCGGCTACCTGATCGTCGAAGAGCCCTCGACCCGCACCAAGATCCCCGGCGTGTTCGCGGCGGGCGACGTCACCGACCCGACCTACCGCCAAGCGATCTCCTCAGCCGGCACCGGCTGCAAGGCGGCGATCGACGCGGAGCGCTTCCTTTCCGAACATGCGGTGGAGCCGCTGGCCGTTCCGGTGCTCGCCGGAAAGGCGGCCCACTGATGTCGAAGCGACCGACCACGCTCGGGGCGTTGCGCGACACCGGCTATCGTCCCCGGTCGGTGAAAAGCGAGCTGCGCGCCAATCTGCGCGAACAGATCAGAAACGGCAAGCCGCTCTTCTCGGGCATTCTCGGCTACGACCGGACCGTCATTCCCGGAGTGGTGAACGCCCTTCTCGCGGGGCATGACTTCATCCTGCTCGGCCTGCGCGGGCAGGCGAAAACGCGCATCCTGCGCGGCCTGATCGACTTTCTCGATCCGGAGGTGCCGATCCTCACCGGCTCCGAGCTGAACGACGATCCGCTCGCGCCGATCTCGGTTCCGGGCCAGAGGCGCGTGGCGGAAGCGGGCGACGACACCCCGATCGAATGGCTGCCGCGCGAGGCGCGCTACAACGAGAAGCTCGCGACGCCGGACGTCTCGATCGCCGACCTGCTGGGCGACATCGACCCGATCAAAGCCGCGACCCGGCGTCTCACGTTCGCCGATCCGGAGGTGATCCATTTCGGCATCATCCCGCGCACCAACCGCGGGATCTTCGCGATCAACGAGCTGCCCGACCTGGCGCCGCGCATCCAGGTGGGCCTGTTCAATCTGCTCGAAGAGCGCGACCTGCAGATCCGCGGCTTTCCCGTGCGCATCCCGCTCGATCTGATGATGTGCTTTTCGGCGAACCCCGAGGACTACACGAACCGCGGCTCGATCATCACGCCGCTCAAAGACCGGATCGCGTCGCAGATCCTCACCCACTATCCGCCGGACGCCGAGACCTCGGCCGCGATCACCCGCCAGGAAGCGTGGACCGACCGCGACGTGCCGGGCCTGGAGATCCCCGACGAGATTCGGATGTTGGTTGAGGAGATCTCGATCGCGGCCCGCGAGAGCGACCTGGTCGATCAGTCCTCGGGCGTCTCGGCGCGCGTGGCGATCGCCGCGCTGGAGCTGCTCGCGTCCAACCTCGAACGCCGCCAGCTCAGGACGAACGAGGCGAGAATCTTCCCGCGCCTCGCCGACCTGCAGATGCTCCTGCCGGCGATCACCGGCAAGGTCGAGATGGTCTACGAAGGAGAGCAACAGGGGGCGGAAGTGGTCGCCCGTAGGTTGATCGGCCTCGCGGTCAAGAAGGTGTTCGACTCCGGCTTCCCCGAGATCGGCAAGGAGCTGGGCAGCCGCGGCGTCGACGACGATGGGCCGTATTCGGAGATCGTCCGCTGGTTCGCGGCGGGCCACGAGGTCACGTTGTCGGACGAGCAGACCGCCGTCGAATACCGCGGCGAGCTGGCGCGCGTTCCCGGCCTGTTCGACCTGGTCGAGCGCTACCGCGGCCAAAGCGCCACGGAAGCCGAGAGAGCGCTGGCCGCCGAGATCGTGCTCGAAGGGCTGCACCAGCACCTGAAGCTCGCCCGCCACGACCTCGACAGCCGGATCAGCTACAAGGAGCTGGTGAAGTTCCAGCTCTTGAAGCCGCGGCGGCGGAGCGGCCGGTCGGAGAGCGATCTGAACTAGAGCGCCCATGCGCCACAAATACGCCTGGCTCGATCCGGACCTTCTCCGCTCCCTGCTCGCGGGGCTCGACCTCCTGCGCCTGTTCAACCAGCTGGTGCTCGCCACCGGGGGGGACCCGGAAGAGGCGATGAACTGGATGCGCGAGCTGCAGGCGCAAGGGTATCTGCCCGAGGATCTGGATCTCGACGAGTTCTTCCAGAGCCTGGAGGATCAGAACCTGATCGGCCGCGACCAGGAGGGCGGGATGTCGCTCACCTCGGGCGGCGAGCGGAAGATCCGCAAGAGCGCGTTCGAGGAGATCTTCGGCGGGCTCGACCGCTCTTCCGCCGGCTACCACCCGATCCACGCCTTCGGCGAGGGGATCGAGCGCCAGCCCGAGACCAAGCCCTGGAGCTTCGGTGACGACTTGAACCTGATCGACTCCGCCCGGTCGCTGCAAAACGCGATGCGGCGCACCAAGGGGGAGCTCGACCTCGCGGAAGAGGATCTCGAAGTTTTTGAGACCGAGCACCTGACTTCGTGCGCGACGATCGTCGCGATCGACGTCAGCCACTCGATGATCCTCTACGGAGAGGACCGGATCACGCCGGCGAAGACCGTCGCCTTGGCGCTCACCGAGCTGATCACTACCAAGTACCCGAAGGACCACCTGGGGGTCATCCAGTTCGGCGACCGCGCCGAGCCGATGAAGCTCTCCGACCTCCCCTACCTTCAGGCCGGGCCGTACCACACCAACACCCGCGAGGCGCTCCAGCTTGCCCGCGGCCTCCTGTCGCGGCAGAAGCAGCCGAACAAGCAGATCTTCCTGATCACCGACGGCAAGCCCTCGGCGATCACCGAAGGGGGGCACGTCTACAAGAACCCCTTCGGTCTCGACATGCGGATCGTCAACCTTACGCTCGAAGAGGCCGACCACTGCCGGCGGCAGAAGATCGTGATCACGACGTTCATGCTCGCGACCGATCCGATGCTCACCGACTTCGTCGAGAAACTGACCCAGATCAACCGCGGCCGCGCCTACTTCGCCTCCCCCTACAATCTGGGCGAGTTCCTGCTCGCGGATTACATCCGGAATCGGCGGAAACGGGTGCGGTAGCGATCGGAAATCTTTGCCGGAGAATGAACCGCCGGCACAATCCTACGTAGGAAAGAGCGAACCAAAATACGGCCTCTTTCGGCCTGGCACGGCCGCTGCTTTTTCGGCTTACCGCTCGCTGGGGCGGCGCAGGTGGCACGGGCCTTGCCCTTATGACGATTCGTCGCGAAGCGAGCCTTACCTCCCGGCGCGCCGAGCGACACTCCCAGGACCCGGCAGATTCTCCGAGATGTCACTTCAACCAAGCCCCTGCCGGGCCCGCACGCAGTACCGGTGCCGCAGCCAGTCTGCGGCACCACTTTTCCGAAAAAGGAGCTACCTCATGAATCAGATCTGGGCGAAGGGAATGTGGAACGAATGGAAGGGGAAGGCCAAGGAACAGTGGGGCGACCTGACCAACGATCAGCTGGACAGGATCGAAGGGCAGCGCGACCAGCTGGTCGGTCTGATCCAGCAGCAGTACGGCAGGACCCGCGAAGACGTCGAACGCGAGGTCGATGCCTGGGAGAAGCGTCAGGAAAAGGAAAACCTGGTAGGCCAAGCTGCTTGAACCTACTTGAGCTTCGGATAAAAGCGGGCGGTCGTCATGAACGGCCGCCCGCTTTGTGTTTTTTGGCAGGAAAATCGAGCAAGAATTTGATAGCGCCGGTCAGGTCGTTCCGGTTAGATTCGGCAGTTGATATGCTACTCTGACATTTCATGCGTCCGCCGTACTACCGGAGCCACGCAATGCCGACCCGCACGTTCCGCACGCTCGCCGTCCTCCTCTCGCTTCTCTTTGGCCTTGCGTCGGCGGCAGCGGCCGCGGGGATCGATCGCCGCGCTTCGTTCGCTCTCGGGGACGAGTCTTGCGACGACACCTCGCCCGAGGTGGCCACGCAGCCGGACGGCACGTTCCTCGTGGTTTGGCAGCGTTGTGGTTTTCCAAGCCGGATCGCAGCGCAACGGATCGATGCCGTAGGACGAAAGCTCGGGGCGCAGATCGACCTTGGTAGTGGCGAATTTCCCCAGGTGGCGGCGCTCCCCGACCGCGGTTATGCCATCGCTTTCTTGCGCGAGGTGCCCTCCGAGGTCAATGTCTTCGGCGTCTACGCCCGCCGGCTCGATCCGACCGGCGCGCCGCTCGCCGACACCGTGCGGGTCGATGAAGGAGGGGGAGAGGAAAATCGGGTCGCCTACACGGTACCGCGCTTGGCCGCCGCACCCGACGGACGCCTGTTCGTCGGCTGGCGCAACCTGTTTCTGTCGCCGTTCCCGGTCCCGATCGTCGAGCTTCCCACGTTCGGCCGGATGCTCGGAGCAGACTTGGTACCGCTCGGTTCGACGTTCGACCTCGGCGGAGCGGGCATCCTGGACGACCTCGACGTTTCATTCGACGAGGCGGGCCGCGCGCTCGCGGTGACCGCCTTAGGCGCGATCGGGGCACGGCGCTATGGCGAGACGGGCGTGCCGATCGGCACTGCGATCGAGGTGGGCGGCGGCAATATTCCGGCCTCCAACCCTCACCTCGCGCCGCGCCCGGGCGGCGGTTGGTGGCTCGCCTGGGAGGAGCGGGAGGTAGGCACGCCATTGAGCTTCGCTCGCGCGTTTCTCCGCCCGCTCGACGTCGACGGCCATCCGGCAGGACCGCGGATCGACGTCGGCCTGATCGGCGGGCTCGGGGCCACCGAGCCGGTCCCCGCTGTCGATCCGGACGGGTTCGTACTGGTCGCCGGGCGCGATTCCATGGGGGCGCTCAAGATGCGGCTGTTCGACCCGACCGGCGCGCCGGCTTCGGACCTCGCTGCGCTCGCCGGGCCCGACCCTTTGGAGCTCGGCATTGTCGCGCTCGCCGAGAGCTCGGCGACCGGGTTCAACGCTTTCTGGCCGGGTGACGCGACGCACGGGCTCTTTCCCGCCGAGCTCACGGGCTGGGACCTGCGCGGCGCTCTGCTCGCGGCGTCCTGTCCGAGCGCCAACGCCGTCTGCGCGCGGGTCGGAAATGGCCAGGCCGAGGTCGAAGTCAATTGGCGCTTGGGCACGCGAAGCGGCGTCGGCCGCGGTCTTCGGGTGGGCAACCACCTCCTGTTCGCGCTCGAAAATCCCGGTAGGTTCGACGTCGCGGTCGACCTTCGTGGCGGCGCCATCGATTGGGCCGCGACCACCAACGCCGCGGTCGAGATCCGCTGGACCGAAGGGGGCTCCACCTCCAGCGTGGTCAAGCCGAGCGGCCGGTTCAACAGCGGCCGGCTCGAGAGTCCGGCATCGCCCCAAATCCCGCCCCCGGTGGAACCGGCCGAGGCAGTGAGCAGGGCAACAACCAGAGGCCTCGCGGTCGACGGCTGCACCCCCTCGGCGCGCGCGGCCTGCCTGGCGGCCGGACGTTTCCGCGTCGCGGCGTTCGCCACGGGCGCCGACGGCATCGAGCGACCGGCCACCGTGTTGGCGTTCGCCGACGGTCAGACGATTTTGTCGTTCGGCGAGGCGGGCGGCGCCACGGTTTCTCTGATCGACGGTACGGCGATCAACGGCAAGTTCTGGATCTACTGGGGCGGGCTCTCCAAGGCGGCGTTTCGGATCGAGGTCACCGACCTCTCGACCGGCACAACCCGCACCTATGCGAATCCCGCCGGAAAACGTCAGAGCCGGGCTGATCGCAACGCCTTCTGACGCTATTCTTGCTTGGTGTTGAACCTCCGATCTGACAAGGACGGTCGCTTCAGGCGACCGCTCTTCGTCCTGCTCCTGGTCCTCTGTGCCGTCGGCGCTTTCGCTCAATCCTGGACCGGCGTGGGCCGGATCTCGGGCATTGTCCTCGCGCCCGACGGACGACCGATCGCGAAGGCGCGCATCTCGCTCCATTTCGAGCGCCCCGACGGCCCCGGACCGGCGACTGAAAGCGACCCGCGCGGGCGCTGGTCGGCGCTTGGCCTCGCCCCCGGGCTCTGGCACGCGACGGTCGACGCAGAGAGTTACCTCCAAGCCGAGGGACAGGCTCAGGTCCCGGGCGAGGGTCCGGGACCGCAACTCCGCTTCGAGATGCGCCCGCTCGCTTCGATCGCTCCTTCGGCGAAGCAGACCGATCGCGCGGTCGTCCGCGGCTGGATCGAAGAGGGCAACCGGCTGCTGGCCGCAGGAAAGCGCGCCGAGGCCCGCGCGGAATGGGAGCGCGCGCTCCCCGAGCTGCCGCCCGACGGTCAGGCTCCGGTGTTTCGCGCGATCGCCCGCGCCTGGTTCGAGGAAGGCCGGCGCGCCGAGGCGATCGCCGCGCTCGAGCGGGCGATTGCCGCCGATCGCTATGATACCGAGTCGGCCCGGCTGCTCGAGCTGCTCGCGACCGAAGACCAAGCGGGCGGCGAGGTGTCCCCGCCTCCTGGCTCGACGACCGCTCCCGGCCAAACGCCACCGAACGCCGACGCTTCACCCCCCGCACCTGCCGTACCCCACCGCACGGGAGTCTTCTCAGCGACGCTGCCCGAACGCAGCCCTCGATCCGAGCTCGGCGAGCTCCTCCGCCGCACGGGAGTCTCGCGCCGCGAGATCGAGGCCGACCCGAACGGCGGGCGCTACGAACTCGCCCGCGAGAGCTTCAGCCTGGTCGTCCCCGAGAGCTACCGGTCGGAGGTGCCGCACGGGCTGGTGGTCTGGGTCAGTCCGGGCCCGATCGGCGGCGCCTCGCGGCCCGACCTTCTGCGCGAGCTCGCCCTTCGCCGCTTGATCTGGGTGGGCGCCAACGGCGCCGGCAACGAACGTCCGCGCTGGTATCGCTTCGCCCTGGCGCTCGACGCCGCCCACAACCTCCAAAAACTCTACCGGATCGACACCGAGCGAATCTACATCGCCGGCTATTCCGGCGGTGGTCGGGTTTCGAGCGTTCTTTCGGTGGCGTACCCGGAGGTCTTCCGCGGAGGACTGTTGATGGTCGGCTGCGACTGGTTTCGCCCGCTGCCGATCCCCGACCGACCGGGCACGAGCTGGCCCGCCCTCTACCCGAAACCGGCCAAGCACGACCTCGATCTGGCCAAGAGCCGCAACCGCTACGTCTTCCTGACGGCGGAGCACGATTTCAATCGCATCCAAACTCGCGAAGTCTTCCACGCTTTCGAGCGGGAAGGGTTCTCCCATACGACCTGCATCGAGGTCCCCGGAATCGGCCATTACGGCCCGGTCCCCACCCCCGACTGGCTGCGCGCTTTCGACGCCCTCGATCCGGCCGGAGCGGCGCTGGCGAAGCCCTCTCCTTAAACATTCACTCCGAGTTGTGGAAGGATCGGAGCCCTCACGAAGGCGGAGGTGGACCATGTCGATCGAAGAACGTCTGCGGGACCTCGCAATCGAACTACCGGTCGCCGCCCCGGCCGGCGCGAACTACCTGCCATTCCTTCAGGTCGGCGACATCGTCTACATCTCGGGCCAGCTGTCGAAATGGAACGGCGAGTACCGCTACATCGGCAAGCTCGGTCGCGAGTTCGACGTGCCGGAAGGCCAACAGGCGGCGCGCCTCTGCGCCCTGAACCTGATCGCCGTGCTCCGCCAGGCGCTGGGTGGGAACCTGGATCGGGTGCGCCAATGCGTTCGCGTCGGGGGCTACGTCAACTGCGTGCCCGACTTCACCGCGCACTCCCAGGTGATCAACGGCGCCTCCGACCTGCTGGTCGAGATCCTCGGCGACCCTGGTCGTCACACCCGCATCGCGGTTGGAATGTCGTCCCTCCCCTACGGCTGCGCGGTCGAGGTCGAGGCGCAGTTTCAGGTGCGATAACGGCGAGGGCACACTCGGCCGGGGATATACTTCTCCCGTCTCTGCGCCTTAGCCAGGAGGTCCCAATGTCGATCCCGCACCCTTTGATCACCGCCTCCCCCGAACGCTTGAGCGGCACTCCGGTCTTCGCGGGTACCCGGGTGCCGGTGCAAACGCTGATCGACTACCTCGAAGCGGGCGATCCGCTCGATGCGTTCCTCTCGGACTTCCCTTCGGTCCGGAAAGAGCACGCGGTCGCCGTTCTTGAGTTAGCCAAATCGGCCCTGCTCGCCAACGCCGTTGCCGCCTGAATAGCACTCCTTGCGCGTTCTTCTCGACGCCTGCGTTCCGCATCAGTTCGGGGCACTTCTGACCGGGCACGACGTGCTGCGCGCCGTCGATCTTGGTTTGGGCAACCTCGACGATCAGCCGCTGCTCGATGCCATCGATGGGCGGTTCGACGCCTTGGTTACCGTCGACAAACGGCTTCCGAAACAGCAGGTGCTCGGGGGGAGAACTTTCGGCGTCGTCGTCCTAAGGGCCAGGAGCAATCGTTTGACCGATCTCAAGCCTCTGGTGGAGCGCCTCCTCCAAGTCCTGACAACGTTGGCACCTGGCGAGGCGCGAGAAATCGTAGGGTAAGCCTCGTTGCATCACATCTTGCGCGCTCACCCTCCTTGATGAGATATGCTATTGCAACATTCTCAAGAGGGGACTCCAAGATGTCCGCCGAACGTCCGTCGTCGCGCGTCACCGTCAAGTTCCTGGGCCTCGTTCTTGCGCTCGCAGCTTGGCCGGCGGCCGGCGCGGAGATCGATCGGCTCGCTTCTTTCGTCGCCGGCGCTCCTTCTCCCTGCCGCGACTCCCTGCCGGAGATCACGGCGCAGCCGGGCGGTTCTTTTCTTCTCACCTGGCAGCGCAGCGGATGCCCCTCGATCTTTTCGGTCTCGAACTTTGCGCGCCGCTTCGACGCCGCGGGCCGGGCGCTCGGGCCGGAGGTGGAGCTTTGGCGAGGATCGGATCTCGCCGTGGCGCCTCTTCCTGATGGGGGGTTTGTCGCCGTCTCCTCGTCCGAGACCGACCTTCCTGGTGCATTCTCAGGGGTAGGCCTGCATCGGCTCGACGCGTTCGGCCGGCCGATCGGCGCACCGATCCCGATCGTCATCGATCCGGACTTCTCGACGGCCAATTTCCGACCGCGCGTTGCGGTCGCTCCCAACGGCTCCGTAGCGGTCGTCTGGGAAGCTTTCTCCTTGTTCGAACCGGTCATCCTCAGCGAGATCCATGGCCGATTCCTCGACGCCTCCCTGGCGCCGGTCGGCGAAGAGATCGCGCTCGCGACCCAAGTCGACGGCTTGGGTCAAGCCGATCCGGACATTGCGTTCCGCGACGACGACACCGCGCTGTTGACTTGGGCCGAGGCGAAGGCGGTCAACCCGACGACCGTCCAAATCTTCGGGCGCCGCATCGACGCCCTCGGCGAACCGCTCAGTGCGATCCTGCCCATCTCCCAACCCGAATCGGGGCGCCAGCACCTTCCTTCCCGGGTCGTCGCCCGTGCCGATCGGGGCTGGTGGGTCGGCTGGTACAGCTATGGCCCGCTCGGCAGCGACGTACAGGCCCACGTGGTCCGGCTGGGTCGCGGCGCCAGGCCGCTCGCCGAGGAGCAGTCGCTCGACGTGCCGCAAGCTCGACAGGGACGGCTCGGCCTCGGCACGGACGGGGCGGACAACCTCTTGGTGCTGGGCGTCGGGGCCGATTTTTCGATCACCGGCCGTCTGTTCGCGAAGAGCGGCCTTCCCGCCTCCTCCCCCGTCAACCTCTCCGGCAGCTCGCCGCTCGTGTTCTTCGAGCCGGCGCTCGCCGTGCGGTCACCGGGTGGATTCCTCGCGGCCTGGTCCGATCGCACCTTTGCTGACACCGGCGTTTCGGATCTCTCCGGCGCGATCCTCGCGCCCCCCTGTCGCGAGGGGCACCGCGCGGTCTGCCTCGGTCCGAACGGCCGCTACGCCGTCGAGGTCGCCTGGCGAACCGCGACCGGCAGCGGGGCGGCCAAGCCCTTGCCGATCTCGACGATCGCGGCGACGTTCGGCCTCACGAATCTCGCCGAGAACGACGTCACCGTGCTTCTTTCCGGTCCCGGCCAAAGCGAATTGACGTTCGCCGCCACGACTGGCGCCGAAATCCGGTTCGAAGTCTTCGACAAGGCGACCGGAGCGATCCGAACCTTCACCAAACCCGCCGGGCGATTTGCGAGCGGCAGGTTTGTCGTCGCCCAGACGAGCGCTGAAGGCGCGGACCTCGCCGCAGCCGAGAGGGAAGAGGTCGACGCCTTGCCCTCCGAGCGAACCGCGGGCAGCCCAGTGCCGAGCGGCGCCCCGGCCTGCGTGCCGACGAACCGTGTGCTCTGCCTTCTCGGCGGCCGATTCCGCGCCGAGTTTGAGACCGCCCAGGGCAATTCCCAAGCCGGCCTCGCGCTCTTGAGGACCGACCAAAGCGGTGCGTTCGCGCTTTCCACCGAACCCGAGAACCCCTTCGTCACCCTCTCGATGATCGACGGGACGCCCAGCAACGGCAAGTTCTGGGTCTACTTGGGCGGGCTTTCTTCGACCGGGTACCGGATCACGATCACCGACCTCTCGACCGCAGCCATTCGGACCTACACCAACCCGGCCGGCCGGCTCCAAAGCCGCGCGGATCGCCAGGCGTTCTGAGTCATCAAATTTCACGAGGGAACCTTACGCATGCCCATCGACCGTTCCAGGTTACGCACGGCCCGCTGCACCTTGATTCTCGCCCTCGCGCTCGCCGCGCTTCCTGCCGCCGGAGCGACGCTCGACCGGATCGCTTCGTTCTCGGCCGGCGATCCTGCACCCTTTTCCGACCTTACCCCGGTCATCGCCGCGCAACCGGGCGGATCGTTCCTCCTCGCTTGGGAAGGGCATGCGTGCTTCTTTTGCAGGTCGAAGATCCGAACCCAAAAGTACGACGCCGCGGGGCGACCGCTCGGCCCGATCAACGACCTGTGGATCGGCGAAGGGCTCGACGTCGCGGCCCTTCCGGATGGGGGTTTCGTCGCCACGTCCTGGTTCGAGCCGGGATTGGGTCCGCTCATCCCTCACGGCATCGGCCTCCACCGCCTGGATGCGCTCGGTCGTCCAATCGGCGAAACGACCCTCGTCGCTACCGATCATGACGACTTCTACAACAACACCAACCCAAGCCTGGCAGTCGCTCCCAACGGTTCGGTGGTGGTCGTCTGGGACGATCCCCGAAACGGGGGAGTCCTGAGTGCCAGCTTCTACGACGCCTCCCTGCACCCCACCGCGGAAAATGTCTTCCTCTCGAACCACCAGACCACCGACCAGCTTGAGACCAGCCCCAGCCTCGCGTTTCAAGCCGACAACACCGCTCTCGTGGTCTGGCGACGCCTGGTCCTCGGGGAGATCAGCTTCCAGGTCTTTGGACGGAGGTGGAGCGCGACGGGAGCGCCCCTTTCCGATCCGTTTCCAATCACCCAGCCCGAGCCCAGCCAGTGGAACTGGTCGCCTCGCGCCATTCCACGTCCTGACGGCGGCTGGTGGGTCGCCTGGGGGCGGGATCCGGTCGTGCCGCTGCCGTTCGCTTTGCTGGGCCCGGACCGCGGGATCCGCATCGTGCGCTTGGACCGAGAGGGTGCGCCGCTCGGCTCCGAGCGGATGGTGGAAGGTATCGAAGCGCCGGTGCCGTTTTCGCTCGGCATGGATTCGAACGGCCGGCTTCTCGTGCTGGGACGCAACGCCGACTTCGTTTCCGGCCGACTGTTGGATCGTGACGGCGCCCCGGTCTCCGATCTCTTCAACCTTTCGGGCAACGATCGCTCTCGCGACCCGGCTCTCGCCGATCGTCTATCGACCGGATGGATCGCCGCCTGGTCGCATGCTCAGAGCCCCGAGGCCACTTACGACCTTTCGGGTGCGCTGCTCGTTCCCACCTGTCTTGCCGGAAAAAGCGCCGCCTGCCTCGGCCCCGATGGGCGCTACGGGGTGGAAGTCGCCTGGCAAAACGGTGCCTCGAACGGCACGGCGAAACCGCTGCCGCTCGCGGGAAACGTCGCGACGTTCGGATTCCGCAACGCCGCCGATCATGACGTGACCGTGCTCCTCTCCGGCGCCGGGTCGCGCGATCTGACGTTCGCCGCAACGACCGGCGCGGCGCTCGAAATCCGCGTGACCGACAAGACGACCGGAATGGTCCGTACCTTCAACAAGCCCGCCGGGCGTTTCGCGAGTCGGCGCTTTCCGGAGGCGTTACCGAGCGGCGCCCGGCTGCGAGTGATTGAAATCACTCGCAAAATTACAACGTCCCTACGGGACGTGTTGTTGAACAGCTCGTCCCGCCAGGGACGACGTAACTTAGCGAGGGGTTTCAACCCCTCGCTCGCGCCGGAACCAGCCGTCGGCGAAACCTGCGTGCCGACGAGCCGCGCGCTTTGCCTCCTCGATGGACGGTTCCGCGCCGAACTGTTTGCGGGCCAATACCCCAACCCGGCGCTCGCGATCCTGCGCACCGACAAGAGCGGCGCGTTCGCGTTGCCCCGCGCTCCCGAAACTCCCCTGGTAACCTTGACGATGATCGACGGCCGGGCGAACAACGGCAAATTTTGGGTCTATTTGGGCGGGCTCTCGTCGTCCGGTTATCGAGTGAGGATTACCGATCTTTCGACCGGTATGGCGAAGACCTACACCAACCCGGTCGGCCGGCTGGATAGCCGCGCGGATCGGATGGCGTTCCAATGACGGAACTTCAGGAGAGAACCTCTCCGATGCCCATCCAACGATCGAAGCCGCGAGCGGCCCGCGCTGCTTTATTTCTTCTGGCTGCGCTCGCCGCAGGACCCGCCTTGGGTGCGGAGATCGATCGGATCGCTTCGTTTTCGGCCGGCGATTCCATCCCCCTCTCCGACGCCAGACCCGACATCGCGGTCCAGCCGGGCGGTTCGTTTCTATTGACCTGGTTTCAGGCCGCCCCGTCCACCTACGGCGTCCGCGCTCAGCGCTTCGACGCCGCGGGCCGGCCGCTCGCTCCGGCCGTTGGACTTTGGTACGGAGCGGGAATCCAGATCGCTCCGCTGCCGGATGGGCGGTTCGTCGCCGCCACCGAGGGAGAAATCCTCGCGGAAAGTCCCTCCGGAATCGGCCTGCATCGCCTGGATGCGCTCGGCCGGCCGATCGGAGATCCGATCCCCGTCGCTCTCGACTCAAGCCAGTTTTCCACCAACAGCGGCTCGCGCTTGGCGGTGGCCGAAAACGGTTCCGTCGCGGTCGTCTGGAACGACGGCACGTCTTTCTCTTCCGAGGTGCTGCGCGCTCGGTTTTTCGACGCCTCCCTGCATCCGATCTCCGAGTCGATTCTCCTTTCGAATTCCGTGTCCGATGCCGAGCCGGACATCTCGTTTCAAGCGGACGGCACGGCTCTGGCGGTCTGGCGGCGCGTGGTGGGCCCCGCGACTCTCCAGATCTTCGGGCGGAGGTTCAACGCTCTCGGCGAACCTTTGACCGAGGCTTTTCCCATCAGCCCAACGGCGGCCTTCCGAGCGAATACGGCACCTCGCGTCGTCGCTGCCGGAGACGGAGGATGGATCGTCGGATGGCAAAGCGTCGCGTCGCTCGGGGCGGGATCCGACGATCTGCGGATGATCCGTTTGAGCGCGGACGGCTCGCCGCTCGGCTCCGAGCTGCTCCTCGACCTCGGTCGCGCATCAAGCTCCTTCACGCTCGGCACCGATGTCGCGGGAAATCTCCTGGTTTTCGGAGTTGCGGCCGACCGATCGATTTCCGGCCGCCTGTTCGATCGCGACGGCGAACCGGCATCGGACCTCTTCCAGCTCTCCGGGAACAGCCCGCTCCTCTCTCGCGACCCAATCCTCGCCGATCGCTCCTCCGCCGGATTCGTCGCCGCGTGGACGAAATATTCGCCGACGACGCAGGGGGACTCCGATCTCTCCGGGGCGGTTCTCGCGCCGCCGTGTCTCGACGGGTCAGACGCCGTCTGCCTCGGACCTGACGGGCGCTACGGCGTGGAAGTCGCTTGGCAAAACGGTGCCTCGAACGGCACGGCGAAGCCGCTACCGCTCGCGGGCAACGTCGCGACGTTCGGCCTGAGGAACGCGGCCGACCAAGACATCACCGTTCTCCTCTCCGGACCCGGATCGCGCGACCTGACGTTTGCAGCCACCACCGGCGCGGCGCTCGAAATCCGGGTGACCGACAAGACGACCGGGATGGTCCGCACGTTCAACAAACCCGCCGGGCGCTTCGCGAGCGGGCGCTTCTCCGAAGCGTTGCCGAGCGGCTCCCGCCTGCGAGTGATTGAAATCACTCGCAAAATTACAACGTCCCTACGGGAGGTGTTGTTGAACAGCTCGTCCCGCCAGGGACGACGTAATCTAGCGAGGGGTTTCAACCCCTCGCTCGCGCCGGAACCGGCCGTCGGCGAAACCTGCGTGCCGACGAGCCGCGCGCTCTGCCTGCTCGGCGGCCGGTTCCGCGCCGTGCTCCTCGCGGGGCAATACCCCAATCCGGCGCTCGCGATCCTGCGCACCGACAAGAGCGGCGCGTTCGCATTGCCCCGCGCTCCCGAGTCCCCGCTCGTCACGTTGACGATGATCGACGGTCGGGCGAACAACGGCAAATTTTGGGTCTATTTGGGCGGGCTCTCGCCTTCAGGTTATAAAGTGAGGATCACCGATCTGTCGACCGGTGCCGCGAAGACCTTCGCCAATCCGGTCGGACGGCTGGAGAGCCGCGCGGATCGAATGGCATTCTGATGACCGCACTCCAAAGAGGAACCTCCTAGATGCCTTTCGGCCCTTCGACATCGCGCGCGATCCGCGGCGCTCTCACCCTCTCCGTGGCGCTCGCCGCCTGGCCTGCCCTGGGAGCCGAGATCGATCGAATCGCCTCGTTTTCGGCCGGCGATCCGCCGCCTTGCGCCGACCGGTCTCCGGACCTCGCGGTCCAACCGGGCGGATCGTTTCTGATGATCTGGCAGAGGAGCGGATGCCCCGGCTCCGCGACGCTTAAGGTCCGGGCCCAGCGCTTCGACGCCGCAGGGCGTCCGGCGGCCCCCGCCGTCGAGCTTTGGAATGGGGTTCTTGCCCATCTCGTTCCCCTGCCCGACGGAGGTTTCGCGGCGGTCTCCGAATTCGAAACGCTCTTGCGGCCCCTTGGCCCTCCGGGGATCGGTCTCCATCGGCTCGACGCGTTCGGCCGGCCGGCGGGCGCACCGATCGTTGTCGCGATCAACCCGGACGGCGTCCACTTCAATACCCAGCCACGCCTGGCGGTCGCGCCGAACGGTTCGGTGGTAGTCGTCTGGCGCGATCCCGGCGGTATACCGCGCGGCCGGTTTTTCAACCCTGCTTTGCAGCCGTTGACCGAAGCCATCCCGCTGTCCACTCTCGCCACGCCACCCTTCGGTGAGATCGATCCGGACATTGCGATCCAGGGCGACGGCACGGCGCTCGCGGTCTGGGCGCACTTCGTCGACACAAATGAGTATCAGATCGTCGGCCGCCGATTCAGCCCTCTGGGCGTGGCGCTGTCTCAAACTTTTCCGATCAGCCGATCCGAGCGGTTTCGGATCAATGGCAGCCCGCGCGTCCTACCGCGGGGCACCGACGGCTGGTGGGTGGGCTGGAACAGCCAGCAAGGCCTTCCCGGCGGTCCACCTCCCATTTCCGAGATCCGGATCGGACGCCTGGGCGCGGGCGGCATCCCGGTGGGAAGCGAGCAGCCTTTCAGCGATCCTGACGCGATCGAAGCGTTCGCCCTGGGCTCGGAGACCGCGGGAAGCCTCCTGGTGCTCGTTGGCGAGAGATCCGGAACGATTTCCGGCCGTTGGTTCGATTCCGGCGGCGCGCCGGCCTCGGACCGTACCCGGATCTCCGGGTCTGGTCCGCTCACGGCCGCTTTCCCCTCTTTGCCCGACCGATCGTCCGGAGCGATTCCGGCGGCCTGGTTCAAACACTCGGAAGGAACTTTCGCCGATGCGGATCTCTCCGGGTCGCTGATTTCGCCCTCCTGCATCGAAGGTCGAAGCGCAGCCTGTCTCGGTCCCGGCGGGCGCTACAGAGTGGAGATCGCCTGGCGAACGGCCAGCGAAAGCGGCACGGCGAAACCGCTGCCGCTCGGAGGCAACGTCGCGACGTTCGGCCTCAAAAATACTGCCGACCACGACGTCACCGTGCTCCTCGCCGGCCCGGGGTCCAAGAACCTGACCTTTGCCGCGACCACCCCCCTCGCGATCGAGATTCGGGTGACCGACCGGACGACCGGTATGACCCGCACGTTCACCAAGGCCGCGGGAATCTTCGAGAGCCGGCGCATCGTCAACGCCTTGCCGACTGCGCCGGACGGCGATCTCGACCCTCGCCCGGAAGCCGAAGTGAACGCGGCGGACGACGAGATTTTTGCCATACCAGCGGCCGTACCAGCGGCCGTCCCGGCGGCCGGCGAAGCTTGCGTTCCGACGAGCCGCACGCTCTGTCTGCTCGGCGGCCGATTCCGCGCCGAACTTTTGGCGGAGCAAGATCCGCGGCCGACCTCGGCCCTCTTGCGCACCGACAAGAGCGGAGGGTTGGCGTTTCCGAGGGCTCCCGAAACTCCCGTCGTCATCCTGTCGATGATCGACGGCCGGGCGACCAACGGCAAGTTCTGGGTCAATTTGGGCGGGCTCGCCTCGGCGGCCTACCAGGTCAAGATCACCGATCTGGCGACCGGGCGGATCAAGACCTACGCCAACCCGGCGGGCCGGCTGGAGAGCCGCGCCGATCGGTCTGCGTTTTGATTTGATTTGGGGAGGACGGGGCTCCGTCCGGAGCCCCCTTCGATCTATCGGGCGAACGTGTCGCAGTCGTTCGGGTCGCCCGACTGGAGGCCGCGACGAAGCCATTCGGAACGCTGAGCGGCCGTTCCGTGCGTGAAGCTCTCGGGCACGACGTACCCTTGGGTCTGCTTCTGGATCTCGTCGTCGCCGATCGACTGGGCGGCTTTGAGCCCCGATTCGAAGTCGCCCGGCTCGATCATCTGGTAGTCGTGGTCGGCGTGGTATGCCCAGACCCCCGCCAGGCAATCGGCCTGCAGCTCCATCTTCACCGATAAATCGTTCGACTGCGATTCGTCCCAGGCGCGCTGCTGCGCTTCGCGCACGTTCTGGTCGATCCCCAGGAGATTCTGGACGTGATGCCCGATCTCGTGAGCGACGACGTACGCCTCGGCGAATTCGCCGGGCGCGCCGAAGCGCTGGGACAGCTCATCGAAAAAGGCGGTGTCCAGATAGACCTTCTGATCCGCCGGGCAGTAGAACGGGCCGACCGCCGACGAAGCCATGCCGCACCGCGAAGGGATCGAGCCCGAGAAACGCACCAGGGTCGGCTCTTCGTACGGCGTCTGGGTATTCGCGAGCAGCTTGGTCCAGACGTCCTCGGTGTTGCCGAGCACGGTCCGCACGAACTTTCCCTCTTGATCGTCGGGTGGGGGCGTGCCGCCTCCCGAGGGCTCGTTCTGGGTCGGGCCGCCGCCCTGGGTCTGCTCGATGGTCTGCAGCAGCTGCAACGGGTTGCGACCGGTAACCAGGGCGAAGATGATCACCAGGACCAGGCCGCCGCAACCGATGCCCAGACCCCGCCGGCCGCCTCCCCCGCTGCCGCGAACGTCCTCGACGTTGGTGCTCTGCCTCCCGCCTTCCCATCTCATGCCGCGATTCTAACTTGAACTCGGGGAACAAATGCCACGGTTTCGCGGTCCGAAGCTAGAATCTTCTGATCTTCCCGGAGAGACCCGCCATGCGACCGAAGCTCCTTCTGCTGCTCACCCCGCTTCTTCTCGCCGCTTGCGGCGATTCCGCCGCTTCCAAGAGCGGGGAGGCGAAGGGCGCGGTCGCCGCAAAACCCGCGCTCTCTTCGATCGATGCCTGCGATCTGTTCCCCGACGACGAGGCGAACGCGATCGCCGGAGGATATGTCTCCGGCATGAGCAGCACGCTCGAAGACGCCAAGGGGCGCGATCCGCTCTCCTGCGCCTACAACGCCGGATCGACCGAGCAGCCGCGGATCTTGAGCCTCGTCGTCCGCCTTCATTCGAATCCGGAAGGCGCCGGGGGCGCCTTCGACGCTGCGCGCGCCGCGCTCGACCGGCTGACCCACGGCGATTTGAAGGACGTGCCCAACCTCGGCGACGGCGCGTTCTGGGCGGGGGCCAACCTGCAGCAGCTCCACGTCCGCACGGGGGAAAAGCAGCTTCTGATCACCTGCCAACTGAACGATCCGGCCGCCTCGTTCGCCGGAGCCCAGAAGATCGCCAAGGCCGCTCTCGGCCGGCTCTAGACGTTCGGCCCGCCGCGCATGTGGTCCGACCGTCCCTCCGCAGCCGTAAGCGCCCGACGGGTCGAGCGCCTCCGAGGCCTGCTGCCCGCGCCGCGGGAAGGGTCCCGCGGATCGAAAACGCCGCTGCGCGGCAACGCCTCTCCCGAACAGGTCGCCGAAGCGTTACGATCGGAGCCGGGCTTCGCGTGGCTCGACGGCGGCGCCGAAGGGCACCGGCTGGCCACCGAGCCAATCGCGCAGCTCGCCGTCCGTTCCGGACGGGCCACCGTTTCGACCGCGACCGGGAAGGCCACGCTCTCCGCCCGCGGTTTCGATCTTCTGGAGGCGGCGCTCGCCGCCTGGGGGGGAGCGGGCGGGCTGCTGATCGGCTATCTCGGCTACGAGCTGGGCGCGGAGATCGAAAAGTTGCCGACCCCGCCGCCGGACGACCTGTCGCTTCCCGACCTCAAGCTCGCGCTGTTCGACCGCGTGCTGCTCTGGGACGGCAGGGGCTGGTCGCTGGAAGCTTCGAACGCCTGGCGCGGCGGAGATCCGACCCACGACGCGGAGGCGCTGCTCGCCCGCGCCGCAACGCTCGAAGTGCCCGGGCTCGAAAAGCTCGCCACGAGAACCCACGTGGCGAGCCGGCCCACCCGCGACGGGTTCGAGGCGGCGGTCTCGCGCACGGTCGAGAGGATCGGCCGCGGCGAGATCTTCCAGGCGAACCTCTGCCGCCGGCTCGAAGCGCCCTGTTCTCCGCTCGAGGTCTGGCCCGCCTACGGCCGCCTGCGCGCCGCGAGCCCGGCGATCCGCGGCGCGTTTTTCGATCTCGGCGCAGGCCGCGCGCTGCTCTCGATCTCGCCCGAGATCTTCCTTTCGGTGCGCGATCGCGCCGTAGAGACCCGGCCGATCAAGGGGACGAGGCCGCGCGGCAAGAACCCGCACGAAGATCGGGCGCTCGCCCGCGAGCTGGTCGAAAGCGCCAAGGACAAGGCGGAGCTGGCAATGATCGTCGACGTGGCGCGGAACGACCTCGGCCGGGTGGCCGAGCCCGGCTCGATCTCCACGCCCACGCTCGGCGAGCTCACGACCCTGCCCACCGTCCACCATCTCGTGGCGGTGGTTCGCGGCACGCTTCGCCGCGACGTCGGCCCGGCCGATCTGCTGCGCGCGACCTTCCCCGCCGCCTCGATCTCCGGCGCACCGAAGATCCGCGCCATGGCGGTGATCTCGGCCGAGGAGGAACGGCGGCGCGGCGCGGCGATGGGGGCGTTCGGCTGGATCTCCCTAAACGGCGACCTGGAGCTGGCGGTCGCGATCCGCACAGCGGCGGTCGCGAAGGGACGGATCGCCTACCACGCCGGATGCGGCATCACGGCCGATTCGCTTCCCGATCTCGAACGGGAAGAGAGCGAAGCAAAGGCCGCCGCGTTCCTGACCGCGATCGGCGGCTTGGAATTCGATGGAGCGCCATGAGTCTCGCCTGGTGGAACGGCCGGTTCGTACATCGCGACGAGGTGAACATCTCTCCTGACGACGCGGGGTTCCGCTTCGGCGACGGCCTGTTCGAGACGCTTCGCGTAGACGACGGAGCCGCACAGGACATCGAAGCTCATCTCGACCGGCTGTTCGCCTCGCTGCCGCGGATCGCCCTCGAGCTGCCCGACGACCGGGGCGGTCTGGAGCGCGCGATCGCCGAGGTCGCGACCCAGGCCCCGCGCCCGTGCGCCCGTTTGCGTCTCACGGTCACTCGGGGAACACCAAACGAAGGTCCGACCATTTTGATCGAAACGTTTCCCTACCAGCCGCCGGACTCCGACAGCTTGGCGGTCGTGCTGCTTCCCGAGATCCGCGTCGACTCCCGCGGCCCCCTCGCCGGGCTCAAGAGCCTCTCCTACCAGGCGAACCGGCTTGCCCACTCTCGCGCCACGACCACGGGAGCCGACGAAGCGATCCTCCTCAACGAACGGGGCGAGATGTGCGAAGGATCGCGCAGCAACCTCGCGCTGCGGCTCGACGGGAAGTGGCTCACGCCGCCGCTCCGCTCCGGTTGCCTGCCCGGAACCGTCCGCCGGCGGCGGCTCGAAGCGGGTGAGATCAAAGAGCGGGATCTCGTGGCGGAAGACCTCGATCGGGCCGAAGGGATTCAGTTGATGAACAGCTTGTGGGGCGTGGTGGAGGGGCGGCGGATCGTGTAAAGCGTTACACGGCACCGCCGGCCGTTGCCCAGTCGCCCGTTTAGGCCTCAGTTGGCCTCTGCGCCCTTGTTCGGAATCATGCTGACTTGCGACGGTTGACGAGGCCCTTCTTCGTCTCTCGTCGGCTCGCTGGGTCTGTTTTGGTCCCAAGCATAGTTCCTGATCATCGTGAACCATTTTTCGATCCGCTCCTCACCGAACTTGCGTTCGAGAGCCAAACGGAGATCTTTATCCGATACGTACCAAATACCAACGATCGACTCTTCAATTCCCGAAAGCATGTCCTCCGGAACGCCTAAGGTATGCAGAGAATTTAGGTCATTGCGCGTAATTTCAAGGCCGCCCATCCGCTTCACGGGCCGCTTTCGCGGCCGCGGTTGTTCGGTTTGTTCGAGAAAGTATGGAAGAAAGGGGAGCCCGCCCAGGAGGAGGGCGATTCCGACGGTCAAATAGACAGTACCCTTATGGGCGCCGTCAGAATAAAGCCAAGCCGCGCAGGCGAACGTCAGCAGGGACAATACCTGCAACAGCTCGATCACGCCCCGACGTGGCGAGTGTTGATCGATCGTGGCATCTGGGGCGTTCTCGTTCATGGTAATCTCCTTGACTACCTTCTAGAAACTGCGCAAAGGCGCAGAAGAGTCCGAAAATTCTGTTCGAATGCAGGCTCGGACAAAGGACTCCCCTCGCCTCCCAGCGCTATACGAAGCTTCTCTTTGAATTGCCAGCGGTTCAGTGCTTCGCCACTCCTGCGCATCACGCCGAGAGCTGTCACCAAGGCACGCTCTTCCACTGTCAATAAGTCCTTTTCTTCGGCTGCCAGTGAAGCCATTCCCGGAGCATGTGAGTCACCATCCTGATCGGTTTTCTGTCTTAGCCTTTCCTGGTGAAAGAGTGCGACCATCTCCGAAGCCGTCAGAGGTCCCACTCTATAGAGGGTGAGACCGAAAGTGCGCCCGAACCAACTTCTCGGATCGTGCTCGGTGTAGTGCGCCAGTGACTCCTCCGTCGAGGCTACGACATAATCCTCACGCTTCTTGGATGTCGTATTCGCGACAGTTGATTCCTCTGCGTGGCTCACGACCGTCTCAGACATCGACTGCGCTTTTGCGCTTGTCTCTTTGATAACTGGCGCTAGATTGTTAAGAGAGCCAGATATTTGATAGGATACCGATCGTGTCTCGTTTACGGCCTTTAATAGTTCGGCGGATATTTGCTCATCACTTGGCTGGTATATCTTTAATTTTTTGATGCTGCTTTCGGCGCTTTGAATGCCGACAATAAGCTGTCTTGTGGCATCCTCGGAGCTAGACAACTTGCCGGGCACATCGCGAAGGAGGCGTTGAACCTCTCTAAGCCCTTCGACGACCACCGCCATCTCAACGGAGAAATTTGGTGTTTCAGTGCCTTTGACGGCTTCGCCGCCAAATGTGAACTGATCGCCGAATTGATCCACCGAGGTACGACCATCGACGTAAGTTCGGCCATCGACATATATCTGACCATGAGCATAGGTCTGACGATCGAGTTGAATCGAAGGATCAAAATAGATCCTGTGATCGTCATTGGTCCGTGACTCACCGCCGACGCGGGTCGTTGCCATCGCTCCGGCGAACGTGCCGCCGGCCAGGAGACTCGCCAAGAGGGGTACGGCAACGGTGGCACCGCTTGACCTCGGCAAGCGATCAAGGATCTCATCGATTCTTTTCGTCCAGTACCCGGCGCCATCTGTGATTGGCAAGGCGGTGAAGATAAGCACAATAAGAAGCGACGACGCAGCAATCCCCAGGAACAGGGAACCAAACCACATGATCTGATAGAAGACGTTAAGCGAACTTCCATCTTTCAAAGTAGCTTCAATTCCTTGGGGTGCGTTCGGCTGCCTGTCCGCGGCTAGAAGATCTTTTCGCAAGAGAAGCGCTGCGACTCGTTGTTTTGCTGCATAGGCGCGGGCTCTTGCGTAGCCTTCCTCTCGCACGACGACATCGGCATAAAGATTATAAGTTTTTTGTTTCTCATCCAGAGTGAGCTTGCTATCTTCGCTGCTTATGGTCTCCCGCATATGTTCGTAGGCAAATTTAACGGATTGAGTGAAATCTGCCCATATTCGCGCTTCAGCCGTTTCCTGCATCGCGGCGATCAGCTGTTCGCGGGACGTGAAGGCGCCCTCCTTCACCGCTGGATCCGTCAATCCTCCAGTAGCCTTCGTTACGATGTCGTCTACAGACGAATCAGCTCTCCACCGCTCTTTCTGCTCCTTGTCATACTTGGACTTTAGATCACCGAGCTTCCAGAGGCAGAAGAACCCGAGCACGGCCACTGCGACCAGCACGGCCTTGTGACCATAACTGAGAGCGATCTGCACGCGAGTCTGTCGGAGGTTTTGACTTGAATTAGGCACAGGTGCCTCCATCTAATGCGCAAAGTAGAATGCGTCCCGGTAAGGCAGCCGGGGTTTAGATTGCTGCCTTATCGGACGGACGCAGCGCGTATTTTCGTCGTACTCGAGCCTCCCACCTTGGCGAAACGTGGCGCTTCGCTCTATGGCCGCCAGGCAACGGGCACCCGAAGCCACAGCTACCGCTTGCGGATTCCGGCGGTCAGCGAGCCGTCCGGCCCGACCTGTTCGTCCATCTCCTCCGCCACTTCCGGTTCCGCGACTTCGCGCCGCAGCCAGGCCCCGAGGAAAGCCCAGGCCGCGGCCATCGGGGCCGTGACCACGAGGTCGGCGCGAATTGGACCCGAGACTGTCGTCTCCCAGCGCTTCATCCGGTCGCCGAACGTTGCGAGGCCGAGCCAGAGGAGAGCGAGGCCGGCGAACAGCGCGGCTCGGTCCCTCGCCTCAGCGCCCCCGCGTCGCCAGAGCCCGAAGGCCAAGGCGGCGAACAGCACCGTGGGCGCCACCATGAGCCAGGGGAAGAAGGCGACGACGAAGAGTCCCGCGAGCCCTCCGACGAACGCCGCCACGACCGGAGAGGCTCCTGCCGTGAATCCTCTCGGTGCTAAGCCGCGAGCCTTGCGCCGCGCCATCCGCACTCGGAGCAGGATCGCCAGGATTCCGATCACCACGCTTCCGACGGCGAGGATGAGCATTACGGACCCGGCACCGAAATCGTTTTCCTGCATTGACCTTCCGCTTTACGTGACGCCTACCTCAGCCACTGCGCCGCACCATCAAAGCCGCTTAGGCCCCTGTTGCCCTGCCGCCTGAAACTATATCTTGACCAGATATACCTGTCTCGAATACACTCGCCGCATGGCCACGCACTCCGACGATCCCACCCCTGCCTCTCTACTGCCGCTCCCGACCGCCACGTTCCATATTCTGATCGCGCTCGCCGAGGGGGATCGGCATGGGTATGCGGTCATGCAGGAGGTCGCCGAGCGTACCGGCGGACGGACGAAACTGAACCCGGGCACGCTCTATACGACGCTCCACCGCCTGCTGGAGCAGGGGCTGATCGTCGAGTTGGACGGCCGAGAGGTTGCCGCGAATTCCGACGAGCGCCGCCGCCACTACCGTTTGACTCCGTTCGGCCGGCAGGTCGCGGAGCTGGAGCTTTCCCGGCTGGGCGACCTGTTGAACCTCGGCCGGCGCGCCGGCCTTTCTTGCGAGGGGCGGTGAGGCCATGGACCTTGAAACCCGAGCGCCGTGGGCCGAGCGGGCGTACGCCTCGCTGCTCTGGCTCTACCCCGGTTCCTTCCGCGAAGAGTACGGCGGCGAGATGACCGCCGCTTTTTCCGCCCGCTGGGCGGCGGCGCAACGAGCTGGACGCCCGCTCGCCTCGGCTTGGCTCTGGCTTTCTGTCGCGGCCGACGCCCTGGCGACCGCGCTTGCCGAGCATCGCCATCGTCTGGCGCAGGATCTCGGCCAGGCGACCCGCACCCTCGCGCTCCGCGGCAACCGGGCGTTCACCTTGGCCTCGGTCGCGACCCTCGCCTTGGGGCTCGGCGGCGCCACGACGATCTTCAGCCTGGTCCATGCCATCCTGCTCGCGCCCCTGCCCTTCAAAGAGCCCGCGCGGGTGGTCCATCTCGCCGCCGCGAACCCTTCTCACGACGTGCCGCGGTTCTCGGTCTCGGTGCCCGATTTTCTTTCCTGGCGGGAGAACGCCAAGAGCTTCTCGGCGCTCGCCGCCTTAGAAGACGTGAGCGCGAACCTGTCCGGCGATGGGGCGCCCGAGCGAGTCACCGGCGTCGCCGCGTCGGCTCATCTGTTCGATCTCCTGGGAATGCCCCTGCTCGCCGGCCGCGCGTTCACCCCGGAAGAGGACGCCCCGGGCGGTCCGCCGGTCGCGATCCTCGGCGAAGGCCTTTGGCGAGGCCGCTACGGCGGCCAGACTTCGATCCTGGGCCGCTCGATTCGGATCAACGGCGAACCGCGCACGGTGGTGGGCATCGCGCCGGGGGACGTCGGTTTTGCGACCGACATCGGCCTCTGGCTGCCGCTCGCGCCGCCGCCCTCCGGTGCCAACCGGGGCGACCGCCGGCTCGCGCTGCTCGGCCGGTTGGCTCCAGGTGCCACGCTCGACACGGCGCGGGCGGAGCTCGAGGGAATCACGACGCGGCTCGAACACGAATTCCCCGACACCAACCTGGGCTGGCAGGCGACGGTCGAGCCGGTCCGCAACTGGATGGTGGGAGAAGAGCTGCGCGCCAGGCTCTGGGTCCTGTTCGCCGCGGTGGGAGTTCTGCTGCTCGTCGCCTGCGCCAATGTCGCCAATCTCCAGTTGGCCCGGGCCACGGCCCGGGTTCGCGAGATCGGCATCCGCCGCGCGCTCGGCGCGAGCCCGGCACGCGTGATCCGCCATCTGATGATCGAAAACCTGCTGCTCGCAGGGATCGGCGGTGCGCTCGGGTTGACGCTGGCGGCGGCGGCGCTCCGTGGAGCCACCGCGATTCTTCCCGCTACGCTGCCCCGCCTCTCCTCGATCGCGCTCAACGGACCGGTTCTCCTGGTCGCCTTTCTGCTCACCGGCGCCACCGCGTTCCTGTTCGGGATTCTCCCCTCCGCGCTCGCCGGCCGGACCGATGTCCGTACCGCCCTCGCCCAGGGCGGGCGCTCCGCGGTGGATGCCCGCCGGGCGCCCTTGCGCGAAGGGCTCGTGGTGGCGCAGCTCGCGCTCGCGACCGCCCTATCGATCGGCGCGGTATTGCTCGCGCAGAGCTTCGGCCGGTTGCAGAACGTACCGCTCGGCTTTCGGCCCGATCATCTTCTGACCGCGCGCCTGACCCTGCCGGAGATCGAAGACGACCAGACGATGGAGGCCCAGCTCGCGCTCTACAGCGCGCTGATGGAGAAAGTTCGCGCGCTGCCGGGAGTGACCTCCACCGGGCTCACCAGCGAAATCCCCTTGGGCGAAGGCGACACCAGCATGGGAATCTCGGCGGTCGCCCCGCCGCCCGGCGCGAGCGTTTCCGGCGGAGCGAACCGCGAAGGCATCCAGGCCTCCTGGCGCATCGTGACCGCGGGGTATCTGCCGACTCTCGGAGTGCCGCTCCGCCGCGGGCGCTGGTTCGCGGAGCACGACGAGCCGGGGCGTTCGCTCGTGCTCTCCGAAGGGCTCGCCCAACGTCTGTTTCCGCGCGGCGCCGATCCGATCGGCAGGAGGGTCTACCTGACGAACGGCAAAGATTTCACCGTCGTAGGCGTCGCGGGCGACATCCGCCAAACCGGCCTCGGCGAGGACATGACGCCCACGAT
>Ga0268264_10000398_pt1 | contig 62200 bp, 56 predicted proteins | sample KBSSwiS32_FD_190357 | JGI IMG/M metagenome (GOLD analysis project Ga0268264, IMG submission 190357) | Switchgrass rhizosphere microbial communities from Kellogg Biological Station, Michigan, USA - KBS Switchgrass S3-2 (SPAdes) (version 2) | ecosystem: Host-associated > Plants > Roots >... | reverse complement strand
CCCGAGGCTTTCAGCTCCGGCCCGGCGTCCTTGAGCAGAAAGCCTCGGGCGCCCGCCCGGAGCGCGCCGTGGACGTACTCGTCGAGGTCGAAGGTCGTGATCACCACCACGGCGATCGGGTCTGGCACGCCTCGCCCTGCGAGGAGCTCGGTCACCTCGATGCCGTCGAGCCCGGGCATCCGGATGTCGACCAGGCACACGTCGGGGCGGTGCCGACGCGCCAGCTCGACCGCGGCGTGGCCGTCGGCGGCCTGGCCGACGACCTCGATGTCGGGCTGGGCGTCGAGGATCATGGACAGGCCGGTACGCACCAGATCCTGGTCATCGGCCACCAGCACGCGCACGGTCATCGTGCTACCTCCGTCGGCAGCTCGGCGTCGACCGCCCACCCGCCTTCGGGCGCCGGCCCCGCACGCAGCGTGCCACCGAGCAGCTGCACGCGCTCTGTCATCCCCAGCAGCCCGAAGCCGTGGCTCGCCGACCCCGCCGGGTCGGTCTGGCCGTCGTCGGTCACGCGTAGCCGCAGCCTTCCTCCGCCCTCGGCGACCCGGATCTCCACGCGCGAGGCGTTGCGGGCGTGCCGCAGGGCGTTGGTCAGCGCCTCCTGCGCCAGCCGGTAGACCGCCGCGTCGACCTGGAGCGGAAGGCCGGCCAAGTCGCCCGCCAACTCCACGTCGACGACCGGGACCGGGTCGCGGCGGGCGAGGGACACCAGGTCGGCGACGCCGGGCTGGGGTGCGTACTCCGCCGGCGCCCCGTCGCGCAGCACCCGGACCATCGCCCGCATCTCCGCGAGGGTCCGCGACGCTTCCCCGTCGATGACCGACAGCGCCTCGAGCGCCGCTTCGGGTCGCTGCCCGGCCATCGCCCGGCCCGCCTGCGCCTGCACGGCGATCGCCGAGACGTGGTGGGCGACCATGTCGTGCAGCTCGCGAGCGAGGCCGACCCGCTCCTGGTTGCGGATCTGGTCCAACGCCCGGCGCCAGCTCTCGGCCCGGTAGCGGAACGCCGCTCCGCCCGCCGCCGCCGCTGCCAGGACGGCGAACCCACCGATGACGTCGGCAGGCCCGGTGGCACCGGCGACCATACCGATCACGGCCGCGACCAGCACCACCGCCAGCCCGATCACGATCTCGCGCCCCGAGCCCCAGCGAACCAGCGCGTAGACGAACACCAGGACATAGATCATCGAGTCGAGGCCCACGCTGGGGACCCCGTCCGCCAGGCTCGCCAGCCCCAACACCATCGCGGTGCCGAAGCCCACTACGACGCAGGCCAAGGGGTGGGTACGCCGCCACAGCAGCACCGGCGCGAGTCCGACCGCCACGACCGTCGCGAACGGCCGCCAGACGACGTCGTTGCGGAGGACTCCCTCGAGCAGCGCCGTCACCATCAACACCCCGACCAGCACCCAGTCGCGCGACACCCGTCCGGGAGCGTCGGCGGCGCGGGGCTCGGCCCACAGCGAGCGCAGCGCGTTGGTGGTCACACACCCGAGCCTAGGGACCGCCGAGGCGTCGGGGACCGACCGAGAGGAGGAGACGCCGCTCCTCCCAACGGCCGAGGCGGGTCCGGCCTCGACGCCGATGCGGCCGCGCGGGCCGTCCGCGAGCGTCGAGCCACCGGGCGAAGAGCCCGGACCATCGAGCAAGGAGAAGACCCATGTCACGGTTGCTGTACCGCTGGGGACGCTGGTCGGCGACCCGCCCCTGGATCGCCATCGGAGCCTGGGTGCTCGTCTCGGTCCTGGTCGTCGCCGCCTCGGCCGGTTTCGGCAAGCAGCTGGACGACTCGCTGGCGGCGCCCGGGACCGACTCCCAGGCCGCCGCCGACCTGCTGGCCGGCGCCGACAGCGACGCCGGCGGGCTGACCGCGAACGTCGTGGCGACACCCAGCCAGGACGGTGAGACCTTCGTGGACTCCCGGCGGGCCAGGGTCGACCTGGCCCAGCTGCAGGCGGCCATTGGCGAACTGCCGAAGGTGCTGGGCACGACCCAGGAGCTCTCGCCGGACGGCCAGGTGGCACTCGTGCGGGTCCAGTACCCCGAGATCGGCGAGCTCGGCGCCTCGGACCTGGACGCGCTCAAGGCCGTCCTCGCGGAGTCGCGTGCCTCGTCGTCGCTGCGGGTCGAGGCGGGCGGTGACCTCTACTTCAGCTTCGAGCAGCCGCCCGCCAACGTGGGCGAGCTGCTCGGCCTGGTGGTCGCGGCGCTGATCCTGGTGGTGGCCTTCGGGTCGCTGCTGGCCGCCGGCCTGCCGCTCGCCGTCGCACTGTTCGGGCTGCTGGTGGGCGCCAGCTCACTGCCCCTGCTCGGACTGCTGATCGACATCCCGGTCTGGGCGCCGGTCATGGCGGCCATGGTCGGGCTGGGTGTGGGCATCGACTATGCGCTGTTCCTGCTCTCCCGTCACCGGGAGCATCTCGCCGCGGGCGTCCCGGTCGCCGAGTCGGTCGGCCGCTCACTGGCCACCGCGGGACAGGCCGTCGTCTTCGCCGGGGGCACCGTCGTCGTGGCGATCCTCGGGCTGGCCTTCGCCGGCCTGCCGTTCATCTCCGCAGCCGGAGTGGGCATGTCGGCGGTCGTGCTCGTGATGGTGCTGGCTGCGATCACGCTGCTCCCAGCCCTGCTCGGCCTGGCGGGCCATCGCCTCCACGCGCACGGACCGCTGGCCCGGCGTTTCGGCCGGCGTTTGGGCCGGCGTGGCCACGAGCATGGAGCCGACGCCGGCGTGCGGCGGTGGTCCCGCTGGGGTGCGCACGTCTCGCGGCACGCGGCCGCCTACGCCGTCGCCGGCACGATGCTGCTGATCGCCCTCGCCGCCCCCGTCCTCGCGCTGCGGCTAGGACTGCCGGACGAGGGCACCTACCCGCAGTCGCGCACCGAGCGGCGGGCCTACGACCTGGTCGCCGAGGGCTTCGGTCCCGGCGCCACCGGGCCGCTGGTGGTCGCGGTCGACATCTCCCGGGACCGCTCGGTCGTGGAGCCGTTGGTCTCGGCCCTGGCGGCCGACCCGGGCATCGCGTCGGCCGCAGCCACCCCCGTGGACGCGACGTCCGACGTCGCGGTGATCATCGCCCAACCGACGACCACACCCCAGGACGCCGAGACCGCACGCACGCTCGACCGGGTGCGCAGCGAGGTGCTGCCAGCAGCGTTGGCGACCAGCCCGGCGACCGCCCACGTCGGTGGCTACACCGCCACCATGTCCGACCTCAGCCAGCGGGTCGAGGATCGGCTGCCGATCTTGCTGGTCGCGGTCGTGGCGATGTCGTACCTGCTGCTGATGGTGCTGTTCCGCTCCCTGCTGGTGCCCCTCAAGGCAGCGGTGCTGAACCTGTTGAGCGTCGCCGCGTCGTACGGCGTGCTGGTGATGGTCTTCCAGTGGGGCTGGGCCGCGAGCCTGATCGGGTTGGAGTCGACGGTGCCGATCATCTCGTTCATCCCGCTGTTCATGTTCGCGATCCTCTTCGGGCTGTCCATGGACTACGAGGTCTTCCTGCTCTCCCGGGTGCGCGAGGAGTACCTGCGCACGGGCGACAACGGCTACGCCGTGGTGCGCGGGATCGGGGTCACGGCACGGACGATCTCGTGTGGTGCCGCGATCATGGTGTCGGTCTTCGTCGGCTTCGGGTTCGGCGACGACCCCGTCCTGAAGATGCTCGGCCTCGGCCTCGCGACCGCAGTGTTCCTCGACGCGACCCTGGTGCGCCTCGTCCTGGTGCCCGCGACCATGAAACTGCTCGGCGACGCCAACTGGTGGCTCCCGGCGTGGCTGGACCGGCTGTTGCCGAAGCTGGACCTGGAGGGGGCGGGGAACACCCTGCACCTCCATGACGAGCCCGACCCGGACCTGGGGGCTCCGAAGCAGCCGGTCCGGGCTGGGTAGGTCCGCATCGGCCAGGTCGATTCGAGTGGGAGCCGGTCGGCGTGGCGAGCGCCGCACGCAGGCTCAGCGCCAGCCCCGCGGGCCGTCGGAGCCCGCGGGGTAGGTGTCGAGCGGGACCTCGTCGGCCCGCCAGGCCGTCAGCACCGGTTCCACGATCCGCCAGCACTCCTCTGCGTTGTCGCCGCGCACCGCGAGCAGCGGGTCGCCGTCGAGGATCCCGGCGAGCACCTCGCCGTACGCCGGGAGGTCGCCGTCGGGCAGGTCGGTCGCGGGCTCCGCGGACTCGAGGTCGAAGGGGTCTCCCGGCCCGCTCACGTCGAGGTGGAGGGCCAGCCGCGCCGGCTTGAAGCCGATGGTGATCGCGTCGCGCGTGGCGTGGCCCCGCAGCCCGTCCGGAAGATGCGGCGGCGGCTTGAGGGTCACCACGGCGTCCTTGCGGGGGCGCCCGAGCGCCTTGCCGGAGCGGAGGGTGACCGGTACGCCGGCCCAGCGCCACGAGTCCACCTCGAGGGTGACCTCGGCCAGGGTCTCGGTGTGACGCCCGACGTCGACCCCGGGCTCGCGGGTGTAGGCAGGCAGCTTCCGGCCGCCGATGCTGCCGCCGGTGTAGCGCGCCCGCCTGCTCGCCGTCCGGGGCGGGCCCTTCAGCCTGGTCGCGCGCAGCACTGCCGCCTTGGCGTCGCGGAACTCCCGCTCGGCGACCCTCGTGATCGGGTCCATCATCAGCAGCGCCATCACCTGCAGGAGATGACTCTGGATCATGTCGACTAGGGCGCCGGCACGGTCGTAGTAGCCGGCGCGCCCCTCGAGACCCAGTGACTCGTCGTAGCGGATCTCGATCGACTCCACGTGCTGGTTGCTCCACACCGGCTCGATCATGCGGTTCGCGAAGCGCACGCCGAGGATGTTGAGCACGTCACTGCGACCGAGGAAGTGGTCGATCCGGAAGATCTGCTCCTCCGGCACCAGCGTGGTGACCAGCTCGTTGAGAGCTCGAGCCCCGTCGAGGTCGGTGCCGAAGGGCTTCTCCATCGCCAGCACGGTGCCCTCGGGCAGGTCGAGCAGCCGGAGCGCCTGGCAGGCGCGAGCGGTGATCGCGGGCGGCAGTGCGAAGTAGATCGCGGGTGTGCCGTCACACTCCTCGAGCAGGGAGCGCAGCTGCTCCACCGAGCTCACGTCACAGGTGCGGTAGCGGCTCCGGCGCGTGGTCTCGGTCACCCGCCCGCGCTTTGTGCCCATGGCGTCCTCGACCCGCTGCCGCCACGCGTGGTCGCCCAGCTCGCTCAGCCCGGCGCCGAGCAGCAGCGGCGTGCGCCGAGGCGCCCAGTCGCTGGCGAGCAGGGCGCCCAGCCCCGGCAGCAGCAGCCGCCGGGCGAGGTCGCCGTCGGCGCCGAGGACGAGCAGGGTGTCGATGCGGGTGGCCATGGGCTCCCGGTGACCTCAGTCGGCGATCTTGATGAGCGCCTTGCCGAAGTTGCGGCCGGCGAGCATGCCGTTGAAGGCCGCCACGACGTTGTCGAGCCCGTCGGTCACGTCCTCGCGGTAGCGCACCCGGCCCTCCCGCACCCAGCCCGACATGTCCTCGAGGAAGGCACCGAAGTGCTCCTTCTCGAACTCGTCCTGGATGAAGCCCCGGATGGTCAGGCTCTTGGTCAGCACCCGCCGCATGAACCCGTCCAGCCGGTCCGGCCCCTGCGCCGCCGAGGTGGCGTTGTAGCCGGCCACCAGCCCGCAGACCGGGATCCGGGCGAACCGGTTGAGGTGCCGTCCAACTGCGGTCGCCACCTCGCCGCCGACGTTCTCGAAGTAGACGTCGATGCCGTCGGGCACCGCCTCGGCCAGCCGCTCGCGGAAGTCGGGTGCGCGGTGGTCGACGGCTGCGTCGAAGCCGAACTCTTCCAACAGCGCGCGGCACTTCTCCGGCCCGCCGGCGATGCCGACCGCGCGGGCGCCCTTGATCCTCGCGATCTGCCCGACCGCGGAGCCGACCGGGCCGGTGGCCGCGGCGACCACGACGGTCTCGCCCGGCTGCGGCCTGCCGAGCACGAGCAGGCCGGCGTACGCCGTGAAGCCGGGCATGCCCAGGACGCCGAGCGCCGTGGACACCGGCGCGGCGTCGGGGTCGAGCCGGCGGGTGTACCGGGCGTCCGCGACGGCGTGGGTCTGCCAGCCGGAGTAGGACAGCACCTGGTCGCCGACCGCGCGGACTTCCGCGCGGGACTCGACGACCTCGCAGACCGTGGCGCCGACCATCAGTCCCCCGAGCGGCACCGGGTCGGCGTAGGACTCCGCCTCGCTCATCCGGCCGCGCATGTAGGGGTCGAGGGAGAGGTAGCGCACGCGCAGCAGCACCTGGCCGTCCTCGAGCGGCGGCAGGTCGGCGGTGACGGTCTCGAAGTCGTCGGCCACCGGCTCCCCGTGGGGTCGCCTGGCCAGTCGCACCTGCGTGGTCTGCATGCTCACTCCTCCCCCGCGGCACCGGTGGCCACGGGGCGTTGGGGGTCGGTGATCCAGCCGGACCAGCTGCCGGGGTAGAGGGCGGCCCGCACCCCCAGGAGCTCCAGGGCCAGGATGTCGTGGACGGCGGTCACGCCCGAGCCGCAGTAGACCGCGAGCTGTTGCGACCCGTCGGTGGGCACGCCGGCCGCCTCGTAGAGGGCGCGCAGCTGCTCGGGCGGCCGGAACCGGCCGTCGGCGGCGAGGTTGGCACTGGTCGGCACGTTGACCGCACCGGGGATCCGGCCGGCTACCGGGTCGATCGGCTCGGTCTCGCCGCGGTAGCGCTCCGGCGCCCGGGCGTCGACCACCACCGGCACGCCGAGGACGTCGCCGGCCTCGACGACCGGGAGGACACCGGGGCTCGGCTCGAAGTCGCCGCGCTCCGGCTGTGCCTCCCCCGTCTCGACGGCACCGCCGCGCTCACGCCAGGCGGCCCAGCCGCCGTCGAGGACCCTGACGTCGGGGTGCCCGTGGTGACGCAGCAGCCACCAGCACCGGGCCGCGGCGTGCCCGGCCCAGTCGTCGTAGACCACCACCGGGCGCGACGACGACACGCCTGACGCGCGCATCGCCTCACCGAACGTCTCCGGCTCGGGCAGCGGGTGCCGGCCACCGGCGCCCGGCGGCGCCGCGAGCGCGGTGTCGAGGTCGACGTACGCCGCGCCGGGGATGTGCCCCGCGGCGTACTCCCCCAGCCCGGACGGTCCGCTCGTCCGGTAGCGGACGTCGAGGACGGTCACCTCCCCGACCCGGGACCGCAGCTCGTCGACGGAGATGAGTGGGGAGGTCACGCGACCATCTTGCCGGTCGAGCGGAACGCTCCCGGCGTCGTGCCCAGCAGCGCCCGGAAGTGCCGGGTCAGGTGGGACTGGTCGTGGAAGCCGGTGGTGGCCGCGACGTCGGCGACCGTCATCCCCTCGAGGAGGAGCCGGCGGGCCCGGTCGAGCCGGCGGCCGACGACGTAGCGGTGCGGCGGGAGGCCGTAGTCGCGGCGGAAGACCCGGACCAGGTGCGAGGGGTGGGTGCCGAGCTCGCGGGCGAGGGCGTCGAGGGTGACGGCGTCGTCGGCGTCCAGCCGGGTGCGCACCAGCCGGGCCAGCCCCGGGTCGCGGGCGTCGCGCAGCGGCTCGGCCGCCGAGAGGTGCAGGGCGATCCTCTCGGTGACCAGCGCCAGTCGCGACTCCGCCTCGAGAGGTTCGTCGAGACTGCGGTGGACCGCCGCCACCGCCCGGGCCAGCTCGGCGTCGACCAGCGAGGGTGACCGGACCGCGGCGCCGACCAGCGACGCCGGCAGCCACCGCTCGTCGACGTAGAGGACCCGCTTGTCGAAGCCACCCGGGCTGGCGGCCCGGCCGTCGTGCGAGACGTACGGCGGCAGCACGGTCAGCCGCTGGGTCACCGCCTGCTGCCGGTCGCCATCAAGGGTGTAGTCGACGCCGCCGGCGTCGACCAGCAGCAGCGTCCACTCGCCGTGCACGTGCGCGGGGTAGGCGTGGTCGGTGAAGTGCGCGTGCAGCACCTCGGCCACCCCGGGCACCTCGGGGCGCCACGCGCGCACCTGCTCGCGGGTCCCGGCCATGTCAGGAACGTACAAGACCCGCTGCGCCCCGGCCCCGCACGATGGGCCGGTGAGGTTCGACACCAAGATCGCCGTCCTGGTCCGCGACGACCTGGAGCCGTGGCAGCGGCTCAACGTCACCGCGTTCGTGGTCAGCGGAATCACCGGCGCCCACCCGCAGCTGCTCGGTGAGCCCTACGAGGACGCCGACGGCACGGCCTACCTGCCCCTGCTGGGGCAGCCCGTGGTCGTGCTGGAGGCCGACGCCGACACCCTCAAGGCCGCGCACGCGCGGGCGCTGGGCCGCGAGCTGCCGATGAGCGTCTACACCAAGCAGATGTTCTCGACCGGCCACGACGAGGCCAACCGGACCGTGGTGCGCGCCGTACGCCGCGACGACCTCGACCTGGTCGGTCTCGCCGTGTTCGGTCCGAAGAACGGTGTGGACAAGACCGTGAAGGGAGCCCGACTGCACCCGTGACATCTCCTAGGGTGTCCGAGTGGCAGAGCTCCAGTTCTTCACCGGGACCATGGACTCCGGGAAGTCGACCCTGGCGCTCCAGACCAACCACAACCGCGCCCAGCGCGGCCTGGTCGGGCGCATCTTCACCAGCCACGACCGCGCCGGCGACGCTGTTCTGAGCAGCAGGCTCGGGCTGCAGCACGACGCGATCGAGGTCGACTCGGCCTTCCACTTCTGGCGCTATGTCGTCGACGAGCTCACCCGCGGCGCGCGGGTCGACTACCTGATCTGCGACGAGGCGCAGTTCTACACGCGCGACCAGGTCGACCAGCTCGCGAAGGTGGTCGACGAGCTGCAGCTCGACGTGTTCGCGTTCGGCATCCTCACCGACTTCCGCAGCGAGCTGTTCCCCGGCAGTGCCCGGCTGGTCGAGCTCGCCGACCGCACCCATGTGCTCCAGGTCGAGGCCTTGTGCTGGTGCGGCCGCCGGGCCACCCACAACGCCCGCACCGAGGACGGCGTCATGGTGGTCGAGGGCGAGGTGATCGTGGTTGGCGACGTCGAGCAGGTCGGCAGCGACGAGGCGGCCCCCGAGGTCTCATACGAGGTGCTGTGCCGGATGCACCACCGACGTCGGATGACCGCGGCGCGGGCGCACGCGGTCGCGCTGGGCGCCGAGCCGCTGCCGTTCGGCTGAGCCGCGCCTGCCGCGTCGTACCCTGCGAGCATGAAGCAGGCCTACCGGATCCTCTACTACGTCCTCTCGCTCGAGGTACTGATCCAGGCGGCGATGATCGCGTGGTGGGGCTTCGGCGTGACGACGTACGCCGACGACCACGGCTCGATCTCCCACGGCAAGCTCGAGGACGGCGGCTTCGGCGGCAGCGCCGGGCTGAGCATCCACGCGGTCAACGGGTTCATGATCATCCCGGTCATCGCCCTGGCGCTGCTCGTCGTCGCCTTCTTCGCCAAGGTCCCCGGCGGCGTGCGGCTCGCCGCGATCACGTTCGGGCTCGTCGTGGTCCAGGCCTACCTGCTGCCCGCACTGTCGGAGGACGCACCCGCCGTCGGCATGCTGCACGGCGCCGTGGCGCTGGCGATCCTGGGCATCTCGATCGCCGCACCGCGCCAGGCCCGCGACGCCTCCTCACCGGCCGTGTCGCCCGGCCCCACGGCCTGACGGCCCTCGTTCGTCGAGGACCACCGAGCCGCGAGTCGGCAGCGCCGGGTTCGCGGCCGCTGGCGTGCTAGACAGCACCTGTGCCCGTCGCCACGACCGCCGAGCTGCTGCTGGCCCGCGCCGACGACGACGCCCCGGGGCTGCTCTTCGAGGAGAGGACGTGGTCGTGGCGGGAGGTCGTCGCCGAGGCGGCCGTGCGGGCCGCCGTCCTCGAGGAGCTGAGGCCGGTCGGCAGGCCGTGGCACATCGGCGTCGCCTCGGACAACACCCCCGACTACCTCTTCCTGGTCGCCGGCGCCGCGCTGGCCGGGGCGACCGTCGTGGGCATCAACACCACGCGACGCGGGGCCGAGCTCGCGGTCGACGTACGCGCCACCGACTGCGCGGTGGTCCTGGTCGGTGCCGGCCAGCGCGCGCTGTTCGACGACCTCGACCTCGGCGGCGCCGGTCTGCTGGGCCTCGACGACCGCGAGTACGCCGACCTGCTGGCCGCGCACGCTCACGTCCCGGTCGTACCGACCCCGGCCGCACTCGACCCGGCCACCCGGCACCTGCTGCTCTTCACCTCCGGCTCGACCGGCGCGCCCAAGGCTGTGATCTGCTCGACCGGCCGGTTCGCGACGATCTGCCAGTACACCCCGCTCCAGCTGCGGCGCGACGACGTGGCCTACAACGCGATGCCGATGTTCCACGGCAACGCCCTGATGGCCAGCTGGGGGCCGTGCCTCGCGCCGGGCGCCGCCTGGGCACTGCGCAGGCGGTTCTCGGCGTCAAGCTTCCTGCCCGACGTGCAGCGGTTCGGGGCGACCTACTTCAACTACGTCGGGCGCTCGCTCTCCTACCTCCTGGCCCAGCCCGAACGCCCCGAGGAGCGGGAGACCCGGCTGCGGTTCTGCTTCGGCACCGAGGCCTCGGCTCGCGACCAGGCCGAGTTCGAGCGGCGCTACGGCTGCGAGGTCGTCGAGTCCTACGGCTCCTCGGAGGGTGTCTGCTCGATCCGGCGTACGCCGGACACGCCGCCCGGCGCGCTCGGGCTCCCGCCGCCGGGCCAGGTGGTCGAGGTCCGGGGGCCGGACGGCGCGGAGTGCCCACCGGCCCGCTTCGACGACAACGGCCGGCTGCTCAACGCCGACGAGGCGATCGGCGAGATCGTCGCGGTCGGTGCGCGCCCCCAGTTCGAGGGCTACTGGAACAACCCCGACGCGGAGGCCGAGAAGCTCCGCGGCGACGATGTCTGGACGGGCGACCTCGCCTACCGCGACGAGGCCGGCTGGTTCTGGTTCGCCGGGCGCACCTCCGACTGGCTGCGGGTGAGCTCGGAGAACTTCGCCGCGGCTCCGGTCGAGCGCATCCTCTCCCGTTTCACCGGCGTGGCAGTGGCAGCGGTCTACCCGGTCCCGGACCCGCGGACGGGCGACCGGGTGATGGCCACGCTCCAGCTCGAGCCGGGCGCGTCGTTCGACGCGGTCTCGTTCGCCTCCTTCCTCGACGCGCAGCCCGACCTCGGCACGCCCTGGCGCCCGTCGTTCGTGCGGGTCACCGAGGACCTGCCCGTCACCGCCACCCGCAAGGTCGACAAGCCGGCGCTGCGGCGGCTCGGGTGGGACGGACCCGAGCCGGTGTGGGAGCGCGTCGACGGTCGCTACGTCCCGCTGGACGGCGTACGCCGCGCGGAGCTGCGCGAGGAGCTCGCCGCCCACGGCCGAGCCGCGCTGCTGGGCACCTGAGTCAGCGGGCCTGGCAGCTGTCGTCGAATCCCGCGGGGGCGAGCGCCAGGAGCTCCGGCGCGCTGGTGATGTCGGACTCCGCCGCCAGCTCGCGCCGCCAGGCGGCCTCGCCCTGTCGCGCGGCCGCGATCCGCGCGTCGTCCACACCCGTCGCCCACACGACGTAGTCGGACATCACCTTCGCGGAGGCGGCCGCCTCGGGCGGAACCGGCACCTTCGCCAGATCGGCGTCGAAACCGTCCAGCAGCGCCTTGTGCGCGGGCCAGGTCGCCACCCACTCGGTGGCCGGCACGTCGGTGCTGCCGCCGTGGGTGGCCTCGACGACCTTCGGCACGAGCGCGTCGCACAGCGCGTTGACCTGGTCGAGGTAGCCCTGTGCGGGGTCGTCATCGACCGCAGCCGCGGTGGATGCGGGCGGGGACGTCGGCTCCCCTTCGCCGGCGCTGGAGCTCTCGGCATCCGAGGAGCAGCCGACCAGCAGCGCTGCGGTGCCGGCGGCGACGAAGAAGCGCACGCTGTGCGGCACGGCCATCATGGGCGCATCCTGCTCCCGGTGCCGGCCGCGGTCGAGCCTCGTCGCGGGCGAACTACCCGACCAGGATCGGGATCAGCATCTCGTCGGGCGTCAGCGACCCGTGCAGGCCGACCAGGCTCATCTCGTAGCCGAAGTCCCTGCTCGAGAACAGCGCGAGGTCGTCGCGCGCCGCGACCACGACGTCGCCGAGCCGCGGCAGCACGGCCTCGGTGACGGCGCCGAACCAGCCACGCGCGACGGCTTCCTCGCGCCGCAGCACCTCGGCCCGAGGCCCCAGCCGCTCGCTCCAGGCACCGGCCACCGACGACTCGGCGCCCGGCGCGCAGTAGAGGTGTCGGAACCGCGCCTCACCGCCCAGCAGCACCAGACCGTCGCGCAGCTCGGGATGCTGGTCGATGTCGACGCGGCTCGCGGGCGCCGTCGAGTCGACCATGCCGTGGTCGGCGACGACCACCAGCCGCACCTCGTCGGGCAGCGCGTCGCGCAGCTGCACCGCCTCCGCGTCGATGGCGGCGAGCTGCTGGAGCCACTGCGGCGAGTCGACGCCGTAGCGGTGACCCGTCCAGTCGAGGTCGCCGTCGTAGATGTAGGTGAGCGAGGGCCGGTGCATCGAGCCGGCGACGGCGCCGGCGATCCGCTCACCGATCCGGTCGGCGCCGATGTAGCCGGCGCCCCGCTGTGCGGCGATGGTCAGCCCGCTGCGGTCGAACTCGCGCTTGTTGACCACGTCGACCCGCACCCCGGCGTCGGTCAGCCGCCCGAACGCCGTCTGGTGCGGCTGCCACTCCAGCGGGTCGACCGACTTGTCCCAGAAGAGCGCGTTCAGCAGCCGGTCCGTGCCGGGGATCCGGCTGGTGAAGCCAACCAGCCCGTGGGTGCCCGGCGGCAGCCCCGTGCCGAGCGAGGTGAGGCTGGTGGCGGTCGTGGACGGTACGCCGGCCGTGCCGGGCTCGCTGATCGCGTGCAGCGACGAGAGGTAGGGCGCCGTGGCTGTGTAGCGCTCGAGCAGCCGGGAGCCGAGCCCGTCGATGAGGAACACGATGTAGGCGGGGGCGGGTGGCAGCACCAGCCCGGTGGGAGCCTGGAGGGCGTCGCTGCCGAGCGCCTGCCCGACGGCGGGCACGACGTCGCTGAGTGCTCGGTGGCCGTAAGCGGGCTCGACGAACGGGCTCAGCTCCCGCAGGGTGGTCACCCCGAGTGGGTCCGCGCCGAGAGCTGCTCGGCGAACGAGAGCAGCCGCGCCACGTCGTCCTGGCCGTCGGCGGCAGCCGAGACCCGCAGCGAGAAGTCGTCCGAGGCCAGCACCCCGGTATAGCCGTGGTCGGCCTCGCACTGGGGGTCGTCGCACCCGGCGGGCTCGAGATCGACCCGGCTGACGCCGCCCCAGCCGAGCGTGATCACGGCCTCAGCCGGAGTGGTCGGCCCCTCGGTCGGGTTGGCGACCATCCGGGTGACCACGACCGAGGTCACCGAGCTGAGCCGGATCGCCTCGGACGACGTCGAGGTGTAGGGCTCGGGCAGCAGGTCGTCGCCGTCGTGCTCGTCGGTGTGCACGATGATCAGCCGGCTCGGCGTGAGCACCATGACCGAGAGGTGGCGGCGTACCTCGTCGCGGTCGAACGTCGGCTCGTGGTGGACGTAGAACGAGACCACCCGCTCCCCCGCCACCGCCGCGGCGACGCTGTCGATCACCACCTCGGGGTAGTAGCCGGTCCGGTCGATCGCCTCCCGCAGCTCAACGCTGCGATCGGTGTCGTCCGTACGGTCATCGGTGGTGCGCAGAGGCATGGTGTGGAGTCTTGCACGCCTGGCGAGGAGGAGATGCCTAGGCTGTGGACATGGCTCGGGAGCTCGACGACCACGGCGTGCGGCTGTCCTTGGGTCCCGATGCCGGCCGCCGGGCCTGGATCGCGCTGTCGTGGCGCGCCCTCGGCCTCAGCATGTGGGTCCTCACCGTGCTGTGGGCCGTCGTGCTCGGCCTCATGACGCTGCTGGGCGACGACGGTTGGCGCTACACCACGAGCTGGTGGGTCTGCCTCGCGCTGGTCCCGGTGTTGGCGCTGCTCGGCGGGCTCGGCTCCCGGATGTTCGACGTCTGGGAGCGCAGGGCACTCGGTGAGCGCCACGGCGAGCTGCGGCTCCGGCCCCGCCCCGACGCCAGCTCCTGAGCGCCGACTACCCGGGGATCGTGTCGCCGGGTACGGCAGGCATCCGGCGCACGAACCAGTCCGACCGCGGGTCGATGACCGGCTCGACGCGGGCCGCGGCGGTGAGCACGCTGGCTCCGTGTGCGCCGGCGAGCACCAGCGAGAGCTCCAGGGTGCGGACCTGCGGCAGGTCGTTCTGCAGCTGCGCGACCCGCTGGATCAGCCGCTCGACCTCCTCGATGTCGACCACCTCGCTGCCGCGGTAGCCGAACAGCATCGGTGAGGAGCGCACCTCGCGAACCATCGAGGCGGCGTCGTGGGCGTAGATCGGGGGGATCCGGTAGGACACGTCGGAGAGCAGCTCGATCACCGGACCGGAGATGCCGAAGGAGACCACCGGCCCGAAGAGCGGGTCCTCGAGGCTGCGGATCGCGATCGGTACGCCGGGCGGCGCGTTCTTCTGCACGACGTAGCCGGCCTGCTCGGGATCGCCGACGACCTCCTGCAGCGTCTCCCAGGCGTCCCGCATCTCCGCGGGAGCGTCGATGCTGCGCCACACGTGTGCCAGGTCGGGCCGCTCCCGCACCCGCTCGGCGGTGGCCTTGAGGATCACGTCCCAGCCGAGCTCACGGCCCACCTTCTGCGCCTGCCGGAGCGTGGTGACCTCGTGCGCGGGCCACAGCTCGATGCCGTACGCCGCGAGGAGCTCGGTCAGCGCCGCCCGGTCGAGGTCGACACCGTCCGGGTTGGCGGCCAGCGCCCGGCCGATCACCCGCTGCGCCGCCGCCAGGTCGACCGCGTCCGGGTCGGGCGCAGCGCCGTCCGGGGTCCGCAGCCACACGGCGTACTCCACCACCCGGGCGAGCGCCCGGACGGCCGCCTCGACCGCCGGGTAGGACGGCACCGAGCCGCGGCCAGCCGTGGAGCCGGCGACATCGGGGACGCGGAGCAGTTCCGGGATCCCCTCCGCGCCGAGGAAGGTCGAGACCAGCGGCTTGTCGGACTGCTCCCCCACCGCCGCCAGCACATTGGCGATCTGCTCGCCGGCCACGCTGAGCGGCGGGATGTAGACCACGACCACCGCGTCGACGTCCGGGTCGTCGATGGCGTCGTCGAGGGCGTCCTCGAAGTCCTCCGGCGTCGGCTCGGCGTGCAGCGCCACCTGTTTGTTGACCACCAGGCCGACCGCCGCGGCGGCATCGGCCGCCAGCAGCCCGAGCGCGTCGGAGTTGCCGACGATCGCGACCCGGCGCCCCCGCGGCAGCGGCTGGTGGGCAGCGAGCTGAGCGACGTCGAACATGTCCTCGAGGGTGTCGACCTGGATCACGCCGGCCTGCCGGAACATCGCGTCGACGGCCTGGGGCGGTGCCGCGATCTTGCGGACCGCGTGGCCCATCGGCACACCCTGGGTGGTGCGGCCCGATCGGACGGCGATGATCGGCTTGCGGAGGCTGACCCGGCGGGCGATCCGCGAGAACTTGCGCGGGTTGCCGATCGACTCGAGGTACATCATCACGACCTCGGTCGACTCGTCCTCCTCCCAGTACTGCAGCAGGTCGTTGCCGGAGACGTCGGCGCGGTTGCCGGCGCTGACGAACGTCGAGATGCCGAGCCCCCGGTTGCGCACCTTCTCGAGGATGGCCGAGCCGAGGGCGCCGGACTGGCAGAAGAACCCGGCCCGGCCCCGCGGTGGCATCAGGGCCGCGAGCGAGGCGTTGATCGAGACGTCCGGGTCGGTGTTGATGATCCCGAGGGCGTTGGGGCCGATCAGCCGTACGCCGTAGGAGCGCGACAGCCCGACCAGCCGGCGCTGCCGCTGCCGGCCCTCCTCGCCGGTCTCGGCGAAGCCGGAGGAGATCACGACCAGCCCGTGCACGCCCTTGGCGGCGCAGTCGAGCACGACGTCCTCCACCGACTCGGCCGGCACGGCCACGATGGCGACGTCGACGTCGTCCTGGATGTCGGTGACGCTCTTGTAGGTCGGCAGCCCGGAGACCGCGCGGGCGCTCGGGTTGACGGCGTAGACCCGCCCGGTGAAGTCGCCTGTCACCAGGTTGCGGACCAGCGCCTGGCCGATGGTGTCCTGGCGGCGGCTGGCGCCGATCACGGCCACCGAGCGGGGGTTGAAGAAGCGGTGGATCGAGGCCGCCTCGGCGACGTGCTCGCGGCCCTGCATGATCCCGATGGCGGTGTCGGTGGCGTCGATCGGGAACTCGAGCTGGAGCACGCCCTCGTCGTAGGCGCTGACCACGCGGTAGCCGGCGTCGCGGAAGGTCTGGATCATCCGCTGGTTGTCGGGCAGCACCTCGGCCACGAATCGCTCGATCCCCCGCTCCCGCGCCGCCTGGGCGAGGTGCTCGAGCAGGATCTGGGCGATCCCGCGGCCCTGGTGCTGGTCCTCGACCAGGAAGGCGACCTCCGCCTCGCCGGGCTGGACGACGTCGTAGCGCCCGACCGCGATCAGCTGGTCCTGCAGGGTCAGCACGAACGCCACCCGCTGGTCGTGGTCGACCTGGGTGAACCTGGTCACGTCGCGGTCGGAGAGGCGGGGCATGGGCGAGAAGAAGCGGTAGTACTTCGAGCGCTCGGAGACCCGCTCGTAGAACTCGACGAGCAGCTCGGCGTCCTCGGGACGGATGGGCCGGATGTGCGCGGTCTTGCCGTCACGCAGGACGACATCGGCCTCCCAGTGGCGCGGCGGCTCCGTCACCGCCACCTGCTCCGGGCCGCTCACACGTGCAACCGTATCCGCCAATGCTCCCGCGCTGAGCCGTATGCGATCAGTCCCACTGCCGCCCTCTAGCTTGCCTACCCTGCTTGCCGGTTTCGAGGAGTCAGCTCGCGGTGTTGTCTACCCCGGCGAGCTTCGGCCTGGATGTCCCCGACGACGCGAGCTTCGCTCGCAAACGCCCCGGTCGCTCGCTGACGCTCGCACCGGGGCTGTCGTCGGGGCCACCAGGCCGATCGCCGGGCGCCTCGCTGCGCTCGGAAAACCGGGTCGCTTCGCTCCCATCCACCAACCCATGACCGACCTCAGCCGGGAGCGCTACGTGACCCCCGTCGCCAGCCACTGGATGGGAGCGCAGCGACCCGGACTTTCGCGGCGAAGCCGCGCGCCCCGCGATCGGCCCCCGGGCCGTGGCGACTGCGCCGAGCGAGCGCAGCGAGCGACAGCGCCTGCGAGCGCAGCGAGCGTCGCCACGGACTGGCGGCCGAAGCTCGCGGGGGTAGACAAACGGCGTGCCACCGCGGCATCGGTCGGCGGCACGGGAGAGGATGGCGCCATGGCACGACGCAGCACCCAGCAGGAGCTCCCTGACGACTTCGAGGAGCACATCCTCGACATCGACGTCGGCGACGAGATGCGCGCCTCCTTCCTCGAGTACGCCTACTCCGTCATCTACTCCCGCGCGCTGCCGGATGCCCGTGACGGGCTGAAGCCGGTGCAGCGCCGGATCCTGTACACGATGAACGAGATGCGGCTCTTCCCCGACCGCGGCCACGTCAAGTGCGCCCGTGTCGTCGGTGAGGTGATGGGCCGGCTGCACCCGCACGGCGACGGCGCGATCTACGACGCCCTGGCGCGGATGGCCCAGCCGTGGTCGATGCGGCTGCCGATGGTCGACGGGCACGGCAACTTCGGCTCGCCCGGCGGCGACGACTCCCCGGCTGCGATGCGCTACACCGAGGCTCGGATGACCGCTGCGGCGGTCGCCATGACGGCCTCGATCGACGAGGAGACCGTCGACTTCAAGCCCAACTACGACAGCCGCGAGCTGGAGCCGGTCGTCCTCCCGAGCGCGATCCCCAACCTCGTCGTCAACGGCACCACCGGCATCGCCGTCGGCATGGCGACCAACATGGCGCCGCACAACCTCGTCGAGGTGATCCAGGCCCTGCGCCACCTGATCCTGCACCCGGCGACCGATCTCGACGGGCTGATGCGGTTCGTGCCGGGCCCGGACCTACCGACGGGCGGCAAGATCATCGGCCTCGACGGCATCCGCGACGCCTACGAGACCGGCCGCGGCAGCTTCCGGATGCGAGCGACCGCGCGGGTCGAGACCGTCGGCCGCCGCAAGGGCATCGTCGTGACCGAGATGCCCTACGCGGTGGGCCTGGAGAAGGTCATCGAGCGGATCAAGGTGCTGGTGCAGGGCAAGAAGCTGCAGGGCATCTCCGACGTGAAGGACCTCACCGACATGGCCAACGGCACCCGCCTGGTCATCGAGGTCAAGAACGGCTTCGTGCCCGAGGCGATCCTCGAGCAGCTCTACAAGCTGACCCCGATGGAGGAGTCGTTCGGCATCAACAACGTCTGCCTGGTCGACGGGCAGCCGCGCACGCTGGGTCTCAAGGAGCTGCTCGAGGTCTTCCTGCAGCACCGCTACGACGTCGTACGCCGCCGCTCGCAGTTCCGCCGCGACAAGAAGGCCGACCGGCTGCACCTGGTCGACGGCCTCCTGATCGCCCTGCTGGACATCGACGAGGTGATCCAGGTGATCCGCACCAGCGACGACGCCGCCACCGCCCGCGAGCGGCTGATCTCGGTCTTCGACCTGTCGGAGGTCCAGGCCAACTACATCCTCGAGATGCAGCTGCGCCGGCTGACCAGGTTCAGCCGGATCGAGCTCGAGAAGGAGCAGGAGACGCTGCGCCGGGAGATCGAGGAGCTCGAGGCGATCCTGGCCGACGAGACGCTGCTCAAGAAGGTGGTCTCCGACGAGCTCGCCGAGGTCGCCAAGACCTACGGCACCCCGCGCCGCACGGTGCTGCTCGAGTCCGCGGGCACCGCGGTCGCCGCGACGGCCGCGCCGCTGGAGGTGGCCGACGACCCGTGCTTCGCGTTCCTGTCCGCGAGCGGCCTGCTCGCCCGTACGTCGAGCGGCGAGCCGGTCGGCGAGGGCGGCGGCCGCATCAACCACGACGTGGTCATCTCCGCGGTGCCGACCACGGCGCGCGGCGAGGTGGGGCTGGTCACCTCGCGCGGCCGGCTGATCAAGCTGTCGGCGCTCGACCTGCCGGCCCTGCCTGCCTCGGCCAACGACCCCAACCTGCAGGGCGGCTACCCGGTCAGCGAGCTGGCCTCCCTGGAGCCCGGGGAGCGCGCTCTCGCCCTCAGCCGGCTGGCCACGGAGGGTCCCGGCCTGGTGCTGGGCACCCGCAACGGCACCGTCAAAAGGGTCAACCCCGAGGTCCTCGGCCGCGACGAGTGGGAGGTGATCCGGCTCGACGACGGTGACGAGGTCGTCGGCGCGAGCGAGCTCGCCACCGGCACCGAGACCCTGTGCTTCATCACCACCGACGCGCAGCTGCTGCACTTCGGCGCCGAGGGGGTCCGCCCGCAGGGCCGGGCCGGCGGCGGCATCGCGGGGATCCGGGTCACCTCGGGCGAGCGGGTGGCCTGGTTCGGCGTACTCGCGGGAGACGACAACGTCGTCGTCACCGCGTCGGGATCCTCGACCGCGCTGCCCGGCACCGAGCCCGGTGCGGTCAAGGTGACGCCGTTCAGCGAGTACCCCGGCAAGGGCCGGGCCACCGGCGGGGTGCGCTGCCACCGCTTCCTGAAGGGCGAGGACACGCTCGTGGCCGCGTGGGCCGGCGACGCGCCGGCGCGCGCCGCAGCGGCGAGCGGCGCCCCCGTCGACCTGCCCGAGGCGGTCGGCAAGCGCGACGGGTCGGGTGTGCCGGGCAGCCAGCCGATCGCGGCGGTGGCCGGACCGGTGGGCGCCCGGCTGGCGCGGTTCGGCTCCGACCCCGGTGTGCGAGGCTGAGGCCGTGAGGTCCTCCGCCCCGGCCCGGCTGCGCCTGCTGGTCGCCCCGGTCGTGCTCGGCGTGGCCCTCGGCGCCCTGGCCGGCTGCAACGGCGACGACAAGGGCGGCGGCGACCACGCCGACGCGGCGAAGGTCCTGGTGGCTGCGAAGAAGACCCTCGACGACACCAGCGGCGTGACCATCACGCTGGCGACCAAGGACCTGCCCAGCGGCGTCACCGGCATCACGTCCGCGCAAGGCACCGGCGTCCACCCCTCGGCGTTCGAGGGCAGCTTCAAGCTCAGCGTCAACGGGCTGCCCGCCGACGCCGAGGTGATCGCCGTCGAGGGCAAGACCTACGCGAAGAACTCACTTCTGCTCCCCGACTGGACCGAGATCGACCCCGCCGACTACGGCGCGCCCGACCCGGCCAAGCTGATGGACCCCGACGGCGGCTTCTCCGGGCTGCTGGCCGCGGCCAAGGACGTCAAGGCCGGCGACTCCGTGCGCGGCGGCAAGGACAACAAGGAGGTGCTGACCGAGTACACCGGCACCATCTCCAGCGACGCGGTCGCGGCGCTGATCCCGGCCGCCGAGGGCGACTTCTCCTTCACCTACACGATCACCGACGACGACCAGCTCCGCGAGGCCGTGATCAAGGGCGCCTTCTACGGCAAGGACGAGGGCGACGTGACCTACACCCTCACGCTCGACGACTACGGCACCGAGAAGGAGATCACCGCGCCGTGAGCGACCCGGCGGCGGTCCGCTCACCGCGGCTGCTGCTCTCACTGGCCGCGATCGCCGTGGCCTTCGCGGCCGCGGACACCTATGTCGTCGTGCTCGCGCTCCCCGAGATGATGGGCAGCGTCGGCATCCCGATCGACGAGCTGCAGCGGGCCGCGCCGATCGTGTCGGGGTTCCTGCTCGGCTACGTCGCCATGCTGCCGCTGATCGGCCGCATCGCAGACCTCCGGGGCCGGCTCCCGGTGCTCACCGCCGCGCTCGTGGTCTTCGCGGCCGGATCGTTGGTCACCGCGCTCGCCTACGACCTGCCCAGCATGGTGTCCGGCCGCTTCCTCCAGGGCGTGGGCGGCGGCGGGCTGGTCCCGGCCACCTTGGCCCTGGTCGCCGACCTCTACCCGGCCGAACGCCGCGGCGTACCCCTCGGCATCGTCTCCGCCGTCCAGGAGCTCGGCTCCGTGATCGGTCCGCTCTTCGGTGCGGTCGTGCTGGTCCTCGCCGACTGGCCGGCGATCTTCGCGATCAACCTCGCCGTGGGCCTGGTCCTGGCCGCCGCCCTGCGATTCGTCTGCGCTCCCACTGGTCGTTCACGGCAGCCCGGCGCAGACGAATCGAGGCCTCGGCGGGTGCCCGACCTGGTTGGAGCCTTGCTGCTGGTGGTGACGATCGTCGTCGGCACCGTCGTCTTCCTCCAACCGCCCGGCCTGCTGCGAGACCTGACCTGGGGCCGGTACTTCATCCCGTTCGCCGGTGAGAGCCGCTGGCTGACCCCGGTCGGCGTGGTCCCGATGGTGGCGTTGGTGCTGTTCCTGCTCCGGTGCGCGACCGCCCGCCGGCCCCTCGTCGACCTGCGCGGCTGGGGGCGCAGCGCTCGCGAGGCCGACCTCACCGGAGCCCTCTATCTCGCGGTCGCGCTGGGCGGGGTGATCCTGGCCTTCGCGACGGCGGACCCTGCGGTGCAGGTCTTCTCCGACCAGGGGCTCTGGTACCTCCTGGGCTCGGCGGTCGCCGCAGCGGCGTTCGTCCTCCACCTGCGACGGGCCGAGGCGCCGCTGCTGCCGCGCGGCGCGCTGCGTCGTACACCTGCCTGGGGCGCGGTCGCCGTGAGCTTCTTCGTCGGTGCCGCGCTGATCGCTGCTCTCATCGACATCCCGATCTTCGCGCGCACCACGACCTACACGAAGTCGCAGCTGATGGCGGCGCTGGTGCTGGTGCGGTTCCTCCTCGCCCTGCCCGTCGGTGCGATCGTCGGCGGCTTCCTGATCCGCACCCGGAGCGCCGGGCTGGTCACCGCGAGCGGCATGGCGTTGTCGGCGCTCGGTTTCGCGCTGATGTCGCGCTGGGACGTCGACACCCTCGACCACCACGTGCTGCCGACCGTCGTGCTGGTCGTCTGCGGGTTCGGCTTCGGTCTGGCCCTGGCGCCGGTGAACGCCGCCGTGCTGGCCAGCACCGACCCCGAGGTGCACGGTGTCGCGACCGCGATGGTCGTCGTGGCTCGGATGGTCGGGATGCTGGTCGGCATCTCCGCGTTGACCACCATCGGGCTGCACCGCTACTACGCGAAGCAGGATGCGCTCAAGACGGTGACCGAGGTCTGCGGGAGGCCGAAGATGTGCTCGGCCTTCCGCGACCTGCAGAAGGCCGCGGGGGTCGCCCAGGAGCAGACCGTCTTCCTGGGCGCCGTCGTGTGCGCGCTGGTCGCGGGGGTCCTGGCGCTGCTGCTCTTCCGGGGCCTGGCGACCCGGGCCGTCGAGGTCTCCGAGGCGCTCCGATCCGTGGGCTGACCTCCAGCGGGACCGGCCCACCCACTAGTCTTCGGCCACGTGGCTACTGACGCTGGTGACTTCGACGACCTGCTCGCCGCCAACCGCGACTACGCCGACCACTTCGACCTGGCGGGCTTCGACGGCATCGCGCACGCGGGCATCGCGATCGTGACGTGCATGGACTCCCGGATCGACCCGCTCAACATGGTCGGCCTCAAGCCCGGTGACGCGAAGATCTTCCGCAACCCCGGCGGCCGGGTGACCGAGCAGGCGCTCGAGGCGCTGGTGCTGGGGGTGCACCTGCTCAACGTCGAGCGGATCCTGGTCATCCCCCACACCCGGTGCGCGATGAACGCGCGGTCTGAGCGCGAGCTCCGCGAGCAGATCACCCAGTCGGCCGGCATCTCCGCCGACTGGCAGATGTTCAACGTCGTCACCGACCAGCTCGAGGCCCTGGAGGGTGACATCCAGGCGGTCCGCACCCACCCACTGATCCCCGACACGGTCCATGTGGGCGGGTTCATCTACGACGTCGACACCGGGCTGCTCGAGCAGAAGTTCTGACCTGCTACTCGCCGGCCCATTAGGCGTCGCTCGCCTCCGCGCGAGCCTGCTTCGTCCGGAGCTCCGTACGGCGTCGCACGCAGATCGGCAGCCACAGCTGAGCCGAGACGAGCAGGAACCGAGCGCCGAGAAGGCCAGGACCCACAGCACCCGCCTCGTCCATGGCGGATATCAGAACACGCCTACGCTGACCGGCGTGGCAACACAGCTCAGGCTCGGCCCGCTGGTGGCCGCCGCCCTTGTCGCCACGCTCACCGCGTGCTCCGACCAGCGCGATCGCGCGCCGGAGTCGCAGCACGGACCCCCGACCAGCGCGGCTTCCCAGGCCACCGATCGTGGGACCGCGGACGTCGGCCCCGGTGCATCCGCTGCGCGGCCGCACAACGCCCACCAGGCCCTGACGGCACTGGTGGCCAGCGAGCGAGTGATCGCCGACCCGGACGCACCGGTGCCGGCGCTGGTGCGAGCGGCCCGCCAGCAGCAGCTCGCCTACCGTGCGGCCGCGGCACACCCGGGCTGGGACGAGGCGGTGCTCGCCGGCGTACCCCGCTCGCTGCGCAGCGAGGTGCGCGACAACCTCGCCTCCAGGAGGGAGTTCCGGGCCATGCACACCGACCTGGCGGACACGCTGCCCGCCTGGCGGATCGTGCCACCCGCGCCGGCCGAGGACCTCCTGCGCTACTACAGACGCGCTGAACGCGCCTACGGCATCGGCTGGGAGTACCTCGCTGCGATCAACCTCGTGGAGACCGGGATGGGACGGATCCGCGGCACGTCGGTCGCCGGGGCCCGCGGGCCGATGCAGTTCCTCCCCCGCACCTGGGCGCGGTGGGGCCGGGGTGACATCGACGACCCGGCCGACTCGATCCTCGCCGCCGCGCGCTACCTCGCGCACGACGGCGGCGCCCGTCCCGGCCACCTCGACGAGGCGCTGTTCCGCTACAACAACTCCGAGCACTACGTGCGCGGGGTCACCCTGCTGGCGAAGGTCATGGAACGCCGGCCGCGGGCCTTCTACGGCTACTACCACTGGGAGATCTACTACCTGACCAGCCGCGGCGACATCCGGCTACCTGTCGGCTACGACCACGATCGTCCGGTCCCGGTCGCGCGCTGGCTGGCCGCCCACCCGCAGCCCTGAGATCCGGTCGCGGGTCACGCGTCGAGCGTGGCCGCGTCGATCTCGTAGGCGCCCTGGACCAGGAACTCCTTGCGCGGAGCGACGTCGGAGCCCATCAGCAGCTCGAACACCGCGGAGGCCGCCTCGGCGTCGTCGACCGTGAGCCGGCGCAGCGTACGCCGGCGCGGGTCCATCGTCGTCTCGGCCAGCTGGTCGGCGTCCATCTCGCCGAGCCCCTTGTAGCGCTGGACCGGCTCCTTCCACGACACGTTCTTCTTGGTCAGCTCCGCGAGCTTTCGCTGCAGCTCGTCGTCGGAGTAGGTGTAGACGTACTTGTCCATCCCCTTCTTGGGGTTGGAGATCTCGATCCGGTGCAGCGGCGGCACGGCCGTGTAGACCCGGCCCTGCTTGACCAGGTCGGGCATGTACTTGAAGAACAGCGTGGCCAGGAGGCACCGGATGTGTGCGCCGTCGGAGTCGGCGTCGGCCATGAAGATGATCTTCTGGTAGCGGGCGGCCTCGATGTCGAAGGTGCGGCCCGAGCCGGCCCCCACGACCTGGATGATCGAGGCGCACTCGGCGTTCTTGAGCATGTCGCCGACCGAGGCCTTCTGGACGTTGAGGATCTTGCCGCGGATGGGCAGCAACGCCTGGAACTCGGAGTTGCGCGCGGCCTTGGCCGTGCCCATGGCGGAGTCGCCCTCGACGATGAACAGCTCGGTGCGGTCGTCGGTGGCGCGGCAGTCGTTGAGCTTGGCCGGCAGCGCCGAGGACTCCAGGGCGTTCTTGCGGCGCTGGGTCTCGCGGTGCTGGCGGGCGGCCACCCGGGTCTTCGCGGCGGCGGCGACCTTGTCCATCACCAGCCTGGCCTGGGCCTTCTCGGCGCGCTTGGTGGAGGTGAGGAACTTCTTGAGCTCGGCCGAGACCACCTTCCGCACCGCGGTGCGCACCTGCGGCGTGCCGAGGATCTCCTTGGTCTGGCCCTCGAACTGCGGCTCGGCCAGGCGGACGGTGACCACGCCGGTGAGCCCCTCGAGCACGTCCTCCTTCGTGACGTTGTCGTCGTTGACCTTCAGGACCTTGGCGGCCTTCATCGACTCGTTGAAGGTCTGCAGCAGGCCGGCCTCGAAGCCGCTGACGTGGGTGCCGCCCTTGGGCGTGGCGATCACGTTGACGAACGAGCGCAGCTCGGTGTCGTAGCCGCTCCCCCAGCGCACCGCGATGTCGACGCCGAGCTCGCGCTCGACCTCCTGCGGTGTCATGTGTCCTTTGTCGTCGAGGACCGGAACGGTCTCGACGAAGGTGTCCTTGCCCTGCAGCCGCAGGATCTCGGTGACCGGCTCGTCGTGGGCCAGGAAGTCAGCGAACTCGGCGATGCCGCCCTCGTGGCGGAACTTCTCCTCGCGCATCTCCGGGCCGCGCAGGTCGCGGATGACCAGCTCGAGACCGGGCACGATGAACGCCGTCTGCTGGGCCCGCCCCAGGAGCCCGTCGATCTCGAACGTCGCGTCCTTGGTGAAGATCTGCCGGTCGGGCCAGAACCTGATCCGGGTCCCGGACCTGTTCTTGGCGACTCGGCCGCCCTTGCGGGTCAGCCCCGACTTCGCCGTGAACGGCGCCCGCGGGCCCTCCCCCTCGAAGACGCCTGGGGTGCCGTGCTGGAACGAGATGCCCTGCTGCGACGGCGAGCGGTCCACGTCGATGTCCATCCGCGCCGAGAGCGCGTTGACCACCGAGAGGCCCACGCCGTGCAGACCCCCTGTGGCGACGTAGGAGCCACCGCCGAACTTGCCACCCGCGTGCAGCTTGGTGGCGACCACCTCGACACCTGGCAGCCCCGTCCGGGGCTCCTTGTCGGTGGGGATGCCACGGCCGTCGTCGTGCACCTCGACGGAGTCGTCGGGGTGCAGGGTGACCTCGACGTGCCGCGCGGCGCCGGCGAGCGCCTCGTCGACCCCGTTGTCGATGATCTCCCACAGGCAGTGCATCAGACCGCGGGTGTCGGTGGAGCCGATGTACATACCGGGCCGCTTGCGGACCGCCTCGAGGCCCTCGAGAACCAGGAGGTGGGCGGCGTTGTAAGCGGCGTCGATCGGTGGCTCCTCACCTCAGAGTGGTCGTGTGCGCGATCTCACGCGCGGACGGCACCCCATATCCGGGCACCGGGTTGGAGACGAATCTACCCGCGACACGCCGGAGCGGCATGGAGGCACGCCTGCCTCGGCCGGGACTAGCGTGAGTTGAAACGCTCCACCAGCACGAACTGGAAACCGAAAATCCGCGTAACAGATGACTGGCTTCACCGTTCACACCACACAGGCGTCGCCGAGGCCACACACTGGTCTCGGCAGAGGGACGCCACGTGGGGTGGTTACACCTTCCGTGGTTGGATTGTGATGTCGAGGGAGACGTCGCCGGGGAATCTTTGGAGACCCCGCATACGTTGCAACCACGACACCAGATGAAGAAATGAGGCCGTCGTGAATACTGCAGTCGCACCCAGCGCTCCGCTGACCGCAGCGGACCGCTGCGACCGGTGCGGAGCGCAGGCCTACCTGCGAGTCGAGCTCCAGTCCGGTGGCGAGCTCCTCTTCTGCGCCCACCACGCCCGCGAGCACGGTGAGAAGCTCAAGGAGATCGCGGTCACGTTGGTCGACGAGACCGACAAGCTGACCGAGCCCACCCCGAAGTCCCTGTCCGACGAAGAGCGCTGACCGGCTCTTCCCCCAGTCGTCAGCCGGCCCCGGATCCCGACGGATCCGGGGCCGCTGGCTTTGTCCGGACCCTGTGACAGGGTCGGGTCGTGTCCGCACTCGAGCTCGTGGTCGCGCTCGCCATCGCCGTCGGCCTGGTCGGCACCCTGGTGCCGGTCCTGCCCGGCTCGATCCTGGTGCTCGGCGCGATCCTGGTCTGGGCGTGGGACACCGGCGGCGCCACCGCGTGGCTGGTCTTCGCCGTCGCGGCGGCGATCCTCGTCGTCGGGACCGTCGTGAAGTACCTCGTTCCCAACCGCCGCCTCAAGGGCGCCGGCATCCCGGCCTCGACCCAGTGGCTCGGCGCCGCCCTGGGCGTGGTCGGCTTCTTCGTCGTTCCCGTCGTCGGGCTGCTGCTCGGCTTCGTGCTGGGGGTCTACCTCGCCGAGGTACGCCGGCTCGGCGCCGCCGCGGCGTGGCCCTCGACGTGGCACGCCCTGAAGGCGGTCGGGCTCAGCATCCTCATCGAGCTCGTTGCCGGCCTGGCCGCGACCGCCGTCTGGCTGACCGGGGTCGTCGTGACGTGACGGTGCTGCTCTCGCTGCTGTCCGCGGTCGCCTACGGGCTCTCGGACTTCAACGGAGGCTGGGCCGCCAAGCGGGTCAGCGCCTGGACCGTCGCGCTCGCCTCGCAGTGCGGCGGGGTGCTTGCCACACTGGCGATCGCGCTGCCTGCCGATGCCCGCCCGTCCGGCGCCGACCTCGCCTGGGCGCTGCTGGCCGGGGTCGGCAACGGTTTCGGTACCTCTTTTCTCTACCGCGGCGTGTCCGGCGGCCGGATGGGCGTGGTGGCTCCGGTCTCGGGCGTCGGGGCTGCAGTGGTGCCGGTCGTGACCGGCGTCCTGCTCGGCGAACGGCCGGGTGCGGTCGTCTGGCTGGGCATCGCACTGGCCTTCCCCGCCATCTGGTTCGTGGCCCGCGGCCCCACGGCCGCCACCGCGCCCGGGTCGGGCGGGCTGCTCGACGGAGTGCTGGCGGGGCTCGGCTTCGGCACCCTCTTCGTCGCCCTGTCCCGGGTGTCGGCGGACGGCGGGCTGCTCCCCCTCGCCGTCAACCAGGCCACCGGCGGCGTGGTCATCGTCGCGGTCGCGATCGCGGTGCGACAGCCCTGGCTGCCGCGCCAACGCCGAGCGGCACTCGGCCTGTCCAGTGGCGTGCTCGCCGCCGTGGCCACGTGGCTCTTCATGGTCGCCAGCCGGGGCAGCCACCTGACCGTCGCCTCAGTGGTCGTCTCGCTCTACCCGGCGTTCACCGTCGTGCTGGCCGCCCTGCTGCTGCGTGAGCGCGTCTACCGAACCCAGGGCGTCGGTCTGGTGCTGTGCGCATCCTCGGTGGTCCTGGTCGCCGCGGGTTGAGCGTCCCCGTCTGCGGGCGGACTGGGATAGGGTCGACGGACATCGAGCGGCCGCCCGACCCGGCGTTCCGGGCTCGGTGTCGAGGGGACGGCCGTGCCGCACGAGCCCACCGCCACACTCAACGACCTGCTCACCGACATCGTGCGCGCCCGCGCCGACCTGCAGCGCCGCCGCCGAATCAGGCTCGCCACCCGGCTCGACGTCGGCCTGGCCAGGCAGCGCCTCGTCGACGCGCTGCGCACCTACGACGCGGCGCTGCACGCCCGCGGCGCGCCCACGCCCTACCGGCTACGCGACGAGCTGAGGCTGCTGGAGTCCCTGGACCGGCGCGACCTCTCCGGCTGACGCCCGCGACCCGCACAGGTCAGGAACCCTCGGCCAGCCGCTTGATGCGGCTCAACCTGGCCTCCCAGCTCTTCCCGATCCGCTCGAGCTCTCGGGCCACGTCGCTGAGCCGGCCACCGAGCGCGCGGTAGACCAGCTCGCGGCCCATCCGCTCGGACTCGACCAGCCCCGCGGCGTCGAGCAGCTCGAGGTGCTTGACGATCGCCTGGCGGCTGATCGGCAGCTCCCGGGCCAGGGCGGACGCCGACGCCGGGGCCCGGCCCAGCCGGACCAGGATCGCCCACCGGGTGTCGTCCCCGAGCGCGGCGAACACGGGCGTCAGCATCTCGCTCGTCACTCGGCACTCCCCCCGGACCCCAGCACGAACCTCTTGGCCGCCTCGAGCTCGACCTCCCAGCCGTGGGTGTTCTCCTTGATCTGGTTGTCGATCGCGGCCCGGTCCTTCTTCAGCTGCGAGAAGCCGCTCTCGACGACCCGCAGCGTCACCCCGCCGGCCCGGTCCTCGATCCAGAAGGCCACCGTCGTCCCCGCCTCCGGCGCGACGTTGTCGACCCAGTGGTAGGCCACGTGCCGGGGCTCCTCGCTGGCGATGGTCGCCAGCCTGAACTCGCCGTACTTCGGGTGCACGACCACGTCGTAGTCGCCCTCGCGACGCACCTCGGGGTCGGGGTCGACGTTGCCCTCGTTGATCCACCAGCCGGGCCGGGTGATCAGCGACCACACCCGCTCCGCCGGCGCGTCGATGTCGATGCTGCGCTCGATCCGGTCGAGCTCCTGCTCGGTCTGCGTCATGATTCACTCCTCTGGTCGATGTGCAATTGAATAGTTGCACATCGACCAGAGGATCGCAACCTGTCGGTTGCAGACCGAGTAGCTTCAGGCGGTCTCGCCCGCCAAGCAGGCGTCCAGACGCTCCTGCGCCTTCTCCAGCCGCTTCTGCTGGGCGACCTTGGCCTTCTTGGTGTGCTGCTTCTTGGCCAGCGCCTTGTCCAGTCTCGCCTGGAGCTTCGCCTGCTCCTCGGGGGTGGTGGCTGCGGCGAGCGCCTCCTGGAGCCGCTCGACCTTCGTCTTCTGGTGCGAGAAGACCTCGGTCACGTGCGCCAGCGCGTCCTGCGCCTTGGTCACGTGCTCCTGCTGGGTGGCGCAGGGCTCGCTGCCGGGCTTGGTGGCGTCGCCCGCATGCGCGATCGGGCTGACTCCCAGGGAGACGACGGCCGTGACGGCCGCGACGGCGAGGGTTCGGGTGAATGTCATCTGAGCTCCTTCTCGGGGGCGGAGGTGCACGAGACATCTGTCACCGGGGGCTCGATCCGTTACAGGACGCAGGGAGGCCCCGTCCAGCTTCGGACGGGGGCCTCCCCTCCTTTGCTCTAGCGGCCGGTCATGGCCCGAAGTAGGTCAGCACCCGGTTCATGAGATCGGCCTTGTCCGCTGCCGAGCCGTACGCCTCGAACGGGAACCCGAGGAAGACCACCTTGTAGCCGTTGTCGTCCACGCTCAGAGCGTCGGGCTGGGCGGAGTCGTCGGTGAAGGCCGGCACCGCCGGAGCAACCGGGGTGATCTCGTCCTCGAACGCGGCGTTGAGGATGCTGTGATCGATCGGCACGCTGCCGATGTTGTCGGTCACCGGGTTGCCCGAGACCGAGTGGACCGCCGAGGTCGCCTTGTCGTTCTGCGTCTCGGTGCCGTCCCAGTCGATGTGCAGGTAGTTCTGGACGAAGGAGGTCGTCCCTGCTGCCTGGTCGAGGATGTCCTGACCAGACATGAACAGGTGACCGCCGGCGTCCAGGAGCGCCTGCAGCCCCGACTCGTAGGGCGTGATCGGGGCGGGGTAGGCGTTGCCGGTGAACCAGACGACGTTGCTGTGCAGCGCCAGGTACGACGTCGGCAGGTCCGGGTCCGCCGCGATGTCCCAGACCCCGTAGCTCACGCCGTTGGCGTCCAGGGCGTCCTTGTAGTAGGGCTGGGAGTCCACGGGAGCGTTGGTGTCGTCGTCCACGAGAAGCGTGGCGAACTGCACCGCGAGCGCCGTCAGCGTGGCCGAGGCCGAGACCGACGGGTTGGCGACCGACGTGGCGACGAAGGTCGTGTCGCTCGTCTCCGCCTCCGTCGCATTGGCCGGCACGGCCACCTTGACGCAGACGTCGACCGAGTCGCCCGCCGCCACCGGCCCGGTGGTCGTGATCGGCGTCGTGCACGAGGTGTCGTAGAGGCTCCCCGTCCAGGTGCCCGTCGCGCTGACGTCGTAGCTGTCGGTCTGGTAGCCGTCGTTGGTGATCGACTCGTGGAACGTCGCGACGTCGCCCACCTTGCCACCCTCCTTCGCCGAGGCCGGCTGGACGCTGACCGCGTGAGCCGGTGCGATCGGCGTCGTGTGCGCGCTTCCCGTGGTGCCGAAGCCGCCCTGCGCCTTCACCGTGATGCCTTGGTTGATGATCTGCTGCACCGAGGCGGGCAGCCTGCTGGAGATCATCACGGAGAAGTGGAGCGTGAGGGTCCCGCCGGCCGGGACCGTGAGGCCCTGCCACTGCACGTTGCTCCCGACCTGCTGGCCACCCTCCCCGATCGACACGACCTTGGTGTTCTTCGGAAGCGGGTCAGTGACCTGGACCGCGGTCGCGTCGGCGTTGCCGATGTTGCGCACCGTGATCGTGTACTGCACGGTGCTGCCCGGTCCGACGGGGACACCCGAGTCATCCTTGGAGACGATCAGCGCCGGCTTCGGGGCGTGGGTCCCCACGGTGTAGGCCCCGCGGCCGTGGGTACCCGCCAGCAGCAGCGTGTGGGAGGCGTCGTAGTCGAGCTGCCACACCGAGACCCTGGGGATCTTCTTGCCCAGGCCGTACCACGTCGTGCCGCCGTCGGTGCTGATGAAGGGACCGACGTCGGTGCCGACGTAGAGCGTCTTGGGTGCTGACGGGTCGACGACGACGGAGTTCACCGGCACGTCGGGCAGGTTCCCCGTGATGTTCTTCCAGTGCTTGCCGCCGTCGGCCGTCGCGAAGACGTGGCCGTGCTTGGCCGGGGTGGCCGAGTCGAAGCCACCGTAGGCCGCGTAGGCGATCTGCCAGTTGGAGCGGTCCACCGCGAGCTGGTTGACCGGCCGGTTGGGCAGAGGGCCTTGACCGACCCGGTGCCAGCTCGGGGTGTCGGAGGTCACGGCGTCGGGGCTGACCTGGATCCAGCCCTCGTCGGTGCCCACGTAGACGCCGTCGCCGCCGTCGGCCACACCGATCGTCGAGATGAAGCAGCCGCGGGCGCCGTTGGGTGCCGGGCCGGTGCAGCCGCTCGTGAGGTCGCCGCTGACCGGCGACCAGGTGACGTCACCGGCGCTGGCTGCCTCCGCGTTGTCGGTGCGGTAGAGGCGGTAGGTGCCCAGGAACAGCTGGTTGACGTTTCCGCGGTTCTGGACCCAGGGGACGTAGAACTCGGAGCGGTCGTTGAGGTCGATGCCGCCGTCGATGGGTTCGTTCCCGAAGAAGGTGTTGGTCTCCGTCGGGTCGTAGCGGTAGGGCGAGATGTCGAAGTAGGTGCCGAACACGTAGGCCGGCACGCTCGGGTTGATGGTGTTGGGTGTCGTCTGGTCGACGATCACCTGGCCGCCGTCACCGCTGGCCTGGTCGAACCAGCGCTGGTTGGACAGCGACTTGCGCAGCGTCCCGTTGTCCTGGGTTCCTCCCCAGTACTGCCCGGGGACCAGCGGCACCGTGGCGATGGAGCTGAACTGCGTGATCGCGAGGCCCGTGGAGTGGATCAGGGTCGCGGTGTTGGGGTCGACGGTCCCGTTCAGGTTCTCCCAGCTGGCTGCGGAGAGCGGGTCGCCGGGGTTGTTGCGGCCACCGCCGGTGTCGGACTGCCAGACGCCGCCGTCGTTGCCGATGGCGATGTGCGAGGTGTCGTTCGGCTGGAAGGCGAAGGCGTGGAAGTCGGGGTGTAGGTCGTAGCCCAGGTTGAGCCACGTGTTGCCGCCGTCGGTCGTCCGGAAGACGCCACCGGACTGCGGGCTGAGGTTGTAGCCGTAGGAGCCGAGGACGTAGACCACGTTGGGGTCGGTCGGGCTGGGCCGCACCTCGTTGTCGTAAAAGCACTGGGTGCCGCAGTAGTTGGTGATCGAGTCCGAACCCGTGCCGGTGGGGGTCGCGGTCCAGTGCGCGCCGCCGTCGGTGCTCTTGTAGATGCGGGCCTGGTGGTAGGAGTCGCTCAGGTCGAAGTAGTCGAAGCCGGTGTAGAGGGTCGGCGTGGCGTCGCTGGCCGGGTGAGAGATGCCGAGCGAGAAGCGCGTGCCGCCCTCGAGGTAGTTGCCGGCGGGCAGGTCACCGAGCGCGGAGGTCCAGGTCGCTCCACCGTCGGTCGAGCGGTAGATCCCGTCGCCCCAGAACGAGGCCCACAGGTTCTGCGCGTTCTGGGGGTCCATCACGAGGTCGGTCGCGCCGTGGATCTGGTCGCTGGTGCCCTTGCGCAGGGTCCACGTCGTCCCGCCGTCGGTGGACTCGTAGACGCCGTACGGCGTGCCCGTCGGCGCAGTGGTGCGGTGGTTGCCGCCTCGGCCGCGCACGGTGGCGGCGTAGACGTGCTGGGGGTCCCCAGGGTCGACCACGATGTCGCTCACGGCCTGGCCGGCGAAGAGAGTGGAGACGTGCGACCAGGTCAGGCCGCCGTCGTTGGACCGGTAGATGCCGTCGCCGTAGTAGCTGTCGCCGGAGAGAGCGCCCTCGCCCGAACCCATGTAGACGATGGAGTCGTCGCTCGGGGCGATGGCCAGCGCGCCGACCGCCTGGCTGGTGGCCTCGTCAGTCCGCGGCGTCCAGGTGCCCGAGGTCTCGTCGTAGGTCCACACGCCGCCTTGGGCCGCGCCGAGGATGATCGTCCCGTCGTTGCGGATGGCCAGGGCACCGATGCGCCCCGTGACGGCCTGGAAGGTGTTGGAGGTGCGGCCGACCTGCACGATCGGGTTCGGGCCCTGGTTGGTCCAGAGGCCGCCGCGCCTCGCCCCAGCCGGGACGAGCGAGTGGATCGCTTCGGCCCGCTTCGCGGCCTTGACGCGCAGCCGGCCCGCCTTCCCGACGGTCAGCGGCTCGTCGCCGGAGAGGAGCCGGCTCCAGTAGTAGGCGTCGCGGAGCTTGTCGAAGCCCTGCTCCTCGGCCTCGTCCTCGCGCTCGCCCTTCGGAGTCAGCAGGACGGGTGTGTCGTCCGGTGGATCCGCGGCCACGGTGCCCAGCGGCGCCATCGCCTCCGTGGCGTGCACCGGCGACACGAACGCCGCCGTGGTTGCCACGCAGGTGACGATGAAGGCGACGCGAAGACGGCTCGACAGCATGGGTTCTCCCCCCTCGTTCCGAGCGATGCGAGGGAGCGGATCACCCCCAAGACGGGCCCGACTGCCGTCAGCATTGCCCCCGAGGCGTGTCCACCGCAAGAGTTCCTGACGAAGTCGGCGCGCTCCTCACCCTTTCGGGCGCCGCTTCGCCTCAACGGCAAATCTCGCTGGCAGCCGGAGTCAGCCAGCGTTCTGGACTTGCCGCCGTATGCCGGCGAGGTCCTCTGGATGCCGGCAAGGCGCCTGGCCGTTAGTGAGCCGCGGCGAGCGGCACCTTGAGCTTGTCTTGAGAGAAGTCGTCCGTGCTGGAGGTGTCGCCACCGGTCCTATACCTGGTGAGGGCTTCGACGATCACCTTGGCGTCCCCAACGGGAACACAACGGTTGGGGACGTCCGCCGAGAACGTATCGGTGTCTGGGTCGGAGTGGACGTGTCTCGGCCTGCAACGGCGCTGGAAGGATGTCGGAAGAGCCATGTAGGCGAATGGCCCAAACGGTCCCGTGGACCAGTTCACGTCGGCCCAGATCCATCCGGGCGTCGAGGTTGGCACGGGCTTGAAGATGACGTCTATCTGCTGGAAGAAGCGCGTGGTCTTGAGGATCTCGCCGATCCTCACCTTGAACCGGACGGTGCCATCCGTGCGCGGTGTGACGGTAAGTCGACGGATGTCGATGCTGAGCCGCTCTGCGTTCGTGATGCTGGTGATGGGCGAAGTGAACGGCAGGATCTTGACGTCGTTGGGCCTGTCGCGGGCATCGACGGTGGGCTGGGCAGCTTGCGCTGGTGTGGCCCCGGGAAGACCTCCAAGGACGATCCCGACTAGCGCCACAAGCGACGTCTTCGGCGCCATGTCTCCTCCAGGGGTGCCGTATGTGACCGAGTGTGGAACCTCGGTGAGGACGACGTCCACCTCCCGGCCCCATAGAGAGAACCGGGACAAGCTCCATCACAGCAGTTCGACTTCAGCAACCCATACGAGAAACCACGACGAACGACGCCCACCGCGCACGGGCCAACCGCGCCGCGATCCGGCCAGAGCCCGACCACGCCGCCGTCAGGATGAACGGATGCCGCCAGCAACCTCAGTCGAGGTAGTCGCGCAGCACCTGGGAGCGGCTGGGGTGGCGCAGCTTCGACATCGTCTTCGACTCGATCTGGCGGATCCGCTCGCGGGTCACGCCGTAGACCTTGCCGATCTCGTCGAGCGTCTTGGGCTGGCCGTCGGTGAGACCGAAGCGCATGCTGACCACGCCCGCCTCGCGCTCCGAGAGCGTGTCGAGGACGGCGTGCAGCTGCTCCTGGAGGAGCGTGAAGCTGACGGCGTCCGCAGGGACGATCGCCTCGGAGTCCTCGATCAGGTCGCCGAACTCGGAGTCGCCGTCCTCACCCAGCGGGGTGTGCAGCGAGATCGGCTCGCGCCCGTACTTCTGGACCTCGATGACCTTCTCGGGGGTCATGTCGAGCTCCTTGGCGAGCTCCTCCGGCGTCGGCTCGCGGCCGAGGTCCTGGAGCATCTGCCGCTGGACGCGCGCGAGCTTGTTGATCACCTCGACCATGTGGACCGGGATCCGGATGGTGCGGGCCTGGTCGGCCATCGCGCGGGTGATCGCCTGGCGGATCCACCAGGTGGCGTAGGTGGAGAACTTGTAGCCCTTGGTGTAGTCGAACTTCTCCACCGCACGGATGAGCCCGAGGTTGCCCTCCTGGATCAGGTCGAGGAAGAGCATGCCGCGGCCGGTGTAGCGCTTCGCGAGCGAGACGACCAGCCGGAGGTTGGCCTCGAGAAGGTGGTTCTTCGCGCGGCGACCGTCCTCGGCGATCCACTCGAGCTCCTCGAGCAGCTTCGGGCTGATCTTGCCGCCCTTCGCGAGCTTCTCGTCCGAGAAGAGTCCGGCCTCGATCCGCTTGGCGAGCTCGACCTCCATCTCGGCGTTGAGCAGCGGGACCTTGCCGATCTGCTTGAGGTAGTCCTTGACCGGGTCGGCGGTGGCACCCGCGACCATCACCTGCTGCTCGGGCTCGCCGGTGTCGTCGGCGTCGGAGACCACGAAGGTGGCCGAGGCCTCCTTCTCGTCCTCCTCGATCGAGGGGTCGACCGCCACGTCCTTCTCGAACTGCTCGTCGGGCAGGTCGGGCAGGATCTTCTTGCCGTCGGGACCGATCACGACCTCGACGTCCTCGACCGCGAGGTCGGCGGCGGGGTCGGCCGACTCGGCGCCCTTGGCCGGCGCGGCCTTCTTCGCGGCCGCCTTCTTGGCCGGCGCGGCGCCGGTCGAGCCGTTGGTCGCGGCCTTCTTCGCCGGCGCCTTGGTCGCAGCCTTCTTGGCCGGGGCGGTGGCGGTCTTCTTGGTCGTGGTCGCGGCCGCGACCCGGGCGCTGCTCACGTCGATGTGCACGGAGATGCCGAGGGCGCTCAGGTGCTCCAGCAGCCCCTTGAGGTGGCGCGGCTCGACCAGGGCCTGCTCGCTGGCCCGGCGTAGGTCCTCGGGACTGATACTGCCCCTGGCGCCCTTCTCGACGAGTGCGACGACCGCCGGGTGGGCGAGAACCTGCTCAGGGACCTTGCGCACGTTCGAGGACACACACACCTCTTCAATCATGACCGGCGAAGCCGTGGGAAAACTGGCAAAGGGCGCGACCCGACCCGCTGTCGTCAAGAGCCGCGACCTTCATTCTGCCACGCAGCCCATGAGGCTCCCGCATCGAGGCCGCGGGTGGACGGCCGTGTCGCCCCCGTGTCGCCTGGGTCGGCCCCGTGTCCCGCTCCGGCTCAGGTGTCGACGACGTAGGTCGCCGGTCCGGTCGTGGCCGGCCGGGTGCTGAAGGTCAGGTGCCAGTCCTGACGGGTCTCGCCGTCGATGTCGAGCACCCACTGGTAGCGCTGGCCGGGCTCGAGGGGCAGCGGGCCGATCTGGAACGCGAGCGGGAAGTCGATGTCGGCACCGTGCACCAGCCCGGCGGGGCGGCCGATCTCGGCCTCACCGGTGATCTCCACCGGCTGGGGCCCCTCCGGCCCGGGCACCTGCACCGGCTCGCCGTCCTGCCCGATCAGCCGCAGCCGCAGCTGCAGCTTCTGGTTGGCGCGGTCCCAGGGCACGTCCAGCTTGATCGCGATGGCCGAGGGCGCCCCCGGCCCGGTCACGCTCCAGCCGCCGCCGTTGATGTAGAGCTTCCCGTCGGCGACGACGGCGTGATCGGCGAGCAGCAGGGTGGCGCGCATCAGCCGACCCGACCCTCGGCCTGCTCTGCCTTGGCCGCCGCCTTCTTGGCCTTCTTGAAGTCGCGCACCTTCTGCAACGACGCCGGGTCGGTCACGTCGGCCACCGAGCGGTAGCCGTCCTGGGCGTAGTCGCCGACCGCCTGCTCCCAGCCCTCGGGCCGGACGCCGAGCTGCTTGGCCAGCAGCGCCACGAAGATCTGCGCCTTCTGCTTGCCGAAGCCGGGCAGCGTCATCACCCGCGCCAGCAGCTCCTTGCCGGTGGCCGCCTCGGTCCAGATCCGCTCCGCGCGGCCGTCGTAGTCGGCGACCACCTGCGCGGCCAGGGCCTGGAGCCGCGCCGCCATCGACCGCCCGTAGCGGTGGATGGCCGGTGGGGTGGTGCACAGGGCCGCGAACTCGTCGGGGTCGGCGGCGGCGATCGCGCCCGGTTCGATCGACCCGAACCGGGTCAACACCTTGTGCGGCCCGCGGAAGGCGTGCTCCATGGGGTACTGCTGGTCGAGCATCATCCCCACCAGCAGGGCGAACGGGCTGGCGCTGAGCACCTGGTCGGCGTCGGGGTCGCCGGTGATGTGGATGGCCATGACGGCCATCCTGACCCATCGGCGGTCACGGACTCATCGGCGCCGGCGGCCGCTACTTCCTCGCCACGACCTTGAACCGACGCGTCGACGGGCTCGCGTCGGCGTTGCCCGCGGGATGGACGGCGCGCACCTGAAGGGTGTGCTTCCCGGTCTTGAGCTTCTTGGTGGCGAGCCTGAACGGGCTGGCGCAGGCCTTGAAGGCGCGCTTGTCCACCTTGCACTCGAAGGTGGCGCCCGCGTCGGGCGACGAGAACGTGAAGGTGGCTTTGGCGCCCTTCACGACCTTCTTGGGCCCGGAGACCTTCCCGGTCTCCGGCGCCGGCAGCGACACGGTCTCGCAGTCGGTCAGGAGGTCCACAGCGTCGGCGGTCACGGTGTCGGTGCCGTCGCCGCAGTCGACGACGTCCTGGCTGCCGTCGCGCACGTTCACGCTGTCGTCACCGCTCCCGGCCCTGACGATGTCGGCACCGGGACCCGCGTCGACGACGTCGTTGCCACCACCGCTCTGCACGTCGTCCTGACCGAGGCCGGTGCGCACGGTGTCGTTGCCGTTGCCGGTACCGACCACGCTGCGCGCCGAGAACGCGGAGCCGTCGACCGCGAAGTGCAGACCGCCCGAGGAGCTGGGCAGGTCGAGGTTCATCTGCTCGAAGCCGGTCGTCGCGGCCGAGCCGGAGACCGTGGTCGTCCCGTCCGAGGCCGTGATCGTCGTGGTCGTGTCGGTGTAGGTGTCCCCGAGGCTCACGAGGCCCGCCAGGTCATCGGTGGACAGGTCGATGACTGCGCGGTCGTAGCCGGCTCCGCCGTCGTAGGGCCCGATCCCGGGCAGGTTGACGATCCGGTCGTCTCCGGGCCCACCCTGAGCAGCCCTCGCGTCGACCAGGACGTCGTCGCCGTCGCCGCCGCTGGCCGACGCCGCGCCGGAGATCAGGTCGTCGCCCGCGTTGCCGAGGACCGTGTCCTCGGCCTCGGCGTCGACCACATCGCGGACCTGGCTGCCCTGAACGGTGTCGGCCACTCCGTCCAGGTCCAGCAGGCTCACGTTGACCTGCGTCAGCTTCGGGAACGCGGCGGGTGTCACGGTGCTGAGGTTGAGCGTGTCGGATCCGGCGCCGGGCTCGGCGTGGATGGAGGTCACGTCGACGCAGGCGATCGAGGGGGTCGCCGTGGGCGAGAAGACGCCGCCAGCACACGAGACGACGGTGAAGTCACCCGCCGCGTCGCCGCTCAGGTCCACCCTTCCCGACAGGTCGGACGTGACCGCGACCGACGCGAACGCCGTCGGCCCGACGGCCAGGACAAGACTGGCGGCTGCGGCGATGACAACGACCGCGTTGCGGACGACGCGACGGTTCATGCGGGCTCCCAGGGTGCGGCCCGGCCTCCGACGCGGCCAGGTCCCTGGAGCGACCCTACGAACCGTGCCGCCGCTCGGAATGACCTGAACGGGCCATAGCGCTCTCGGCCGCGGCACCGCCTCGCGGTTCAGTCCGACTTGACCGCCAGCACCGGGCAGTGGGCGTCGAGCAGGACCCGCTGGGCGTTGCTGCCGAGGATCAGCTTGCCGACGGGCGTACGCCGGCGCAGCCCGATCACCACGAGATCGGCGTCGACCTCCTCGGCGACGTTGAGCAGGTCCTCGGAGGCCTCGAGACCGGTCTCGGGGCGGCGCACGTCGACGTTGACCCCGGCCTCCTCCACCCGGACCCGGACGTCGTCGAGCTCGCTCTGCAGGCGGTCCTGCGCGCCGGTGTCCCCCGGCTGAGCGCGGTGGGAGTTGACCACGACGAGGTCGGCGCGGCGCAGCTTGGCCTCGGCGATCGAGGCGGCGAGTGCGGCCTCACCCTCGGGCTTCGCGACATAGCCCAGCACGACCGTCGGCATCGCTCTCCTCCCGCACCTGCAGCGTCGTGTCGTGAAGCCCGCTGCCCTTCGCGCACGCTACCCGGTACCGCTGCCGCCCGGGAGCCGCCAGCGCCCGCCGCGTGCCCGCCGAGTGCCCGTCGCGTGCCCGCCGAGTGCCCGCTAGGACTGTTCCCGGGCTGTGGAGAGCCGGCGTGAGCCGGGCCGGGAATGGGCAGGGGAGGTGGGTGAACGGGCTGAGCGAGCCACTGACGCCACAGACGCGCGCGCTGCTGCGCCGGGTGGTCCGCGACCACGCCGGGCGCGAGCGACGCCGCGTCTACCCACCGGTGCTGCACGTCGGGACGCCCGGAGGCCGCGTCGCCGACCTGGCACTCGCGGCCACCGGCGCCTGCGACCCGGGGCTGCGCACCGACGTCGTCGCGGCGATGAGGGCCCGGGCCGGGACCTCCGCGCCGCACCTGGTGTGGCTGACCCGCAGCGGCGGGCTCGAGCCGCAGGACGTCGACACGCTGTGGCTGGCCGCCGCCCGCGCGGCGTACGCCGAGGCGGAGGTGCCGCTCGACTTCGTGGTCGTCAACAGGCACGGCTGGCGCGACCCGCGCACCGGCGCCGGCCAGACCTGGGTCCGGGTCCGGCCCGATCCGCCACCTCGATGAACTCGGGTGGCTCGTCCGTCCCGGTCACTCCCAGGTGTGCACCGGCTCGTTGGTGTGCATCAGCTCCCGGTACTCCAGCAGGGTGGCGCGGAGCGCGTCGAACCGCTCCATGTCGGAGCGCTGGTGGACCCTGCGGACGAACCACTCCGCGCCATTGGTGCCCAGCAGGCAGCGTTGCTCGATGATGCCGAGCAGCCGGTCGCTGGTCGCGCTCTCGACACCCCACTCCGCCAACCCCTCGTGCGCCAGGGGCAGCAGCCGGCGCAGCGTCAGCTCGGTGGCGCGCACCTGGCCGACGCCGGGCCAGTAGACCTGCGCGTCGATGCCGTGGTGGGCAGCGACGTGGAAGTTCTCCTCCGCGGCACTGAACGACATCTGCGACCACAGGGGCCGCTCGCTCTGCGCCAGCGACCTGACCAGCCCGAAGTAGAAGGCGGCGTTGGCGGCGGTGTCGGCGACCGTCGGTCCGGCTGCCAGGACGCGGTTCTCGACGCGCAGGTGCGGCACTCCCCCGGCGATGTCGTAGACCGGCCGGTTCCAGCGGTAGATCGTGCCGTTGTGCAGCCGCAGCTCGTGGAGCGTCGGCACCTCGCCGGCCTCGAGCACCGCCAGCGGGTCCTCGTCGTCGGTGATCGGCAGCAGCGCCGGGAAGTAGCGCACGTTCTCCTCGAACAGGTCGAAGACCGAGTTGATCCACCGCTCCCCGAACCAGACCCGCGGCCGTACGCCCTGGGCCTTGAGCTCCTCCGCCCGGGTGTCGGTGGACTGCTCGAACAGGGGGATCCGGGTCTCGCGCCACAGCTCACGGCCCAGCAGGTACGGCGAGTTCGCGCACAGGGCGAGCTGGATGGCACTGATGATCTGGGAGGCGTTCCAGTACTCCGCGAAGCTCTCCGGTGACGTCTGCACGTGCAGCTGGGTGCTGGTGCACGCCGCCTCGGGGACGATCGAGTCGGTCGTGGTCTCGAGCCGCTCGACGTTGCCGATCCCGGAGATCTGGATGGAGATGTCCTCGCCCCTGGCGTTGAGGATCTGCTCGCCCAGCAGCTTGTAGCGCGGGTTGGGGCTGATGCTGTCGGCGGTCATGTGGTCGGCGGCCAGGGTCGGCAGGATCCCGATCATCACCAGGTGCGCGCCGATCTCAGCCGACTTGGCCTCCGCGCCGTTGAGGTCGTCGCGAAGCAGCTCCTCGAACTTCTCGAGGCCGCGCTCCCGCAGCTTGGACGGCGGCACGTTGATCTCGATGTTGAACAGGCCCAGCTCGGTCTGGAACGCCGGGTCGGCGATCGCGGCCAGCGCCTCGGTGTTGCGCAGGGCCGGGTCGCCCTGGTCGTCGACGAGGTTGAGCTCGACCTCCAGCCCGGTCATCGGGTCGTCGGTGTCGAAGCGCGCCTCGCGCAACATCCGGGCGAACACGTCGAGACAGCGCCTGACCTTCTCGCGGTAGCGCGTGCGGTCGGCCCGGGAGAACTCCTGTGCGTCCACCTCTTCGCCCATGTCGGGACCTTAGCCTCGATCCACCGATGCGCGGCGTAGCGAGCGTCACCAGTCGGGTGTGATGGCCAGGCTCGGGCGCGAGCGTCGTACTGGTTGTCCGTTGAGCGTCCGCAACGCCGCCAGCGCGCCCGAATGGTGGCGCTCGGTAGCCGCGAATCGGTGGATCGAGGCTCACGCCCGATCCGGGTCTCGGTGCGACGCCCACGAGTCCGCGGTGCGAGCCAGCACGTCGTCGACCACGCCCTGGAGCGAGCCGGTGCGCTCGTAGGCGGCCCGCTGCCGGGTCGACCCGGTGCCGCCCAGCACCCGGTCCACACCCCGCGTCGCCCGGTCGAGGTCGCCGTCGACCTCAAGGCGCGCCGAGACCAGCTCGACCAGCCGCGAGACGACCTCGCGCGCGGGTCGCAGCGCATGAGTGACCGGGTCGAGCAGGTGGTCGCTCAGTCCGTAGCGCGAGGCGCGCCAGCGAGCGGCCCGCAGCTCCTCGGTCCGCCAGCGTGGCAGCCCCTCGGGCCACCCGTCGACCGCCGTCTCGACCAGCCCCCTGACCAGGGCGCTGAGCAGGCCCACGTCCTCGAGGTCGGTGACCGCGTCGAGGATGCGCACCTCGACGGTGGGCTGGCCCTCGGACAGCCGGGCGTCGAAGTAGAGCATGGCCCGGTCGCGCGCCGCGCCGCTGGCCATCATCCGCGCGGCCACCCGGCGGTATCCCGCCAACGAGCCGAACGGCTCGGTCGGTCCGGCGCTCGGCCAGGTCGACCACAGCTGGGTGCGCCAGGAGGCGTAGCCCGTGTCGTGCCCTTCGTGGAACGGGGAGTTGGCGCTCGCCGCGAGCAGCACCGGAAGCCACGGCGTCATCCGGTCGATGCAGCGGACGCCCTCCTCCCCCGACTCGATCGCGACATGCACGTGCATGCCGCAGGTGGTGCCGCGACGCGCCACCAGGCCGAACGTCACGGCCATCTCACGGAACCGCTCGTTGTCGGTGACCACCGGCTCCTCGAGGGCCAGGGGCACCGATGCGGAGACTGCGACCGCCAGGTCGAGCTCGGCCGCGGTCTCGCCCGCCGTACGCCGGCCGGCCCGCACGTCCCGGACCACGGCGTCGATGTCGTCGCTGGGGTCCGTGCGGATCTCGAGCTGGTGGCGGAACAGCTCCTTGTCGAGCTCGTCGCTGGCTCGGCGCGGCACCCGGCGATGCTCCTGGTTCCACTTGAGCAGCTCGCGGGCGCGGGAGGTGACCGAGCGGGTGGCCGGGTCGATGACCAGCAGCTCCTCCTCGACGCCGACGGTGCGTGGCTCCACATCGTCGAGGTACCCAGGCCCCCCAATCGGACGGCGCTCAGCGGGGCTGGGCGCGCGCCCAAGCCGAGGGCGGCACGGCCCGGGCGAGAGCATCGGCGACCAGAGCGGCGAGTGTGTTGTCGGGGTCGACAGCGCGGCAGCGGTCGACCGCGCACCATGCCAGGGCGCCGTGGCCGGCCAGCCACGCCGTCAGCCCGAGCACGGCTGCCGGCGCTGCGACCAGCTCCTCGGGCGCCCGCTGCACGGCATCAGTCCACAGCCGGAGGTGTGCGTCGGCGACCTCGCGGGACAGTGCGCCCAGCGCCGCGTCGCGTCCGTGCGGCTCCTGGAGCCCGAGCAGCACCCGCGCCAGCTCGACGGTGGTGAACCGGCCGGACTCCAGCCGGATGTCGACCAGGTCGGCGAGCTCGTCGGGCGGGCTGGGCACCGCCCGGCGCAGGGCGCGGGACACGGCGCGCACCTCGTCGGGGCTCGGCTGCAGCATCGCCTCCAGGTGAGCACGGGAGCGGTGCACCACAACCCCGTCGACGACGGCCTGCGCGCGGAAGCGGTGGTCGCCGACGTCATAGGGCACCCCGGCCGCCGGCGCGCCCGTCGGGCCCGGCGCGAACCACCGGCCCTCGTGGGCACGCAGCACCTCCACCACGTGGATGCCGGCCCTGGTGAAGTCCCGGCGCAGCGTGCGTGCGAACGACCTGACGTCGGGGCCATCCGCCGCGTAGAGGACGAACACGACGCACTCCACGTCGTGGTTGAGCGCCGGGCCCAGCAGCTGGTCGACGGTCTCACCGACGTCGCCGGGAGGTGGGAGGTCGATGCGCGCGTGGAAGGTCTCGGTGCCACCCGAGGTGAGCATGACGACCGAGTCGCTCGGCTCGAAGCCGAGCACGACGGGGATCGCCGCCAACACGTCCTCGGGCGTGTGTGCGGTGAGCGTGGCGGGACCGGGTGATGGAGTTGCGGGAGTTGTCATGTCGTCGACGCTGCCCAGCCGTGCCGACGGTGACGCGACCCGCGGCGCACGCCTGTGGACAACCTGCCGGGCCGGACCGGCTGTGCACGCGAGGTGGACGGCCGCGGCCGCGCCCCTGCCGGCCGGCTGCCGAGCCGCTCGCCTGACCGAGGACGTCGGCGCCGGACGGTACGTTGCGGCCGTGCGCGACCACGCCTCGGTCCTCCATCTGGACCTGGACGCCTTCTTCGCGGCGGTGGAGCAGCGCGACAAGCCGTCATTGCGCGGCAAGCCCGTGGTGGTCGGGGGCGTCGGCGGCCGAGGGGTGGTCGCGACCGCCTCCTACGAGGCACGCAAGTACGGCGTCAGGTCGGCGATGTCGACGCGCGAGGCACGGTCGCGGTGCCCGCACGCGGCGTTCCTCGCCGGTCGCTTCGACGCCTACCGCGAGGCGAGCACCGTCGTCATGGGGCTGCTGCGCGAGGCCTCCCCGCTGGTCGAGCCGCTCAGCCTCGACGAGGCGTTCGTCGACCTGGCCGCCGCCGGGCTCGACAACCTCGAGGTGCCGAGCGTGACGGCGTTCGCCGAGGAGCTCCGCGCGCGGGTCGCCCATGCCACCGGCGGCCTCACCGCCTCGGTCGGGATCGGGAGCTCGAAGTTCATCGCCAAGGTGGCCAGCGACCTGGAGAAGCCCGACGGCCTGGTCGTCGTGGCTCCCGGCACGGAGCAGGAGCTGCTTCGGCCGATGAGCGTCACCGTGATCCCGGGCGTCGGCCCGGCCACCGCGGAGCGGCTGCGCCGGGTCGGCATCCACACGGTGGCCGAGCTGGAGACCGTGAGCCTCGACGAGCTGGTCCGGCTCGTCGGCAAGGCGCACGGCGCCGGCCTCTACGCCCTCGCCCGCGCCGACGACGACCGGCCGGTCGAGCCCGAGCGGGAGACCAAGTCGATCAGCTCGGAGGGCACCTACGACACCGACCTGACGGACCGCTCCCTCATGGAGCACCTGCTGACCCGGCAGGCGACCGACGTGGCCGCCCGGCTGCGCAAGCACGGCCTGTCGGGACGCACGGTGACGATCAAGGTCCGGTTGCACGACTTCACGACGCTCAGCCGCTCGACCACGCTCCCCTCGCCCACCGACAGCGGGGCGACCGTGGCCCGCCTCGCCCGCGGCCTGCTGGCCGATCTCGACACCTCCGGCGGCGTCCGCCTGCTCGGCGTCGGGGTCTCCGGCCTGGCGGACTGGATCCAGGAGGACCTCTTCGGCGAGGTGGACGACGAGGACGAGCCGGAGCCGCCGGCGCTCGAGGTGACCCGGTCCAGGGACCGGCCCGGCTGGGCACCCGGGATGGACGTGGTCCACGACGAGCTCGGCCGCGGCTGGGTGTGGGGCTCGGGCCGCGGCGTGGTCACGGTCCGGTTCGAGACGGCCGAGACGCCCGCCGGGCCGGTCCGGTCCTACGCCATCGACGACCCCGCGCTGCAGCCGTGGCGGCCGCACCAGCCGACTGACGACCAGTAATTGCGTCGCGGATCCCACCTCTCGGGGCCTACCGTCGACGGTCGTGGAGATCAGGGAGCTCGACGCCGCCGCCCTTGCGGACGACGCGGTCATGCGCGACTACTACGAGCTCACCCGGCGCGCCGAGCTGCTCGGCCGCGAGGAGGCGCCGTTCTGGACCTTCGAGGAGTTCCTGGGCGGATACCGCTCCGAGGACAGCGGTGAGCGGCAGCAGCTGTTCGCGGCCTACGAAGGCGAGCGGATGATCTCCTGCGCGGTGCTGTGGTCCTTCCTCCTCGACAACACCGACAAGGTCTTCTTCAAGCTGGCGGTCGACGTCCCGGACCGGCGACGAGGGGTCGGGAGGGCGATGCTCGACCGGCTCGAGCAGGTCGCCAAGGCCGACGGCCGCACCCTGCTGCTCGCGAGCGCGACCCTGCCCTTCGCGCAGCGCGAGACGCACGGCTACCGGCAGTTCGCCGAGGCGTGCGGCTATGCGCTGTCCAACTACGAGGTCGTGCGGCACCTGGCGTTGCCCGTGCCCGACGACCGGATCCAGGGCTGGATCGACGACGCCGCGCCGCGCCACGAGGGCTACACGATCGAGACCTTCGTCGACGAGGTGCCCGACGATCTCGTCGGGTCGCTGTGCGTGCTGATGGGGCAGCTCGCCGTCGACGCCCCCAGTGGCGCCGTCGACTTCGAGGAGGAGGCGATGACGCCGGAGCGCTTCGCCGAGAGCCTCGCCACGGTCCGGGCGATGGGCCGCGCGCGCTACGAGACCCTCGCCCTGACTCCCGAGCGGCTGGTGGTCGCGCAGTCGACCCTGGCGGTGCCCGTGCAGTCGGCCAGCACGGTCGTCTTCCAGTGGGGGACCTTCGTGCACCGCGAGCACCGGGGCCACCAGCTCGGTCTCGCGACGAAGGCCGTCAACCTGCGTGCGGCCCAGGCCGCGCGCGAGGACCTGACCCTGGTCACCACCCAGAACGCCGAGACCAACGACTTCATGATCTCGATCAACGAGCGGCTCGGATTCGAGCCCGTCGAGGTCTCGGCCGAGTTCGTCAAACGCCTCTGATGAAGCGCAGCTGCTCCCCCGGGCGAAGCTGAGCGCACTGCCACAGGTCGTCCGGGTGCACGACCGCGAGGACCGGGTAGCCGCCGGTCGGAGGGTGGTCGGCGAGCAGCACCACCGGCTGCCCATCGGGGGGTACCTGGACGGCACCCAGCACCATCCCTTCGCTGGGCAGCTCCTCGTGGCGGACCCGCTCGACCGGCTCGCCCTCGAGCCGGAGCCCGACTCGGTTCGACGCCGCGCCGACGGCGTACGCCGTCGCGCAGAGCCGGTCCAGCGCACCGGGGGTGAACCAGTCGGCGCGGGGTCCCGGCGTGACCCGCAGCGGCCCGGGTGTGGGCGGCCGGGGCGTGTCGAGGGGTGCCGGCGGCCCGGCCGGCGCACCGGTCGGGAGCACCGCGCCGTCGCGCACCTGAGGCGGCCCGACCCAGGCCAGCGTGTCGGTCGAGCGGGACCCGAGCACCGGGCGCACGTCGAGGCCGCCGGCGACCGCGAGGTAGGACCGGACGCCGACGGGAGGTGGCCCGAGCCGCAGCGTGGCGCCCGCGGGCAGCCACTCCGCGCGGTCGCGTCCGCGCTCGGTGCCGTCGACGTCGACCGGCACCGGCGCACCGGTGACCGCGACCCAGAGCCCAGCGTCGGCCGTCACGTCGAGGCCACCCCAGGTCACCTCCAGCAGCGCCGAGTCGGGGCCGTTGCCGACGAGGCGGTTGGCGAGCTCAGCGGCGGGCCGGTCCAGGGGTCCCGCGCGCGGCACGCCGAGGTGCGCGAGCCCGCGCCGACCGCGGTCCTGGACGGTGGTGAGCGCCCCTGCCGAGGCGACGTGCAGGCTCATGTGGCCACGAACCTGACCCTGGTCCCGGGCGCGAGCAGCGCCGGTTCGCTGCGGTCCGGGTCCCAGAGCGGCACGTCCGTGTGGCCCAGCAGCCGCCAGCCGCCCGGAGAGGCCGACGGGTAGACGCCGCACCACGTGCCGGCGAGGCCGACGGAGCCCGCGGGCACCCGGTCGCGTGGGGTCGCCAGCCGCGGCACGGCGTGGTCGGGTGGCAGCCCGGCCAGGTAGGCGAAACCGGGCGCGAAGCCGCAGAAGGAGGAGACGAACTCGACCGCCCCGTGACGCGCGACCACGCCGTCGGCGTCGGTGCCCCAGCGCTCTGCCACGTCGTCGAGGTCCGCGCCGTCGTAGACGACAGGGATCTCGACGAGCGGGCCCGGCTCGGGCTCCGCGTCTGGCGTCCAGCCGGCCACAAGCCCCGCAAGGTCGTCGAGGTCCGGGACGCCGTCGAACAGCACGGTCTGCGCGCCGGGGACCACCTCGTCGGCGCGCACCCGCGCGGCCCGCGCGTACGCCGCGAGCGACCGGGCGGCCGCGCTGTCGGCGACCTCGGCCAGGACGGCACGAGGACCGCACGGGCGCAGCCGGAGATGGTCCACGAGGCCAGTCTGGCGCGAGACGTGACCGTTACCGGGGCGACACAGAGTTCACCGAGAGATGGGCCACAGTTGGCCACGTGGGTTTGCATCCGGCCGCGCGCGTTGTCCAGAGTGGCTCTCGGACGGGGCGCGATCCCGAGCCGGTCACCCGCAAAGGGTGAGGGCCCTTTTAGAAGGTATGAGCTTCTAAAAGGGCCCTCGGCTTGAGGCGGAAGTGGTGACGCCCACCTCGACCGGACCGGCTCTCCGATCCCGCCGTCCCCGTCACCGGGCCGACGCCGCGAGTTGCCTCGCGGTCTGGATCCTTGCTCCCGTCCGGCCCCACCTCCCACCGGCAAGCCGGTGGAGAGGCGGAGTTTTGAACGTCACCTGGTGGTATGAGCACCAAGAGACGGTCGGGTCGAGGTGGTGATGACGCCCACCTCGTCCGGTCAGCTCCTCGGCCCCCGCCGCCCCGTCATCGGGCCGACGCCTCGGGTTGCCCCGCGGTGTGGAGCTTCGTCGCTGTCCGGGTCCCCTTCCCACCCCCGGCAGAACCGGCTGTGTTCCGGGATCCCGCGTCACCTCCGGCCGAAGCCCTTGGTGACCCGGGTGAGCCAGCTCCGGCCGAAGCCTTCGCTGACTCGGACGAGCCACGCCCGGCAAGCCGGTCGCGACTCGGTTTCTCGACCCTCCCGCGGCAGAACCGCCGGCGAGTCGAGACCCGCGTCCCCTCCGGCAAGCCGGCTGGGACTCGGTCTCCGTCCTGGGACCGGCAGGGCCGACCCCGGGACGGAAGCAAGGGTGAGGGCCTCTCGATGGTATGAGCACCAAGAGGCCCTCGAGCTGAGGAGGCTGGGTGACGCCCCCCTCGACCGGGCTGGCGCTCCGACCCCGTCGACCCCGTCACCGGGCCGACGCCACGAGTTGCCTCGTGGTGCGGATCTTCGCTCCAGTCTGATCCCCGACCTCCCGGTGGTTCCGCCTTGCGGCGGTCCCGCTGGGTGGATCGGTGGGAGAGTTCTATGCCCTGCGTCGAGAAGGGCGCAAGGGGTTCTCCGAAGAAAGTTCGACATTCTTCTGGTCCCACAGATTGCTCCACAGGAGGGGCACCTGGCTCCACAGGTTGACCGGTTTCTCCACATGCGTCATCCACTGGCTGTGGAGGAATATTCGGGCCGGTCCGTGGGCTTCGGCGACCACCCCGCGACCCGTTCGGTGAGCCCCTCACCGACCCGACGATAGGTTCCGACCTGTGCAGCCACCGATCGCCGAACGCCGCCGTGTCACGTCCGTGCACCACGGCCGGACCCGCGACGACGACTACGAGTGGCTGCGCGCCAAGGGCAGCCCCGAGGTGACGGCGTACCTCGAGGCGGAGAACGGCTACACCCAGGCCCGGACCGCCCACTTGGCCGAGCTGCGCAAGAGCATCTTCGAGGAGATCAAGGCGCGGACCCGCGAGACGGACCTGTCGGTGCCGACCCGCAATCGCGGCTATTGGTACTACGGGCGGTCCTTCGAGGGCAGGGAGTACGGCGCGAGCTGCCGGGTCCCGGTGACCGACGCCGAGGACTGGACGCCACCGCGGCCGGCCGAGGACTGCGACCCCGACCAGCCCGCGCTGCCGGGCGAGGAGCTGCTCCTCGACCTCGACGCGCTCGCCGAGGGCCATGAGTTCTTCTCCCTTGGCGGATCGAGCGTCAGCCCGGACGGGAAGCTGCTGGCCTACTCGACCGATGTCGTCGGCGACGAGCGCTACACGATCCGGGTGCTCGACATCGCCTCCGGCGAGCATCAGCCCGACGAGATCGTGGGCGTCATCGGAGGGGCCACGTGGGACCCCGCAGGCGAGCATCTCTACTACACGACTGTCGACGAGTCATGGCGCCCGGACAAGGTGTGGCGACACACCCTCGGCAGCACGCAGGCCGACGACGAGCTGGTGCACCACGAGCAGGACGGCCGGTTCTTCGTCGGGGTCGGCCGCAGCCGCAGCGACCGGTTCGTGATCATCGCGGCCGGCTCGAAGATCACCTCGGAGTACCGGTTCCTCGACACCGACGACCCCGCGACGGGGTTCCAGGTCTTCAGTGAGCGACGCGAGGGGGTGGAGTACTCCCTCGACCACGCCGTCGTCGGCGGCGAGGACGTCTTCCTGGTGCTGCACAACCACGCCGGGCCGGACTTCGAGCTCGGCACCGCACCGATCGCGCCGACGCCCCCTGAGGGCTGGACGCCGCTGATCCCACACGATCCCGCGGTGCGGCTCGAGGACGTCGACGCGTTCGCGGGACACATCGTCATCCACCAGCGAAGCGAGGGGCTGACCCAGCTGCGGCTGCTCGAGCTCGGTGACGGCGACGGCGAGCCCGCGGTGCGCGACGACTACCTCGTCGAGTTCGACCACGAGGTCTACACGGTCGGCTCGGGCGGCAACCCCAACTTCGGCCAGCCCACCGTCCGCCTCGGTTACACGACCATGGCGGTGCCGTCGTCGGTCTACGACTACGACGTCCGGACGCGCGAGCTGACCCTGCTGCGCCGGGCGCCGGTGCTGGGCGGCTACGAGCCCGACGACTACGAGGAGCACCGGCTGTGGGCCACGGCCGAGGACGGCGAGCGGGTCCCGATCTCCGTCGTGTGCCGGCGCGGCGCCCGAGCCGCCGGGCCGGTGCCGACGCTGCTCTACGGCTACGGGGCCTACGAGACCTCGATCGACCCGTACTTCTCGGTCGCCCGGCTCTCGCTGCTCGACCGCGGCGCAGCGTTCGCGATCGCCCACGTGCGCGGCGGCGGTGAGATGGGCCGCCGGTGGTACGACGACGGCAAGCTGCTGGCCAAGCAGCACACCTTCTCCGACTTCATCTCCTGTGCGCGCCACCTCGTCGAGTCCGGATGGTCCACGCCCGCGACCCTGGTCGCCGAGGGGGCCAGCGCCGGGGGGCTGCTGATGGGCGCGGTCGCCAACCAGGCGCCGGAGCTGTTCGGCGGGATCGTGGCGGGCGTGCCGTTCGTCGACAACCTGACCACCATGCTCGACGCCACGCTGCCCCTGACGGTCACCGAGTACGACGAGTGGGGCAACCCCGAGGCCGATCCCGAGGTCTACGACTACATCGCGGCCTACGCCCCTTATGACAACGTCGCGGCCCTCACCTACCCGCCGATCCTCGCCGAGACCTCGCTCAACGACACCCGGGTGCTCTACGTCGAGCCGGCCAAGTGGGTCGCCCGGCTGCGGGCCACGGCGGCCAACGGCGCCGACGTACTGCTCCGCACCGAGATGTCGGCGGGGCACGGCGGCGTCTCCGGGCGCTACAAGTCCTGGCACGACCGCGCGTTCACGCTGGCCTGGGTCCTGGACCGGATGGGTCTCGCGGACGTCTCGCCGCAACCATCCAGCGGCGCGGCGGCTCCGAACCCCTGAGCGCGAACAGGTCACCTGACCAGCGCACGCTGGGCGCGCCAAGCACGCGCGGACGAAGTCCGCGCAACAAGTACTGAGAAGTCCCTGAGACTTCGTCCAGACTGCAACTACCCGGGTCGCTCACACGTCAATTCAGACGAAGGGTCAACGTTACCTCGGGAATCCTGAGGGCACCGTGGACGTTGTCAACTATGTGGGGCGACTGCGACGTCTCACGGACCGAAGGAGGGACCACCATGGCGACTCGCACCAGTGGCGCGACTCGCGAGATCGAGGGACGCGACAGCGTCGGCCTCTACCTCGACGAGATCGCGCGCAACGCCCTCCTCGACGCCGCGGCCGAGGTCGAGCTCAGCAAGACCATCGAGGCCGGCCTGATGGCCGAGCACCTGCTCCAGGAGGGCCGGGTGGGCCGCAAGAAGGGCGGCGCGCCCCTGAACGCCTCCGAGGAGGAGCTCGAGTGGCTCGCCGAGGAGGGCCGCAAGGCCGTCGACACCTTCATCACCGCCAACCTGCGGCTGGTGGTCTCCATCGCCCGCAAGTACGGCCGTGCCCAGATGCCGATGCTCGACCTGATCCAGGAGGGCAACACCGGCCTGATCCGGGCCGTGGAGAAGTTCGACTACACCAAGGGCTACAAGTTCTCGACCTACGCGACGTGGTGGGTCCGCCAGGCCATCACCCGCGGCATCGCTCAGCAGGCCCGCGTCGTACGCCTGCCCGTGCACGTCGTCGAGGAGCTCAACCAGGTCGGCGGCGCGCGCCGCACGCTGGAGCGCCAGCTCGGCCGCGACCCCGACCCGTCGGAGATCGCCGCGGAGCTCGGCATGGACGTCGACCGGGTGCTCGACCTGATGGCGTGGGGTCGTGAGCACGTCAGCCTCGACTCCCCCGTCGACGAGGACGGCGACACCTCGCTGGGCGACCTGATGGCCCAGGAGACCTCGCCGGGCCCGGACCTCACCGTGCTCGATGTGGAGGCCCGCGACCGGCTCAACAGCCTCGTCGAGCACCTCGACGAGCGGGCCGCCGACATCATCCGCTCCCGCTACGGGCTCACCGACGGTCGCCAGCACAAGCTGGCCGACATCGGCGCCAAGCACGGCATCTCCGCCGAGCGGGTCCGCCAGCTCGAGCGCGAGGCGCTGCAGAAGCTGCGCCGGATCGCCGACCCCGACCTGGCCGCGTAGCGACCCAGCCACCGGACCGGGCTGCTGGGACCCGAGACCCAGCGGTCCCGCGAGAGACGAGAGCCTCCGCCACGAGCTGGCGGGGGCTCTCGTCTTGTTCGTGCCTGGCCGACCGCGGCACCCCGGCCGCGGCACGCCGGGTGGCGGTTGCCCACCCACCGCCACCCCGGGGGCGCCAGCAAGCGTCAGGAGCCAGAGAGCTCGGCGTAGACCTCCTCGACCCGGGCGCGGAGGTCGTCGAGCGTGCCGGTGTTGTCGATGACGTACGTCGCGATGGCCAGCCTGTCCTCGCGCGAGGCCTGGGCGGCAATGCGAGACTCGGCCTCCTCGCGGGTCCAGCCGCGGTCGCGCATCATCCGCTCGACCTGCAGCTGCACGGGCACGTCGACCACGATGACCTCGTCGAAGGTGGCGGCCCGCTCCGCACCCCCTTCGGCGAGCAGGGGGATGTCGTGGACCACGACCGCGTCCGGAGGAGCAGCGGCCTCCAGCTCGGCGTACCGCTCGAAGATCAGCGGGTGCGTGATCGCCTCGAGCCGACGCCGGGCCGCCTCGTCGGCGAAGACGATCCGGCCGAGAGCGGCGCGGTCGAGGTCTCCGTCGGTAGTCAGCAGGTCCGAGCCGAACTCCTCGACGACCTGCGCCAGCCCCGGCGTGCCGCGGGCCACCACCTCGCGCGCCAGCGCGTCGCCGTCGATCAGCACGGCGCCGACCTCGACGAGCATCGCCGCGACCGTGCTCTTGCCCGAGGCGATGCCACCTGTCAGTCCGACCCGCACGCAACTAGCGTGACAGGGGTGGATTTCGACTCGTTCACCGTGTCCCTGCTCGTGCTGCGCGACGACGCGCCCGTCTGGGACGACGAGACCGCTACGGCGATGCAGGACGCTCATCTCGACCATCTCGCCACGCTGCACGAGCAGGGTCATCTGCTCGCCGCCGGGCCGCTCGGCCACGACCGGTTCCGCGGCTTGTCCATCCTGCGCGGCGACGTGGAGGAGGTGCGCGCCCTCAAGGAGGCGGACCCGGCCGTGCAGGCGGGCCGGTTCGACGTGGTCGTGATGCCGTGGCAGGTGCCTGCCGGCGCCGCTCACTTCACCCCGACGCGGTTCCCGCACTCCATCGCCGACGTCGACGGGTGAGTCAGGACGCGGCCAGCGCGTTCTCGGCCGTGGCCCGGCACACCTCGTCCCACGGCGTCGGCGCGAGCCCGAAGGTCTCCTGGATGTCGGAGGAGTCGAGCACGTAGGGCGCAGTGAACTGGTAATCGGTCTCGCGCAGCTCCCGCAACACCGGGACCACCAGGCCGCCGACCGACAGGAGTACGTGCGGCATCGACCTCACCGGGCCGATGCTGCGGCCGACCGAGGCCGCCACGTCCTGCAGCACCTCCGTCTGGGTCTTGGCCGGGTTGGTCGGCGCGTGCCACACCCGGCCCCACGCGGTGGGCTCGCCGGCGACCCGGACCAGCGCGCGGGCCATGTCGCGGACGTCGGTGAACGAGTGCGGCTGGTCGGGACTCCCGAAGACCCGGACGGTCTTGCCCTGCAGGGCCGCTGGGGCCACCCGGGCGATGTGACCGGTGGCGGTCGAGACCCGCGGGCCGACGTAGTCCGAGCCACGCACCTCGACCGCCTTGATCCGGCCGGCCTCGTGGCGGCGTTTGGCCTCCGCCCACATGCCGGCCCGGATCAGCGACTTCTTCGTCGTCGCCGCGTCGGGCAGCCCCTCCTTCATCGGCACCGTCAGCGGGCCGTAGGGGTAGAGGGCGGCTGCTGTCACCAGCGTGGCGCCGGTCTGCTCCGCGGCCTGCAGGAACGCCTCGGCCACCGGCGGCCAGAACGTCGGCCAGACGGTGTACGACGGCGGGTTGACGCAGTTGTAGAGCGCGACGGCCCCCTCGGCCAGCGCCACGAGCGTGTCGGTGTCCGCGACGTCGGCCGCCTCCCGCCGTACGCCGAGGATCTCCGGCCCGGCGCCGGAGCGGCTGACCAGCGCGACCTCCTTGCCCTGCCCGGCCAGCAGCTCGGCCGTCGCCAGTCCCACCGGGCCGGCCCCGACCACCACGTGACGCTCGCTCATCTCTGCTCCTCAAGTCTTGGATTCGAAACGAGAGCACCGCTCTCGTTTCTCGACCGTAGCGGAGCAGAACCAAAGAAGCAAGAGCATTGCTCACGTTTGTATGCACCGCTCTCGAATCGTGGCAGGATAGGGCCATGCCGTCCGCACCCCGCACCGCGCGCGCCCTCGCCCGCGCCGAGCTGACCCGAGCAATCCTCGAGCGCGCCAGCGCCCAGCTGGCCGAGGTCGGACCGGCCGCGCTCTCGGTACGGCAGATCGCTCGCGACCTCGAGATGGCCTCCTCCGCGGTCTACCGCTACTTCCCCAGCCGCGACGCACTGCTGACCGCGCTGCTGATCGCGGCGTTCGACGACCTGGGCCAGGCGGTCGAGGACGGCGACGCCGGCGCCGCCCGCGACGACTTCCGGGGCCGCTGGCGCGGCTTCGCCCACGCGCTGCGCGACTGGGCGGTCGCGCACCCCCACGACTACGCGCTCACCTACGGCTCACCGGTGCCGGGCTACGCCGCCCCCCAGGACACCATCGTGTCGGGCACCAGGGTCTCCAGGGCGCTCCTGGCGCTCGTCCTGGACGCCCAGCGGGCCGGCCGCTCCCCCGCCGCACCCACGAGGCCACCGACAGAGCCGGAGCTGGCCTCGATCGCGCCGGTGCGGACCTTCGTCGGCGCCGAGCTCGACGAGGCCTACGCCGTGCGGGGGCTGATGGCCTGGGCGACCCTGTTCGGCAACATCTCGCTGGAGCTCTTCGGCCACATGTTCAAGGGCGTGCTCGACTACGACGTGCACTACGCCACCCTGGTCGAGCAGCTCGCCGACGACCTGGGGCTGTGACCGGTCCGGTCAGCATCCCGCACCTCCGCGCCTCACACCTACCTTTGTCCGCCCACCCGGGCGGGTTCCCTACTGTTTGCCGGTGAGCACCGGTCTTCGCGAGGCAGACCGCGTCGCCCTGCTGGTGCCGCCGTCGACGGCCTACCTCGACGTCGTGCTCGGGCTGCTCGCCGCCGGGGTGGTGCCGATCCCGCTCGACCCGCGGCTGACGGCCGTGGAGCGGGAGCGGATCCTGTCCGGACTTGCCCCCTCCCTACAGGTCACGACGCCCGAGCAGCTCGAGAGGCTGCGGTCGACCTTCCGCGACCACCGGGCGATGCCGCGCGCCCGGCCGATGCACTGCACCAGCGGCACCACCGGGACGCCCAAGGGCGTCTGGAGCGGGCTGCTGACGGAGTCCGACGCCGCCGCCCTGGTGGCCGAGGAGCGGGCCCTGTGGGGGTTCTCGGACTCCGACGTCAACCTGGTGCTCAGCCCGCTCTACCACTCCGCGCCGCTGCGCTTCGCCATGGGTACGGCGCTCGCCGGCGGCCGGGTGGTGCTCCCTGGACCGTTCGACCCGGCGCTCGTGACCCGGGCGATCACCGACGAGCACCCGACGTCGATGTTCTGCGTGCCGACCCACCTGCAGCGGCTCTTCGCCCACTGGGACGAGGTGGGCGTGCCGGACCTCTCGTCGTTCCGCCTGGTCGCGCATGCCGGGGCACCGTGCCCCGACGCGGTGAAGCGACGGCTGATCTCGCTGTTCCCCGAAGGCTCGACCTGGGAGTTCTACGGCTCCACCGAGGGCCAGTTCACCGCCTGCCGGTCCGAGGAGTGGCTGGATCGACCGGGCACAGTCGGCCGCGCGCGGCCGGGGCGGGTGCTGAGCACCGACGACGACGGAACGATCTGGTGCGCGGTGCCGGAGTTCGCGCGGTTCAGCTACTTCGGCGACCCGGTGAAGACCGCTGCCGCCTGGCGTGAGACGGACGACGGGCCCGCGTTCACCGTCGGTGACCTCGGCCGGCTGGACGACGACGGCTACCTCTTCCTCGACGGCCGGCGCGAGGACCTCGTCATCACCGGCGGAGTCAACGTCTATCCGCTCGAGGTCGAGCAGGCGCTGCTCGAGCACCCGCGCGTCGAGGACGTCGCCGTCTACGGCGTCCCCGACGAGCAGTGGGGCCAGCGGGTGTGCGCGGCGTACGTCGGGAGCGCGACGCCGGCCGAGCTCGACGCGTTCGTCCGCCAGCGGCTCGCCCCACCGAAGCGACCCAAGACCTGGCACCCGGTGCCCGAGCTGCCGCGCACCCTCACCGGGAAGGTGCTGCGCGGCGACCTTCCGAGGTCGTGAACCCCGCATGGGGACAGAGTCCGTAGTCGGGCGGTACGCCGGGTCCGGCCACACTCACCTGCGGCCGCACGGCCGTGTCGTCCGAGAGGGCCAGCGGGACGGGTGGGCCGCCACGGGCGCCGCGGCAGGGCTGGGTGGGCAAGAAGGCGTGGGTGGACAGCGTGTGGCCGGTCGGCATCAGCACCACCGGACCGCTGCCTGTCACGTCGAGAGCGGCTCGCGACCTTGCCGGTAAACCGGCCCAGAGGACGAGGTCGTTGGCTAGAAGCGAGCAGTCGGGCCCGTTGTTGGTGATCAGCACCGGGACGTAGTAGGTGCCCAGCGCCGGCCCGCCGAGGGTCGGCTGCTCGGCGCTGAGCTGGTCACCGTGGCACTTGGGTCCGCCGAGGTCGTGGCGTGCGATGTCGAGGAGCTGCTCGGCGGTCGGCGTCGGATGCACGTCGTGGAAGCGGATCTCATGGGCGACCTCGGTCGGGAACAGTCTCGCGATGTCAGCGTCGAGGTACTGCTGTCGCGGGAACACGATCCGGTGCGCGCGCACCACCGCCGGCTCGGCGCTGCCCGAGAGCGACTCGGCGTCCGGACCCGGCCGGTAGTCACCGCACTCGGCCCAGACGTAGACCTCACCGGGACCGTGGCCCAGCACGTCGACACCGCACAGCACCTCACCGCGCGGCCTCGTGCGACCGGTCATCTCCCGGACGCTGTGCGGGTCCTCCGCGAGCCGCGCGCGCAGGGCGTGCTGCCGCTCGGGTGAGCCCGGAGCTGCGGACGCAGAGATCGCAGGCGCAGGCGGGGCCGCCGTGGGCGCGACCGTCGGCGATGGCCGCGCGGCCGGCGTGGGGTCCGTGCCCTGGCAGGCGGTCAGGGCCAGCAACAGCGCTGTCACCGCGACCGACCTCATGCCGTGGAGACGCGCGGCGTCAGCCCACGGTTGTCAGAGCAGCCGCATCGAAGGCCACAGCTCGGCGAGGTCGAGGTCGGGGAACCGCTGCTGGACCGCCGCGTAGACCCCAGCGAAGTGGCGCGCGATCGTGCGCCGCGTCTCCTCGGGAAGGGTGGCGCCCTCGGACTTCGGGGAGACGTTGACCTGGCGACCCGTGTCCGGCTCGTGGAAGTCGATGTCGAGGAAGTCACACAGCGGGCGCAGCGTCTCGGCGGAGAACAACCGCTCGTAGAAGCCGTAGAAGATCTCCTCGCGCGCGAACGCCTGCTCGAGAGCATCCATGGTCAGGTCGTAGCGGGTCCTGTCGGCGTACATCGGGTGCTTGTACATGTGACCGACCCGGGTCTCGGGGTCCTCGGGCGCGTCGTCCCCCCGGCGCCGCATGTCCATGCGCGCGGCTGACCAGATCCGCTCGACCGGGTCACGGAGCAGGTACGCCGTGACCGGGCGGACGCCCCGGGCCACGAACGCGTCGCGGATCATCGTCAGCCTCGACACCGGCAGCGCGGCGTACCCGGGCGTGATGTCGGCGGTCAGCCGGATCCCCGGACCGTCGAGGAGCCCGGTGAAGTAGTCGAAGTAGTGCTCGGCGTCCTGCAGGAACTCCGCGCGCGGGCCGCCCTGCTGCTCGATCCGCTCGCGCGCCAGCCGTCCCGAGGGCAGGTCAAGGGAGTCCCAGACGTGGTACTCCTTGCGGAAGCCGGGGTCGCACTGCGGCGAGGCCTCGAGGTAGCGGTGCAGCCAGGCGGTGCCACCCTTCTGGCACCCGACGCCCAGCAAGAACGTCCCGGCCACGCCGAGAAGGTTAGGCGACGCCCGGGCTGTAGCTGCGGCGGTAGGTCTGCGGGCTGACCCCACGCGAGCGGGTGAAGTGGTGACGCAGCGTGGCGGCGTTGCCGAAGCCCACCTCGGAGGCGATCCACTCGATCGAGCGGTCGGTCTGCTCGAGCAGCTCCTCGGCGCGCAGCACGCGCTGCTGAGTCACCCACGAGTGCGGGGTGGCCCCGGTCTCGGCGCGGAACCGGCGCGCGAAGGTGCGCGGCGACATCAGTGACTTGCGGGCCAGGGTCTCGACGTCGAGGTCCTCCTCGAGGTGGCCGACGATCCACTCGAGGAGTGGGCCGAAGGTCTCGCTGTCGCACTCGGGGACGGCGCGCTCGATGAACTGGGCCTGGCCGCCATCGCGGTGCGGGGGTACGACGATCCGCCGGGCCATGGTGGCCGCCACCCGGGCGCCGTAGAGGTCGCGCACCAGGTGCAGCGAGGCGTCGATCCCCGCGGCGGAGCCCGCTCCGGTCAGCACGTTGCCGTCGTGGCAGTAGAGGACGTCGGGCCGGACCTTGGCCTCGGGGTAGAGAGCCTGAAGCTCGTCGGTGTAGCGCCAGTGGGTGGTGCACTCCCGGCCGTCGAGCAGCCCGGCGGCGCCGAGCTCGAAGGCGGCCGAGCAGTGGGCGTAGAGGATCGCACCCCGGTCGTAGGCGGCGCGCACGGCCTCGAGCACCGCGGGGTCGTGGCGCTTGTAGTCGTGGTGCGGCGAGACGCAGACCAGGTCGGCGTCGAGGGTCGCCTCCAGCCCCCGCTCGACGTAGAGGTCGTAGTCGGAGCGACCGCGCACCCGGCCGGGCACCGGCGTGCACACCTGGAAGTCGAAGACGGGGGTGGCGTCCTCGGGGTGCTCCGGCTCGCCCCACACCTCGACCAGGGAGCCGAGCCCGAACGGCTCGGCCTGGTCCTGGACGATCACGGCCACCTTGTGCAGGGTCGAGAGCTCAGCCATGCCGCCATCGTGCCGCACAGTTGGCAGAAAATCAACGTACTATGTCATTCCTGCCACTCGTGGCAGGAATCAGCGGAGAGCATGATTACTGCCATGACCTTCCTACTGATTCTCCTGGCCGTTGCCGTAGTCCTCAGCGCCGACACCGTGCGCCGCGTGATCACCGATGGCCGAGGCCCGCAGCGGCCCCCGGTCTCCCACTTCGAGGACCCGAACTTCATCTCGCCCTGGGCCCGTTGACCCCGACTGCCGTGCGCGCACCTGCGTGGACGGTTAGCGTGCCGGTGTGCCTCGTCGAACCCTCCTGCTGCTCACCGTCGTTGCCGCTCTGGTCCTCCCCTGGGCGACGATCACCCCGATAGGGGCGGCGTCGGAGTCGACGTCGACAGCCACCCTCGCGGTGGCCCCCACCAGGTCGGTGACGGTGACCGGGACCGGGGTGAGCGTCTTCCCGGCGTACGACGCGACCGTGCCGCGCTTCGCGATCCGGACCACCACGGCTGCCAACGGCACGGTCCTGGTCACCGCCGGGAGCAGCGACCCGGCGGCCAGAGTCTGGCTGGACGGCCGTCCCGTCGACCCGGGCACTCCCGTCACCGTCTCCGGCCTCGTCCCGGCCGAGGAGTTCAGCGTCCAGATCACGGACTCCGGCGGGACGACGCATCAGTCGTTCATCTACCTGCCGCCGGGCTTCCCGGTGCTGACGGCCACGAGCAGCGGGGCCGGCCCTACCCCAGGCCATGTCTTCCTCACCTTGAGCTCGTTCGGCTCCAGCGACCGGTTCGAGGCGGTCGTGGACGACCACGGCGTGCCCAGCTACGTCCGTGCGACGCTCAACCCCGAGGACCTCAAGCTCCAGCCCAACGGCAACTACTCGGTGGCCCGGGGTCTGACCGCCCAGCTGAACAGCTCCTTCGACATCGTCGAGCTGGACAAGTCGTTCCAGCCGGTCGCGAGCTACCGGACCAAGAACCTGGTCAACACCGAGTTCCACGACTCCATCCTGCTGCCGGGCGGCGGCCGGATCCTGATGGCCTACGAGCCCAACGCGACCACCAGCAAGGTGGACTCGGTCGTCGAGGAGGTCGACGCTGCCGGCAACGTGGTGTTCACCTGGAACAGCCAGGACCACACGATCCCCAGCGACGGGCTCACCGGCCTACCTGACTACGCGCACCTCAACTCGATCGAGGTGATGCAGGACGGCAACCTGCTGCTGTCGTTCCGCCACCTCAGCCAGGTGATGAAGGTCAACCGGATCACCGGTGCGGTGATGTGGCGCCTCGGCGGTGTGCGGAGCGACTTCACCTTCCCGGACGACCCGTTCGGGGGCCCGTGCGCGCAGCACACGGCGCGCGAGCTCGCCAACGGCGACATCCAGATCTGGGACAACGGCTCGAGGATCACCGCCACCACGCCGACGCCGTTGTGTCCCGATCCGGCGAACCCCGGTGGGGCTCGGATCACCCGCCCCTCGAGCCGGGTCGCGGTCTACCACCTGGACGAGAGCGCTGGAACCGCGTCGCTCGTGACGCAGATCCCGACCGGCAAGTTCACCGAGTTCGCCGGTTCGGCGCAGCGGCTGGGCGGCGGCACTCTCGCCGACAACGTCCTGATCGGGCACTCGCTGGAGACCAACGCCGGCGCGGACACCACCCCCTCACCGACGATCGCGAGCGAGACGACCGCGGCTGGTGCGACGGTGTGGTCGCTCGACGCCTCGGACGGCTACTTCAGCTACCGATCCCTGAAGTTCCCCGGCACCGACGCGATCGCGCCGCAGGTCACGATCGGGGCTCCCACTCCCAACGCGGTCTACGACGAGGGCCAGGTCCCGGCGGCCGACTTCACCTGCACCGACGCCGGCGGCTCCAACCTGGTCGGGTGCGCCGGCTCCACCCCGAACCTGACCGGCCTGACCGACGCCCCGGGGCAGCACGTCCTGACCGTGACGGCCACCGACGGCGCTGGCAACGCGCACACGACGACCGTCCCCTACTCGGTCCGCGCGGCCTACTGGCCCGACGCCGAGGTGCGCGGGCCGCACGGGTCCTTCACCGGTGCCGGCGTGATCGGGCAGCCCGGGCAGACCGCCAAGGTGCGGACCCCGTCGTACGCCGCCAAGAAGTTCCAGCTGCGCGTCGTGAACGCAGGCGTGAGCGACGACCAGGTCGCCGTGAGCGGCTGCGGCAGCAGCCGGCACGTCACGGTCCGCTACCTCGTGGGCGGCACCGACGTGACCACACAGGTGCAGGCCGGCACCTACCGGACGTCCACGCTGGCGCCGGGGGCGAGTGCCCTGCTCACCGTCAAGCTTCGCCGGGTCAAGTCCGCACCTGTGCGGTCGCACCTGAGCTGCAAGGTCGCGATGGCCTCGGTCGGCAACCCGGCGAGGTCCGACCTGACCGTCGTCAAGCTGCGCGGTCCCCGGGGTCGCCGGACGGGGTGACCCGGTCCGCTCGACCGGCGAAGACACACGAGCGCGGCCAGCCTGAGGCTGGCCGCGCTCGCGCGGTGGGTGCTCCGGGTCAGCTCAGCTGCCGCCGGTGAGCTTCTCGCGCAGGGCCTGCAGCGCCTCGTCGGAGGCGAGCGAGCCGCCGGTGTCCGCGTCGCTGTCCTCGACGTCGCCGCCGGAGGAGTACGACGTGGCCTCGCCGGCCTCGACCTCGGCCTTGGCGGCCTCCTCCTGCTGCTTGAGGTGGGCCTCCCAGCGGGCGTGCGCCTTGGCGTACTGGTCCTCCCAGATCGCGCGCTGCTCGACGTAGCCCTCGAGCCACTCGCCCGTCTCCGGGTCGAAGCCCTCGGGGTAGACGTAGTTGC
>Ga0268264_10000397_pt1 | contig 62284 bp, 58 predicted proteins | sample KBSSwiS32_FD_190357 | JGI IMG/M metagenome (GOLD analysis project Ga0268264, IMG submission 190357) | Switchgrass rhizosphere microbial communities from Kellogg Biological Station, Michigan, USA - KBS Switchgrass S3-2 (SPAdes) (version 2) | ecosystem: Host-associated > Plants > Roots >... | reverse complement strand
GGGCATTTACCGCGCCGTCGATGCCCAAGCCGCGCCGGTGCCCTGCTGGTGGACCCGGACGATCGTGCCGTCGATCATGGCATACTCGAAGTCGGGCTCACCGGATAATTCGTTCGAACAGAATATCAAAGACCCCCTTCACGGCCCAGCGGCGGAAACGCCGGAAGTTCGCGTTCCAGTTGCCGAAGTGCGCTGGCAAATCTCGCCATGCGGCACCCGTGCCCGCGATCCACAAAACCGCTTCTCCAAACAGACGGTTGTTCACCCCGGAACGGCCACGGTCCCCCGCTTTACCGGGAACAAGCGGTTCAATCTTCTCCCACTGCTCGTCGCTCAATGCATGTCGGTTCAAATGGCGCTCCCTTCGCCTGTTTTGAATCCGATCTCACCTGAAAAGGGAATCCCCTAAATGTCCACCAGCCTTAGCCCGTACGGTGCCAGAACTTGGAGCAGGCCCCGTCTGATCGAACGCGTGTGCCCAATCGAAGAGCAACAGGCGTTTACATGCTCCCCTGCTGGCCGGAGCGAGAACGAACCTAGTCTGAAGCAGCAATCTGGACGCCACAACGTCACGAACGAGCAACCGCTTGTGTGTTATCAGCGAAGACCAAGCGGTCTGACATACCTTACAGCACGGCAGTTTCCGGTTGCGCCAGCACCTCATCGTCACTTGCCTGACGGACGGTCACCGGAATCCCGCTCATCCGCGGCTGACCGCTGTAGCGCTCGGGGCTGTCGTCAAGCCCGCTCAGCCGTGATGTAGAACTCCCAATCGCGCGCAGATCTTTGTCGCGATCAAGAGCGCCGCCATAACCGTGTGACATCGAGATCAGCCCCGGACGGACCGCCTGTTCCGCCTCAACCACGCCCAGGATCGCACCATATCGAGACCGAAGTTCAACGACGTTCCCGTCAGCTAGACCTAATCGGACGATATCATCCGGGTTCATGAAAGCCGGATTGTAAGGCAGACCCTTCGTCGCCGGGTTGTGAGAGATCGAGTTGAAAGTGTGCCGCATCCGACGGCTGATAAGGCGGAAAGGGAAATCAGCATCCACATCGCTATCGAGCGGATAGGCTTGTAGATCCTCGATCATGTCGGGACTAGCGAGCTCGAGATACCCCTCCCACCCCTCGTCGCGCCCAAGTACCCGGGCAGTGTCATCCGGGAAGATTGCGCCATGAGGATGCTTTTTCAGCTCGGCCAGCGGGATGCGCGACCCAGCCATGAAATGTTCCAGTAATTCGTCAGTGGTCGGCGTGGTCCCCATGTCCGGCTCGAAGGTTGTCCCGTTGAGGCCATGCAGCGTGAACTGCAGTCCCAGTCTGCGACAAAGGCCGTAGAACACCTCCCACTCCTCGACGACTTGGGAATCGGCCGGAGGCCGGGCAATGGCCGGAGTGTATTGACCGAACGACTGATCGACCCCCACGCCGGTGGAGTAGAAGGCGAGGCCTTCGGAGAGATAGCTGAGACCCGGTGTCTCAAGGTGCTGCTTGCATGCAATGACATAGTCGGCGAGCGCCGCGGACGGTGTCATCTTGACGTCGAGCGAGACGCTCAGTTCTAGGCTTTTCATCGCGGACACCGTGCGGTTCTGATCGGGCCAGGCAAGAACGGGATTGCCTGCGCAACTGATGAAGGCGCGCACCTGTCCTTCTCCTGGCATCAAGATTTCATCCGGCAAAGCAGACGTAGGCATAGGCGCCGAGCCGGCATAGTAGGCGCGCAGCCCACGGACACGCGTGGTTGGACCCGCGAACGCTTCGCCCCACGCGGGGAAAGGTGGTGTCGCCTGCGCTTTAGCGACCGGGCGGGCCATGATCACTCCGGCAACCGGCAAGAGTTCGCCTTCGCGCATATGGTGCCCGCACAATGTCTCAATGCACATTCGCAGATATTCAACGAGAGTCGAGGAGCCGCTCATGCTAGGACCGGTGCCGCAGATCGCATAGCCTCTTCGGGCGCCAGCGTAGGTGCGCGCGACCTGCTCCAGTGCTCCGGCTGAGACCCCTGCGAGCCGTGCGACGGTGGTGACGTCAAACCGGTCGACCGCATCGCGCAGCACTTTAAGCCCGCGAACATTCTCGGCGACGAAAGACCTGTCGTAGAGTTCTTCGTCGATGATGACCCGTGCGACGGCTGCGAGGATGGCTGCATCATGCCCGGGCAGCGGCTGCACGAATTGAGTCGCTTTTCGCGCCGTTTCGGTACGGCGTGGGTCTATCACGATCAGCTTGGTTCCTTTGGCAAGGCGTTCATTGATCCACATCGCGGGGTTGCCGAATGGGAAGCCATTATGGCTGACCAGCGGATTCATCCCGATTACAAGGATGACCTCGGGATCGGTCCAGCCGTTCCCTGGGGCCTGCCAGACGCCGTGGAGCCCCTTGGCAACAGATTTACCGGGTTGATCGATCGATTCGTTGCTGAATGACATCGGCGAGCCGATTGCATCCATGAACGCATGGGTGGATGCCATGGCCAGCGTGTGACCGACGATGCCGGTTCCGTGATAGGACGCCACCGACCGGGCTCCGTGCCGTTCGAGGATGACGGCGAGTTTCGCGGCGATTTCGTCGAGCGCAACTTCAATATCTATCGGTACGAAGGAGCCATCAGGCTGCCGTTTCATCGAGTGCCGCAGCCGATCAGGGCTGTTGTGGACCGCGGGCGAGGCTCGGCCCTTAACGCAGTGATACCCTTTATACAGTGGGTTATCCCTATCTCCCGTCATGGATACCGCACGCCCGTCATCGTCGAGCTCCACGACGGCGCCGCAAAGATGATAGCAGACCCGACAGAATGTTGCGTGCTGTGTCATGATCGTTGTCCTTTCCTGCGGCTCGTCCCGAGTCGTGCCGGGTTAGAAGCGAGTGCTGTTACAGATTGGCGAGGGATCTTCTTCATTGTCAAAGGCCCGGTTGCTCGCCGCTGGCAGCACGGCAGCATCCTTGACACGGCTTGTTTTCAAATGCTAGATTGAAAATGGGAGAGCAAGCCGATGCGAATGAGGCAACTGTCACGCTCATTGGGTGAGCAAAACGTCGTAGGATGGAACAGCGCCGAAGCCGGAGGCGTTGTTAAGTCGGCCGGGCGCGTACTCCGCATATTGGAGTTGTTCGATGTGCTGCGTCGGGAGGCTCCGGTTTCCGAAGTTTCAGAACTGCTGGACCTGCCACAATCAAGTACTTCCGTCCTGCTGCGCAGTATGGTTGTCATGGGCTATTTACAATTTAACCCCAACACTCGCGCTTTTAGCCCGACTACTCGGGTCGCTTTGCTGGGCAACTGGGTGAACGGTGCGATGATCAGCGATGGGCTGTTGATGCGCCTGTTGCAGCGTGTGAATGCGAGGACCAACCAAGCCGTGGTCGTGGCCGTACGCAATCAGATTTGGTCCGAATATATTCACGTTGCTCAGTCGACGAACCCAGTCCGCCTGTTTGTCGTCAAGGGATCGCGTCGGCCGCTAATACGATCGGGGACGGGCTTGATGCTGCTCGCCGACCTGCCCGATCCTGTCATCAAACGGATTGCGATGCGGACCAACGCCGAAGCGCCTGCTGGGCAGCCACGGAATTGCATTCAAACCCTGATGCAGCAGGTCGAGGAAATTCGCAGCCAAGGCTGGGCGGCGACCTTCAATACGATCACCAAGGGCGGCGGCATGATTGCCATGCGTCTACCGAAAGTGGCCAACGAAGAGCAATTGGTGGTGGGCGTGCCAGGATTGACCGACGACCTTAGGACCAATCAGGAAGCCTATCTTGACGTGCTGCGGGAAGAGACTGCGCGCTATCTTGAATGGCGCAACAGCAATGGGATGGCGCAGGAACAATGGCATCCCTCGCGGAGCGCACCTTCAATTCCACCAGCAATGGCCGCGACGACAGAGGCTTCCTGCGTCTAAGCCGTGCTGCTAGGCCAACGGATCAGAGGCGCAGGCTTCCTTCACTCAATCGAGCCTGCCTGCAGAGCTCGACGGAATGGTGATCCAGTGCCTCAGCCGAAGGTTCTCCGCGGAGAAGGCCAGGCACAAGGTCGCCTCGTATCCCGTCACTCGCGATCCAATAAGGCGGGTGAACTGGTGGAACGTCGCCAACGTGAAGATGGACCTAGGGCGTGTTGAAAAAGACCTTCAACCATAGCTTGGCGCGGCGAGGTTGAGACCCGGACTCCTTTGGGAACCCGTTTTGCCAACACGGCTTAGAAACTTGACCGCCTCGACGGCAGAAAGGAGGGTCGCTCCGTCCGCCCTCGCTCACCGCCATCATATATATATGAATAGGTCGTCCGCCCGGACTGATTTCTGGCCATACCTGCCTCATCAGGCCAACAGTGATCGTCACGGAAGGAAGCCTAATGTACACGTTCAGCCCGCGGTCGCGCGACTACCAACAGCGCCTCATCGCCTTCATGGACGAGTATGTCTATCCCAACGAGCCGGTCTGGCACGCCCAGCGGCGGGCGGCGAGCAACCCGTGGGCGCCGCTTCCCCTCGTCGAGGAACTGAAATCGCGCGCTCGCGCCGCCGGGCTGTGGAATCTGGCCTTGCCCCACTCCCGCTACGGCCCCGCGCTTACCAATTTTGAATATGCCCCGCTCGCCGAGCAGATGGGCCGTGTCCACTGGTCGTCGGAGGTGTTCAACTGCCACGCCCCCGAATCCGGCAACATGGAAATGCTGGAGAGATACGGCACGGAACAGCAGATCGCTGACTGGCTTCCAGGCATGGCCGACGGCACCCACGGTTCCGCCTTCGCAATGACGGAACCTGACGTGGCTTCGTCCGATGCGACCAACATTCGCACCCGCATCGAACGCGACGGCGACCACTACGTCATTAACGGTCGCAAATGGTGGACGAGCGGCGCTGGCGCCGAGCACTGCCGCGTTCTGTTCGTGATGGGTCAGACCGATCCTGACAATCCGTCCCGGCACCTGCGCCAATCGCTGGTCATCGTCCCCAAGGACACCCCGGGCGTCACCATCCTTCGCGACCTCAATATCCTGGGCTACAGCGATGCGCCCCATGGTCACGCCGAAGTCGCCCTCGACAACGTGCGGGTGCCGGTCGAAAACATCATGCTGGGCGAAGGGCGCGGTTTCGAGATCGCGCAGGGGCGTCTTGGGCCGGGCCGCATCCACCATGCCATGCGCAATATCGGCATGGCCGAGCGCGCGCTCGAATCGCTCTGCCGCCGCGCGCTGGATCGTCACGCATTCGGCAAGCTGCTGGCCGATCAGGGCGTAACCCGCGAACGCATCGCCGAGTCGCGCATACGCATTGATCAGGCCCGGCTGCTGGTGCTCAATGCCGCCCATCGCATCGACACCGTTGGCGCTCAGGCGGCCCGTATGGACATCGCAGCGATCAAGATCGCCGCCCCGCTGATGCTCGTCCAGGTGGTCGATTGGGCCATGCAGGTCCATGGCGCGGCCGGCGTCACCGACGATTTCGGGCTTGGCTATGCCTATGCCCGTGCGCGGATCATGCGCTACGTCGATGGCCCCGAGGAAGTCCACAGGGACACCATTGCGAGAATGGAACTGGCAAAGTACCGCTGAAGTCGGAGAAATGTCCATGCCCGCCGCGCCGCACGATGCGAACCTCGTCGAGGTCCTCCCCAACCACCGCTTCGATGGGGCGGCGTTGGCCGCGTTCCTGCGCGGCCGGCTGCCGGGGGTCGAGCACGGTCTCATCGTCCGCCAGTTCCAGGGTGGCCAGTCCAACCCGACCTACCATCTCCAGGCCGGTGACGATGCTTATGTCCTGCGCAAGCAGCCGTCCGGGCCGCTGCTCCCCGGCGCCCATGCCATCGATCGCGAATTCCACATTCAGTCCGCGCTCGCCGGCAAGGGCATCCCGCTGGCGACGATGCACCTGCTCTGCATGGAAGACAGTCCGATCGGGCAGCCGTTCTATGTCATGGACCATGTCGAGGGGCGCATTTTCGCTGATCGCCTTTTGCCTGGTGTCGAGCCAATCGACCGCCGCAGGATCTACCTGGCGATGGTCGAGGTCCTGGCTAAGATTCACAGCGTCGATATCGCGTCGGCCGGGCTGGCTACGTTCGGCAAGCGCGGCGGCTATGTCACGCGACAGATATCCCGCTGGCAACGCGCCTACGAGGCGACGAAAGTCGACGACAACGCCGACATGGAAGAAGTCATCCGCTGGCTGCTCGCGCACATCCCGGCCCAGGAGCAAGAGGCAATTGCCCACGGGGATTTCCGGATCGGCAACCTGATCATCCACCCGTCCAGCCCCGAGATCGCCGCCGTGCTGGACTGGGAATTGGCCACGATCGGGCACCCGCTTGCCGATCTGGCCTATACCTGCATGGCCTACCATCTGTCGTCACAAACCCAGCGCGGCTTCTCGGATGTCGATCTCGCGGCCTTGGGCATCCCTGCGGAGCACGAGCTGGTCCGCCATTACGCGGCCCTGCGCGGGCTGGATGGCATTCCCGACTGGGATTACTTCGTCATTTTCTCGATCTTCCGGCTCGCCGCCATTCTCGCCGGCGTCTATCGCCGCGCCCTGGACGGAAACGCAGCCGACGCCCGCGCGAAGGAAGCGAACGACATCTTCCGCCAGCTCTCCGCCCAGGCACGGCTGATGATCCAAACTGTCGGTAAAAGTCCCGTTGGCGGTGTCAGCGCAGTGTAACCCGCCCGCTCTATCGCCGTTGGTAGGCCCAGCGTCGGAGCCGTGCATAAACGGATTTCCCCTCTCCAAAGAGCAATCCTAAAGTCAGCACCTGACCGGTCTGAGAATCCCTTTGTCAACACGGCCCGGATGCGCTGACAACTGCTGGACTCGCAAACCATCAGATCAATCTGCCCTACTCCGTGGGTCGCTACGGGCGGGTTCAATCATGTCCCAGCATTGCCAAGCTGCGCAGAATGACCCTCACCAGGTCTGCCTGCCGTCGGACTCCCGTCTTGAAAAAGATACGCTTGCTGTATGTACGGACGCTGTTTTCCGTGATGCCGAGCTGCTGCGCGGCCTCTCGAAGGGTTGCCCCTTCGCTGAGCAGGATCGCGAGCTGCGCCTCTGAAGGAGCAAGCCCGAACAGCTTCGAAAGAAGTGAAGGCGACGGCTGCATGTGCTGGGTCAGCGCGTGAAAATAGAGGATGACGCGCGCCGTAGTGACCGCGTTATCGGCCGCGCGCGGCGCGATCGGACGAGCAAGGACCCCCACCGTTTCGTCACCACTACGCAAGGTCAGCACAGCATCGACTCGTTCTATTTCGAGATTGGTGGCTAGCTCGCGCATGGTCCGAGCGTGATCCCTGCGCCGAAAAATCAGTTGGCCACCGACACGGCTAAGATCGTCGCTTCGGGCTATCACATCGTCTGCTATGCGATTACAAAACAGAATACGACAATCCTTGTCGATCGCCGCTGCCCCAAAAGCGAGTTGCTCCATAGCCTCGGTGCCGATCCCGCTCGACACCTGTAAAAGTATCTTGCGAGCGAAGATGGCCATGCCCCGCTCCAGATGGGGCATCAACGACTGCAACGCCTCTCTCTCCGAAATGCCGAGCGGGCCTCGCGCTTCGTCCCGCGCCCAGACGAAATGTGCGCGAAAGCCGTTGGCAGGCCCCACAGCTATCACTTCGACGTGGCGGTTGGACAAAATATGCAGATCCTCGGCAAGGATGGGGAAGGCGGTGAAGCGCCCTTCGTCTGCTGGGGTGGCCAAGGCATGGAGCCGACCGCTTTCCATCGCGTCATAATCGAGCGCGTGGCTGGCCTCGGCCTCGGCAAATGTCCGGAGCCACGAACCTCCCTGGTCCCGCCCACCGCTTCGGGCCATCAACGTAAGCGAGCCGTGCGGGCGGTGCCGAAACACTATGAAAGATGCATCAGCACAAAGCCAGAGGTGCAGCGCATCGAGGAACGGGCGCCAGCCGTCCTGGTGCAGCGTCGCCTCGTAGATCAGCGAAATCAGCTCCTCGCGCTCAATACCGTCCATGTCGACCGACGCACCCACTTCCAATCAAAGCGACGCCGACGCCCCGCCATCGACCACGATCGACTGACCGGTCACAAACGAGCCGGCATCTGATGCGATGAACAATATGGCACCAGCCAACTCTCGCGGCTGGGCGAAGCGGCCAAGCGGAACCTTGTTCTTTATTGCCTCCCCCACCCGGGCTGCCAGTTCCTGATTCGCCTCTGTGCAAAACGGACCTGGCGCGATTGCATTGCACGTGACGCCGAGGGGACCATATTCCACCGCGATGGCCCGCATCAGCGCCTCCAAGCCTGCCTTGGAGCTCGCATAGGCGGCGTCGTTGGCCGACGCGCGTTGCGCTGCGACCGAACTGATCAGGATGATTCTGCCCGCTGGAGCGCGGGCGATGAGGGGTAGCGCTTGCCAGCAGAGGCGCTGTACGGCGAGCAGGTTAGTGTCAATCAAGGCAGCGAAATCTCGCGGCGGGATTGCTGCAAAGGGCCGCCGCATGCGCGCCGCTGCATTGGCGACAATGATGTCGAGTCGGCCATGCCGTTCCTCCACCGCTGCAAAAACGGCGCCCGACGCCGCTTCGTCGGCGGGATCGAACGCCACGGCTTCTCCCTTGAGGCCGGCTGCGCGAAATTCAGTAGCGATTGCTTCAGCCCTGGCAGGGGCACGGCTGTTGATCAGCACTGTCGCGCCGGCCGAACCGAGCGCTGCAGCCATTTCAAGCCCCAGCCCACGCGATGCTCCGGTGATTAAGGCTACGCGCCCGTCCAGTCTGAAAAGGGTTGAAGCGGCATGCGGGGATGTCTGTGCGGACCACGTGTTCATGCTGTCTCGCCGTTGAGTTTGTCACCTTCCAGGCGCGCGTCAGGAACGCCATGTCTCATACCACTTCAGGCCGGGACTCATTGAGATACTTCATTTGCTCGTGCTTCCCTGCCGGTGCCACCTCATGTTGTGGGCGCCGCCGACGGTGCCCGCCAGTCTCCAAATGGAGAATGACCACTTCCGGACATGACGGTTTGACCTGGCCGCATGCAGGGACTCTCATCGCCCCCGAAGCTTGAGCATCCACCCGCATTGGTAGTCATCCGCTCGATCCACTTACAAATCTACCTGATTCCGCGCGACATCCCTTGGCCGTCGCGGTTTCGAACTCGGCTCTGTCGCCAGGGATCCGATCCCCCCATGACCTGGGTCCCGCTTTTGCACTTCGGATGGCAAAACCAGGCAATCCAACTGCGCTACGCCATCCACGGAGCAGGCTACCGACTGATGGCAGTCCGTCAAGCAGTAAAGCAATCTATCGTTAGAAAGCTCGAGGTGCCACAAGGCGGATCAAGACGGAAGGCTGGCCCGAATTCTGGGGACCGGCCCGCATTTCCATCAGAGGTTCCACAGTTTCGCGGCGTTGCCGCTCAGGAATTTCGCTCCGGCCATTGGGCCAAGCTGGTCCCACATGCCCTTCAGCATCTCGCCCGTATAGCCCCAGGTTCCTTCAGCATGGGGATAGTCAGCGCCCCACATGATGTTGTCTTCACCGATGATGTCGACCAGCCGCAGCGCTGCGGCGTCGGCGATGAAGGACGTATAGCATTGCCGGTGCCAGTATTCGGAAGGCATCATCCCGAGCTTCGGGTTCAGTTCGGTATGATAGGTCTGCATGACATAGTCCATGTCGGCGATCGCCTGGGCAACCCAGGTGGCCCCGCCTTCGCAGAACACCACTTTGAGCTCGGGGTGCCGGTCGAACACGCCCGAAAAGGTCAGCGCGCCAAGCAAGCTCCGGTACGGCGCAAGATTGCGGGTTATATTCGCCCCGACCGAGCCGTTGCCAACGAATTCCACATAAGGCCCGACGTGGAACATCAGCGGAATGCCGGACGCCTCGATCGCGGACCATAGCGGGTCCATGCTCCGGCTGTTATAGCGAACCCCGCGCGGGAATGCGGGCATTTGCAAGGCCTTGAAGCCAAGCTGGACGATCTTGGCGACATAGTCATGCGCAGCTTCGGGACGCAGGAACGCGGGGAGAATGGCTATCGGCACGAGCCGGTCGCGGTGATCCCTGCAATAGTCGATCAGCCATTCATTGTAGACGTCGATGCAGGCCCAGTAGAGTTCCTTGTCCTCAAGAGTGTTCAGGCCCTGGGTGATTCCGTGGAACAGGAAGCTGACGTCGATGCCCTCGGCATCCATCGACTTGATCTTGGCGTCCAGATCCCAATACCCCGGCAGACCGGACGATACGCGCTCGTCCACTCCCTTGGGGATGAGCGAACGCCCCTCGGCCTCGAACCGCAGCTCGCCCGCTTCGTCGCGGTATAGCCTAGGCGCGCGGTCCTTCCACTTGCCTGTCAGCCGCTCTTCCCACAGATGGAGCGCTTCGAGATTGTGATCGTCGGTAGAGATGATCCGTACACCGGCGGGCGGGCGCCAGCTCTTGGTCGGCAGTTCGCGTTCGGGCGGGATGGGACGTAACAATTCTTGGACGGGCATCGTGCTTCTCCTGATCAGGTTGGGGCTGCGTCAGCGGATCACGCTGAGGCCATTTCGCTTGCCAGAAATTCGGCGCGGCGCTTTTCGAACTGCGGCACCAGGTTGGCTCTCGTGAACAGTCTAGCGGCGTTCCCCCCAAGCATTTCGACCAGCTCATCGGGAGTGACGTCCGGATTCCGCTCGAGCAGCTCGCGGATGACATCGGCGGTGAACGGGAAGGTGCCCTCGGAGTGGGGATAGTCGGTCGCGAACATCAAGGCCGAAGTGCCGATGCCATGACGGATGGCCACTGCCGAATGGGTGTCGTTCTGGAATGAACAATGCACCTGATCACGCACGATCTGGCTGGGCATGCGGGCGAGTTTGGGCTCAATGCTATTGGCGTGGCCGATGTAGACCTCGTCCATGCGCTCGGCCAGGCTCCAGAGCCAGCCGGCGCTGTGCTCGGCAAAGACGATGTGAGCGCCCGGATTCCGGTCCAGCACGCCGCCTGCGACCAATTGGGTGATAATGTCGATCGAATCGTTCATCTGGCGGGTGTAGTTGTAGACCGCCCCGCCAGGTCCATTCAGCGGCCGCAAGGGGATGTCGCCGAAACCTGTATGGAACGCGAGCGGAATCCCTGACTCCGCGGCAAATGCGAAGATCGGATCCCAGCGCGGGTCGTTGTAATTATTCAGACCCTCGAAGAGGCTGAACGATGCATATCCCATTTTGGCGGTGCGCCTGCATTCCGCGAGGGCATCGTCGAAATTGTGGGACGGGATCACCGCGGTCGGGATCAGGCGATCGCGCAAGGGTTCGGTATAGTCCCAGGCCCAATCGTTCCATATCCGCGCCGCCGTCCGCTCACCTTCCCGGTCACCAATGCGCGCAATCAACAGACCGACGGTTGGGAAGCAAAGCTCCGCATCGACCCCGTCGCGGTCCATGTCCTGGGCTCGCAGCGCGAGATCACGAAACCCGCGGCGTTTGGTGTCCACTACGCTGCTTGACTGAGCATAGAATTCTTCATCCGTCTTGCCGGTTTTGTGGGCGGGAAAATCGGGCAGAAAGCGCATGATGACGCGGTCGCCGACCTTGTAGATGCGGCGATTTCCTTCCGTGGTCAGGGTGATGGCATAGTCTGCCAGATGTTGGGGCATGCGTTCGGTAAAGAGGTCCGACGGCTCTGCGATGTGGGCATCGCAGCTGAAAATGAAGGGGCGGGCTGGCTTGCTCATCTCTGGTCTCGCGCTGGTGATCTGATGGCCATCCAACATTCATTGCGCGCCCCGCGCTTTGATCCGCGTCAAAATTCGAGCTTTTCCATCTATCGATTGCTTGATAAACCGCCAAGGCGCATGACATCGCCGTTCATCAACACCAATTCCACACCAAGAACTTTGTTGGTGGTAAGGCCGTACTTCAGACAATGAGATCCGCCAGAATTCTCAGCGACATTTCCGCCGATAGAACAGGCGATCTGGCTGGATGGATCAGGGGCATAATAAAAGCCTCTTGCTTCCACCGCCCGGGTGATAGCGAGATTGGTGACTCCGGGCTGCACGACAGCGAAGCGATCATCATAGTCGATTTCGAGAATGCGCTTGAACTTGCCCATGCCGAGGAGGACAGCATCCGCGAGAGGAAGTGCACCACCCGAAAGCGAAGTGCCCGATCCGCGTGGCACAACTTTCACCTTCTCGCTCGCACACCACCGCAGCACGTCGCGCACCTGCTCGACCGTTTCCGGCAGGACGACGACCATGGGCACTTGGCGATAGGCAGCAAGACCATCCGGCTCCCACGGCCGCAGACCGTCCGGATCGTCGATTACCCCTTCGCCAGGCACGATCCGGCGCAGGGCTGCGATAATTGCGTCGCGCTTTGCAAGCGTGGCCGCGTCGGGCTTTGGCATCGCAATGGACATTGCCTGTCTCTTCTCAGCGCAGACCCGTGGCCATGCGACTGGCCACCAAATTCGCGCGGGCATCGTCCCGCATTCAGGCCAACAGCCTCTCGCGGATTGCCAATTGCTTGGCTGCGTCTATCCCAAGGACGTTGACGAAGTACGCGTCAACGGACCCGGACCTAGCCGTCAGCGCGGCCCAGCACCGTTCGATATAGGCTGGTTCGACCGTCAGCAGGGCATGGATCGCCTCGGCTTCGATTTGCCGACCGTGAGTTACTTCCATGCGCCGCTTCAGCGACGGAAGTCTTTCGATTATATTCCCGGCAGTATTACTGAGCAGATAATCCTCCATCGCGTCGTCGGGATGGACTCCCAGAACATGATGGGTCAGTCGCACAAGAATGCCTGTGCGGTCCTTACCCGCCGCACAGTGCACCAACATGCCGCCGCCCTGACACGACAATCGGTCGAAATAGCGCTGAAACAATGCAACATGGCGAGGGTCGTACGGCATCGTCACGTAATGTCCCGCGAGCAGTTCGCGCATTGCGTCACGGCTGAAATCGCTCCTTTCAAACGCCTCCAGGTGGGGAGCCCGAACATTTTCACTTGCTATGTCGATCGTGGGGTCGCCCAGCTCCTCGATCACCTGAAGCGGCAGCTTGCTCCTCCATGCGCTTGGATGTTCGTCCTGCTCTCCCTTCTGACGCAGGTCGGTAACCGCCGCAAGGCAGAGTTTGGCAAGCCGAGCCAGGTCCGTGGAAGTTGCGCGAGCCAAGTGAGCCGAGCGGAACAGGACCCCTGTTGCCACCCGCGCCCCCTCGGCTCCCCGCCACCCGCCAAAGTCACGGAAGTTGTTGATTCCTTCGAACGAGATCACCCGGCACCAGTTGGAGGCGGTCATTTGCACAGTTGACTATCCGATCCCAACGCGCCGGATGTCACAGCATCAAGCGTCAACCTTGCCGTCCTCCTTGATGAGGCTGGCAGCGTGGAAGGCAAAAGCCATCGCCGGGCCGTTTGTGTTGCCTGACACCTGTGTGGGCATGGCCGAACAATCGACAACGCGCAGCCCCTCGACACCCCTCACCCGCAAACGGCCGTCAAGCACCGCGTCGGTATCAATGCCCATGCGACAGGTTCCGGTAGCATGAATGCCGGGCTGCGAAGTCAGCCGGATGTAATTCAACATCTCCTCGTCATCGGTGAAGTCGATACCAGGCACGGTCTCGACTGCGCCAACGCGACGAAGCGCAACCGTATCAGCAAATCGACGGGCAAATTTCATCACGTCGAGCGCCGGCTGGTGATCGCGCGGATCGCCCAGCACATTCGCATCGATATAGGGCTGATCGAACGGGTTGAGAGAGGTGATTTCGATCACGCCCGCGCTGTAAGGGCGCATGTGATAGCCGCCGATCATCATGCCGTGACCGCTTTCGAGAACTGTTTCCGCAAACGACTTGGTTCCGTCTACCGAGAACGCCCCCATGAACAATTGCCCGTCGGGACGGTCCACCTCCGGTCGGGTACGAAAGAAAGCGCCGGCTTCGAAAGCACAATTCGCCAGCGGGCCGGTTCCGAACAGTTGCTGGCGCACTACGTTGGCGATGAGATTCAAACCGGAGAACGACCGGTTCAGGCTGTCGCGATCAACCCGCAACTGGACGCCGGCCGTGCCGCGATGATCCCTCAGGTTTCGGCCCACCTCCGCCCGGTCAACCAGAACCGGGATGCCTAGTCGTTGCAGCAGCGCCGCAGGGCCGATCCCAGAACGTTGCAGCAAGAGTGGGGAATTGAGCACACCGGCACTGAGAATGATCTCGCGCCCTGAAATGACCACGTCTTCGCCGGCACGCCGCCCCGAGACGCCGGTAGCCCGACGTCCTTCAAAAACCAAGCGGTCGATGGTGAGGTCGGTTATGATCGTTACATTCTTACGTTTCCGCGCAGGACCTAGGAATGCCTTAGCCGAACTGTTGCGGCTGCCCCGATGAATGGTGCGGAAATAGTAGCCTGCACCCTCGTCCGCCCCGCGATTAAGGTCAGCGCGCCGCGGCACCCCCAGTTCTTCGGCTGCCTCGATGAAAGCTTCAGCAAGTGGTTGCTTGCCTGGAAAGGCGGAGATGTCGAGCGCACCGCCCTCGCCGCGCATCTCATCGGCGCCCAGCTGATGATCTTCCATCGACCTAAAGGCTTTCAGCATTTCGGGCCAGCCCCATTCCGTGAGGCCCATTGCGTGCCATTCGTCATAGTCCTCGGGCTGGCCGCGCACGTAGACCATGCCGTTGATCGAGCTGGATCCGCCGAGAGTTCGCCCCCGAATCCACATTTCGTCGCGATTGCTGCCGCCGCCAACCTTTGCATTGTAGCGCCAGAGCAGATCGGGGTGTTGATAGACCTTGGGGAATCCTCGCGGCATATGAATTGCGGGGTTGCTGTCCTTAGGGCCAGCCTCGAGAATCGCCACATTGACACGAGGGTCTTCCGACAGGCGGTTGGCCAGCACGCACCCTGCCGATCCCGCGCCTACGATCACGTAATCGAAAGTCATTCACATCTCTCCAAACCGTCGCAATTCAGCGGTTCAACAGTACGTCGACCGAGACCTCACATGACAAAGCATGTCAAGTTTTCTTATGGACGACCGTTAGGAAAAGTCTCACGTACATGCCACAAGCTGCGGTAGACGCAGGTGATCCGACAGCCTTTTAGGACCGGTCTAGCAGCCTGTCGGACTGACGGCAGGGGAAATCGCGTAGAGACCGGATGTCGGTTAGAATCCGCCTCATTGGCAATGGCATTGGCCTGATCAGTTCGCGATTTGCTGCCTTGGTCGTATCTCCGCTGCCTTGATTGTCCGTTCAGACCCCGACCCGGCCCTTTCAGGCCGGGCTGAGGGCGAACATTCTCTTTATGTTCCATGCCATGGTCACGATGTTCCATTCGCCATTCGCTTTCTCAAGTCCGCGCATCGAAAATTGACGGAATCCGAGTACCGATTTGATGATGCCGAACACTGGCTCGGGCGTCTGATTGCGCAATCCGTAGAGCTTTTTCCCTTCAGGCGTCGCCAAGCGGTGCTTCATCGCCTCGACCGGGGTTGGATTGGCTGGTGCCTCGGGCGCCGCTGCGAAGCGTTCGGCCAGCGAGAGATGATGGGACTGGCGGCCGGCGGCGATCAACGGCGCGACACCCGCGTTGAGGCAATGCTTCACGTTCGCCTCGCTGAAATAGCCGCTGTCGGCCAGCAGCGTCTCGGGCTTCCCGAGTACGGCGGGCAAGTCCATCATCTTGTCGAGCGTCGGCGCAAGCTGCTGCTTGTCGTTGAGGGCCTGGCTGACATCGGTCGCAACCACCAGCATACTGCCTGCAGCCACCGCTGCTTGCACGTTGTAGCATTGGTCGAACCCGCCGCCGGCTACCGGCTTGATCCGCGATTCCTCGTCGGTCAGGTTGAACTGGTCGGTCGGACGAGGACCCTCGACCGGCGGCGCGGGCGGTTTTCCGCCGGGCTTCCGGCCGGTCGCTTTCTCTTTGGCCGCGCGCTTCGGCAATCTTCGCCAGCCGATCCTCGCGCAGCGCCAACTCGTGCGGGTTAGACATCCCATCGGGAATATCCGCCTGATCCGCAGCTTCGGCCTTGGCCAGCAGGTCGGCCACTTCCTGCTTCAACTGCTTCTCGATCTTGCCCGCATGCTCGTAGGACAGCGCGCTGTGACGGCTCGCATTGGCGTGGATCTTCGTCCCCCCGCCTTCGCGGGGGCAGGCTAGCGCAATCGTGCCGATCTCGAGCATGCCCATCGTGCGCGCCATCATCAGAACCTGGACGAACAGCCCCTCGATGTTCTTCGCGAACCGCCGCCGGAACGCCGCGATCGTGTCGTGATCCGGATGCTCGTTCGCCGCGATGAATCGGAACGCCACCGAAATCATACGTCGCCCGCTCCAGCTTCCGGCTCGACATCACCCCCGTCGCATAGCCGTAAACCAGGATCCCCAGCAGCAGCGCCGGGTGGTAGGAGGCCGATCCCGAACCTCGATAGCTCCCGCTCATCGCCCTCAGATCGAGACTGTCGATCACCTCGACCACGAAACGCGCCAGATGCCGCTCCGGCAGCCATTCATCCACAGATGGCGGAAGCAGGTAACCCGTGTCGCGGTCGATCGGGCGGAAGTTGCTCATTCTGCGGTGCCTCGCGTCCGATATTGGCTGACATCGACGTCATAAACCACACCAGTAACCACGGGAATCCTCGACCGACGGAACAAAATAGGAATATAAAACTACCCGGTTCGCCAAGTCCGACAGGCTGCTAGCTTGCGGCCCCGCCGGAAGCCGTCTGCCTGATCGGTCTCGACCATCAGGAGCGAAAGGCCCCGCGCGCCAGCACTCGGATCCGTCTTTGCAACAACGCACACAAGGTTAGCAAGCTGACCGTTCGAGATGAACGTCTTGGCGCCGCTGATCACATAGTCGTTTCCGTCCAGCCGGGCGCTGGTCTTGATCGCGGCCAAAACCGGGCTCGTCATGGCTATTGCGGCGATCAACTCGCCCGTCGCCATCCTTGGCAGCCATCGACGCCTCGTCGGATAGCGGCCATCGAGAGAATGGTTTCATGCCGATAGTCTCCTCCGCCACCGCCGTATTCCGCCGGAATCGATGCGCAAAGCAATCCGTCGCGCGCTGCCTGCTCCCACAATGCGCGATCCACTTGCCCCTGCTCGCGCCATCTTGCGCATAGTTCGGGCGTCGCGTGCCTGCGATAGAGCTTGTCGACCGCCTTTGCGAAGAGGCGAATGCCCTCCTCTTGCATGAAATCAGGTGGTGGCACTCCCAGAATGTCCATCGTTTCTCCCTCGCACTTAGGGTCCACCGGACATTCCGAGCGCGCCCAAAAACAATGGACCGATTTCAAAAACCTGTCTAGCTAACGATTGATTGTTAAATTGCTACGCCGGGCGAATGGCACTGTCCCAGCCGCCCCCAAGGTTCAGCCGGCTGATTTATGACGGTTGACGGTGCGCTGACGCAATCGGCGGTGTAGCACTGATGAACCAATGGCACTTGCAGTGGAGCTGGTAGACCTGATGACCCCCCCACCGATCCTAAGCCGCCTGGACGATGGCATTCTTACTCTTGAGCTGAACAATCCGACCGTCCGGAATGCGCTCAGCCAGCCTATGGGGGCGGTGTTGCAGCGGGAATTGCGCGACGCCGCCAACGACCCGGGGGTAAGGGTCGTTGTGCTTACCGGAGTAGGCGACTCATTCTGCGCGGGCGCTGACGTCAGCAAGCTCGGCGTGCTGGACCCAAATGACAAGGTTTCGGCGAAATGGGCCGGAGACCCGATCATGAGCGGGATGGAGCAACGCGGCCTGCGCATCAAAGGGAATGGCGAGACTGCAACCTTGCTGCATACCATGGGTAAGCCCACCATTGCGATGGTACGAGGACCTGCCGCCGGCGCAGGCATGTCAATGGCTATCGCCTGCGACTTTCGCTACGCTTCGGAGACAGCATTTTTCACGTCCGCCTTCAGCCGCATCGGGGCGTCTGGAGACCTTGGCTGCGCTTACTATCTCCAGCAACTGGTTGGCCCTACCAAGGCCCGTGAACTCCTGATGCTGTCGGACAAGGTGACTGCCGATGAAGCCCTCCGGATCGGACTGGTGAGCAAGGTGGTCAAGGACGAAGAGCTGCTGACAGAGACGATGGCCTTTGCCCGGCGCCTTGCCGATGGCCCGCCCATTGCGCTGCGCTACATCAAGGCCAACCTCGTCGCCGCCGAAGGCTTCAATATGGATGCCTATCTGGATCAGGAAGCGCGCAACATCATCCGGTGCTTCCAGACGGAAGACTCGAAGGAAGCCATCGCGGCGTTCCAAGAAAAGCGCGCGCCGGTATTCAGAGGGCTCTAGAATGATCGTCGAAGAACGCAACTATGCCTTTGCGCCAGCCGACATGGCGCGGTTTTTGCAAATTTACGAGCAGGAAGGGGTGTTCATCGCGACTCGCATTCTGGGCAATCTTCTCGGCTATTTCTGTACTGAGGTTGGCCCAGACCTGAACGAAGTTGTCCATTGGTGGGGTTTTGTTGATCTGAACGATCGCGCCGCCCGCCGCGCCGCATTGTGGACGGACACGGCGTGGCTCGATTTCGCTGCGCGATGCCCTGCCCCCGTGCATCAACGGAACCGGCTCTTGGCACCAACGGCATGGTCACCTATTCGCTGATAGAAAGTATCCACATGAAAAAATGGCTCAAGTCCACCGACACGATAACCTTTGAGGTCCGCGATCGCATCGCGTGGATCACGATGAATCGCCCCGATAAGCGCAATGCGCTCAGCTGGAAGGCATTGCAGGAAATCCGCGATGCTTTGCTGGAAGCGGACGACCTTACCAGCGTGCATTGCGTGGTATTGGGCGGAAATGGCCGCGATTTCTGTTCCGGCTGGGATTTGACAGGCGGGGAATCGAGTCCCGTCAAGGAACAGCAGGCGACAGCGGAAGCCCCTCCCCCAGAGTATCGCAGCGCCACCGCAACGATTGACGACGACATGTGGCAGTTGCAGCGCATGAATGAATTGCGGCTGGTGATGTTCGAAATGCACAAGCCGGTGATTGCCAAGATTCAGGGCAACTGCCTGGCGAACGGTACAGATATCGCGATGCTGGCCGATCTGGTGATCGTAGCCAACGATGCCCGGATCGGGTATCCTCCGGTGCGAGCCCAAGGGTCGCCGCCGTCGCACATGTGGCTGTACCACATGGGTCCGCAATGGGCGAAGCGGATGCTCCTGACCGGCGACTTGCTGCGCGGAAAGGATGCAGCCCGACTTGGCTTGGCGCTCGAATCAGTCCCGGCCGCCAAGCTCGACGCGCATGTGGAAGCGCTGGCGAAGCGCATTGCTGCAACCGCGCCGGATCTGCTGGCGTGCAACAAGAGGGTCGTCAACCTCGGCCTTGAATTGATGGGCATGAAGACGTTGCAGCGGCTGGCAAGCGAGATCGACGCACGCGGGCATCTTTCTGCGGGGCGGATGCAGTTTCGGCACTCCGTCGAGGAGCTCGGGCTCAAAGAAGCCGTGCGCAAGCGTGACGCCGCATTTGGCGACGGCATGGTCGAATACAGCTGGGATTGACCGCCGCGCGGGCAATCTGTCGCGCGAGCGATTAACTGATAAACGCTCTGCACGGCCGTCGCAGGTCCCGGCGGTTCAATGGAGTTCCTTTGATGGCAGGCACGGACGTAAATGGGAGCGACTTCCGCTCGGCGCTTGGGTCATTCGCAACGGGTATAACGATAGTTACGACTGCCGCTCCTGACGGCACAGATGTCGGAATGACCGCGAACAGCTTCAATTCCGTCTCGCTGGATCCGCCGATGGTCCTATGGAGCATCGGCAAGAATGCGTTCAGCCAGCCTGCTTTCGCCGCAGCGGAATACTTCGCCGTGCATATTCTGGCATGGGATCAGGAAGACCTATCGAACCGCTTCGCGCGCCGGGGCGAAGACAAGTTCGGCGGGCTGACGCTCGAACGCGGGCCGGGCAATATCCCGTTACTCGGCGGCTGCTCGGCGCGGTTCAAATGTCGTACCGCCTATCGCTATGAGGGCGGCGACCACGACATAATCGTCGGCGAAGTGCTGGAGTTCGATCACACTGACAAGAAGCCGCTGTTGTTCCATCGCGGCAAATATTCTGCCATTGCCTCTAGCGTAAACGGGGCGGAATTTGCCGACTCATCCCTTGGGTTCCTCGTCGCACGCGCGCAATATGCAGTTTTCAAGGATATTCGCGACGAACTAGAACGGCTCGACATCAGCCTGGACCAGTATTTCGCTCTCGCCGCGCTTGGCGCCCAGTCCATGACCGCGGAGGATATCCGCCGCCACGGCAGCTGCTATGATCGGGCTTTCGAACATACCGACATGGAAAAGTTGACTGACCGCGGTCTGATCGAAACCCGGACCGACAGCTCCAAGCTTGCACTGACGACGGCAGGCCGCCAAACTGTGGTACAACTTCTGGCGATCGGCAAAAATACGGAGTCGACATTGCTGGCCCAGTTCGAACCCTGGGAAGGGCAATGGCTGAAAAGCGCACTCGACCGTCTGGCTACCGGCATGCCCCGAGTCTTCGCACGATGAGGTGAATCGTCCCGTGGCGGGAGAATGTACGTTGCAGGTACACGAACTTGATTTCGAGCTCGGCTTCGGTTGCATCGTCACCGGCTTAGCGGCCAGTGATCTTCTCAACCCTGTCATCGTGAGTCAATTACGCGAACTATGGCGTGACAGGGGTCTGATCGTCTTCCGCGGCGGCCAGGACGATCCCGATTTCCAGGTCGACCTTTCCCGGTGCTTCGGCGAGTTGCAGACACATGCCGTTGTCGAGATGTTGCATCCAGAGCGGACCGAGCTTTTCGTAGCGAAAGGCGGTGGCGGGGCCCTGTTCAGGGTGAACGGCGTGGAACTGTCGGGCTATATCCCTTGGCACTCGGACCAGGTGTTTACCGCGCAGACCAATCATGGCGGCATCCTGCGGGTTGCGCATCGTCCTGCGGTTGGCGGGAACACTGGCTTCATAGACCAAATCGCGGCCTACGACGCTCTACCAGAGGCATTGCAAAGCAGGATCGACGGACTCGATATCGTCTATCGGATGCAAGCTGGGACTACGCCGAATTTCAGATTCCTGCCGCGCGAGCACATAGAGTTGATCAGGCCCAATCCCTTTCAAGACGGCATCAACAAGCGAATTGAGTCTGGGGCATATCCGCCCGTGGTCCATCCGCTGGTTTTCACCCAACCTGAGACGGGTCGCAAGGTCCTGAACCTTTCACCGATGTTCGCCGACCGCATCCTCGGGTTGGAGGATCGGGCCAGTGAAGAATTGCTGCGCCGGCTGGCTTTTCACATCACTGATGAGCGCCGGTGCTATGACCACTCCTGGCAGCCGGGGGACATGGTTCTGTGGGACAACTGGCGCATGATACACTGCGCGCGCGGCATTCCTGATGGTCTCTATCGCGAGGTGCACCGCACCAGCATAGCTGGCGACTATGCACTCGGCCGCGTGCTCGCCGCCTGATCCGCAACGGCGCGGTTATCGCTAAACCACCGCTGCCCGCGGTTTCGCTTCAACTTGCGGCTCACCTCGTCGGTGCGCCGCCCAAAATGGGGTATGCGAGGCGCAGGCAGCCCCGTTCTCGACGACCCAACGAGACCGCCGTTCATGATGGCCTTCCCATTCGGCAACATAGCCGGCTTATCGATGCTCGTGGGCTCGTTCCTGCAGGGCCAGCGGATCGTCTTGCTGGAACGCTTCTCGCTCGACGCTTGGCGGCGCTATATCGCTGAATATCGACCGACCGCGAGCGGCCTGCCGTCGTCTGCCATCCCGATGATCCTTGAGGCAGAAATTCCGCCGGAGGAGTTGGCCAAATTGTCCTACATCTCGACCGGGGCGGCACCGCTGGACACCGATATCCAGAGGCAATTCCTGGACAAGTATCAAATCCGGGTGCTGCTGATTTATGGCGCGACGGAATTCGGCGGGCCGGTTACGGCGATGACCCCCGAACTTGACACAGAATGGGGCGATACCAAGCTGGGCAGTTCGGGGCGACCGCTGCCCGGCGCACAGCTGCGCCTCCGCGATCCCGAAGGGGGGCAAATCATCGACAGCCCGGGAACGGGCCTGCTCGAGGTCATTTCCCCTCGGATGGGCCCGGAATGGATCTCAACCTCGGACCTGGTGACGATTGATGCGGATGGCTTCCTGTTCTGCATCGGACGAGCCGATGGAGCGATCATGCGCGGAGGGTTCAAGGTACTCCCGGAAACGGTCGAGCAGGTTCTGCGACGGCACGAAGCCGTCGCCGTCGCCGCGGTGATCGCAGCCAACGATCCCATCCTGCACGAGGTGCCCATGTCGATCATTCAGCTGAAACGAGGTATGGCCGCGCCGGACGCTGACGCTCTGAAGGCTCATGTCCGCCATAACCTGCCCGCACCCCATGTGCCGGCTGAATGGCGGTTTGTCGAAACCATGCCTCTCAACAGCGCCTATAAGATCGACCGGACAGCCCGTGCGCAAACGGTTTGCCGCCGTCCTCAGGCCTTGACGCACGCTTCTCGCACCCTCTAACGACGTGATCGTTGGGCATATCGCGTCAAGGTGTTTCCATTGCGGCGGGCAATCAGATAGGCAATTTCTCCGAGGACCGGCCACATGCCGTCGCCTCTGGACTCTTCAGCGGTGACAGGCCCGTACAGCATATCAACGAGGTAGGACTAAATGGCATCAACACTCACCAAGTCGGGAGCGCCCGCCCAAGCTAAGACCGCAAAGCTTAAGGTATCTATGAAGAAAAGCGACGCGACTCGGTTGCGGGTTCTCGAAGTGACGTCCGATCTGTTCCGCCGAAATGGATATCAGGCGACATCGATGCGGGACATCGCGAATGCCGTGGGGATGAAGTCGGGCAGCCTGTACTATTATTACGATTCTAAGGAAAAGTTGCTTGCGGCGATCCTGACTGATCGGATCGACGCCAACCTCGCCACTTTGAGGCATGCCATCGCGACCTTGCCCGACCACGCAACTGCGCGCGAGAAGTTCGACGTAGCGGTCGCCGTGGCCGTGCAAATCATTTCCGAAGCTGGCGACATGGCTGTCGCCTCCGCGCAGACTCTGGCTCATCTCCAGGAGCCCGAATATTCCAAGCAGTCCCGTGCGCGGCAAGAATATAATCAGTTTTGGCGCGACCTGATCGAAGAAGGAAAGCGCAAGGGGGAAATCAGGGATGATGTTCCGGATGCCGTCGCTTCGATGGTTATCGTGGGCGCCTTGACCTTCGTGGCCGAATGGTACGATCCGAAGCGAAGCACTACCGACGAGATCGGCGCCATTTTCTCGCGTATGTTTTTCGAAGGTATGCATCGCTAGATCGTGGTCTTATACAGGATTGACTAGGGCGCAGATCTGCAATTTGCAGAGCTAGGCGGTGTTGATCCCTCGAGGGTTTCATGGATCTGTCCGCACTGACCGAGCCGAGGCTTGGTCGTGAGGCCTCCCCGGGCACATCCCATGCCATGATCTCCAGGCCCCCTTTTTCCGGTCGCACCGTGCTGGTGGACGCGCATGCAGGTGGAATCGATCATCACCAGTTCGCCGTTGAAGCCGGCGGAAACCGCCGCCAACAGACAGTCCCACACACCGGCTTTTCGCCAACGGATGAACCCAAACGCGCCGCCGTTCGCTCGCCCTTGCCAGCCCCCAGCGCGTCGGCCATCTCGGCCTCCAGCATCTCCTGCATCACATTGCGGACAATCTCGCGCAGTCCATCCGGACTCTGCGTCAGAAGCTCTTGGACAGCGGCAACGGCTGGCTTATCTTCGCTCTTGGTCATGACAGGGCTCCTCATGGGGTCGGTGACGTGAACATCTCCAGCCTGCCATGGCCGCCTCGCTCCTCAAGCGATTTTGCAGAACTCCCCGCACACTACCGTCAACTGACGCGTGTTGCGGCGGAGCCTGACCTGTCGCTGCGCGGACTGCGCGTCATGCTAGCAGAGCGTATATGAAGGCGTTGTGGCAGTTCCTCGAACGCAAAGGACGGTCATCCAGCAAAAATGACCCTTGCAATTAATCAAACGGCCGTTAGGTAGGAGGTCAACTTAACTGGCTGGGAAGATGCTGTGGCTTGGGTGCATCAGGATAAGTGCGCGATCGTTGGGGTCGGTGCGACAGACTATTACGTTCGCGGAAAGAGCTGGCCACGCACGATAAACGACATGGCTGGTGAGGCCATCCTCAAAGCCTGCGAAGACGCCGGCATATCGGTCAAGGATGTTGACGGATTTGCCTACTATGGTGGCGCCAGCGCCGGCTATGTTGACAAGTTCGATAGCGGTTCGCTGATGGAAACGCTTGGGATGTCGCAAGTCTCGTTCACGGCTTCGCTAACCTCGGGAGGTGGCGGAGTCGCTGGTTCGATGGGCCTCGCTACCGCCGGATTGATGAACGAGGACTGCCGCTATGCAGTCACCGTCATGGCGGTTCAGCAGGTTCCTTCCGCTCGGCTTGGAACGATCTTTGCGTCGATGAAGCCCGATCCCGAGAACAGCTTTCTGCAGCCATCCGGACTGATCGGGCCGGGCCACTTGATGAGCGTCCTGGCACGCCGTCACATGCACCTCTACGGAACGACCGAGGACGCACTGGCCGAGATCGTAATGGCCTCGCGCCAACACGCGCTCAATCGCCCCAAGGCGATCCGGCGCACTCCTCTTACAAAGGAGGATTATCTGAACTCGGTGATGCTGGCGGATCCGCTGCGGCGTCTCGATTTCTGCCTTGAGACCGACGGTGCGGTAGCGATCATTACGACCACGTCGGACCGGGCGAAGGATTGCCGCCAAAAGCCGGCCTATGTCCACGCCTGTGCTCACGGAGCGTCACGCGCTTGGGGACGCGCCTTCGGCTGGATGGGTATGCCCGATCCGGAATTTTCCAGCTCTGGACACCAATTCGTAGCTGACCGGGTTTGGGCCCAATCGGGGCTTCGCGCAGCCGACATGGATGTCGCGCTGATTTATGACCATTTCAGCTCCATGGTCCTCGCCCAATTGGAAGATTACGGCTTCTGTGAACGCGGCGAAGGCAATGACTATGTCCTGTCTGGCAAGCTGCGTTACAATCCAGAAACCGGCAGGGGCGTCAATGGCGGCATCCCGGTCAATCCGCACGGCGGCCAGCTGAGCGAGGCTTACATCATCGGCATGACCCATATTTTGGAAGCGGTCGAACAGATTCGTGGCACGGCTATAAACCAGGTCCGGGATTGCGAGTTCGCCCTTGTGACCGGTGGCCCGGCCCCGATCCCCGTTTCCAGCCTGATCCTGAGGAGCGCCTCATGACCACCACGATCGCATACGGCCCCGCGCGCATCCTGCCGGGAGATAAAATTCAAATCAGCACCAATCCTGACACCGAACCGTTCTGGCTCGCAGCCAAGGAGCGTCGGCTTACAGTATGCCAATGCGGCAACTGCGGGCAGCTCCGCCTTCCGCCGACCGCCTATTGCCCGAATTGTTCAAGCAAGGAGCGCAAGTGGCCGACCCTGCCGGGCACGGGTGAAGTTTTCAGCTTTGCCATCTGCAACCGGCATCCGGCCACGGGAGAACCGTTCGTCTATGTGCCCGTTGTGGTTCAGCTGGACGAGGGCGGAGGCACACGGCTCGTCGGAAACCTGACCGGCTGCAACGCGGAAGACGTCAAAATCGGCATGAAGGTCGAGGTTGAATGGACCGAGATCAGCGATGATTGGGTCTTGCCCAACTTCCGCGTCGTACAGGGTTGAAAAATGATGGCGGAAGTCCAGCCCGGGGATAGGGTTCTCATTACCGGCGCGGGCGGAGGGATTGGGCTCGGTCTGGCCCGCGAGTTCGCCAGGCGCGGCTTTTCCGTCGTTGCCGCGCTGCGGGACGCCAGCAAGCGGTCAATCCTTGATGACGCGCTCGCCGGGCTTGAGGATCGCGTTGAGGTTGTCCAACTGGACGTCCGCAATGCGGGCACGTTCAAGATGCCTGACGACGTCCGCATTCTTATCAACAACGCTGGCATTCGCTATGATTACCTTCCGGTGGAGGAGATCGGTATCGCAGAGTGGCGCGAATATTTCGACGTCAACTTCTTCGGCGTGGTCGAACTGACGCAGCTTGCCATACCGGCTATGCGTGCGGCCGGCCGCGGGATCATCTGCAACATCAACTCAAGCTCGCTTTTCTACCCGCTTCCGTTTCTCGGCCCTTATCGCGCAACAAAAGGCGCCATGGCGGCCTTCACCGAAACCCTGCGCTGCGAATTGGCGCCGTTCGGCATCCGCATATGCGAGATATTTCCGGGGCCGGTGGAGACTTCACTTTCGGCTGGTGGGATCCTGCATGTGACGCCGGCGGCGGCCAAATTTCCGCCATACGCGCCCATGGCTGAACGCCAGCGTGCAAACCAGCGGGCTGCTGACTTGCCGATTTACAGCACAGCGGACGTCGCGCCAGCGATGGTCGACCATATCCTCAATCCAAGAGCGGCGATGCGCGACGGAACGTGCGCGATGTCGCGGCAAGGCTTGGAAAACTGGCGTGCTGGCGAAGGCGGCGAACCCCTGTTGTCCGGCTTTGTCGACAGCATGGTGGGATAGGTTAACCCTTTGCCTAGAGTCCAACCATGAGCCTGATAGCACAAACTTTCGCATTTCCGCCAGTCGAACGCGTTGAAGGGTCGGGTCTTCGGTTTCGTCCAAGCCACCGTTTGATTCGGCAGCCAGATCAAGGAACAATGGCATGACCGATGCCGTCGTCGTCTCAACCGCTCGTACGCCGCTCGCGAAGGCTTTCCGCGGCGCTTTTAACTTGACGCATAGCGGGACGCTTGGCGGTCACGCCATCCGTCATGCAGTTGCGCGCGCGGGGATCGATCCCGCCGAGATTGATGATGTGATATTCGGCTGTGCGGTCCCGGAAGGAGATAGCGGCAACAACATTGCGCGGCATTCCGGGCTGGTCGGCGGCGTTCCGCTGAGCGCGGGCGGGGTCACGATCGCGAGGGCGTGCAGTTCGGGACTTCAGGCGGCAAGCTTTGCCGCGCAAAGAATCATTGTTGACGGTGTCACGGCCGTCGTGGCCGGCGGTGTCGAATCCGTCAGCATGGTCTCCCCCACCCAGCATGTGCCCAAGGCTGGACGTGCGCCATGGATTCGCGATCATCAGCCCGGCATGCTCTTGTCCATGAATGAAACGGCTGAGGTTGTCGCGGAACGCTATGGCATCACTCGCGACGTGCAGGACGCCTACGCCTATTCCAGTCAGATGCGCACCGCTCACGCCCAGACCGCCGAGCTGTTCGATGACGAAATTGTTCCGCTCGCTACACGTATGGCGGTAACGGACAAAATCACAGAGGAAGCACGGGAGGTGGATACCTTGCTTGAACGGGACGAGGCCAATCGGCCCGATACAACCCTCGACAGCCTGGCCAGGCTGAAACCGGTGGTCCGCGAAGGTGGGACGATCACAGCCGGCAACGCAAGCCAACTCGCAGACGGCGCTTCAGCCTTGGTCCTGATGAACGGAACGGTTGCGGCGCAACGTGGCTTGCCGGTGATGGGCCTTTACCGCGGCTTTGCGGTTGCCGGACTAGAGCCCGACGAGATGGGTATCGGGCCGGTGTACGCTATCCCCAAACTGCTGAAGCAACATGGTTTGGGCATAGAGGACATTGATCTTTGGGAACTGAACGAGGCCTATGCATGTCAGGTCGTATACTGCCGTGATCGGCTTGGCCTTCCCGATGACAGGCTGAACGTAAACGGCGGTGCAATATCGATTGGCCATCCCTTCGGCATGACCGGAGCGCGCCAATTGGGTCACGTTCTTATCGAAGGAAAGCGCCGCAATGCGAAATATGTGGTGATCACCATGTGCATCGCAGGCGGCATGGGCGCCGCGTCGCTCTACGAAATCGTCTAGATCGGCTCGCGCGCATCCAGGTCGCCGGCTGCTAAGGAACAATGATTATGAGTCTGTACGGGGACTATGATCAGCATAACGTGTTTGCCAGGATCCTGCGTGGTGAACTGCCCTGCCATCGTGTCTACGAGGACGATCAGGTGCTCGCTTTTCTTGACGCTTTCCCGCAGTCAGCCGGGCACACGCTTATCATTCCCCGGCATGGCCAGGCGCGCAACTTGCTCGAACTCGACGATGGGGCAGTGACGCCGCTCTTCCAGTGCGCCAAACGCCTTATGGCCGTGCTCGTCGCCGAACTGGATCCGGTAGGCGTGCAACTCCTGCAATTCAACGGCGGCGATGGTGGTCAGTCCGTATTCCACGTCCATGTTCATTTGGTTCCGCGCTGGCCTGGGCAACCCTTGGGCCTGCACGGCCAGACCGCCGGCAATCCTGAGGAACTGGCTGTGATCGCAGAGCGACTGCGCACACGGGTCAGCATGATGCAAAACAATTGGGACAACATGAAATGAACGCACCGCCGCAGTTCGCCATGGCCCGGCAATCCGCAGGCGTAGCGCCTCGCCGCCGCCCAGGCTCGGTGCGCCGAACGACCTCAATCGATTCTACCTGGCCGGACGGCGCATCAGCGCCTTGGCTGATGGAGGCCGTTTCCCGGGACATCATGACGATTGCCGACGGGTCTGCCCCGATCCCCCTGGACGAGGCCCGCTACACCATGCAGGTTTCGCCGAGACGGGAAATCCTGAAGCTGGACACGCAGCCCGCCTTGCCCTCCCCGGTCGATCTGGTTGGCATTCGGGCCGGAGGCGAAAGCCGTAGTCAGATCGCCGCGAGCCTGGGTGATCAGATTGGCACACCTTTGTATCAGATCCTTGATGATTTTGCCGGCGCCAGCCTTGTGGCGCGCTGGATCTGGTCCCAATGGCTTGAAGACTGGCGAGCCTATTCGGAAAGCCAGGATCAGCAGGCTTCGCACGGCCGGAACGGCAAGATGCTGGATATCTGCACCGGCTTTGCCGAAGGATCTTCCGCACTTGACGCCGACGCGATGGACCGCCCGGGGTTCCGTGACCCGGTCGAGGTCGGGCCCCTCGCTGATCCCCAGGATCCCGCAGGCTGGCATGAGATGCCCGAGCAGATCGGCCCCGCCATGCGGCGGGCGCGCAGGATCGATGTCTGGCGCGAAGGCGAAATAATCAAGGTCGATGCCGGATTTCAGGACTCGGGCACATCTCCACGCGGTGGTCGGCGCGGGGTGCATGAGTACCGCGTTCATGCCGAGATTGACGGCGAAAGCGGCACCGTCCTCGCGCTGCAGTGCCTGCCGCTGATCCTGCCATTTCCGGAATGCCCGGGTGCGTCGGTCAAGGCTGCGCGCATGGTGAATCGACCGATCGCCGACTTCCGCAATTCAGTGCTTGAAATCCTGCCCGGTACGCTTGGCTGCACACACCTCAACGATGTCTTACGGGCCTTGGCGGACGTCCCTGTCCTTGCCCGACACTTGTAGATGTTTGGGGCGGTACGACAGGTAGCGGATATCCACAGCCGGCGCTTGAACAATGATCTAACGGACACTAGATTTTTTTGACGGCCGGTTAGGTTCGAACATCCATTCCGGGGAAACATCATCGGATGCGCAGTACGAAATCACTAAAGTTTTTTTGCGGAGGAAGATTTTGAATCTGGAATTGGCGCAAGAGCAGGTGATGCTGCGCGACAGCTTGGAGAGGCTGCTCCAGCGCGATTCCACCTCAAACCGAATACGCGCTGCGGAGCCGCTTGGTTTTGATCCCGCTCTCTGGCGTGAGCTGGCGGATCTTGGTCTTCCCGTGCTGCGTGTGCCCGAAGAGGCCGGAGGCGCCGGGCTCAGCCTGCTTGACGCGGTTGTCGTAGCTGAACTTGTCGGCACATATCTGGCGTCGGCTCCGTTGATCGAAACCATCGTTGCAAACCAAGCCCTGGCACGAGTTGGCGGCAGTCTAGCCGAGTCTTATCTCGCGGCCGCAGCCGAGGGCAGCAAGATCGTAACCGTGGCGCTTCATCCTGTGGAGCCAGGCGTTCCTCAACTTGTGCCGGCGGGAGCCGTGGCCGACTGGGTGATATGTACTGACGGAAAGGGGGTCTATCTGGCGGAGGTGGGGTCTAAGCCCGAACCAGTGGCCAATCTCGGCACCTTCCCGTTGGCGAAACTCACGATCGACCTGTCGAGCGCCACTCTGCTTGGCGACGGCGCTGAGCATGTCACGGCTTGGAAAGCCTGCCTCGAGGAATGGAAGCTGCTAGTCGCAGCCTGTGTTTCCGCGATTGGCAAAAAGGCGCTTACCGAAGCGGCCGCCTATGCCAACGAACGCACGGCATTCGGCCAACTGATCGGTAGCTACCAGGGTTTGGCCCATCCACTCGCCGATTCGGCCACCGACATCGATGGGGCAAGCTTGCTGTGTTGGCGGGCCGCGACCGAAGCCGACGAGGCGGTTCGCGCAACATATGTCGCGGCCGCGAGCTGGTGGTCCGCTCGGTCGGCTGCCACCGCCACCGTGCGCGCCATGCGGACCTTGGGCGGATATGGCATGTCGATGGAGTATGACGCCCAGCTCTATTTTCGCCGAGCCCGGGCGTGGGCGCTGCTCGTGGGCGATCCCGCCGCCGAGTTGGAAATGTTGGGGGATCGTCTGTGGAACGGTCGTCGCGATCCGGCACCTGACCGGGGTCAAACCGGCGTGACCTTCGAATATGGCGAGGCAGCCGAAGCTTTCGGTGCCGAAGTGCGCGCATTCTTTGCGGAGCACATGACACCGGAGATGCGCGCATTTGCGCATGATACCGACGATGGCAATCACCCATTTAATGCCGAACTGGCTGCGGCAGGCTTTCTCTACGCGGACTGGCCGGAAGCCTACGGCGGTGGTGGACGCAGCCCATATGAGATGGGCGCGCTCAATGCCGTTTATACCGAGTTTAGCTGGCCTAAGATCCCAGCCACTGTGTCGCACATGGTCGGAAAGATCTTGATGCACTTCGCAACCGAAGATGTGCAGAATGAGGTGCTTCCTCGGCTTGCCTCCGGAAAGTCCTTTGCGGCCCTGGGCTTTTCGGAGCCTTCATGCGGGTCCGATATTTTTGCCGCTGCTACTCGCGCCGTCCGCGAGGGCGACGACTGGATCATCAACGGCCAGAAAATGTTCACCAGCCAGGGTCATTTGGCCGACTATGTGCTGCTGATCGCGCGGACCGACCCCAGCCTCCCCAAGCATGCGGGCCTCAGCCTTTTTCTCGTTCCGACATCCGTGCCGGGCTACGAAGTGCACGAGATCAAGACGCTAGGCGGGGAACGCACCAATATCACCTATTACGAGAACATGCGGATTCCCGATCGTTACCGCATCGGTCAAGTGAATGGCGGTACGAAGGTGCTCGGCACCGCGCTGAAGCTCGAACAGGGAGGCGGTGAATTCTTCGTCAGCGCGCTTCGGATCATGCTGCGCCACGCGGTTCAATGGGCCGAGAGTCCAGGGCCTGACGGATGCCGACCGATGGATTCGGCAGCCGTTCGCGCCCGCATCGCGGAATCGCAGGTCAGGATGCTGGTCGCTGACGTGCTGGATCGCCGCTGCCAGTGGGCCTTTGTCAATAGCCTACCGGGTAAGCATTATGGCCCGATGGCCAAGCTGTTCGCTTCGGAAGCATTGGTCTCCTGCTCGACCGACCTGGTCGATCTGGCTGCCCCTTGGTCCCTCCTGCAGGGTCATCACGACTTGGGTGTCGTTGAACTGGAATGCCGCAAGGCGATTCAGGCCACGATCTACGGCGGGACTAGCGAAGTTCAGCGCAGCATCGTCGCAGAGTCGGCGCTCAACCTACCCAGAACGCGCAGCTAGGAGCAGGACGGGATGGAACAAGATGTCCTCGTAAAAGAGCATGGCTCCATATTAGAGGTCGTGTTCAACCGGCCGACCAAATACAATGCGATGAATCGGGCGATTTCTCGTGGCTTGTTAGATGCTGTTCAGACACTGCGTGATCGCAAGGATCTCCGGGTTCTTTTGATTCGGGCAAATGGCAAATATTTCTCCGCAGGCGCCGATCTTACCGACATTTCGCGCCCGGACGCGGCCGGCAGTTCGTCGGCCGAACGGACATGGTATCGCCAAGGCGAAGGTAGCTTCCATCCGCTGTTCGACGAAATGGAGGCGGTCGAAAAGCCGATCGTGGTTGCGCATCAGGGGCCGTGTTTTGGCGGAGCATTCGAAATGTCGCTATCGTGCGACTTTCGACTGGGCGCCAGTTCGGCGACATACCGCATGCCTGAAATCGATATTGGCTGTCTGCCGGGCTCAGGCGGAACCAGCCGCCTGACACGCTTGATCGGCGCACACTGGGCGCGCTGGTTCGTACTTGCCGGAGAAACTGCCAGCGCGGAACAGGCCTTGAGGATGGGCCTGCTGCACGACGTCTACCCGGATGAAGAGTTCGATGTGCGAGTGATGAAATTTTGTGGTAAACTGGCCGCACTTCCACCGGAAGCGGTGGCTCTGTCAAAGTTGACAATCGAACTGACTGCCGATCTCGACCGGCAGCAAGGGCGCAATGTTGAACGCCTTGCAAATAGCATCCTGTTCCTCGGCGACGAGCACAAGGACCTTATTACAGCAATGATCCAGCGCCTGTCCAAGAAAGCCTGAATTTTCGGAAGGAAAAGACATGAACGACCTGACATCATTTTGGCCAAAGAATCGTGTACTGTCCAAGGGCGATTGGACTCCGCCCGCAGGCACACGCTTCATTTCCGCAGATGACCACCTCATGGAGGTCGAGAACCTTTGGGAAGATCGGCTCAAGGGAGCAGACAAGGATCGCGCGCCCAAATACTGGCAGGATGAGAAAGGTGTATTCCACCTTGAGGTTGACGGCGTCTCCTATGACACGCCGGGCTTGGATCTGTCGTTCCCCGAGGGACGGCCGGGTTTCTGGGACACGCAGAAGCGTATCGAAGACATGGACGCCGAGGGCATCGATGCCTCGATCACGTTTCATTCACGTGCCGCCTCGTTGATCCGGATGCAGGACAAGGACCTTTGGTTCAAGTGCATCGACGTGTTCAACGAATGGCTGGCCGAATGGCGAATGGCTGCTCCCGATCGCCTTTTCCCGGTTGCCTATCTGCCCACTTTCTACAAGCCCGAAATGACCCGCGACTATATGCAGAAGGTCAAGGATCTTGGCTTCAAGGCGGTGGAAATCCCCATGTCGCCGCGCGGTGTGCGCTACAACGGGTCGGAAATGCTGCCCATGTGGGAGGCGATTGCCGAAGCGGGCATGCCGCTGTCGATCCACATCGGCGTGACGATTGAATATTCTGGTACGGGTGCTCTCGGCATCAATATCAACCGGAATCTTCAGCCGTTCAACGCACTCTTCGGCCAGCTTGTATTCTCCGGGCTGTTTGATCGCTTTCCCGACCTTAAGATCGTCTTCACCGAGGGCGGAGCAAGCTGGGTTGCGCCAGCGGTCACCGGTGCAGACAAGGTTTACCGCGACTATATCACGGCCTTGCGCCCGCGTATGGAGCACAAGCCCAGCTACTACTGGCACAAGAACTGCTGGACGACCTTTATGGACGATCCGGTCGCGCTCGACCTCATCGACTGGATCGGCGAGGACAAGATGATGTGGTCCATCGACTATCCGCACCCGGAAGGCGTGTTCGGCGAATCGATGAAGATTGCGAAGCAAATTTATGAAAAGGCAGGCGAAGAGCGCTTTAAGAAGATCGTTGGCGGCAACGCGGCCAAGCTCTGGGGCATCTGACGCTGTATCGTATCTGATCAAGGGCCGTTGCCGAATAACGGCAGCGGCCCTTGTGTTTTTGCGATCATGCCGCTGATATCAACAATGGGGGTCTCGTGAATCGGCTTGCAGTGGTCACCGGGGCCTTAAGTGGCCTAGGTAAGGCAACGTGTGCAGCGCTAGAGGCGGACGGCGATCGCGTCATCCGTGTGGATATTGCCGACAGCGATGTGAATGCCAATTTGGCCACCGCTGACGGTCGTCAGTACGCCGTCGATCAGATTGCGAAGCACGCGGGCGACCATATCGACTGCATCATAACCTGGGCCGGTGGTGGCGGCGGAACTTTGGATTTACTCCGGGTCAATTACTTTGGTACGGTGGATATTGTGGAAGGGCTTCGCCCGTTGCTCACGAGGTCCGCGGCGCCCCGTGTGCTCGTGACGACTTCGCGCATGTCCCTTGAACCGGCAGACAGTCACCTTGTCGACCTGCTGCTGTCTCATAGTGAAGCCGAAATCCTTGCCGGCTACGGTGATGAAACGGTCCCGATGTCCTATTACATCACCGCCAAGACAGCGGTTGCGCGCTGGATGCGGCGTAATGCCGTGGCACCGCGATGGAATGCGCATTCTATTCGCATCAACGCGTTAGCGCCTGGTTTGATCGAAACGGAGCGCACCAGCAAGGGGATGCTCGACCCGACGACTGCTGCGTGGATGATCGCGGCGCACCCACAGGCCGAAGACGTGCGCTCACGAGCCGAAGAAATCGGCGAACTTGCACGTTTCCTCGTATCCCCGCAAAATAGTCTTCTCATCGGCCAGTGCATCTTCGCCGACCGCGGCACCGAAGCCATCTTACGCGGGGACGGAATCTGGTAGTATTTTCGATTGGGCGCAGAGCGGGACGCTGCGTCCAACCATTGGACTATTTGCCTGCTGCACCCATCAACATGGTCGCGATGATATTCCGCTGAACTTCGTTCGCGCCAGCGTATATGGTTGAGGGACGTGCGATCATATAGATTTTGCGAAGATCGGTCTCCACTCCGCCGATGCCGACCGCGCGCTGCAAGCCTGCATCCTCCCCTGCTGCGCGCAACAACTCGTCCGACACTCGCTGAAACAGATCAGTCGCCAAGACCTTCATCAGCCCCAACACGGCATTGTCGATTTCACCTCGGATCGCTGCATCGGCCACGTGTGAATGCAGGGCCCCCAGATCCTGAATATCGCAGAAGAGCGAGGCCACCCGATCGGTCACACCCAGGTCATCGTCCACCCCGACACCCTTAATCAGCGCCTCAAGCACCTCGAATGCTTGCCGGGATAGAGTGGGCGCGCCATTGGCGATACGCTCGTCGCCCAGGAGTGCCTTGGCGACGGTCCAGCCCTCATTCAGTCCGCCGACAAGATTCTCGGCCGGTACGCGCACGTTGTCGAAGAAAACTTCGCACAGTTCGTCCTCATCGGCCAGATTCATGATCGGCCGCACGGTCAGGCCAAGCGCATCCATCGGCGCCAAGAGAAAACTGATCCCCGCCTGCTTCTTTACGTCCTTGTTGGTCCGCGTCAGGACAAAGATGTGATCGGCATAAGCGGCAAGCGTGGTCCAGATCTTCTGTCCGTTGATGACGAACTGATCGCCTTCTTGGACCGCCGTTGTGCGCAGGCTGGCCAAGTCGGACCCGGAATTCGGTTCGGAATAGCCTTGGCACCACAGTTCGTCACCGCGTAAAATCGGAGCCAGGTACCGATCCCGTTGTGCCTCAGTGCCATATTTCATCAGTACCGGCGCAAGCAACAGGGCGCCGCTGTCCAATACCCGGGCGCATTGATGGCGCTCCATTTCCTGATGCATGATCAGCTGTTTTTCGAGGCTCAGACCCAGGCCGCCATATTCTTTCGGCCAAGCGGGCGCGCGCCACCCTGCCTCGAGGGTCATACGATGCCAGCGACGCTCGTCATCACCCATCAGGCGAAGAATTATAGGAACACGCCACTCTCGAGGGTAGTTTGCTTGGAGCCAGTCGCGCCAACGGGTGCGGAAAGCATCGTTCGAAAGTGCATTCAAATCGTCAGGCATGGATACCCCTCTCACGACGGTGCGCTGCAAGCGCCGCTCGTCGATGGCTTACTGCATTGCCGAGCCAGCTGGACCAGCGAATAGCCGTGTGCACGTACAGGCCGACGTCAGCCTCGTCGGTGTAGCCGAACGCACCATGGTACTGAATGGCCCAGCGACCCATGTCCTGGGCGACCTGCGAACTGCGCGCCTTGGCGGCGTGTAAGGCAACGTCCCAATATCTACCCTCGTCCAACGCCGATGCCGCCCGGCGCCAACTGGCGCCCGCCAGTTCGATCTCACTATAAAGATCGACCATTCGGTGGCGCAGGGCCTGAAAGTCAGACAACTTCGACCCGAACTGCGCCCGCTGGCGCATATAGTCCACCGTCCGGTTCCACAACGCGCTGGCCAAGCCTTCAAGCTGCGCGCTCAAGGCAATCGTCCCACGCGCGATAGCAAGGCTCAACGCCTCGTCTGCGTCGCTGCCGCGCAGGATGATGGCATGATCATCGATAATCACCTCATCAAAGGCAATTTCCGCACCAAATGTACCGTCAGTCAAGCGTGCCGACTGAACGGCGACGCCGGCGGCCGTAGGATCCACCACGGCAAGGATGTTGGCCGCACCGTCGGTGCCTGCGACCAGAAGTGCGCTGTCCGCATGCCAGCCTGGAACGAAGCGTTTGACCCCGCTCAACCTGTTGCCTTCAAATCGCGTTGCGAATGCCGGCACCCCAATCGTGTTTCGTTGCTCTTGCCAAGCGAGTGTAACGCTCCGGGTCCCTGCGACCAGCGATTGGGACAGTGCCCCTGCTGCGGGCGTATCGCTCGCAGCAAGCACCGTCGCGGCGATCACCGCCGACGCGACAAAAGGCTCAGGTGCAATGCTCCGCCCGATCTCCTCTGCCAGAGTCAGTGCACATTGCAGGCCCATCTCCGACCCGCCTGCGGCTTCCGGTAGCAGGATGCCGGTCCAGCCCAGTTCGCCCATCTGCTTCCATGCAGCCGGATCGAAACCCGCGGTACTGGCGCGGACCCTGCGAAAGTGGTCTGGACCACCGGCACTACCGAAGTAGTGAACCGCACTATCGCGCAGCATCTGCTGCAACTCATCATCTGTGCGCCAGCCCATGTCAGCCTGCCATCTGCATACCGCCATTGGCGGAAATGCGCTGGCCGGTGATAAAGGAGGACGCATCCGACAAAAGGAAGCAGACGGGCTTGGCTGCTTCTTCAGCCGTGCTCCAGCGACCTAGCGGGATTTTCGCGAGATACGTGTCAGCGAATTTCTCGCTCCGAACCACCTCGGTCATCGGGGTTACCACAACGCCAAATGCCACGCAGTTCGCACGGATATTGTACTTCGCCCATTCGCGCGCGGTGGACATGGTCATCCCGATGATCCCGGCTTTCGCCGTCGCATAATTAACCTGGCCAATGGTGCCCTGCACGCCAGCGTCCGACGAAACATTCACGATAGAGCCTGGATTGGCATCTCCAGCCTTGGCGCGTGCGATCATATGCCTGCCAACGGCCCGAGAACAGAGGAAGGCGCCAGTGAGGTGGACATCGAGCACCTGTTTCCAATGCTCCAGCGCCATCTTGTCCATCATTGCCGGGCGCGTGATCCCGGCATTGTTAACGAGTCCGTGGACCGCGCCGAATTTTTCCACCGCCCCAGTCACCAGCGCTTCGACCTCGGCCTCGTCGCTCACGTTCGCCTTGATCCCGAGATAACGCCCTTCGGGAAAGTCGTCTTTGATTGCTGCGAGGGTGTCGGCATTCATATCGGCAATGACAACATTGCCATCGAGAGCCACCACCAGATCGGCGACGGCGCGGCCAATGCCCTGCCCCGCTCCGGTTACGATGATCGTCCTACCGGCCAGAGACATGGGGTTGGTCATAGCTGTGTATTCCATCTTCGATCATATCCTTATGCGTGTCAGGCCGTTCAAAGGTATGGGCCAAGGTCGGCACTGAGAGCCAAGGCGAACTCATCGGACGTCTGGTTCACAGTATGTTGGCTTCAATCAGCGCTGCCCGCTCCTGGACAGACAGGCCGAGTTCCTGCAGAATCTCGTCATTGTGCTGACCGATGGCAGGCGGAGGGTAGCGGTAGTCCGGCGGTGTGGCGGAAAGACGATATGGCGAGGCGACGGTCTTCACCGTTCCCCAGCAGGTCTCCATCGGCACGAACATCTTCCGCGCGATCGCGTGTTCGTCCTTTTCAAGATCGCTCATCTCGTTGATCGGCCCGGCGGATACAGTTGCCGCATTGAGGATCGCGACCCATTCAGCCCTCGTCCTCTGGGTAATCACGGCGCCGACCACCTGCTTCAACGCGGCGCGATTTTTCACCCGATCGCTGTTGCGCTTGAAACGCTCGTCCTCCACCCATTCGGGATGGCCTAGGATACGGGCCAGCCGCTCAAATTCCCGATCGTTAAAAGTCGCGATAATGATGTACCCGTCCGACGCCTCGAATACACCATATGGCGCTGCGCTCGGATGATCATTGCCGGTGCGCCCCAGTTTCACGCCAGCATTCAACCACGACGAAGCCGTATTGAGCAGAGACGCGACCGCAGATTCAAACAGGGAGATGTCGATGTGCTGCCCTTTGCCCGTCCTGTGACGGCTTTCAAGAGCCGCCATCACCGCGATCGACGCATTCATGCCGGCAAAGATATCCACGGCAGGCACGCCGACACGCATGGGCCCACCGCCCGGCTCGCCGTCAGGAATGCCGGTGACGGCCATCAGCCCCCCCATCCCTTGTACTAAGAAATCGTAGCCGGACCGGTCCTTGTAGGGGCCCGTCTGCCCAAAACCCGTGATCGAACAATAGATCAGTTGTGGATTGATGGCATGCAGGTCGTCGAAACCTAGCCTGTAGCGATCGAGCGTTCCGGTTCGGTAATTTTCGATCAAAATATCCGACCGCTGCGCCAGACGGCGTACGATTTCCTGACCCTGCGGCTTGGCGAAATCGACGGAAAGCGAGCGCTTATTCCGATTGGCGCTGATAAAGTAGGTCGATTCCCCTGGCATGTCCGCGCTTGGCTCACGAAACCACGGTGGCGCCACGCGGCGACTATCGTCCCCCTCCCCCGGCCGTTCAACCTTGATAACGTCAGCGCCAAGGTCGCCAAGGATTTGTCCGCAAAGGGGTCCTGCAATCACGCGGGTCATGTCGATGACCTTGATGCCTGACAGAGGGCCAGTGGCAGGTTGCGAACTCAAATTAAATCTCCGATTTGTTAGGTGACTTGGTTATCGGAGCAAATTCATCCGGACTACGCCTGATCGTGTCAACCGACCCAGAAATCATCTTTGTGATGAAATGGAAGACTTTAATCATTACGGTTCCACGCGCCGGAGAACGCTCCGCAAGCCTTGTATCTGGCGGGCGCATCGTTACCTTCTGGCAAACATGAGAGTGTGTGCGGTACTGAAGGGAATTCCGGGTCCTCGGTCGACGTCGGCTCTCTCCGTCTGTACTGAAACCATGTTTAGGTCACCGTTTCGACATTGACGGCAATCGGGATTGGCTCGGCGGCAGGGTTTGCGATCGATCCCAAAATCAAAATCGCGATGGACCGACCTTCATCGCAAAACGCTTGTTGCTGCCGAAGCGGCTCGAACGCGTATTGGTCGCTTCGGCCGATCCAAAGTTAAGGAAGATATCGTGACCATTCGAACGGTACGACGGTATGGAACGGTGCGGCGAGCAGCCCCTCGACTGCTCGCTCCTGCCATCGCTTGGTCAACCGTTCGGCAAGCAGAGCGGCAGAGACCAGCGGATCGTCGTCGAGGTAGCACATTGTGATCTGGCGTCCCTTCGCGGTGCCCTGGAATGGGGTGGGAGAGTCGAGGCCATCGAACCACCATATACCCGCGACCCCGGGTACATCGATCAGGTCTTCGGTCGGAGCCCTTCCCTCTTCGATGATCAGGTACAGCCCCTTCATCGGCCGCCATGGCACCACATCGGCGCCGATCACGGCGCGTGGTGCGGCGACCCGCCCCTGGCATTCGCCAACCACAAATCCCACGGGCGGCAACTTCGGCTCGAATCTGCCATTGTCGACCAGCGCGTGGTACAGTTGATGGAAGGCTGGAATGGGTTCAGACCCCGTGAACATGTAGGCGACGACATGATCTACATCGTCATACTCAGCCACGCTGGCCGCACGCGCTACGCGGCATTCGGGCGTCGAAACGACCCTAAGTGAATGCCTTAGTCCAGCGATGCGATACTGCTCAGGACGGTGATCCATCGTATGCCAAGCAAGATATTCTGCGTCTCGTCCAACCGCTTCCCGGCGCGACAGTGAGAGGAACACAAGACGTGCATCAGTTGTGCCCGTTGCCAAGATCGGCGGGCAGACATCGGATGGCGTGCCTGCAAAAGCCGTGTCCATTCCGGTACTCCTCACTTGACACAAAGCCTTCCCCCGGCGCTACCGCTCTGGAGCAGCGCGAGGGCTTCGTCGGCGTAGATGCACTTGACCCGCTTCATCGGCAGCAAATACCTGCACGGCAGTCAGCGTACGACGTTTTTCGAATAGAAGACGGGGAGGTCCAGCTGGCCGTATATGCCCGGCGCGGCATCGCAAATCCTACCAATTGCATTGATCGGATGCAGCGCGGTGATACTGCAGCCATCGTAGACGGTCATCGCCATTTCCGTGTGAAAGCTGGGCGATCCTTTGATCGTAATCTGATAGCCGCTCTCGGCGTTGTGCAGCGGCTGTTCGAAATGAGGCGCCGCGTCGCGATGAACGCGTTCGATCTTCCGGTAAATAATGAGTGGCTGACCCTTATACATGCCTGTCATGGTCCAGCGTATCGCAGCGGTATGACCTGACTTGATCCGGCCGAACGCAGCCTCCACCTCATGATCGAGGCCGGCCGTTTCCCAGCTGGAGGTGATCTCGTCCAGCTGGACACCCAGATACTCCGCGATGCCCCACAATGTGCTCTCGTGCCAGGCTCGGCCGGTATCGCCGGTATACATTTCCGGCAGGTAATCCAGCGGCATGTTAAAGCCATAGAGCGCCATCGAATCGACGCCGGCATATTTACTGAGGTCGCATACTTCAGCAACGTTGACTGACTCGACCTGCCCGGCTCCGGACAAGAGCGAGAACAGATGGCCGATCGTCATGTAACCGGGGTCGGTCCCGCCGCAGAATATCGATGATCCGCCCTTCTTGCACGCAGCCTCGATCGGATCGACAAATTCGGACCTGCCGTAACGCGGTGCGATAAGATCCATCAGCGCGGGCGTGACGCAATTGGTGCCGGCTTCGAGGAACGGCAAGACATCGGCCGTGCACTGGGCCTCGCGCTCCGCATAATTGCCCTGGTAGACAAGACAGTCCGCCTTGAGGGCCAGAAGCTCAGCCACATCGTTGGTGCTGATAACCCCTGTGCGGACATCGAGACCCGCAATATCGCCAGCATCCCGACCCACCTTGTCGGGGGACCACGCGTGCACGCCAACAAGTTCATATTCGGGATGCCCGATCAACTGTCGCAGTCCGGGCATCCCGATTGGGCCCGTGCCCCACACAACAACGCGCTTCCTGGTCATCCTGTTCTCCGCGCTTATCGTTTATCGCCGATTACAATAGCAATTCCGCCAGTCTTTCGCCGTCGTGGCCTGGAGCCGGTCTATGCCGGAGCGGCGCGCAGACCCCCAAACGGAATATCTGAAAGTGCCCCGGAGAGGCCTCCGTCGACCAGAATGTCCGTACCTGAAATGAACGACGCCTGCTCAGATGCAAGAAAGGAGACGACGTCGGCAATTTCGTCCATTGTTCCCTCCCGCTTCTGCGGCGACATTTCAAACAGGCGTCGCTTCGCCGGGTTGCCCTCGAACTCTTTGGCGCCCATCGGTGTGGCTATGATCCCGGGTGAAAGTGAAACAATTCGCGCGCTCCTGGCACCCCATTCACGCGCGCGGCGTCGAGCCAGCATGACAAGGCCGAACTTGGAAAGCTGGTAGGCCATGTCGGGAACGTCCCGACCGTCCCCGATGGCACGGCGGAGCCGCTCTGACAGATCGGGTGCCGCAGCATATTCGCGCAACACGGCGATCACCTCATCCGAGAAACCGCCAAGGTGCGCCCCCAACGAAGCAATCAATATCGCTGCGGCTCCAGGACGGGCATGCGGCACCAACGCGCTTGTAACAAGCGCACTGCCCGTAAGATTCACACGAAGAATGGCATCGAAATCGCCCATGGTCGGCGATAATCCGGCCACATGGGCGAGCACACGCATGCCCCCTGCCCCGGCCACGCGTTCGGCAAGCGCGCCGACTGAGCCGGGACAGGTGACATCGCACTGTACCGCACTGGCCTTCCCCCCAGAGCGACCGATGTCCTCCGCCACCTGCTGCGCGCGGTCGCCGTCAATGTCAGCCAGCAGGATGGCATATTCGGCCGCGAGCTTGCCCGCCACGGCAGCCCCCATACCGCCCGCGCCGATCACCACCGCCAGCGGCGCATCCATCGCTTGATTTTCCATCCTGAACCTCGGTGACCGATGATGTGGTGCGATGATGCGGCTCAGCCAAGTCGACCGAACCTTGCTCTGTCAGGGGCGGACTGAACCCTTTTTGAGATTATACTTCTCCACGGGAATGTCCGTCTCAATGGACGCCCGCCCATCCTCGAAGGTCAGGCCCAGTTCGTCGAGCAGAGGACGGAGCTTCTCCTGCGCCCAAGCCTTCTTGAGGAAGATGGTTTCGCTCGGCAGGTTGCTGTCCAGTCGCGGCTCATAGCCACGCAGAACGAGCTTGGAGACAAGGCCAAGATGCAGTTCGGTCACCCCATCGGCCGCACCTTCATGCAGGGCCATCGCAAGATAATGCCCAAAGCGCATGATATTCGACAGGCCATGCGAGCCATGCAGATGAACGGCCCGCACCACCACGTCCTCGGCAATCTTGGCCATTGCGGCCTTCACCGCACTGATCATCTTCCGGCCGTCCGGACCATGTTCCATCTGCTGGTCGAACATCCAAGCCGTGTACAGAACGAGCAGACGATACTGGGTCCACTCAATATAGCTCTGCGCAATGGTGTGCTGCACTGCCTGATTGGCCGCGATCGGCTTGCCGCCGGAAAAACGGCTGACGGCGCGCTCGGCCATCAGGTCGATCAGGTGCTTAACCAAGCCGATGTTACGTTGGGCGTGGTGCAGACGACCGCCCCCGAGGCGCGATTGAGCAACCTCGAAGCCCTTGCCAACGGGACCAAGACGGGCAGAGTCCGGAACCCGGACATCATTGAAGCGAATCCAGGGGTGCCCACCCGCGTTGGGGGCATCCGTCCAAAATCCTATGTCGCGAACGATTTCGAAGCCCGGCGCATCGCGCGGCACGATGAACATCGTCGCGCGCTCATAAGGCGGCGCATCGGTATCGGAAGCCGCCATCACGATGATGAACGATGCGTTGCGGGCGTTGGACGAGAACCACTTGTCCCCGGTGATGATCCAGTCATCACCATCCCGGCGTGCCACGCATTGCAGGTTGGTTGGATCGGATCCACCCTGCGGCTCGGTCATGGCGAAGGTGGAGAATATCTCACCATCCATCAGCGGCTTGAGATATTTCTCCTTTTGCTCGTCCGTCCCGAACATGGCGAGGATTTCAGAGTTGCCCGTATCAGGCCCCTGACAGCCGAAGATCACTGACCCGAAGGCCGAAAGACCCAACATCTCGTTCATGTAGGTAAGCTTGACTGCGCCAAAACCACTGCCCCCAAGGTGGGGCGGCAGGTGAGCAGCCCAAAGCCCTTGCGCCTTCACCTCCTCTTGCAGGCGGACGATGATTTTGCGCAGTGCCGTGTTGCTGACGTCGAACGGCGCGTCGAAGTCGTAATCGTAGACATATTCGAGCGGCCTGACCTTATTTTCGACGAAATCCTTCATCCAGTCGAGCTTGGCTTTAAACTCGCTGTCGATGCTGAAGTCTACCATTGCACATCCTATCCGTTGCACCCGCGGAGGTCCGATTGGCCTCTCGCACGGCGTTCGATCCAGCCCAAGACCAGAGCCGGATCGGTCTACATTTCTACCTTCCGATAGATCAATATATCACGTTAGATACGGCGGCAAGTGTGCAGATGAATGTCCTAACCAGAGCCGCCGCTCTCGACTGGAACCGAAACCAGCCCATTTCCGGGACGTTACCTCGAGCCCCGAAAACTGTTCCGTGGAGCTGGATCATCAAGGATGCGATGATTCAATTTTCTAAGTTGCTCGGCGGCCGGGCATCTTGCTCCACATCACTCCCCGTGCTGCCGCTACTGGCGACCGTCGTCGCGAGATGCCGCGGCCGCCATGGCGATCGACGCCCGAAGGGGAAAACCGGGAGGTCGGAGGCCCAGCCGCCAAACGTCAAGCGGCTGACGGGACGCCCTGCTTGGGAATCCAGGTCGCATCGATCTCCTGTACTATCGATTTCCACCTTGTCGGAATCGGCAGATTGTGTGGGCGATAGGCTGGCGAGAAGACCTTAATCAAGCGCCATATGACGTTCTTCATAAGCTTACGGGAAACGGCTTTCTCCCTCCGCTTCGACGCCTCTATCTGCGCCGGAGTCATTGTGGCGCGGTCCTTCTCGAGCAGATACTCATTCACCAGTGCAGAATATTTCTTGAAGCACGCCAACTGGTAGAGAAAGCCATATATACGCATGAAATACCCACCGTGCAGGCGCTTGAAGGTATCGAAGCACACATGGCGATGCACACACTCCTCCATCAGGTGCCAACGATACATCATTTCCACATTGGGGTCGGCGCCATCCAGATAATCATCGAGACTGTCGCCACACCAAGCTATCGCGCTGGCCGGGCCCAGCGTCTCGAATCCTTCGCAATAAACAACGAGGAACGCCAACGACTTCGTTTCGAGCAGGCGTTCATAATGCGCCTCTATTTCGCGCTCGAACTCGGGAATCCGGTCATATCCGTCCCGAACCAGAACGGCGTTCATCTGATCATGGACGGCGTAATGGCAAGATTCCTGCCGGATGAACGTTGTGATGTCCGCACGCAGGGCAACCGATGCCGGATCATCGCCTGTTATCTCCTTACGCGCCTTGGCCATCACGCGATTGAGAAATCGTTCCAGCGTTGGAATGCCGACCGATGCGCCATTCTGCGCGTGGGCGAATTCTGGCACGCGCGTCCAGATCGCGGGAGATTGGGAGAAATCGAACTTGGGTTGCCTTACACGCACGCGGCGTCTCCATATTAGATCAGGTGGAAGGGAAAAGGCGCGATCAGCGGAACTGACGGAAGCAAGCCATCACCTCGTCGGCGAAAATCTCGGGCTCCTCCCAAGCCGCAAAATGACCGCCTATCTGGCTCTCACTCCAGTAACAAATCTGAGGGTAGGCGCGCTCGACCCATCGGCGAGACGAATCGAACAGATCGCCGCTGAACTGCGTGATGCCGGTTGGCAGTTCCACCTTGGCCGAGCTGTCCACCTCCACATTTTCCCAATAGAAGCGGGCTGACGAGGTTGCCGTGCCCGTGAGCCAGTATAGCGTTATATTGTCCAGCATCTCGTCCATGGTGAGCACCGTGCCGGCGGAACCTCTATTGTCCGTCCAGTCGAGCAGCTTTTCGGACATCCGTGCCGCCTGACCGACCGGGCTATCGTTAAGGCCATAGCCAAGCGTCTGCGGTCTGGTGGACTGCTGCTTGGCATAGCCGCTGCCGAATTCCTGATAGGATTTCGCCTTGCCGAGCATGACCTGCTCTTCCGGTGTCAGAGAGGCCATATCTTCAGGAAGGGGTGGAACAAAGGCGAGGTTGAGGTGGATTCCGGCGCCCTGGTCTGGCCGATCGCGCGCGTGACTACACTCCCCCAGTCGCCGCCTTGCGCGAACCAGCGCTCATAACCCAGACGCCGCATCAGTTCGGTCCATGCTGCGGCGGTCCTCCGGGCATTCCAGCCGACGTCTGACGGCAATTCGGAAAAGCCGTATCCGGGCAGCGATGGCAATATTAAATGGAAGGCATCGCGAGGATCGCGACCATGGCTGGCGGGATCGGTCAACGGTCCGATGACCTTGAGAAATTCGAGTACGGAGCCGGGCCAGCCGTGCGTCATGATCAGGGGGATGGCGTCAGCTTCGCTTGATCGGATGTGGAGAAAATGAATCTTCAAGCCATCGATCGTGGTTTGATATTGGCCAAGATCGTTCAACCGGCGCTCGCACCGCCGCCAATCATAGTCCTTGGCCCAATAGGCACAAAGCTCCTTCATCTTTGTCAGCGGCACACCCTGACTTTCGTCTGCAATTGTTTCTGCGGACGGCCAGCGCGTATTGAGAATGCGCGCTCGCAGATCCGCCAGCGCGGCCTGCTCGATTGCGGCACGAAATGGCTCGATCAACCCCGACATACGGACACCATTTAGTTTCGTTCCGTGCAATGTGACGGGCCGGAGAACAGCCAGACGGCAGCTTTCTTCGACGCGGTGCAGCGCGCGGGCGAGGACAAGGGACTGGAGCGTGTCAGCCAGGACGACATTATCCGCTATTCAGGAATACTCCGCACAACGCTTTATCGGCGTTACGGCAGTCGGGAGGCGATCCTGAACGCCTTTGTTCTTGATCGTATTGCTCCGGATATTGCCGAATGTCGGCGCACCGCGACGGGCGCCGGATCGTTTAGCGAGCGGTTCGAGGATATCCTCGTGTTCGCTTTCCTCGCGGCGCATCGCCACAGCTGGCTTCAGCGACAGCTCGACCGCGGCACTCCGGGAAAGGTTGAGAGCATCCTGGCCAGAGCGTTCCAGCCTTCCTCCGAGGAATCATTGATCCCGTTTCTGATCGAAGCAAAGAAACAGGAAATTTGCCATTGTCCCGCGCCAATCGAGGAACTGCGGCACTGGCTCATGATCCAGATATTCAATCTGAGGCGCAGACATTATGCCTCAGCCGACGATGCGAGGCGCGTCGCGCTGACCTACGTCCTTCCGATTCTTGCGCTGGAGCAGCCGGCTCCTCCCATGAGAAGATCGACTTCATCTACCGCTACATTCAGGATTGTCCTCATCGCTGATTGGTCGACCGCCAGCCGAGGCGGCGCATGGCCCAGGAATGATCGTGTCAAGCGGTCATTGCTGCGATGACGACCGTTCGACCGGTTCAGCGCAGCGGCTCGTCGGTTCGGTGCAGCGATATCGTCTGCCCCTGCCATTGGGGCTTTCGCTTGTCGCGCGTAGCGGCTGCAGCCTCGTGCGCATCGGGAAGATTGGAGGCAATCGTAGTGTAAAGCTGCTCGATCCGATAGCCTTCCGTCACGGGCAGCTCCTCCGTCAGGTTGATCGATTCCTTCATCAACTGGACACCATAAGGACTGAGCGCAGCGATCTGCCCAGCAATAAGAAGCGCGCGTTCAAGCAGCGCTTCGCGCGAAGTAACCTCCAGGATCCCACCGAACCGTTCGATCGTCTCAGCACCGACGCGCTGTCCGGTAAGCGCCATATAGCGCATCAACTTGTTGGGCACGAGCCGGGCCGTATGGCGCGTTCCGCCAAGCGCACCGATCAAAACCTCGGTCAGTGAGAAATGCGCATTCTCGGAGGCCAGAACAATGTCACAGCTCGCAGCCAGCACGACCCCGGCGCCAACGGCCGCCCCATTGACAGCGCCGATCACCGGCAGGGCACAGCGGCGGATTGCGTCGAAGCACGAGCGAGAAATCTCCGACCGCGCCAGTTGCATCTCGGTTGTGCGGGCAGCAAGTTCCCTTGTATCGGCGCCGGCGCAGAAAATTTTGCCTTCGCCTGTCAAAAGGATGCAGCGGGCATCCACATGATCTTCCCGGACATTGAGGAACAGGTCCCGCAGCTCGCGGAACATTGACAGCTTCATGGCATTAGCCGGCGGATTGTCGATCGTCACGACAAGGACGCCGGGCTGGTCCTTGGCCCATTCGACGCGAACTAGACTCTCGCTCAACCAAACCTCCATCATATTCTATCCGGGCGAAAGGCCTCTGCCAGTCTATATCATACCCGTTCTGCAAGCACCTCTTCGGCCACGCGAAAGCCTTCGAGCCCGGCAGGCAGCCCGCAATAGATGATACTTTGCAGCAGCACTTCCTTGATCTCGTCGGCCGTGGCGCCATTCGTCAAAGCGGTGCCGAGATGTATCCGCAATTCGTGCTGACGGTTCAATGCCACCATCATGGTCACGCAGAGCAGGCTGCGAGTCTTTCTATCCAGTCCGGGGCGTGACCAGATCTCGCCGAAACAATATTCTTCCGACAGCCGGCGCGCCTCGGCATTGAAAGCGTTGGTCGAAGCCTCCCGCCTGTCGAAATAGTCCTGCCCGATGACCTCGCAGAGGATGGAACGGCCGGTTTCGCGCATGTCTGTCATCAGCTTCTCCCCTCACCGGCCGCGCTTACCTCCACGGCAGCGCGGCTCTCAAAATACCGGATGAGCGTTGCATAATCGGCCGAAGGGCCGGTCTCGTCGATCGCCGTTGCAATGAATTGCAGCGCAGCGGTCATCATCCACAATGACGCCCCGTTCGCCAATGCCTCGTCGACCCCCAACTTCATGTCCTTCAGCAGCAGTTCTGTGGCGAAACGTGGCGGAAAAGATCGCGGCATAACGCACTGCGGCACCTTGTCGGTCGAAATGAAGCTGCGCCCGCTGGATACGTTGATGACGTCCAGCATCGTCTGTGCATCCAACCCGCCCTTCACGCCAGTCACCAGCGCCTCGAAGGTCGCCACAGCATTGGCCGCGCAAAGCATGTTGTTGATCAACTTCATTTTCTGGCCCAGTCCCGGGGCATCGCCGATCACGAAGATGTTGCTTCCAAGGCACCGGAGAACCGCGTCCACGCGCGCACGCGCCTGCGGATCGCCCGCGACCATCAGCGTAAGCGTGCCAGCTTCCGCAGCGCCGACACCACCGCTGACGGGCGCGTCGATTAAGGTGATTCCCCGGCCCGCAAGGACAGTTCCAACCCGCTCGCTGACCATCGACCCGGTAGTGGACAGGTCGACAACCACCTTGACGGTGCTCCCTTGAGCCACGCCGCCCTCTCCCAGGAGCACGCGTTCGACAATTTCCGGGCGAGGAAGACTGCACAGCACCACCTCACAGGCGTCGCCGATGGCTCTTGGTGATGCCATCGCAGTAGCCCCCATGCCGCTCAGCCGGGACACGGCGGCCTCATCGAGGTCAAACACTGCAAGGGCCGCATCATGGTCTGACGCAAGGCGTGCTGCCATACGCGAGCCCATCTGGCCCAAGCCGACAAATCCTAACGTCGGGCCCATCATTGCGGCCGACTAGAGCTTTACGATCCGAGGGATCTTGTGTGGCGGGCCGAGCTTCAACAGATCGTCGTTCGGCACCAACTCAAGCTGCGATTCGATCCCCAACTGGCGACGAATCTCGGCCTTGAGCCGCTCCTCAAGAGACACGAGATCGGGATTGCCCGCATAACCGACGCGCAGACGCAAGAAATCCTCCGCCGCTTTCGGACGAACGATTTGAAAAAGACCGGCCTTGGACTCTGGCTGGGATTCGATTGTCGGCCAAATGCTGATCGGGAGCAGTTGCTTTCCGGCCACAACGATCTGATCGCCGGCGCGGCCCTTGACCATGAACCGGGCATGCGTGCGCCCAGACGGGCATTTCTCACGCGTGAGCCATACAAGATCCTCGCTACGGAAGCGGATCAGCGGATCGACCATGTTCTGGAGCGGCGTCGCTACCAGTTCACCCAAAGCCCCATCTTCAACGGGAAGTCCGGTTTCCGGATCGATATGTTCAACGAAGACCTCGTCTTCCCAGGCATAAGCACCGCTATGGTTAGCCGCCTGCAAGGTAATGGTGGCGTCGCCAAGGGAAAGTATCTCGATGATATTCATGTTCCAGCGCTCGGTCAGCGAACGACCGCGCGGTCCGAGCGGCTCGCCTCCCCAGACCATTGCCTTGCAGCTGGAAAAGACTTCGGCCAGGTCGATCCCGGTATCAATCTCGAATTGCTCCAGCCCCATCAGCAAGGGTGTGGAAAGCGCCATGACGACGGTGGGTCGATAGATTCGGCAAGTTTCGACCAGCCTGCCGATTTCATGCGGCGTGTGGTCAAAGCAAAGCGGGGTCAGGCCAAACTGCAGCAACGGCGCTAAGGTCGAACCTCGGATTGTGGGGTTGATGGTGACCGCATAGTCGCCTGGACGCAGGCCGAGGTCCCAGAAGCATCGGTCGAAGCGGGAGTTGGCCTGCGGGCCATGGAGATCGAGCCGCGCCAGCAAGGTCGGATCCCCGGTAGTGCCCGAACTGCCCGAAATCGAGCGCAAGTCTGTAATCGGCACGCACAATATGCCGCCAAACGGATCGCCCGTTTCCGCGCGAAAATCCCGGATATCGTCCTTGGTGATGAACGGAACCAGGCGCGTGAAATCCGTCAGTGATTGAATGTCGGAAGGCTTTACCCCCGCCTCGTCCCATTTCTTGCGCACCAAACCCGCCTTTTCGTATGCGAGTTCGATGACTTTCTTGAGAGCAGGAAACTGCATCGCCTCGATCTGGTCGCGCGGCATGGTTTCGATCTCAGGGTCAAAATATGGACGTTCGATTACCATGTCTTTTGCACTCTTCCTGTTGAACCAAGCTGGCTCATTCGATGATTCCGAGTTTGCGTGACCTACAAGGTCTTGAAAATCATGATGTCCGTGTCACCCCACCGGGGTAATTGCCGCCACCATAGATCTCGTCGAGTTGTTTGTAGTCGATCCCGCCGGTGGGCAGGCGCGGCATGTCCTCACGAAATTCCACAGTGGTCGGCTTCTTGTAGGATGCGATATGCTGGCGACAGTGTTCGATTATGTCTTCCTGCTCCGCTTCGGCTCCTGGCTTCAGCACCACGATAGCTTTCACCGCCTGGATCCACTGCGGATGGGGCACCCCGATGATGCCACAATCGGCGACTGCCGGATGCCGACGGATGCAGGCTTCCACTTCAGCGGGGTAGATGTTTTCGACCCCCGACTTTATCATCTGGACCTTCGGACCGATGAACGTCAGGCTTCCATCGGCCTCGCGGCGCCCGAGATCGTTGGTGTGATGCCAGCCGTTGCGATGGCGATGCGCGTTCAGTTCCGGTCGGCGCCAGTAGCCGTTCATCACTGTCGGGCCGCGGAAAACAATTTCTCCTACCGTTCCCGGCGCGACATCCTGGTCTTCGTCATCGACGATCCGCATCTGGCACAACGGTGACGGGCGGCCGAAGATACCGATGGCGTGTCGGCCGTAATGCGGCAATACAGCCAATCCCATGACTTCGGTTTGGCCGTAGCCGGGAACGTGGGTTTCGACCGGCTCCACAGTCACCATCCGGTTCCAATCCTCGGTATAGGGGACAGAGCGAAGACTGCTGAGATCGTACAGTCGATCGTGATTGAGGGCAATGATCTCGTCCATCGTCTTGCTGACGAGCCACGTTCGGGTGCACTTGTGATCGTGAATAGCCTGGGCGATCGACCTGGCATCGGATCGCCGCACGAAAACATTGGTGCCACCAAGGTGGAAAACCGCCAGGCACTGCATCAATGTGCCGAGGTGAAACAAGGGACCAACCGCGAGGAATATCGTCTCGCCCGAAATGCGTTGCGTCGGGGCAAGAACAAGGTTTTCCAAAAGAATCGTGGTCTGGCTCAACATCGCCCCGTTGGGCTGACCGTCGAATGCTGCGGTATAGATTATGAGAGTGCTGGCCAGCGGGTTGACCTCGCGAAGGTCGTTTCGCGCCGGACTGCCCGATGCGACCAAGGCTTCGTAACAGTCAGGTCCGGTCCCGTCATGCTGAACCCACAAGCCGCCCTTGTACGTGGCCAGTTCCCGCCCCGCGCGGATCTCCGCGCCGACTTCTTCCTCCTGCCAGCAAATGACCGAAGGCTCGAGATCGTCTATCTGGTGCGCCAGTTCGGCCTTGCTCTGCCGCCAGTTTGCCGGGCAAACCATCGCATTGAGCTGAGACGCTGCGACCAGCAACTCAATGATCCGGTCCGAATTCTGGCCAAGCCACAAGATGCGATCGCCCTCCCCGACGCCATTGGCCTCCAGAGCGTTGATCAGCCGATCTACACGCTCCAACACTTCTGCAAAGGTGCGTTGCTGACTGCTACAGGCGTGCGCGACCTTGCCGGGATAGGAACGGACATGCTCTTCGAGGACTGTGTAGAGCGACAGATGGCGAATTGCATCAAACATCGAATACTCCCAAGGGCGGGCCAGCGAAGCCCCTTCCAACTGATCCACAGGGGGCAAAGCAGTGAATGGCACGTTCGGCGAAAAGTCGTCTCGATCTGAAACCGACGGGTTCGGGACGGCGCATCCCGTTACGCCAGCGAGAAGATCCCCTCACTGCTGACCGAACCCATTACGCCGGTCCGAAACCTGACCAAGGGCAGTGCCCGCACCGAACGTGCTGTGATCAGCAGCTCTCCGGCAGCCTCCTCGATCAGCCACTCGTCTGTATCGTAAATGGTTTCACCCTGCGGCGAGACGAACCCGAAAGTCGGACCGAAATTCACCATCCGCCAAGGCGCGAAGCCCAGTTCTTTGAGGCGATCGGCCGCACCGTCACGAGCACATATCACGCCCGCAGGTGCAAAGGCGGTAGCCACCTCGAACTTCAACGCAGCCATCCCGTCCAAAATGGCATCGGTGATGCCAAAGGCTACCTTGATTGGCAGGCGGCGCATGAACATTTCGGAGCGACCTGCGTCGAAAATGAAATTTTCCGCGATCGCAACGCAGCTGTCGAGGTTCGAAACGGAAACTTCATAAGGCCAGAAGTGGGCGTATTCCGACGAACCGGTTGTAAACATGATGATCGAGCCGGGTTCGACACCCATTTTCCGGAACATCCGTTCACCGAACAGGGAATCGGCATGCACGTCACGAAAGCTGACAGGGTAACTCATCACTGTGTGCGAGGTCCGGATACAGCCGTGCATCATCACGCGAAAATCGTCGACCGATCCCATGATCGGCTTTACAGCTACATCCACCTGTCTCTCTCCTCGCCGTCCAGATATGCCGTGGCGATACATGGCGTTGCACCTGTGTCGCCCTTATTCCCGAGGCACTCTTCAGGCGTCCGTAAGCACCTGGGGATTCTCGATCTTGAACAGTCTTGCCGCAGTCAGCCCGAGAATGTCTGCCTTTTCCGACTGGCTGATATCGATGTCGCGGAAGTTCTCGGCTATGACCTCGCGCGTGAAGGGAAAGGACCCCTCGAGATGCGGGTAATCGGTCGCGAACATCAACGTCTGATGACCAAGCACACTCCGGTTCTCGACCGCTGAGCGATCGTGCGAGAATGCCGCCTTGACCTGCTGGGCGATGATCTCGCTCGGCTTGCGGCTGAGCTTAGGCCGCACATAGTGCAAGTGAGCCGGGTAGATCTCGTCAAGGATCTCGGCGAGATAATTGAGATAGGACGAACCGCACTCCATCGTCGCCACAGTGAGCTTCGGGAACCGGTCCAGCGCGCCGCACGACACCAGATAGGCCACAGCATCAATCGGGCCGCGACCCGACAGCATGTAATTGATCAACGCTGCTCCGTCTCCGCGCACCGCAGTGGTCTCGCCGCCAGTGCCGGCATGCAGGATCAGTGGCAGTTCGGCATTGTTAGCAATCTCCCACAATGCATCCCACTCGTCCGAATTGTACGCGGGAACTTTACCGGGCAGTCGGCCCGGGATCATTGCCGTAGAAAAACCCTGCTCCACGCAACGCTTCAACTCGACTGCAGCGTCCTTGATAGAGCACATCGGCAGGATCGCTGCGGGGACGAACGTGTTACGATGATTCTTGAAGTGGTTGAGAACCCAATCATTGTAAACGACGCACGACGCAATTTCTAGGTCAGGATCGCCCAAACGCGACGTCATCAGGCCTACAGTGGGATAGACCACCTCGGCATCGACACCGTCGCGTATCATGTCCTTGATGCGCAGGTCGATCTCAAAGCGGCCGATCTTCTCGTTGCCTGAGACGCCGTCCGCGACCTGCATCTTGAGCAAGGTCATGCCATTGCCATCGACAAAGAAATTCTTGTCGTCTTTGCGTGTCATGAGCGCCTTATCGCGCATGCTGGAGGGCAGGTTCTCTGCCCAAAGTGCACGGGGCTCGACGACGTGTGAGTCGCAGCTGAGGATAAAAGGCTTCATGGCAGGGCTTCTCCAGACCGCAGGCTAGTTTCTATCAAACGTCCGATATTCTTATCTGCCCCGCGAGTCAAGGCGCTGCGAGCCCCATTTTCTAATTGACGGAAGGTAGAATTTCTGACAATCTCCTTGTCTGTCAACCGCAGCCCGCTGGATTCCCGCGATGTAATCGATGTCTTGCGCGCCCAAGCCTGGAGATTATCGCAGGCCTTGACCTGGTGTCGATGGTCCCCGGCGGAGAACAGAAGCCATATCACGTTGAGGATGCCGGTATCATGAGCGCACGTGCCACGCTGTTAGGAATGGTCGGCCACACGGACAGCTTCACTCTCCCTCAGTCCGAACTTGTTCCGCTGCAACTCGAAGCCGCGCGCGAACTGTTCGCCGAGCGTCGGGAGCAATTGCCTATCCTGGATCGGCGCGCGAGAGAAACGGGAGTAGACCGGATCGAAACGCTTGACGACCTGATCCCCCTGCTCTTCTCGCACACTGCTTTCAAGTCTTATCCCAACGCATTTGTCCAGAACGGCCAGTGGGATCGCATGACCAAGTGGCTGGGAACCATGACCACCCGCTCGATGGACGGGGTCAATCTGGAGGACGTTGCCGACATAGACGATTGGGTGAGCCGCCTTTGGGCTGCCGGCCACCTGGTCAACACCACGAGCGGCACATCGGGCAAGGTGTCGTTCCTCAATCGCAGTCGTGCTGATGACGCATTGCTGCAACGCTATCTGCAACATCTGTGCTGGCCGGAACCGATCAAGCCAGAGGGGAAGCATCATATCTTTTTCATGGGGCCGCGCACCGGACCCTATCTCATGCTGATCGCCGCAAACCACGTAGCAAAGCTCTATGGAAGGCCGGATTCGCTCCATTACCTGTCCAATGACGCGCTTCGCCTGACCGATATCATGCGCATGGCGGAAACGCGACTGAAAATGGCGGAAGGGCGCGCCAGCCCAAGCGAGATCGCAGCACTTGAGGGGAATGGTCGCGCCAAGAGCGCCGAAATGGCCGGCCGCTTCTCGGACATGATCGGCAAGATCGTCGCCCTTCGGCACGAACCGATGATCATCACGGGCGGCTGGATGCAGATGTGGGAGGTGATGAACATGGCCCGCGCGGCCGGTGTCCCCAATGCGGACTTCCATCCCGACACGATCATCCAGAGCGGCGGCGGCCTCAAGGGCGCCAAACTTCCGCCCGATTATCGCGAGCAGTTGTTCGAGTTCTTCGGTCCGGTCCACACGCAGCAGGGCTATGGCATGTCCGAGATGTCGGTCGGTTTTCCGATGGACGAGGACGGTTACTATCATCAGGTTCCCTGGATCATTCCGTTCGTGCTGGATCGCGACGGGGTTAAACCGGCGGGTCCGCGCGAGGGCGTGGTCGAAGGGCGCTATGCCTATCTGGATCTTTCGAACGAAGCGCGATGGAACGGGCTCATCACCGGCGACCGCGTGACCCTTGATTTTCGCGAGACCCGGCCCGAAACCCGCCTCCCCGGGCTGGTTGTTCACCCCGAAATCTCGCGTTATGCCGACATCGGGGAAGAGGACAAGATCGGCTGCGCCGGCACGATCGACGCCTATATTAGCGGGGAGATCGGGGCATGACGGACCTGGCGAACATGGCTGCGCCGACGATTGCGGTCCCGCACATCATAAAGGGCCAGATGGTGGCGGGTGACACTGCCCGGTATGGCGCCTTTGCCACCCCCGCCCTCAATATCGACACCTTGGTCTGGCCTCGCAGCGATCCTGGCCCGGCCTTCGCCACCCCCATTGCTGAAATCATGGATCTGCTGGTTGCCACCGGCGAGCGCATAAAGGCCGATCCGTCGGGCGTGATGGGTTCCGCTGCGGAAACAATGGCCGCCGCCGGTGACCTTGACCGCGGTGTAGTTCTGCGGGCGTATCAGCAGCTCCCCCACCTGTTCGGGAGGGAATGGCTGGAGTTTCTGGTCGAGGGCGAACTGGGTGCAGACGTGCTGGACGGCTGGCGACAAGTCACTGATCCTGGCGGTCGCAGCGCGCAATTTCGCGCCTTTCCACCCCGGCTGGTCCATGTGCTGGCGGGCAACGCGCCGGGCGTGGCAGCGATCTCGATCATCCGGGGGGCGCTGACCAAGGGCGTCAATCTCCTCAAATTGCCGTCTAATGACCTGTTCACTGCCACCGCCATCCTGAGGACCATGGCGGAGGTCGCCCCTGATCATCCCGTGGTCCGCAGTTTCTCAGCGGTCTACTGGAAGGGCGGGGACGAGGCGGTAGAGAAATATCTGCTGCGCCCGATGTTTTTCGACAAGCTGGTGGCATGGGGTGGCGAAGGCTCGCTGCGGAGCGCCAAAAAATATATTCGTCCCGGCTTTGAACTGGTGGCGTTCGATCCCAAGACCTCGATCTCGATGATCGGTCGGGAGGCGTTCGCGTCCCCGGAGATAATGGCCGAGGTTGCCGATGCCGCTGCGGCAGACAGCTGCATCTATGATCAGTCCGCCTGTACCTCCAGCCGTTTCCAGTACATCGAGGCGACGATGGAAGAGGCCGAAGCCTATTGCGCGCTGCTTCAGAAGGCAATGGGCCGGGAACGGCAGACGGCGTCAACCGCCGGAGCGCGCATGCCCCCTGCCCTGCGCGAGGACATCGACTCACTGCGCTCGCTTGATCCATACTATAAGGTCTGGGGCGCATCGGACGGAACGGGGGTGGTCATCCTTTCCGAAGATCCGGTCGATTTCCATCCGGAGGCAAAGACGGTCAACGTCGTAGCGGTCGACCGGCTTGAGGACGCCTTGAGGTTCGCCAGTGTGGCGACCCAGACGGTCGGCGTCTTCCCCGCTGCCCGCAAGCGCGAACTGCGCGACCGGCTCGCCTCGGCAGGGGCGCAGCGCATCGTCACCCTGGGTTCGGCCCTCGGCGGTGGTGTAGGCATTCCGCATGACGGCTTTTTCCCGCTGCATCGGCTCGTCAGGTGGATCACGGACGAATGCTGAGCCAGCTGGCGGCGCGGATTGCCCTCGCCGCCTTATCCGGAGAAGGCCTCAATGAGCGACACGAGAATCCGGCAAATGCCCGCCAACGTGCCACCATCGCTGGTTCTCGAGGAAAATCCGTGGCACGGCGGCGCTGTTCTTCCGCACGAGTGGCTCAGGCGCGCCGTAGGGCAAGAGGGCGGCCTTCGCTATTCGCGCTACAGCCCCTTGACCAACCAGGACGGCAAAGGTTGCTGGATCGCAGTCGGAGCGAGGGAGATCAGGGCGATCCTGATCGATCACCGAAACTTCATCAGCAAGGATTCGACGGGGGTCGGCAAGCTGATCGGAGAGGATCTCGTACTCGCTCCGCTTGAGGCCGACGCGCCGGATCATCAACGTTTGCGTGGCATTTTGCAGCCGTTTTTCCAGCCGAAAGCCGTCTTGCAGCGTCAGGACCGCATCCGCACTCTTGCGATGGACCTGATAGCTCCGCTGAAGGCGGCGAAGCGCTGCGAATTCATTCAGGATTTCGCGATCGGGTTGCCCACCCGGATTTTTCTCGAAATGGTCGGCCTGCCACTTGAGGACTTGCCACAGTTCCTCGAGTGGGAAGACATCGCCATGGGGCGCAGGGCACCCGAAAAGGCAGCCGAGACGTGGCTGGACATCAAGGATTATCTTGGCGCGGCGCTGGAACAGCGCCGCGCGAAGCCCAGCGACGACCTCCTTGGGCAGATTGCGGCGCGGACCGCCGAAATGGGCACGAACCCGCATGCCGAGGCTCTCGGCATGGCGATGATCCTGTTCGTGGCAGGACTGGACACGGTCGTCACGGCGCTTGGCTGGCACTTCAAGTACCTGGCAGAGCACCCCGACGACCAGGAATGTCTGCGCCGCGACCCCTCGTTGATCCCGGCCGCGGTTGACGAGATGCTGCGGACATTTTCGTTCACCACGCTAACCCGCACCGCCATCCGCGATGTCGAAATGTGCGGCGTCACGATCAAAGCCGGAGACATGGTCGTCTGCCCCGGCGCGCTCGGATCGCGCGACCCTGCCGACTTTGCCGAACCGGACCGGGTGAAATTCGATCGTCGCGCCACCAGGCATCTGGGATTCGGCTTTGGTCAGCATATCTGCGTCGGTATGCATCTTGCCCGGCTCGAGCTGATCACCGCGATCGAATGCTGGCTGGCGACAATGCCGCAATTCAGACTGCCACCCGGCTATCGGCCTCCCTCACATGGCGGCATCAGCTTCGGACTCGATGAGCTTGAGCTGGAATGGTGACGTCCCGATCCTCCAACAAACCCCGAACAGGGAGAGCGCGGTGAGTGAAAAAACCAGAAACATCGTCCCTGCCGGGACGCTACAGGACAAGGTCATCATCATCACTGGTGCCAGCCAGGGCGTAGGCCTCGCTGCTGCCTATGGGTTTGCTACAGCTGGCGCCAGGGTTGTGATCTGTGCCCGTCGTGGTCACATCGTTCAGGACGTGGCGGCGGAGATTCGCGAAACGGGCGGAGAGGCCCTGGGCGTGGAATGCGACATCACCGACGAGGAATCCGTCAAGAAGCTTGTCGCTGTGGCCGTGGACAGCTTTGGCAGGCTCGACGGTGTATTTAACAATGCCGGGGTCGACACCGAAAAGGTGGCCCTGTGCGACGTGAAGTTTGAAGATTGGAAATATGTCCACGACGTCAAGATCAATGGCAGCTTCCTGACAATCAAATACGCAGTTCCCGTGATGATAGCCCAAGGCGGCGGAGCAATCGTCAACAACGGATCCACCGTTGCGCACCGGGCCTTCACCCCGGCTCCCTATGCCTCCTCCTCGCAAGCCGCCATCATAGGACTGACCAAGGTCGCCGCAGCCACCTATGCCAAGGACAACATCCGGGTGAACATGCTCACCACCGGCGGCATATTGGGGCTCGAGCGCGAGGAGACGGACTACGAAGGCATGCTGGAACCGATCCTCAAAACCATCCCGCAAGGCCGTATGGGCCGTCCGTGGGAGGACGCACAGGTCGCGGCATGGCTGTTGTCGGACTATGCCGCCTATGTGAATGGCGCCGAAATCGCGGTCGACGGCGCGCATCTCGCAGGCGCGGGCAACCACATCCTGGGTCGCTGAATCGTCGACTTCGTCTCAGTCTGAAAAGGATAGCGGTATCATGAAGGTAGGCGATTTGGAGATCATCCAGATTCTGGATGGAGAATGGACCACACCGGCAGCGCCGGGCCTTCCTGATATGGACGCGGAGGAGGCAGCCGCGCACAGCAAGTATATCCTGCCCGGGGGCAAGATGATGGCGCAGCTTGGCGCATTTCTGATCCGCACCGGCGATCAGGTGGTGCTCATTGACGCCGGCCTCGGCCCTAAGGGAAGCACCTGCGATCATGGCAGTTGCGGCCATGCCGAGCATCAGGAAAAGCCCGTGATGGCCCGCACGGACATCGAGAATTTCTACCGGGCCAGGGGCGCTTCGGAAGAACAAGTGCAATGGCTGACCGACATGATCGCCACGCAGAAGCTGGAGCATGGTTGGTTGGGAGACAGTCTCGCTCGCGCCGGGGTGCAGCCGGAGGAGATCACCGACGTCGTGCTCTCCCACCTCCACCCGGACCATATGGGCTGGGTGGCGCGCGACGGGATGCCCTTCTTCCCCAGGGCCAGGTTGTGGAGTCATGAAGCAGACGCCGACTATTTCCTCGGCGACAACGCGCCTGATGAAACAGCCTTCAAGGTCTCGCTGGGCGTGGAGTCCACCAAACACCGGATGAAGCCCGTGCACAGCCAGATCGAGTTATGGGATTCCGATCGCTCGATTGCTCCGGGCATAAGCTTGCGCCACCTGCCCGGACACACGCCCGGTAGCTCGATCGCTGTGATTTCGTCTGGCGAGGACCGGGCCATGATCCTGGGGGACGTGATTCATTGCCCCCTTGAACTTGTCGACAATGAGTTCGCGATCATGTCGGACATCGACCCGGCCATGGCCAAGCGATCGAAGGATGTTTTGCGCATGGAGTTGGAGGGCGCAAACGTGCACGTCTCCTCTTCTCATTTCCCGGGTCTTGAATTCGGCCGCCTGCTGAAGGGCGAAGGCAAGCGATACTGGACCTGGGCCTGACTATCCGCCGCCAAGGGGGCTCGCAGCGACGTTTGCGAACTTCCGATGGCGCCAACCCGCAAATCTGGAGAATTTATCTTGCTTAACGGTCCCACCTTCACGCTCGCAAGCATGCTAGAAGCGAATGCCCGCTACTACGCCGATGCTCCGGCAATCGTCTTCGAAGGCAAGACGCTGTCGCATGCGCAGTATCTGACCCAGGCCAAGCGCCTAGCCTCGGCATGGACAAAACTGGGGCTGGTCAAGCAGGACCGTGTGGCGGTCATGAGCCGAAACCGGCTTGAGATCTGCGAGATATATGCGGCAAGCGAAGTCGGCGGCTTTGTCACCGCAACCATCAGCTTCCGGTTCGCTCCGCCCGAAGTGCAGTACATCGTCAACGACAGCCTGCCCCGCATTCTCGTATTCGAAGAGGAATTCGCTGGCCTTATCGACAGCATCCGCGACTCGCTGAAATCGGTCGAGCATTTCGTCTGCATCGGCGACGCTCCGGATTGGGCAGTCAGCTACCATGACGTGTTCCGGACCGGCGAGGACAACATTGCCGCCGACGTGCAGGGAACCGACATCTGCTCGCTCATCTACACCAGCGGCACAACCGGGCGCCCCAAGGGCGTGATGCTGACGCATCGCGGCAAGGTCGCTTGCGCCAATTCCATCAGTTCGCTGATGGCGGCCGGGCCGGAGGACCGCATCCTTCTCATGATGCCGATGTTCCACGTCGGCGCAAAGGACATGGCACTCGGGCAGAGCTGGCGCGGCGGCGCCATCTTCCTCCACCGCGATTTTGATCCCGAACTCATCCTGCGCACCATTCAGGATGAGAAGATCACCATCACCCATATGGCACCCACCATGATCCAGATGGTGCTCGATCATCCGCGGATCGATGACTATGATCTTAGCAGCCTGCGCATGATCGTATATTCTGCGGCGGCCATGCCGACCGCCCTGCTCCGTCGCGGGCTTGCCAAACTCGGCCCGGTGTTCCTGCAGATGTACGGCCAGACCGAAGGATCGGGGATTGTCTTGCCCATCGAGGCTCATCGCCCGGATGGCGATGAGCGTGATCGCCGCAGGCTCCAGTCCATCGGCATCCCGTTCCCCGGCGTTCTGGTCCGGATCGTCAACGACGATGGCGAGGACTGCGCCGTGGGCGAGCCGGGCGAAATCCTGCTGCGCGGTCCCATCATGATGCAAGGCTACTGGAACAACTCCAGCGCCACGATCGAAACGCTGCGGGACGGCTGGCTTCATACCGGGGACATGGGCAAGTTCGACGAGGACGGATATGTCTATCTCGTCGACCGGAAGAAGGACATGATCGTGTCGGGCGGGGAAAACATCTATTCCCGCGAGGTCGAGGAAGCGCTGTATCAGCATGATGCCGTCGCGAACGCGGCCGTGATCGGCGTGCCCGACGAGAAGTGGGGTGAGTCCGTCCGCGCCGTGATTCAGTTGCGGGAGGGTGCCAGTGCCACCCAGGCCGACATCATCGCCCATTGCCGCACACTGATCGCGGGCTACAAATGCCCGAAAAGCGTCGTCTTCGTAAATGACCTCCCCAAACTTCCCAGCGGTAAGATCAACAAGATCGTGATCCGCAAGGAGCACGGAACCGCCTGACCACTGGGGTCAATAGGTCCAGTGACATGAAGGCCGCCCGCCAAGCCCGGTGGGCGGCCTTCTGCTTGTGCAACGGAAGACGACCGGCCGCTCGCCTCAATCCGTCGCCATCGAGTCGCGAAAGGCCTCAAAATAGGGCATTTTCGACAGCAGGCCGCCATCCACCCGGATCAGCTGCCCGTTGATCATCCGCGATTCGTCCGACGCCAGAAACGCTATCACATTGGCAAGGTCATCGGCGTTGGCGCTATATGGCACCGGTGTGTGCAGATTCATGAGATCGACAGAGGTGCCGGTGTGACCATGCGTGTTGACCAGCGAAGGAAGCACCGCATTGCACCGGATGCCATGACGCCCGTAGTTGGTAGCAAGCGCCATCGTCAGCATGTTCACCGCAGCCTACGTACCCGTCCGGTCTAGGCCGCCTTGAGGGTCGCCACTGATCCGTCGAGATAGCACCGGTGCAAGCACAGGTGTTTGCACCGGTTCGAGGGCCGGTGCGATGAATCATATGAC